>ERZ795041.623-NODE-623-length-12770-cov-7.372945_pt1 | contig 12770 bp, 9 predicted proteins | sample MGYA00375125_ERZ795041 | MGnify/ENA primary metagenome ERZ795041 (study PRJEB30170, sample SAMN03074214) | activated sludge metagenome | biome: Common Effluent Treatment Plant; feature: Wastewater; material: Activated sludge; isolation source: activated biomass in a...
ACCTACTCCTCGTTTACCTCGTTGACTTTTTTTTCTTGGTTTGGTGTACCTCCCGGTCCGCCCGATACCCCCGCGTCGCCGTATTCGGATGGCGGACCTCCCGGTCCGCCCGAAACCCTACCCGCACCGGCGCTCTGCGGCGGACCGGGAGGTCCGCCTACCGAGGGAGCACCGCCCACCGAAGGCCCCCCGATCGCCGAATAGTCGATGAGCACCAGGTCGCGCTCGCGGTTCTCCTCGTGGTCGAAGAACTTGCCTTGGTTGCGCAGGTAGGCCAGGAACTCGCGGTTGCCGTAGATGTCCGTGTGCAATAGGCGCAATTGGGCGGGCAGGGCGCCGGGGGCATCAGTGTAGCGCGGGTTGAAGCGCCGCACCTGGGTATCCAGCACATCATCGAAGAAGAGCGAGGCGTTGCGCGCCCGCTCGCTACCATGCGCCTCGGCATCGAAGCCCCGGCGCCGCTCGGCCTCTTCGCGCGGCACCACGGCCCAGCCCAGCTCCTGCGCATAGGCCAGGATGCGCGCTTGTACGGTTTTGTGCTCGCTGGGGGTGGGCATGATTCTGACGCGAATTGCCAGCCGATTAACTCAGCAGCTCCATCAGACCATTACATTCTTCATCGATGTCATCTAAAAGTGGCACCAACTCAAGGCTCGTTTCGTTCTGGAGCCAATCTTGCGGTCGCCCCCAGAAACGAGCTTTGTGATAGAGGTATTCCGGAAGGCCATTGCCTAATCTGGCTGCAACAACTTTATTCATAGCATCGAGCCACAGATCGGATAGGTCTGTGTTCTCTGCGAGTCCAGTGTTCGCAATAAAGCTTCGCGTTCGTATCACTGCCTTCTGCATTGCGACTACGGCTTCGGATACCTTGCCCTTGTCTTGTGGGCGAATGACATGGTTCCTGATTAAGCCTCGTGCTTGTCTCAATGCCTCGAGGATGTCTTTGGCAAGAACAATTTTGCCAAAGAAGTTTACCATAGATTCCATGTGATCTTCGTCTTTGTTTTTCGGATGTGGACATTTCCATTCACCGGTGCATCATTCGGCAGTCATTGATTGCATCCTCCAATTGTTCACTGCTTGAGGAATGTCGGTCACACTATCCTTCTCAGCCCACTTGTCCCAAAAAGGAACGGTGCCACTGTTGGGTTCGTGATTAGGCTTGGTGATACGTATCCGGGAGGGCAACAGGCTGGCATCACCAACAACTATTGCCTCTCCAGTGTCCAATATCGGGAGCAGATCTCCGAACCCGCCAAGACTATCCGGAAGCAACCGGCGCACAACCGCCTGATCATCACCGTTCGTGAGGCGCATGGCTAGGAGATTGTTGCACTGGCTCAGAACTGTACGGTTCACTTCAGATGGTCGCTGGCTAATGACCACCAAGCCTACCCCGTACTTCCTACCCTCCTTCGCAATGCGTTCGAACGTGGCATTAGCAACTGCTTCACTGGTTGCAGCATTGCTCGCATCAGGTATGTAGAGATGCGCTTCGTCACAGAAGATCGCCAATGGGTGCCGCTTCGTTGAATCGGTCCATTGTTGTATCGAGAATACGATACGAGCCACCAAGCTCACGATCAATGGCAATATGTCCGAAGGCACTTCAGAGAAGTCAATGATCTTCACACCGCCCTTGCCATCCGATTGATCCACAGTGCCACCAATAAGCGTCTTTACCAGTTCGTCCAACCAATCGAGCTTGTGTGTCTCAGGGCCAGCCTTGAAAAGGAAGCCAAGCCTACGGTCAGTTTGCTTATTCCTTAACCGCTGAATCAGGCGGCTCAACTTACCGTGGAAGTCGCCCTGTTTCTCACCGCGTGAACCAGGCACCATCTCTGTATTCAACCGATCGAGCTCCTTAAGGACTTCCTCTATATCAAATGGAACTGGGCTATCTATTGTGAAGTTCTCGAGCAGGTCTGTTCGGCCTTCCTTCATGAGCATGGCACTCTTGGCATCGACTATAGCTCGAGACATTACCATACTTTGGTTTGGAGCATTTGCTGAGTCGCTCTTGTCGATGAACAAGGACACCATTGCTTCGTTACCGAGTAGCCAATACGGAAGAAAGAGGACGCCATCACTTAACCCTTTGCCCGAATCCAGATCTGAAGGACCAGCCACCCGGAAGTGGCGTATTCCATCCTCTTTCAGTGGCCCATATTCACCGTGTATATCGAAGACGATCGCATCACCATTTGGAAGTGAAGCCACCTGTTCAATCACTCTTGCTGTCGTCCAGGACTTCCCTGAACCAGTGCTTCCGACAATGATTGCATGACGCTGGAAGAACTTGTTTCCATTGAGGAACGCCTCGGCTCGTTCATCGAGGGTGTAGTGTCCCAAACTGAGCCTGTTTCCATCACCGGCTATACTCGACACCACCCGCATGAAATCGGTGAGCCTGTCTCCCTCCACCGAGAAACAGTTGGCACCGATCTCCGGAACGGTCTCAAGCGTCCGCTGGAAGACATTTGAATGTTCACCGCGCTTATCGATCAAGGTTCCGATCAACGCGATACGAACCAGGTTCAACTCGGTCATCTGTTCTTCAACGTCATCCTCCTCGCCGCTTTCCATGACCTGAACAGCTTCCACCGTCGTACGAGTAATCTTCTGAATGATGCCAATGAGGTGCTGGCCAGGATTGCTGCTTTGCAGTACGGCAAGCCGATTCACTTGAAGCTTCCTCAGTTTCTCGATGTCCGTAACCTCAACAACGACAGTTGCGGTGTCCACTGAACGAACTGTGCCGAGCGCCTCGGCATCCGGGTAGGTGAAAATGCTCATGCCAGAACGAGGTTGAGGAATTGATCAAGACGCCAGTAGGCCTGGCCTTTTACTTCAAAGCCAGAAGGGTGTAGGTGAGTGTAAGCGATTGTACCGTCTGGTCCTTCTTCCAGTGCCAAGTACTGTGAGCACTTTCCACTGCTCAGGAAGGCTTTCGCTGTATGGCTGATTGCCTTAGTGATAAGTACCAATGGAACATGTCGCGTCTTGCACTGCTCCACGAGGGTTGTCTGAATGTGCTCATCATTGAAACCATATCCGATGCACAGGTATGACCGAGCGGTCTTCAGTGCATGATCGGAGCCCTGCTTGATTGACAGGAATGGCTCATCATGGGCTTGACGATACTTCTCGATGCCAGGTGTCACAATCACGGGGTGTAGGTTGTCCGGTCTGATCTCCATAGGAGGAAGACCGATGACGTTTCCTGCAGGATCCCTGAACCAGTCAAATGAGCCATGGACCTTCCAGACCTTCACTGTGCGCAGTGCTTTTGCGCCATTGTGAATACGTGGCTCGTAACCAGCTGCTCGCTCGCGAAGATGTCCATACATAAAGCCAGTATAGTGCACGAATCCCGCCGCATCTGTTGCATACTCGATAAGCCTATCGTAATTCGGTGTGAGTACGTGAAGCTCAGTGTGCGTGCTATTGAAGTAGTGGCGGATGAACCGTGCAAGAGGAAAGAGGTCACGGTCATTCAGGAACTCACGGAGAACACGAATGTCATGTGGTGCCAAGTAGTCCCATGTTACTTTAACAATCTCCGCTGTTAATCCTGGACTTAAGCGTATCTCCGTTAGTGCCGACTCAAGATCGGTCGTGTCAAGCTTCATCTTCAGCGCTTCCCAGCTATCATGCTCGGGGGTGCCTGTAGCGCATGGCATCCGCATGCTCTTGAGATGGTCTTTTAGCTGCGGCATACCTGGAATGCCATAAGCCAATGATGCACCGCTTCCGATAACAAGCATGGGTGCCTGCCTAACACAACTCTGGGCTACCTCAAGGGCATCATTCCACATCCTGTCCATTGCACTATTTCTCGGGATTAGCCACCCTCACCTTCCCCGTCATCAGCTCATGAAGCAGGGTGCGGAAGAGGTCTTGGAGTGCGCTGTGCTTACGAGTAATCTGTAGATGCTTGCGGTCTACCTGCGCAATGGACTCAGCAATAGCTCGCTGTTCCTCAATACGCGGAACTGGCACCAACAGCCCCTTCAACCGGGTGCCTGAAATGTTCTTTTGGATTGCGCCTTGCGCGAGCTGTTGTACCCTAGGTGCCCCAACGGGTGAGTTGAAATAGTGCCTTAGATACTGAGGGGCTAACTTTTCGTTCAGGCGAAGGCGCAATAGGAATGCACCGGGTAACACCGGGAGGGGGTGTCCTTCAAATACACCCGTGATACCGCACGTTCCACTGCGTGATACAACCACATCATTGACCTGCATGATATGATCCGTGTATTTCTCGATATCAAGCCTGGCTCTCGGTGCCTCTGAGTAATCAATGGCGCCATACTCATCCATGTCTGTTGTCCTCAAGGTCACAACATTCCCGTCCGATGCATAGAGGTCAGAACTGAAGCGAGGGCCAAAAGCTGTATGAACACAGTACTCGGCCAAAGGCTGGACCTCCCAACTCTCCGGCACCCTCCCGATCTCCGTTTCCTTGAGCGCTTCGCCGCGCAGCCCTTCGGTGAAGAGTTTCTGCATCAGGGCCTGCTTCAGCTCGGTGGTGGTGCGGATCAGGCGCTCCTGCTGCGCGATGGCCTCCTGCACCGTGCTGAGCACCTGGGCGATGCGCTGCTGTTCGGGGAGCGGGGGAAGCGGAACCCTGATCTTGTAAAAGCTCGTTGGGTCAACACGCTGTCGGCTCGGCGTAGAACCGCTTACCAGCGTCTTCGCCTTCGGCATCACGTGGTCCGACCACTCCAGGAAGTAGAGGAAGTCCGGATCCATGCGTGCGTCCGGCAACACTGGTATCCATTCCGTAGAGCCGATCTGTCGCAGGCCGTTCAGGGCGCCAACACGCCAAATCTTCTCGACTCGTGGATTGAGCTTTCCGAACAGAACGCTCTTGGGCTTCAACTGGAGCTTCGCACTGGCGATGGTCCTGCCGGCAACGCGTCCTGGCCGCTCTCCGTTCTGGTAGTCCGGTATGCTGTAGTATTCGAACACTTCATCGGGGAACGTCCCGGGCACAAGCGTGCGCGACCTTAAGGTGTTCACCTCGCCGAGCGTGGTCACATCCCAATCCACTGGTATGTCCATCACCTCGTCGCTCATCCTATGATCGCCTTCAAGATCCGCTTCAACTCCGCATCCGTTCGCTGCGCCTCGGCTTCGATAGCCTCCAATTCCTGCACGATCTGCGGGATGGGGCGGTAGCTGGCGGCCTCGCCGGTGTGGATGTAGCGGCTGGGCGAGATGTTGTAGTCGTTCTTGGCCAGCTCCTCCACCGGTACGATGCGGCTGAGCTTCTCCACTACTTCCCAGCCGAGCATCACCTCCGCAATGCGGTCGATGTGCGCAGGGGCGAGGAAGTTCTTGGGCTTGCCTTTCTCGAAGAGCTGGCCGGCATTCACCAGCAGCACCTTGCCTTGGCGCGCGGCGGGTTTCACTTTGCGCAGGAAGAGCACGATGCCCGGCGCGGTGGTGTTGTAGAAGAGGTTGTCCGGCAGGTAGAGCACGCTTTCCACCAGGTCGTTCTCCACGAACCAGCGGCGCACTTCGCGCTCCTTGCTGTTGCCATCGTTGCCGCTGCCGCGGCTGGCTGCCGGTATCCAGCACCACGGCGGCGCGGCCGGTGGGCTTGAGGCTGGCGTGGATGTGCTGCACCCAGCCCCAGTCCGCACTGGACTTACCGGGGAAACCCGCGCCGGTGGGGAAACGGTCCAGCTCGTCGTTGGTGTAATCGGCCTCGGTGAACCAGTCCTGGTTCCACATGGGGTTGGCCACCACGCGGTCGAAGGTCCTCAGGCGGCCCCGTTCGCGGAACTTGGGGTTCTTGAAGGTGTCGCCGATCTCGAAGGTGGCCTGCATGTCGTGGATGATGGCGTTCATGTTCGCCATGGCCCAGGTGTTGGCGGTGTACTCCTGGCCGTAGAGGTGAAGGGGAGCGTATTGAGCGGCCGGGATGGCGGACAGGCTGGCGGACATTCCTGTCCGCCCGGAGCTTTTCGGCGGACTGGAAAGTCCGCCTTCCGACAATGCGGTGCCACATTCCGTCATTCGCCTCTCCATCTCGATCTCGCACCGGATAAGGAGACTCCCGCTGCCGCAGCAGGGATCATACACCTCCATGCCGGGCTCGCACTCCAGCACGCGGGCCATGATGGTGCCCACCTCGCCGGGGGTGTAGAACTCGCCCGCGCTCTGCCCGCCGCCCTCGGCGAACTTGCGGATGAGGTACTCGTAGCTCTTGCCGATGATGTCGGCCTCCACATCGTTGAGGCCAAGGCGCTTGGTGCTGATGGCCTCGATGAGGGCGCTGAGGCGGTCGTCCGCCAGGTCGCGCTGTCCATGTGTGGTGGCGTTGAAGTCGATGCGGTTCAGGATGCCGTCCAGCTTGGGGTTGGCCTTGGCAATGTCGCGGATGCAGGTGGTGAGCTGCTCGCCGATGCGGTCGCTGAGGGTGCGGATCACGCTCCACACGGGCTGCGTGGGGTCCACGGGTTCCAGCGGTAGGTAGAAGCGCACGAGCTTTTTGTCGGCCTTTACCAGCCTGAAGGCTTTGGCGCGTGACCCGACTTCCGCTGCGATGCGGTCCAGTTCATCATCGAACACATCGCACAGGCGCTTGGTGAAGATGAGCGGGAGGATGTAGTCCTTGTACTTGGGGGCATCCTTGGCGCCGCGGATGGAGCAGGCGGCATCCCAGATCCAGCTTTCGAGGGATTTCGGCTGGTGGTCCTCCCGGTCCGCCGATAGATCCCGGGCGGACCGGGAGGTCCGCCTGCCGGGTGCGCGGCCACGGCCCTTTCCGGGCCGGGGGTATGGCTTCGGATCGGGCATTTGCCCAGTGATAAACGGGGCGGCAGGCTCATTGACTTGTACTTCATTGGGCCCCGCCAGCCGGATAGTCCCCCCGCGCCCGCGGCCCGTAACGATCAGACCTTCAGCCAAAAGACCCGTCTTCAGGCTTTCATAGGCTTCGGCATCCAGGCCCAGAAGTTCCTGGGCTTTGGCATTACCGAGGCTGCCGCGTTCGGCCAATAGCGACAATAGGGTTTCCCGTGTATTGGTGGATGCGTGCGTGGCCATTCCTGCAAATGAACTCCCTGGCCGGAGCATTTGCAACCGGGGATACCGTGGTCATTCCAACAACCGCCCAAAGGCAATCGGCTTTTCTGGCCTGCTGCCCGCAATCCAATGCCCGGAATTTGTCGCCTATTGCCTAAGGACCTGGGCCAGCCCCCCGGTGCGGCCACCCGGATCGCATCAACATGGCCGCAATATGATCAAGTTGACCCCGATATTGTCGAATAAGACCGCGCCCGGGGACTTTGCCTGAAAGGGGCGGATAGAGCTTGGGGGGCATCAACGGCCCCTTTGGTGCGTAGATACCGCCACGATGCTCCGTTGCACCGAGACCGGTTGCGTAACTTTCCCCTACTTCAAGTTGTTCGCCTCTTCGGCATCCAGGGCCTCTCCGGGCTCTTCCCATGGTCGCGCATTCGTGTATACCCGCCAGCGCTCGAGCACGGCCTGCATATCGGCGGGCAACGGGCTTTCGAACTTCATGCGTTTGCCCGTGCGCGGGTGGTCGATCTCCAGCAGGTAGGCGTGCAGGGCCTGCCGGGGCAGCAATTCGAAGCAGTTCTCCACGAAGCGCTTGTACTTGGTGAAGACCGTGCCCTTGAGCACGCGGTCGCCGCCGTAGTGCGCATCGTTGAAGACCGGGTGTCCGATATGCTTCATATGTGCCCGGATCTGGTGCGTGCGGCCGGTCTCCAGCTTGCACTCCGCCAGCGTCACGTACGTGAAGCGCTCCAGCACCCTCCAGTGGGTCACCGCTTGCTTCCCCTGCTCCGGGTCCACTGGCACGGACATCACTGTGCGGTCCTTCGGCGATCGGTCGAGGTTGCCCTCGATGGTGCCCTCTTCCGCATCGAAATCGCCCCACACCAGGGCTTGGTACCGGCGGTCGTTGGTGCGCTCGTAGAACTGGCGCGCCAGATGGGCCATGGCATCCTCCGTTTTGCCCACCACCATCACCCCGCTGGTGTCCTTGTCCAAGCGGTGTACCAGACCGGGACGTGGCACGGGTTGGTTGGGTGAGGAGGGCAACTTGCCGAAATGGAACAACAGGGCGTTTACCAAGGTGCCCGTCCAGTTGCCGTGCCCGGGGTGTACCACCAAGCCGGCCTGCTTGTTGATCACCACGATCTGCGCATCCTCATACAATACCTCCAAGGGGATATCCTCGGGCAGCAGTTCCACCTCGCGCACGGGCTGCGGCAGCACCAAGGTGACCACATCGCGGGGCTTCACCTTGTAGCTGGGCTTCTCCGGCTTGCCGTTCACCAATACGTTGCCGTTCCGCGAGGCGGCGGCGATGCGCGTGCGCGAGGCCCCGCCCATGCGGTCGAACAGGAATTTGTCCAAGCGCACGGGTCCTTGGCCGGGGTCGGCCACCACGCGGTGATGCTCGTAAAGCTCCTGGTCTTCGCCGTTGTCCGTTTCGGCCGGAGCGTCCCTGTCCGTTTTCATCAATGTTGCACGATCAAACGGCCCTGCCCGACGGTTTCGCCGCCCCGGCCGATGAGCCGCACCACATACAATCCTTCGGCCACGCCCTGCAACGAAAACTGCTTCCCCCAACGGTCCCAATCGCGTACCACTCGGCCCATGGGATCGATCAGCTGCACACGTGCCACCTGCGCGGTCCCTTGCTCCACCTTCACGTGGAAGACATCACCCGCAGGGTTGGGGTACAGGCTGAAGACTGCGTTCGCCCCAGGCTGCTCCCCGACCCCTGCAAAAGGGTCCACGGCGGCCACCATCACCGGGCGGATCATCCAGGAGGCTTGCTGCGCCGACTGCTGCCAGCCCTGCCCCACTTTGTAGAACATCTTGTCCTGGTTGTTGCGGTTCTTGTCCATGCCCAGGTTCATCCGCATGTCGTTGGTTTGTACCCAGCCCACATAAAAGGTTCCGTCCACGGCAATGGTGCTGTCCAAGGGATATTCCATGAAGTTGTCCGGTCCCCAGAGACGGTATTCCGGGCTGCTGAAAGAGACGTTCTGGAAGAGGACCACCTCGGGGTCGAGGCTCTTCCACACGGTGATGATGAAGGAGCCGTTTGCGGGGTTGTTCACCGGCGGCGGATCGTAGGTGAAGATGGGCGCGAAGTAGAGCCTCAGGGCCCGCAGGGAATCCTCGCCCTGGGTATCGAAACGATAGGCCTGCATGGCCCCGGCAGCGTTCAGGCTGTAGCCCGCCTCCGCCGTGCCGTCGTCGTAGGCGTAGTAGTTGCTGATCTCCTGCACATAGCGCATGGTGTCGTTGTAGGCGCAGGCATCCGGGGTGGCGTTGGTCCAGAACTTGGTGGTGACAAAAGCGGCATCCGGGCAGGCTCCGAGGTCGTACACCAACGGGTTGCCCCCACTGTTCACCGGGTGGGTGGTGTTGAACGAACTGTGGGCATTGCCGCTGATGTTGTTCCCGTATCCATTGCGCGCGGCGCTCCAGCCACAGCCCGAGTCCACCAAGTAGCCCCAGGTGATGAATTTGTCCTGCAGGTCGTTGTTGCGCTGCAGCAAGTTCACCTCGGCGGCCATGTAGCTTGCCGGGGCCTGGGTGAACTTGGCGAACGGCACCGAGGTATAGGTCTGCAGCAGGCCGGCCTCCGCGTACACGAAGGCCACGTCCTGCAGCACCGTATCGGTGGCGGTGCGGTTGCGGTCCAGGCGCACATAGTCAATGTGCCACTGGTCCACCATGCCCCCCAAGGAGGCATCGTTGCGGAAGCGCATCCGGAAATCAGCCTTCAGGAACTTGGCGTCGGTAATGGGCACCATGATCTGGCGGAACTGGTCGGGCGCTGCCGTGCCCGGGCGGCTCCATACGCGGAACCAGGTTTGCTCCTGGGGGGCGAACAGTTCCAGGTACAAGCTGTCCTCGGCATGGGCCAGTTCATCGCCACTGCGGCCGATGGGCTCGCAGAAGAAGCTCAGGTAGACGCTGTCGCTTGCCGGGAAGGCCAGGTTGATCGGCACGGAGGTAAGCTTGTCCGCCGGGCCGTTCACGTTGGGGTTGGTGGGATCATAAGGGTAGCCGGTGCGGTCCATGCCGTCCAGCGTGGCCACGCCAATGGAGGGCGGATCGATGGGGAATGAGTTGTTCACGTAGGCATCGTCATCCTCCCAGAGGATCCAAGGGCGCGGGCTGTTGTCCGGGTTGATGTAGGTGCGCGGGTCCGGGTCCACGATATACACCATCATGGAATCCTGGAGGAAGGTGGGTTCCACGGCCAGCGTGTCCGGGCCGTTTCCGCCCACGGTATCCAGAATGGTATACGGCGGCCAGAGGAACATGCTCTGCTGGGCAGGCGGGTAGCTGCTGAGGTCGCGCACAATGGCGACGATGGCCGGCAAGGTGTCGATGATGATGGTGTCCGCCCCTGTATCGATGGTGTAGCGCAAGGCCGGATCGGTGATGAAGGCCATGTCCGGTGTGCTGGCGCCGCCCACTTCAATGCGGTAGATGGTTTCCGAATAATGCACGTCCGCGTCGCCTTGCAACGCATTGCGGTGGCGCGTGCGGTCCACCGAAAAGTCGTCGATCACCGGCAAGGTTTGGCCCAGGTTCTGGTACAGGTACACCTCGTTGAGGCCACCGGCCTTTTCCTGCGCCGGTTGTGTGCCGGGCCGGGGGATGAAGCCCAGTGGTGAAATGATCTCTTGCGCAAGCAGCGGGCAGGCCAGCACCACGGTCGGCAACAGGAGTGTGCAAAAGCGTACGAATGCGCTCATGGTTCGATGATTTTCAAGGCGTGGCGGCCGTGGTGTCCATGGTGAGCCATACATCCACCGCGCCGCCGGGGCTTACCAGCTCTTCCGGGCCGGGCGCAGGGAACTGGCGCACCACGCGTGCCAACGCCGTATCGCAGCCGTTATTGCCGCACCCCTGCACTTGCACCACCAAGCCCAAGTTCAACGCTGCCATGGACAACACGGCCTTCATCTCCGCGAAACCCATGCCGCGCAGGTCCGGTACTGGCACCCGCTCCCCATGCTGGCCCTGGCCCAGCACCAACGTGATCGCCTCGCCCTTGCGGATCCGGCTTTCCGGTGCGATGGGCTGGCCTTTGTACAATTGTGCCAGTACGCAATCCAGGCAGGGGTCGGGCTTGTACTGCACTTCGGCCACCTTCAGGCCCAGGATCTCCATGACGCTGATCGCTTGGCGCTTGCTCAAGTTCACCAAGGCCGGCATGTTCAGCATCTTTGGCTGGCTGGCGTTCAGCACCAAATAAACGGTGCGGTCCGGTTTCACGAACCGTCCGCTGTCCGGGTCCTGGTCTACCACGGTCCCCTTCGGGGCCTCGTCGGAATATACGGAATCGATCACCTCCGCCTGCAGCCCGACGGCCTGAAGCGCGTCGGCGGCCTCGTTGTAGGTCATCGCCTTCAGGTCGGGCACCTTCACCTTCACGTTGTGCCGCGTATAGGCGCCCATCCACACCCAAGCGCCCAGCACCAGCAAGGCGGCCAGTACAACGGGGGCCAAGATCAGGAAAAGTCGTTTTCCGCCGGTCATGCGCCATGCCGGACCCTTGGGACGGCAAGGCGCGAATATACTTCGCCAGCTACCGGCGGCATCAACATGCCGCCGTTGGCAGTTCCGCGCTTGAACCACGCTTCCGGCCCGCCGGCCCGCGATCTTTGGATCATCCAGCCAACAGCCATGCCCCTCCCCTTCATCGCCATCCTGCGCGGCGGTTACACCGGCGAATCAGTGATCAGCATGAAAAGCGCCCAAACCATGATGGACGCCATCGATCCCGCAAGGTTCGACCCGGCGTTCATTACCGTGGCCAGCGGTGCATGGACCTGCGAACGGGCCGATGGCGCAAAGCTCCCGTTCGATCGCGGCAACTTCACCGCCAATAGGGGCCATGGCCCGGAACGCTTTGATGCCGCCTTGATCGCCATCCACGGCACTCCGGGGGAAGACGGCAAGCTGCAAGGCTACTTGGACATGCTGGGCGTGCCGTACCAAACCGGCGGCGTGCTGAACATGGCGCTCACCATGAGCAAATTCAGCACCACCGGGCTGCTGCGCCAAATGGGCTTCCCCGTGGCCACCTCCCTGCGGGTACATGGCCGGAATGCCGGAACGGAACAACGCATCCTGAAGGAAGTGGGCCTGCCCTGTTTTGTGAAGCCCGATACCAGCGGCAGCAGCTTAGGCATCAGCAAGGTGAAGACGGAAGCCGAACTGCAGTCGGCGTTGGACAAAGCCTTCGCCGAGGACAAGATCGTGATGTGCGAGGCGTTCATCAAGGGCAGGGAGCTCACCTGCGGGGTGATCAACCTCAAAGGCCGGGTGCAGGCGCTGCCCGTTTGCGAGATCCGCACGACCCATGAATTTTTCGACTTCGATGCCAAGTATCACGCTGCCGATACGGAGGAGCTGGTACCGGCACCCATTCCGGACGAAATTGCAGCCCTGGTGCAGCAGCGTTCAGCAGCCATCTACGAAGCACTGAACTGCAATGGCTTAGTGCGCATCGACCACTTTTGGCAGGAAGGCCAAGGCACCGGTAACAACGTGGTGACCATCGAGGTGAACACCGTGCCGGGCTTTACGCCGGTGAGCATTTTCCCGCGGATGTTGAAGGCTGCGGGCATTCCTGTGGCACAAGCCGTGAACGGACTGGTGGCGGGGATGCTTCAGCGCTGACGCTCCGCCAGGAAGCGCACCAGCTTCCACACGGCATGCCCCCGGTGGCTGATGGCGTTCTT
>ERZ795041.625-NODE-625-length-12736-cov-4.905291_pt1 | contig 12736 bp, 10 predicted proteins | sample MGYA00375125_ERZ795041 | MGnify/ENA primary metagenome ERZ795041 (study PRJEB30170, sample SAMN03074214) | activated sludge metagenome | biome: Common Effluent Treatment Plant; feature: Wastewater; material: Activated sludge; isolation source: activated biomass in...
GCCGTGTTGGCCGAGGCTGAAGTTGTTGACGTGTTTCCCTTCGGTGATCTTGTAGGCCAACACGAACTCGTGCTGACTTCGGTAGAATGAGCCGAGCGCGGGAGCGTCCTTGACCCAGACGATATGGTTCTTGAACTCGTGGAAGGTGCCATCGGCCGCTTCCTGCATCAGGCGCGCGTGACGCCAGTCTATGAAGAAGAAGCCGATGGCGCCCGCGGCACTGACGCTGGCAACGTGACCGAAGGCGGTCTTGAGGAACCCCCGAAACTCGGCCTCGTCCATCTCGCCCGACGCCATTGCGAACTCGTCGAACCGCCCGATCCGCTTGGTGACGTGGCCATTGACCCACACGTTGTAAGGTGGATCTGCTACGGTCAGGCGAACGGCCATGTTGCCAAGTAGTCGGTCGTAGCTCGACCCTTGGAGCGCGTCGCCACATAAAACGAGGTGCGCTCCGACCACCCATAGGTCGCCGGGCTGCGAGATCGGCGGGGCGCGCCCATCAGCCTCGGGGATCTCGTCGGCTGGATCGTGCTGCCGAGGAGGAGGCGCAAGCCAGCCGTCGACGACTGGCACCGACAGGCCGATCTCCTGCATCGTGAGATCGGGAAGCTCTACAATGAGCTCGGGTAGCTCGATGCGAAGCTGCTCCTTATCCCAGGTCGCCCACTGGGGGAAAGCGCCGACGGCAATCCGGAAGGCGCGGATCTCGGCGGCGGTCAGATCCGAGACGACGATGCAGGGGACGTCGACAATGCCCAGCTCGCGACAGGCTTGCCAACGTGCGACCCCGGAGATGATCGTACCGTCCTCTTCAATGAGGAGCGGCTCGATGGAGCGAAAGCGGCGGATCGCAGCCGCCAGCGCGGTGATCTTGGCTTCGCTGTGCTCGCGTGCATGCCGGGGGCTTGGGCGCAGATGCTCCAGCCGCCACCTGCTCACTTGACACGCGCTCACCTTCTCGAGGATGGCGCGCTCATCGGATGTCAGGGGTTGAACGTTTGTTTGGCCAGCTTTGACCAGAGCGTTCGAGGAGGGTTTCCTCGCTGATCGTGCCGGTGGCCTGTTGCTGTTCGACGATGAAAATTCAGCCATGTCCTTCTCCTCCGTTCCGTGACGGGATCCCGTCCCACCACCGGAGAAGAAGTCGCCAACCGAGTGTCTGACGTCTGTCGCGCCTTAACCAATCCCGAGCGTCTGCTCGGGCTCAATTGTAAGCGCGGCCAGCGTCTTCACTCCTTGATTGACGGGCTCGCTCGGACGACCCCCACCGCAGTGGAAGCATCCCGCGCATAATGTGAACCTGCCTTGCGGCCCATTCAAGGGGGCCGGGCCGTTTCCGCGCCACTGACAAATTGTGTGGAAAAATTCTGTACATTGTTGCGTATATTATGCCTCTAACCTTTGGAGGTATTGGGCATGGTCCGATTGAGGAAACGGCTTCCGGCAGCCGGAATTCCGGCTGCATTGAAAAATTCGCCGGACCAAGATCCAAAACGACGGGCCGCCAAGAGAGACCGCGAGCGCAAGACCGAGCGGCTAGACATCAGAGTAACGCCGACGGTCAAAAGGTTTGTCGACCACATCTTGGACGTCACCGGGCTGACGGCAGGCGACCTTGTACAGTTGGGCGCAAGCGCTGTCTTACGTGATCTCGACACCGAGATCGAAGTGAAGCGACCGGGCTATGGAACGTACAAGGTTCGCCGTCCGGACTGATACAGCTCCGGCACAAGCCCTGTACTTACGAGCCGAAATTCCCTGCATGGATTTTTAGGGAATTTCCTCGCGAGACCACGAGAAAAATGGGCGTTTTGGGCTAGGCAAGAACGCCGAGGACCCCGTGTTTCTGCGGATATCCCTGCATTTTCCCGGCGAGCAGGGAAATGTCAGGCAGAGACGCGTTAGCCGGCGACTGCGTCCACCACCAATCCGGTCTTGCACAGATTCTCTTCGCCTTCAGTTTGAAGGGCATTGAGATTTTAGCGGTTCGATAAGTCCCTTCAAACGAGGCCTGTGGCTTGGCGCAAGCAGCGATGCGGTCGCCGACGCCTTGTGCGGTTCAAGATCGCGCACACGACGCGCATAGGCGCTGATCACAGCGACGTCCACGCGCCTCCACCTGTCGACCAAGCACCTGTTCGACCTTGTGCCTGTTCGGACACGGGCGAAAGCAAATGTCGGGACGGCGCTCTGAGTTCGGTTGTCAGCACCCATAACCGACGATAGTATGGATATTATAACATCCACTGATTTGGGGTCTTTTCTAGTGTCCTTACAGAGACGTAGCAGCCTTTGGGCGACTGCGAGCGTGCTTCCGGCAATGGCGCTGCTGGCCCACTCAAATCCCGCGTCGGCTCAGGCAGCGGCGACCGAATTGCCGCCGATCGAGGTGACGACACCGAGCCCGGTTAAAAAGTCTGCCCGGCGGACGAGCGGCCCTGCACCGAGCGCATCGGCAGCGCCCGCGGTCCAAGCAGAGGAAACTCCGGTCCTCGAGCCGTTGCCCGGCACGCTGATCGTCACCGAGGACACCTTCAGCTCGGTCACCGTGGTCACGGAGCGCGAGGTTCTGTCCACGAGCGGCCAGACGATCACGGACTCCCTGCAGACCAAGCCCGGCATCATCGGCAGCACGTTCGCGCCGGGCGCCAACCGCCCCATCATCCGCGGCCTCGACAGCTATCGCGTCCGCACGCAGGAGAACGGCATCGGCACGCATGACGTTGCCGCCATCTCCGAGGATCATGCCGTTCCCATCGATCCCAATGCGGCGGATCGGATCGAGGTCGTGCGCGGTCCGGCGACGTTGCGCTATGGCTCGCAAGCGATTGGCGGTGTCATGTCGGTCGAGAACCAGCGCATCCCCACCTATATGCCGAAGGGCGGGTTCAGCGGAGCCGTTACGGGTGCCGGCACCTCGGTCGACGACGGTCTGGATGGATCCTTCAAGGCCACGGCCGGATCGAACGGCGTCGCCGTGCACGCCGACGGGTTCTGGCGCGATGCCGACGACTACGATTCACCGCGCGGCACCGTCGTAAACAGCTTCGTCGAGAGCTAAGGCGGTTCGCTCGGCGCCTCGCTGATCGGCAGTGATGGGTTCTTCGGTGTCTCCTACGCCCGCATCGAGAGCGAGTATGGCATTCCCGGAGAGGAGGCCGAAGAGGGTGTCGATCCGTACATCGACATGGTCCAGGATAAAGTGCTCGCGAAAGGCGAATGGCGCGTGCGCGATTTCGGCATCGATGCGATCCGCGTGTGGTTTGGCGCATCCGACTACCGGCACAACGAGATGGCCAAGCACGAGCACCATGACGATGAGGACGAGGACGAAGAGGAGGAGCACGAGCATGGCTTCTCGCTCGGGTCTCGCTTCACCAACAGGGAGCAGGAGGGGCGCATCGAGATTCAGCACGTGCCGGTCGGCACGACGCTGGGCGAGATGTCGGGCGCTATCGGCGCACACTGGGGCCACCGCAAGACGCGCGGCCAGTCCTTCGAGGGAGAATCGCTGCTGGAGCCGGCCGAGACAGACACCATCGCGGCTTTCTGGTTCGAAGAGATCGAGCTCAATCCGTTCCTTCGTCTGCAGGCTGCGGCCCGCATCGAGCACACGACGGTAGACGGCACGGGTTGGGAAGAGGTCCACGTCGAGGATCATGGCGACCACGCCCACATGCATGGTCATCTCTTCGAGGGCGAGCGCAGCTTCACGCCGTTTGGCGCCAGCTTGGGACTGCTCCAGAAACTACCGTTCGATATGGAGGGGCGTCTGACGGGCTCTTATGTCGAGCGCGCCCCCGATGCCGCGGAGCTGTTCTCCAAGGGCATGCACGAGGCGACGGGCACGTTCGAGGTCGGCAATCCTTTCCTCGACGTGGAGAAGTCCACGACAGCGGAGATCGGCCTGAGAAAGGCCAGGGGCGCCTTCCGGTTCGACGCGTCAGCCTACTACACGCGCTATAATGGCTTTATCTATCGGGCGCTGCAGGGTCTCGAGTGCGACCCCGTGGCCGTGGGTGGGGAATTCCATTGCCATGCCGGCCACGATCATGATGACGATGACGCCGACGAGCATGAGCATGCCTTCGATCTCGTCTTCTTCCGCCAGCGCGACGCCAACTTCTATGGTGCGGAGCTGTCCTTCCAGTACGACGTGGCGCCGATCTGGAACGGCCTCTGGGGCATCGACGGCCAGTATGACTTCGTTCACGCCAAGTTCGATGGTGGCGAGTATGTGCCGCGCATCCCTCCGCATCGTCTGGGCGGCGGCATCTACTACCGCGATCCGAACTGGTTTGCGCGCGCGGGCGTGCTTCACGCATTCGACCAGAATCAGTTCGGCGAGGAGGAAATCGCCACGCCGGGCTATACGCTGGTCTCGGCTGAGTTGAGCTACACGTTCCAGGAGAAGTCGATCGCGGGCATAACGCCCATCGCGACCATCGGCATCAAGGGCGAGAACCTCGCTGATGATGAGGTCTTGAACCACGCCTCCTTCAAGCGTCGCGAGGATGTGCTTCTGCCTGGGGCCAGCGTGCGCCTGTTCGGCAGCATCAACCTGAACTGATCGGACCTTCTCCCTCGCCGCGCCCGATGACTGGCGGAGGCGCGATCCTCGATGATGTCTCCGCTGCCCTTTCATGGCGATTGATGGCCAACCTGACGGATGTTATAATATCCAATAAAATTTCACCAACGCTGGAAAGGGTTAGAGAATGGATCCTGAACTTGCGGCCCACCTCGATAAATCGGCAAAGCGCGTCGACAAACGCCTGCCCGTCACCGTGCTTTCGGGCTTTCTCGGCGCCGGAAAAACCACGCTGCTCAACCACGTCCTGAACAACCGCGAAGGCCTCAAGGTCGCGGTCATCGTCAACGATATGAGCGAGGTCAACATCGACGCCGATCTGGTCGAGAAGGGCGGCGCGAACCTGTCGCGGACCGATGAGACGCTGGTCGAGATGTCCAATGGATGCATCTGCTGCACCTTGCGCGACGATCTCTTGAAGGAGGTGCGCCGCCTGTCGGCCGAGGGCCGGTTCAACTATCTCCTGATCGAGTCGACTGGCATCGCGGAACCGCTTCCGGTCGCCACGACGTTCGAGTTTCGCGACGAGGACGGGCAAAGCCTTTCGGATGTGGCGCGGCTTGACACCATGGTGACGGTCGTCGATGCGGCCCATTTACTGAAGGATTATGCTTCGCAGGACTTCCTCAAGGACCGGGGCGAGATCGCGGGCGATGCCGACGAGAGATCGCTGGTCCAGTTGCTCGTCGATCAGATCGAGTTCGCGGACGTCATCGTTCTGAACAAGGTCGACATCGCGACACCGGAGCAGCTCGTGGCGGCGCGGTCGATCATCCGCTCGCTCAACGCGGACGCCCGCATCGTCGAGACGAGCCATGCACGCGTTGCGCCTCGGGAGATCCTGGATACGGGTCTCTTCAGCTTCGAGACCGCGCATCGTCATCCAACCTGGTTCAAGGAGCTCAATGGCTTCAGGGACCATCAGCCGGAGACCGAGGAATACGGCATCTCGAGCTTCGTCTACCGCGCCCGCGCGCCGTTCGAGCCGGCGAAGATCCATGCGTTCTTCAACAAGTCCTGGCCGGGCGTGGTGCGCGCCAAAGGGTTCTTCTGGCTAGCGACGCGGCCGCAGTGGGTCGGTGAGATCGCGCAAGCGGGCTCGCTCGTGCAGCACGAGGCGATTGGCTACTGGTGGGCGGCGGTGCCGAAGAAGAACTGGCCGGAGGACGAGGACCTCGTCAGCCGCATCAATAAGACCTGGCACAAGCTCTGGGGGGACCGCCGACAGGAGATCGTGTTCATCGGCACCCGCGAGATGGACAAGGCCGCAATGAGCGCGGAACTCGACGCGTGCCTGATGCAGGTGCCCGAGACCGGACCGGTCGACACGAGCGCCTGGTCAAAGCTCCCCGATCCTTTCCCGACGTGGGCGCGGGAGGCGGCGTAGAACGCGGGGCGCGCGCTATCAGGCAAGAGAGCTCTCGTGCATCGGTCGCCCCGGATCAGCGGCAGCAGAAAAAGCTCGGCTGCTTGAAACGAGTTTGGAAGGTGAGTGAAGGATCATACGAATGGACATGCGCGTGGCACATCTGCAGCCAAAGGCGCCCCGCAAGCGCCCCAGTCGCGAAGCGGCAGAGACGGCGGTTCGCACGCTGATCGAGTGGGCAGGAGACGACCCGGATCGCGAAGGGTTGCTTGCCACGCCGGATCGTGTGGTGAGCGCCTATGAAGAGTTCTACGCCGGCTATACCGAAAACCCGGTGGCAATCCTCGAGCGGACGTTCGAGGAAACGGCCGGCTACGACGAAATCGTCATGCTGCGCGACATCCGCCTTGAATCGCATTGTGAGCATCACATGGTGCCGATCATCGGCCGGGCTCATGTCGCCTATCTGCCAGAGGGACGCGTTGTGGGCATCTCCAAGCTCGCCCGCCTCGTCGAGATCTACGCCAAGCGGCTGCAGATCCAGGAAGTGCTGACGGCGCAGATTGCCGACACCATCAATGAGGTCCTGAAGCCGAAGGGTGTGGCCGTCATCATCGAGGCGGCGCACCAGTGCATGACGACGCGCGGCATCAAGAAGCCCGGCGTGGTGACGATCACGAGCCGCATGACCGGATGCTTCCGGACCGACCCGTCGACGCGGGCGGAATTCATGACGATGCTGACCGCGCGCCCGCTGGATGCCGCTTGAGCGCATCAAGCCTCCCCAGTCACAGCACTCAGGAGCCACCATGCTGATCAAGCTGGCCGGCGGGACCCTCTATGACCCGTCGCAGGATTGGAACGGCATGATCCGGGACATCTTCGTCCGGGACGGCTGGGTCGTGCCCGGCGCAGCGATGGTCCGGCGTGCAACGGTCGGGACGATCCTTGTTCGGTGGCCCGATTCGCTTTAGTCCTACCCCGTCCTTCAACCGACAGCCGCACACGGTGCTCCTGTGAAAGTGGTGATCCTAGCCGGAGGTCTCGGCACGCGCATTGGCGAGGAGACGCAGGTTCGCCCGAAGCCGATGGTGGAGGTCGGCGGCCGCCCCATTCTGTGGCACATCATGAAGATCTACGCGTCTTACGGCGCGACGGATTTCGTGATCTGCCTGGGCTACAAGGGCTACGTCATCAAGGAATACTTCGCGAACTACTTCCTGCACATGTCGGACGTGACGTTCGACATCGCCAAAAACCAGATGACCGTGCACGAGGCCAAGGCGGAGCCATGGCGCGTGACGCTCGTCAACACCGGCGACGACAGCATGACGGGTGGGCGCCTCAGGCGCATCCGAAGCTACGTCGCCGATGAGCCGGCGTTCTGCTTCACCTATGGCGACGGCGTGGCCGACATCGACATCGACAGCCTCGTCGCCTTTCACCTGAGCGAAGGCCGCCTCGTCACCATGACCGCAACGCAGCCGCCCGGCCGCTTCGGCGCGGTCGAGCTCGACGCGACGCGCGTCTCCCGTTTCGTCGAGAAGCCGCGCGGCGACGGCAACTGGATCAACGGCGGCTTCTTCGTCGCTTCGCCCAAGGCGCTCGACTACATCGAGGGCGACGACACGGTCTGGGAGGCGGGCCCCCTCGAGCAGCTGGCCGCGGACGGGCAGCTCGCGGCCTATACCCACAGCGGCTTCTGGCACCCGCTCGATACGCTGCGCGACAAGAACTATCTGGAAGACCTCTGGAGCCGCGGCAAGGCCCCGTGGCGAACGTGGCCATGAGAGCGGCCATGACATGACCGCGGCCTTCTGGAACGCCAAGCGCGTCCTCGTCACCGGGCACACGGGGTTCAAGGGCGCCTGGGCGAGCCTGTGGCTCGCCTCCATGGGCGCCCGCGTCACGGGCTTCGCTCTCCCGCCCGACACGTCACCCAACCTCTTCGATGCAGCGCGCGCGGGACACGGGATCCAATCGATCCTGGGCGACGTGCGCGACCTCGCCGCCGTCGACGCCGCTGTCAATGCGGCCAAGCCCGACATCGTGCTCCACATGGCCGCCCAGGCACTCGTGCGCCGCGGCTACCGCGATCCCGTCGGCACCTATGCCACCAACGTGCAAGGCACCGTGCATCTGCTCGATGCCCTCCGCCGCCGATCGAACGCCCGCGCCGTCGTCGTCGTGACGAGCGACAAGTGCTACCGGAACCGGGATGAGGCCGAGCCCTTCCGCGAGGACGCGCCGATGGGCGGCGATGACCCTTACTCCAGCTCCAAGGGCTGTACCGAGCTCGTCATCGCCGCCTATCGCCACGCGTATTTCGCGACCGCCGGCATGGGGCTCGCGAGCGCTCGCGCCGGCAACGTGATCGGCGGCGGCGACTGGGCCGAGGATCGCCTGATCTCCGACGTCGTGAGAAGCTTTGCGGCCGGCGAAGCGGTCGCCATCCGCAATCCCGGCGCCGTCCGCCCGTGGCAACACGTGCTCGATGCGCTCGCCGGCTATTTTGCCCTTGCCGAGCGGCTCTACGAGGAGCCGCAGACAATGGCCGAGAGCTTCAATTTCGGCCCTTCCGCCGACGATGCCCGCTCCGTCGGCGACATCGTCGGGCGGATGGCGACGCTATGGGGCGGAGGACGCTGGACACAGGATCCAGAGAAAGGCCCCCACGAGGCGCGCCATCTCACGCTCGACGCATCGAAGGCGCGCGCCATGCTCGGCTGGTCCCCACGGCTTTCCCTCGACAAGGCGCTCGCCTGGGTGGTCGAATGGCACCGCGCCCACGGCGAGGAACGCGACATGCGAACCGTGACCGTGCGACAGATCGAGCGCTATCAAGCCTTGCGGAGCGCGGGATGACGGTCCTCGCCTGCCGGCACTGCGGCGCAGCTCTGACGCAATCGTTCTGTGATCTCGGCGCGCAGCCCCTCTCGAACGCTTTCATCAAGCCCGAGGATGCCCTGAGGCCCGAGCCATTCTACCCGCTCAACGTCTACGTCTGCGGCACCTGCCTTCTGGTCCAGCTCCCCGAGCACACGCGCGCGGACCGGATCTTCGGCGACGACTACGTCTACTTCTCGTCATTTTCCGAGAGCTGGCTCGCCCACGCCAAGGCTTACTGCGAAATGGCCGCGGAGAGGTTCTCGCTCGGCAAGACCTCGCAGGTGATCGAGATCGCCTCGAACGACGGCTATCTGCTGCAATATTTCGCAAGGATGGGGATCCCTGCGCTCGGCATCGAGCCCGCGGCCAATGTGGCGGCCGCGGCGGAGGCGAAGGGCGTGCCCACGCTCACGAAATTCTTCACGCGGAGGCTGGCGGCGGATCTCTCGGCCGCCGGGCGATCGGCCGATCTCCTGCTCGGCAACAACGTGCTGGCGCATGTGCCCGACATCAACGATTTCGTGGCCGGCATGAAGATCGCCCTGAAGCCGGCCGGCGTCATCACGATGGAGTTCCCCCATCTCGCCCGGCTGATCGAAGGCGTCCAGTTCGACACCATCTATCACGAGCACTATTCCTACCTGTCGCTGACCTCCGTCGAGCGCATCTTCACGCACCACGGCCTCGCGATCTTCGACGTCGACGAACTCGCGACTCACGGTGGCTCGCTCCGCATCTACGCCCGCCACACCGGTGAGCCGGCCCCCGAGCGCACGCCGCGCGTCGCAGCCCTGCTCGCGCGCGAGCGGGCCGCCGGCCTCGCCACCATCGCCGGCTACACCGGCTTCGAGCCGCGCGTCCGCGAGGTGAAGCGCGACCTCATCGCCTTCCTCATCGCGGCCAAGCGAGACGGCAAGCGCATCGCCGGCTACGGCGCCGCCGCCAAAGGCAATACGTTGCTCAACTATTGCGGCATCCGCCAGGATTTCGTGGATTTCGTCGTCGACCGCAACCCCGTGAAGCAGGGCCGCCTGTTGCCCGGCACGCGGATTCCGGTGAGACACCCCGACGCCATCGCCGAGTCGCGGCCGGATTACGTGTTGATCCTGCCCTGGAACATCCGCGACGAGATCATGGAGACGCTGAGCTTCATCCGCGACTGGGGCGGCAAATTCATCGTCCCGATCCCGAAGGTCGACGTGATCGCCTGAGGCGCGCGGGTTACGCTCGAAGGTCTCGCGCGTGAGCCCGGAGATTACACGGCCCTGTCTTCACGAAACCGGCCGAAACGAGTCGGCGCGCCGGCCCCGAACAGCAAGACCTCATAGGTCACGGGCACGCCGCCCTCCATGCCGGGCGATCCGACCGGCATCCCCGGCACCGCGAGCCCCCGCCCTTGGGGCTTCTCTGCCAGCAGGCGCCGGATCGCGACGGCAGGCACATGGCCCTCGATCACGTAACCGCCGACCTCGGCGGTGTGGCACGATGCGACCTCCGGCGGCACGCCGAACCGGGCCTTGACGGCCGTCATATCCGGCGTGTCATGGACGGTGGCGGCGAAGCCGTTCGCCTCGAGATGCTCGACCCACTTGTGGCAGCAGCCGCAGCCGGGATCGCGAAACACGATCACGCGCACCGCAGTCTCGGCCCGCACCCCCGTGGCGAAGAACGCCGGCACCGCAACGGCCCAACGAAGCATGTCACGCCGGCTGGCACTCATGTTGCCGATCTCCCTGCGCTCTCCCCGCCAGATACGCGAGGATGCAACCTTATGATTGGATGGGCACTGATGCGAGGACTTTCGCGCGGCCTGCAGCGGCCCATCACTGCTCCCTCGGAGCATGAGGTCACGAGCCTAACGCGCGCTACGCGCAAGCACGCCCATCAACTCGTCGATCTTCTGCGTCTGCTCGGCCTTGTCTCCGCTCGCCATCGCATGCGCGACGCAATGCGAGATATGGTCCCGCAGCACCTCCTCCTCGACACGCCTCAGCGCCGCCCGCACGGCCGCGATCTGGGTGACGATGTCGATGCAGTAGCGATCCTCCTCGACCATCCGGGCGAGCCCGCGCACCTGTCCCTCGATGCGAGACAGGCGTTTCAGGCGGCCGGCTTTGGAGACCTTCGTCATGCCTTGACTCATACCCCCATGGGGTATACCTGTCAATGGATACCCCATGGGGGTATGGGCGACGGATTGCGAAGACGGGTTACGAAGGGAGAAGACACCATGGCCGAGCGCACGCACGAGAGCCAGACGCACGGATCATGCTGCTCAGCGCACAAATCTCACGCTCCGGCCGCCACGCCCGGCGCTCAGGTGGAGAAGGATCCGGTCTGCGGCATGACGGTGGATCCGTTGACCGCCAAGCACCACACGGCCCACAACGGCAAGACCTACTATTTCTGCGCCGCCCGCTGTCGCGAGAAGTTCATCGCGAACCCGGAGCGCTACCTCGATCCCGGCCAAGCCGAGCCTGAGCCCGCCCCGCCTCCGGGCACGATCTACACCTGTCCCATGCATCCCGAGATCCGCCGGGAGGGACCCGACGCGTGCCCGATCTGCGGCATGGCCCTCGAGCCGGAGACGCCGACCGCCGACGCGGGACCCAACCCCGAACTGGTCGACATGACGCGCCGCCTGTGGATCGGCCTCGCGCTCGCACTCCCCGTTTTCCTGATCGAGATGGGCGGACACCTGACGGGGCTGGAGCACTGGCTCGGCCGGCAGACGTCGAATGTGATCCAGCTCGTGCTCGCGACCCCCGTCGTCCTCTGGGCCGGCTGGCCGTTCTTCACCCGCGGCTGGGCTTCGATCCGGACCCGCAACCTCAATATGTTCACGCTCGTCGCCATGGGCACGGGCGTTGCCTGGATCTACAGCATCGTCGCCACGCTCTGGCCCGGTCTGTTCCCCGCCTCCATGCGCGGTCACGACGGCGCCGTCCCCGTCTATTTCGAGGCGGCCGCCGTCATCACCGTGCTCGTGCTGGTGGGGCAGGTGCTGGAGCTGCGCGCGCGCGAGCGCACGAGCGGCGCCATTCGCGCCCTTCTCGACCTGTCTCCGAAAACGGCGCGCCGCATCCGCGCCGACGGCACCGACGAGGACGTGAGCCTCGAGAGCGTCGCAGCCGGCGACCGCCTGAGGGTGCGCCCCGGCGAGCACATCCCCGTCGACGGCAAGATCCTCGAAGGCCGCAGCACGATCGACGAATCCCTCGTGACCGGCGAATCCATGCCCGTGACCAAAGCCGCGGGCGAAGCCGTCATCGGCGGCACCACCAACCAATCGGGCGCCTTCGTCATGCGCGCCGAAAAGGTGGGCCGCGATACCATGCTGGCGCGCATCGTGCAGATGGTGGCCGATGCCCAGCGCAGCCGCGCGCCGATCCAGCGCCTTGTCGATCAGGTGTCGGCCTGGTTCGTGCCGGCCGTCATCGCGGTCGCCGCACTGGCCTTCGCGGCCTGGTCGGTCTGGGGACCGGAGCCGCGCTTCTCCACCGCGCTCATCGCCGCAGTCTCCGTCCTCATCATCGCCTGCCCGTGCGCCTTGGGCCTCGCGACGCCGATGTCGATCATGGTCGGCATCGGGCGCGGTGCCGGATCGGGCGTCCTGATCCGCAACGCGGAAGCCATCGAGCGCATGGAGAAGGTCGACACGCTGCTCGTCGACAAGACCGGCACGCTGACCGAGGGCAAGCCGCGGGTCGTCGCCATCCGCCCCGTCCGGGGCGTCGACGAGACCGAGCTCCTGCGCCTCGCCGCGGGTCTCGAGCGTGCGAGCGAGCACCCCCTCGCAGCAGCCATCGTGCAGTCGGCCGAGGCACGCGGCCTGCCGCTCTCGGAGCCGCAAGGGTTCGAAACCCCGGTCGGCAAGGGCGTCATCG
>ERZ795041.626-NODE-626-length-12730-cov-3.851598_pt1 | contig 12730 bp, 11 predicted proteins | sample MGYA00375125_ERZ795041 | MGnify/ENA primary metagenome ERZ795041 (study PRJEB30170, sample SAMN03074214) | activated sludge metagenome | biome: Common Effluent Treatment Plant; feature: Wastewater; material: Activated sludge; isolation source: activated biomass in...
AGCGCCCGCCAAAGGGGCCGCTGCCATCAAACGTCGATCACTACCTCTCTGGCCCGTCCCGACGCCTGCAATCGTCGCTTGTCCTGAATGTTTTCGAGAAATCCCGGGCAGCCGGCGCACATGACATCGATGCCCTTCTCACAGCATACAGGCAGTACATCATCGCCTTTGGCCATACGGAATCCGACCCCTATTCGTTTGACCGCGTCTGGGGCTTGTATCGTGAGTTGATCTCGCTTCGTACGATCACCCTCGTGAAGTGTCCTTGCTGCAACGCCCGTTATGTTCACCGGACCCTAGAAGTGGTCAATCACCGGCATTGCCCCATGCGCCGATATCTTGCCCACCATGACAACTTGGTCGAGGCGGTGCTCAATCCCGAACTCGACACAACAGGCAGCGAAGCAGGCAAGCGGCCCTCCCAGTCGCAGATCGAAGTCGGGGTAATCGCTATGCCCTACGAGGCGCCGCCAGCGGTCCAGCAGCGACTCATCTAGCCGAATCTCGTCGCAAAACACCGAAAAAGCGGTGTTTTACAGACCAAAGTCCTCATCCTGAACCGGGCATCATTTCAACCATGATGCTCCGCAAGCTGGCTTCCTTTCTTACCTCGCGCACGACCGCCGCTGCCCCTACGCAGGCGGTCAATGCACCTGGCGCAAACGCCTCGCAGCGCCCACGGCCCACGCCATCGACGCCGGTCTATCCGCCTTCCGACAACGGGGTGACGTTCTACCCGGCCCACGAAGTGCTCGCTACCCAGGCGGACCTTCTGCACCGGCTACGGATGGCCACCGGCGTCGCTGACGCGGAATATGACCGGCTCTACGGATCGGTCATCACGAATCTGGCCAACGGCGTGAACCTGCTGCCGGCCACAGAGACGGGCACACACCAAGGCGCCGGCGGCCTTTTCCGGTTGTCCCTCGAGTTGGGCTTCTACGCGCTTCAGGCGAGCGAAGCGTCGATCTTTGCCGCACGGGCAGGCGTTGAACGCCGGCGCCTGCTCGAGCCCCGCTGGCGCTACGCGACCTGGCTCGCGGGTATGTGCTGCGAACTCTACCGGCCAATCACCACCATGATCGTTACCACCCCCGATGGTGATCAGTGGCCCACATACCGCCTCCCCCTTGGGGAATGGCTCGACGAGAAAGGCTTTGATCGCTACTACATTCGCTGGATCGAGCAAAGCCCGGGCAAGCAACGCCCAGGGCGCGGCGCGGCGGCAACCCTTGCGCACCGTCTTATCCCTGACGTAGCGCTGCAGTACCTCCACGAGGGCTCCAACGAGATCGTGCCGACGATGATCGACGTGATCACCGGTTCGTTCGGCTCCCACAACCCGCATCCGATGGCAAGGATCATCGAGGAAGTTCGCGAAAAGGTCGTTGCACGCGACAACGCGATTCGGCCTCAGACCTACGGGAAACTTACCGTGGGTCAACACACCGAACCGCACCTCCTCGATGCGATGCGCCGACTCCTCAAGAGTGGCAAGTGGACAATCAACGTCAAAAAGAGCCGCCTTTGGTTCGGAGACGAGGGGCTTTTCCTGATCTGGCCGACGGCCGCCAATGAGATGCTCGAGATGCTAAGGCAGGACGGCATTGCCGGCATCCCACAGGACTCCCATACGATCCTGGACATCCTGGCAGAAGCACAGGTGTTCGAACCGCATCACGACGGTGGTTTTTTCTGGACTGTGTTCCCGCCCTCGTCGTCCAATGAGCTTGCGGCGGTCAAGTTCGCGAACCCCGACACCATCTTCGGCGCGCTCTTCGATGCGCCAGAAAGTGCAGGCGTGCTGACCAAGCGTGCCGACCCCAATGCGTCCGCTGCGAGCAAGTTCACCGCCCAATCAGCGGCTGAACCCTCGACCCCGACCACGACGCCGGCACCAGCGCCAGCACTTGAGCCTGTCCAGAAGACTGCACCAGAACCCTCCCCATCCGAATCGGCTGCAGAGGACACGCACAAACCAGACCCGGTTGCGGCTAAAGCGCCGACCTCCAGTTCAACAGAATCGCCAACGGGAACGAAGCCCAAGCATCGCATTGAGCCCAATCAGAGCAAGGAGCGACAACCGAAAACGGAGATCGATCTGGCCCAAAAGGTGAAGCCCGAACTTGGGAACGGACTCGATGCGCTCACGCGAGACGTCTTCGGGGCGCTCCTGGATGACCTGCGTGCCGGGAAGATCACCAATGAGGCTGGCAAGTGCAAGGAAGGCTACGCAATCGGTCTTGAGCATCTCGCCTCATACGGGATCGACATCCCGACGTTCGCGGCCGCGGTTCAGAAGGCGGGATGGCTTTACACCTCCGCGGACAAGCCGAACAAGAAAATCATCGAGGTGCAAATCAATGGCAAGTCGCAAAGAGCGATCGTTCTCAAGTTGCACGTCGCAATCGACATGGGGTTTGTAGCATGAGCATCGCGCTGAGACGGTTCGAGAATTCGGTTCGCCCGGCCTATGAAGCGATCGCAGCCGTTTGCTGGACGTCCGCAACGCTGGTGATGGTCGTCATCATCCTTTTCACTAGCCTTCCAAAGGCGGCATTCGTGTGGATGGCCGGCATCTCGGCCCTTCTGGCATCGTGGCGCTGGTATCAGGTCACGAAGCTGTGGGACTTCAAGCTCAAGCTCTTCGGCCAGAGCTTCGCCTACATGAAGGCTTCCGTCCTGAAGAAGCTCATGGGCTGCTCGCCCTCGGATCTGTGGATGGGCTTCGGCTTTGACTGGACCCCGGAGCACACACAGCGCGCCCTCGATATTCGAAAGCGCGCTGACAACGAGATTCTGCCGCCCGCCTGGTACCTCAAGCTCAAAGGAGCTAACCGAGCCAAACAGCAGGTAGTCGGCAAGCCGTGGATCCACGGCCTCGGCCTGGATGAGAAGGAAAAGCACATCTTCGTGCCCCTGGCCTCCATTGAAGGCCACAACCTCGTCTTCGGGACCACCGGCGCCGGTAAGACCAGGCTATTCGAAACCCTGATCACGCAGGACATCATGCGGGGCGATGTCGTGGTGATCATCGACCCGAAGGGCGACAAGGAACTGCGTGACATCGCAATGGCCGCCTGCAAGATGGCGGGACGGCCAAACGCCTTTGTCGAGTTCCATCCAGCGTTCCCGTCGCGTTCGATCCGGCTCGATCCGCTCAAGAACTGGAACAACGCCACCGAGATCGCGTCACGCATCGCCGCGCTGATGCCTTCCGAGTCGGGGTCGGACTCTTTCACTCAGATGGCATGGAAGGCCGTGCACGTAGTGAGCGAGGGCCTCATCTACGTCGATCAGATGCCCAACCTGATGCGGCTGCGCCGCTTCATCGAAGGTGGTCCAGAAGGGTTGATGGAAGAAGTGCTTCGCACCTATCTGACCCGTAATGTCGATCGTTGGCAGACGCTTCTTGCGCCCGTAGTTCAGCGAGCACGCGACGGAAAGCTGCCATCGAAGATGGCTGGCACCGCCGAACTCATCGCCTACGTGTACTACTACAAGCACGAGGTGCCCGAATCCCGACGAGAGCCTTCCGTCGATGGCCTGCTGTCGATGGTCGAACACAACCGCGAGCACTTGGGGAAGATCCTTGCCAGCCTGGTGCCCTTGCTGGTCATGCTCACCGCAGGCGAGTTGGGGAAGATGCTCTCCCCCGACGCCAACGACATGGCTGACACCCGATCGATCTTCGATACGAAGAAGATCGTCAATGGCAACCACGTTCTGTACCTGGGCCTTGATTCGCTCTCGAACGCAACCGTGGGCTCGGCGCTGGGCAGCGTGATCCTTGCTGACTTCGCGGCCGTGGCTGGCGAGCGCTACAACTACGGCACCGAGCAAGAGCTAAAGCAGAAGATCAAGCTCTACGTCGATGAGGCCGCCGAGGTGGTCAACCTGCCACTGATCCAGATCCTCAACAAGGGCCGCGGGGCTGGCTTCGTCGCAACGCTTGCTGCGCAGACGCTTCCCGACTTCATTGCGCGCATGGGTGATGAGGCCCGTGCCCGACAGATCCTGGGCAACTGCAACAACCTCATCGCCCTTCGCACGAAAGATCGCCAGACACAGGACTTCGTGGTCGAGACCTTCGGCACCACGCACGTCCAGACGATCTCGAGATCGATCGGATCAGGGCAACAAACCGACAACGCGGGGATGGACTACCGCAACCAGACCTCGCAGAGCCTGCAGGAGACAGAGGCGGAGATCTTCGCACCTGAGTTGCTCGGTATGTTGCCCAACCTGCACTACATCGCCTTTATGTCAGGGGGACGCCTGATCAAGGGCCGTCTTCCCAAACTCCTCAACGAATGAGCGCCCAATGTCCATGAAGACCTTCTCCACCTATGACCTTTTGAACCATGAAACCTCGCCCGATCAGTACGTGAGTGGCGAGCACTCGGTCAAGCAGGCGCTGCTGCAGTCGGGCATGCAAGGCGTTGTGCGCTCGATCTGGATGAACTGCCCCGGTCTGGAAACCGTGTGCGTGCGCCTGGCTCGGATGTTCAGTCATCACTTCCCCGGCTATAGCGAGAACACGTCCTTGCTGGCCGAATCGATCCTCGCCGGCGCGAATGCCTATACAGAGAACGCCAAGAACGGTGGCAGGGTCGAGGAGAACGAACAGGCCTTCCTCTCAGCGTTGCACAGGACCGCGATGTCCTTCCAGAACAAGACCGCATTCGCCATCTGGGAAGACGGCACGACGCAGATCTGGCTCCCCTTCGGTCAGCCGCTCATTGACTGGGTCAAGAAGGTCAATCCGAACCGCATCGGCTTCTTTAATGCGGAAGTGCCTCCCACCGACAAGCAGATCAAGTCCGGCTCGATGATCATGGCCGCATACCTGCTGCGCTATGAGCGCTCCGAAGAGGTTTATGACCTGGTGAACGGGTATGCTGTTTAAGCACGTCTTTCTCTGGGTTGCGATCTGCTTCGCGTTGATGCTCGCGATCCCTATCGTGAGTTCTCCCCAAGCGATGTGGGAGAACGCCCGAACCGAACTAGGGATGATCGAGACCGCATTCGGTACCGGCGACACCGTAGCCCTCGCCAAAAGCGCAACGCAAACCTACAACACGATCTTCATCGATACGGGCCTCATCCAGAAGACCCGAGGCGCGTACGTGTCTCGTGAAGAGCAAGAACTCGGCGAAGCCATGGTGGGCGGAGCGTCTCGCGCTGTGACCGGCTTGACCAACAACTACCTCGACACCTTCGCGGCGCTTACCTACGTGATGATCCTACGCGTCATGATCTTCATGAGCTGGCTGCCGTTCATCCTGCCGTTCCTACTTGCCGCAGTAGGGGAGGGCGTCACACGGCGAAAGATCAAGTACGCAACCTTCGGGCAGTACGGCGCCGCCCTGTATGCGGGTGCGATGCACATGAGCGTGCTCATCCTGATTCTCCCCGTCCTGTATCTGATGGCGCCGTTACCCCTGACGCCATTCTTCATCCCGTTATGGGCGCTGATCGCTGCGATTCCGGTTATCGCAAGCATCGCGAACGCCTCGCAAATCCTTCCTCGATAGAGGCGCCACCTCAGCACCAAATACTTCGGCGTAAAACAGCCATTTTGGGGTGTTTTACGCCGAAGGTCTGTTTGCTCGGCTCGCATATAGTCAGCTTCATGGACGCACTGACTACCGCCTCTGCCCTTGCTGCGCTGATGCAGTCGCTCGGGCCTGTGAAAACGCTGCTCGAAGACCCCCAGGTGCAGGAGGTCGAGATCAATGGACCCGACGACGTGTGGTTCGAACGCTCGGGTGTTCAGCAACGGTCACAGGTGAAGATCTCCAAGGCGCAGATCGAAACCGCAATCACGGTGCTGGCGCGTCTGGATCACAAGGACGCAAAGGCCGGAACCAAGGACGGCATCATCGACGCCCGCATGGATGGATTCCGTGTGGCGGCCGCGCTTGCACCGACGTCCGTCCGCGGACCGTCGATGTGCATTCGCAAACACAACCCGTTGCGGCTCTCGCTCGAAGACTACGCGGCTGCCGGCGCCTTCTCCTCAGCATGGGCCGAGAAGATCAGAGAGATGGTTCGGGCGAAGAAGAACATCCTCGTTGTCGGCGGAACATCGAGCGGCAAGACCACCTTCACTAATGCGCTGATCGGCGAGATCCCGGGTGATGAACGCGTCCTCACCATTGAGGACACCCCCGAACTGAAGGTGACGACACCCAACTGGGTCTCTCTGGAATCGAATGCGCAAAAAGGCATCACCACGAAGGATCTTGTGCGCCTGGCGCTGCGCTACCGCCCGGACAGAATCATCGTCGGTGAGGTGCGGGGCGGCGAAGCCTATGACCTGCTGGATGCGGCGAATACGGGGCATGACGGTGTTATCGCAACGCTGCACGCCAACTCCTCGTTCGATGCGCTCTCCCGCTTCGAAACCCTGATCCTCCAGGGCGGCGTCCAGTGGCCACATCGAGCGATCTGCTCACAAATTGCCCGTACTTTTGACTACGTGCTTTTCATGGCCCGCCGTCGCGGCGTTCGGCGTCTGGAAGAAGTTCTCGCCCTTCACGGTTACGACAACGATTCCGAGAAGTACCAGTACGAATTCGTTTACCAATCCACAGCATAGAGAGGTGGAAATACGGAAGCGAATATTGATCCCCATCCAGTTACGAATCACCCCTTACCAACATCGGAGTAACCCAATGAACCACCTTCAAGCACAACTCCATTTTCAATTTCTCCGCCTCGCTGACTACTTCCGACGGCCGGAGACCATTCACATGACGCTGATTATCGGTGTCGGCATGCTACTGGGTGTCTTTGGCACCGAAGTCTATGCTGCCGGCGGCGCCATGCCTTGGGAAGGGCCCATTTGCGCGGTGGCGAAGTCGCTTTCGACAACAACCGCCAAGGCTGTGGCAGTGATCGCCGTTGTGATCTGCGGGCTGATGCTTGCATTTGGTGAACTTGGCGGGATCTTCAAGACTTTCATTGGGCTGCTCATGGGGGTCTCGATGGCGATCATGGCTGGCCAGTGGGTCGGTTTCGTCAACGGTAGCGGCGGCGAATTCTGCTAACTGCCACTGCAGTCACGCATTGAGGGCCTGGCTTTGGCATATGAACCCCGCGAAACGGCTGTCCATAAATCGCTCCTTGAAGTGAAGAAGATTGGCGGCGTCGAATCAAAGATGGCGATTCTCAACGGGACGCTTGCCGTCGCCCTCACCATGGGTCTCGAGACGTTCTACATGATTCCGATCGCAGTCATGCTTCACATCTTTCTTCGGTGGCTCACGCGCAAGGATGACCAGATCATCAAGATCTACGGCCAGTACAAGGTTTTCGCCGATATCTACGACCCATGGCCGCGTCGGAAGATGGACTCGGAAGGGGATGAACAGCAAGTGATTGACCGTGCATCATCACTGACTGAGCATGCGCTTCGTACCTTTGACGAGCGCTTCACGGTCTGGTGGACACTCGAGCGCAAACGTACCATTCAGTATCCGGACGGTAACTTTGGCAACGACATTTCCGGCATGGTCGATCATGTCTGGAAGCAGCAATTTGCTGAAAGCGGCCAGTACGTGAACCGGCATTTCCTGTCTGTTCTCTACACGCCCCCCGGCGGCGTTGAGGGATTCTTCGAGAAGATCGCCCACTTCACTAAGAGCGAACAGATGGGTCTCGGCAAGGCGATTGCCGAAACTGTCCGCTCTTCGCTCTTCCGGCGAGCAGCGTTCCACTATGAGTCCAGGCAGCTCTCGACCTACCTTGAAGAGTTCTCCGAGAGACTGGCCGCGTTCGAGCAGATCGTCTCCGACCTGAGCATGCATCGGCTTCGTGATGATGCCCTGCTTGGATTCCTGTACCGAAGAGCCACACCCACTACGTCCGCCGAAGAAATCAAGCGTCCCAACGTTCCGTTCTATCTCGACAGCTACCTGAACGGTTCAACGCTGGTAGGCCGCGGAGACACCCTCTATTTCCAGGGAGAGCGCGACACCCATGTTGCGGCTGTGAGCATCAAGGACTGGCCCAACTCAACATTCCCGGGCCTCCTTGACGATCTGATGGCTGTCAGGGGCGAGCTCGTGATCTCGCAAGTGCTTCGTGTGGCCTCCACCGACGTATCGCGCAAGTTCATCCAGGACATCGAGCGACACAACCGCAACATGGCGAAGTCGCTCAAGACCTACCTCGTCGAGAGTTTCACCAAAGAAGAGAGCCGTCAGGTGGACGTCGGTCGCATCGCGCTGGCGGAAGATGCGAACGATGCGCTCACAGAGATGAGTACCGTGTCGCGTGTGTATGGTCACTACAACCTGACGGTGCTCACCTACGGATCAACGGCCATCGAAGCCGATGACCTTGCGAAGAGCGTTCACCGGCTGCTGAGCCAGAAGCGTTTTGTCGCCATTCGCGAAAACATGCATCTGTTGTCCTGCTTCGCGGGCGCAATGCCCGGCCAGGCAGGCGCGCTCGTGCGGTGGCACTTTGTATCAACCGCGAACTTGTGTGACCTCGCGCCGCTGCGCTCATTGGGAATTGGCAATCCCATCAACCGGCACTTCACCGAGCAGTTCAGCACGACTCAATTCCCAATCCCGTCACTGACGGCATTCCCGACCGAATACTCGACTCCGTACTACTTCAACTTCCATCAGGCTGATTTGGCGCACACCCTCGTCGTGGGGCCGTCCCGCACCGGGAAGAGTACGTTCAACAACTTCCTGATTTCGCAGTTGCAGAAATATGAACCGTGTCACACGTTCATCTTCGATAAGGACTACTCCTGCCGGATCCCCACCATCCTTCAAGGTGGAACGCATGTCGATCTCGCTGGAGACAAATCGGAACGGATTCCACTGAACCCGCTTCAGTTGCTCGAGAACAAGAACAACTGGGCGTGGCTGGCTAGTTGGCTGGAAATCCTGATCGGCGCCCGCGGTTACCAGGTGACTTCGGCCGACTCGCGCGAACTTTGGCTCGCGATCAGCCGATTGGCCGAAATGCCGCGAAGCATGTGGCGCTTGGTGACCCTTGGTTCAATGATCCCGTCGCACCTCCACGAACACCTCGAACAGTGGATCGGAGAAGGCCAGAAGGCGCACTTCTTCGACAACGAGTCCGACTCCTTCGATCTGGGCAGCTTCACCTGCGTCGAGATGGGCAAGCTCTTTCAGGATTCGGCCGTTGCGAAGGCGTTCATCGAGTACGCCTTCTACCGGATTTCTCTCAAGCTCGATGGCCGGCCAGCGCTCATCTATCTCGAAGAGGCGTGGTTCCTTCTCGAAGAGGAAGCCTTCGCCGCGAAGGTCAATGACTGGCTCCGCACGCTGGCCAAGAAGAATGCCTGGGTGCTGTTAGCCACGCAATCACTGGACGAAATCTCACAATCGAAGATCTTCGCAACCATCATCGACAACATCCCGAATCGAATCTACCTACCGAACTCGAATGCGTTCGCACATTACGACATGTACACGCAGAAGTTCGGCCTGAATGAAACCCAGATCGGTCGGATTCAGAGTGCAGTGCCGAAGTACAACTACTACATCGTAACGCCGTTGCTGAGCCGAATGGTGTGTGTGTCACTGCCACCTGAAGTGCTTGCGGTTGTTCGTTCGGACAGCAAAGCCCAGCGCGTCTTCGATCGCCACTACGCGTCAGGCGCTGATGACTGGAAGGTCAACTATCTTGAGGAAATGGTCAATGTCCACTAAGAAATGCTCCAAAGTGGTCGCTGGTATCGCGGCCTTATCCTTCCTGATCACTATGCCCTCCACTACCCGTGCGGGAGGGGGAATGTCGGGAGGTGCGACCGAAGTCACTCAGAATCTGAACAACGTTCAATTGGCCATGCAGTCGGTTAATCAAGAACTGCAGTACGCCACACAACTCGAGCAGTATTACACCGACCTGCTGCAGCAGATGCCGGCCGAGCTCACGGGCGCATTGGATACCGTTCGGCAGGTGAACGGCGTAATCCAGAAGGCTTCGCAGGTTTATTCCACCGGCCAGCGTCTCTATGGATCTCTCGAGCAGATGAAGTCCCTTGCAGAGGGCCGATTCCGTGAGTTCGGTGCAAGTGGTCTGACCTGGGAGGATTACATCAATCGCTCCGCTCGCATGTCGGATCATTTCCGCCAAACAGGCAGCGTCATGACTGACCACGAGATTCATGTCATGAAGTCCGTGCAGGACAACTACGAACAGATGAGGGAATACTCCTCACAAATCCCACGGACCGAGGGAAGCCACCAGGCGCTACAGATCATGAATGGTCAAATGGCCATGTTGAACGGTTCGATCAACGAGATGTTGAGCTTTAATGCGGCTCAGTCGAGGCGGCTAACTGAGCGCCAGATGATCGAGGATGCTGTGAAGAATAGCGAGGAGACGGAAAAGATGAAACGTAGGATCGTATATGGATCCGGATCCGCTGCGGATCGTGCGTTTCTCGAGTCACGCGACAAGGCAAGGCAATGAAAGCCCTCGGTTTACTCATTAAATGGGCGAGATTGTCCATTTATGTAATTCTCTTTAGTAGCGTGTTACTCCCGCTAGGAGCAAAAGCCGAACTCTATGCAGGGGCCGATAATGCACTTCTAACCCATTCGGAGTCTGCTCGCAACGCGGCGAGAGCAGAGGCTATCCAACAGCAGGAGAGAGCGAAGCAGGAAATGCATGCAGCCGGTCTGAGCCTAATCGATCAGGTAAGCAAAGTCATTGACGATCTTCAGTCCTCAATTCAAGGAAAGGCTGCACTTCTTGTTCCGGAAGGAAAAATGCTGCTTTCGGCATTGAGCGGCATAGCCATCATGTGGCTCGGCATGCGTTTGATCCTGCAAGGCGCCAGTATCGCCGAGGTCGCTGCCGAGGCTATCAACCTGATCTTCATCATAGGGATGGCGACATGGGTTGTCACAAGCTCTGATCTGACTGCTCAGATCATGAATGGCTTCGACGTGATCGCATCAAAGATCATGAGTTCATCAGGCGAACTTGCAACTGACAACGGCATCCAGTCGGCGATAGGAGCTTTGGTCGAAGCCGTTGTGAGAATCTCTGACCAACCAAATGATTTCAGTCTCTGGGACACCGATACCTATGGCGCCCCGATTGTCGCCATGATGAAAGTATTCATGTCGCTGTTCCTGCTGGCTGTAACTTTGGCCTATCTTGGAATGTTTGTCATGACACAGGTCATGTTTGGCATTGCCTTGATACTCGGTCCTGTTCTTGCACCGTTCTACATCATTCAGCCGTTGAGTTTTATCGCTACAGGATGGTTCAAGTTCCTCTTGAGCACCGGCATGGCCAAGGTAACGGGCGCCTTGATCCTTACACTTACCGTGGGATTCATCAAAGAGGCTGGACACTATCTTTCTGCCCTAGATCCGAATGAAGGTGCCCCCTTAGTGATTTACTCGGGCGTCTTCCTTATTACGGGAATCATGGCTCTTATGATGATGCAGGCATGGAGTATTGGCTCCTCGATCATGACCGGTGTGTCAAGGATGAGTAGTGGCCTCCCGAGCAAGCTTCAACCGGGTGGAATGGCTATGTCAGCGTCTGGCTCTATGCAGGGTGCAGCAAGGCAAGGGGCGAGAGCCGTGAACATGACGACTGGCGCGGCAGCCGGTGCATTGGGGGGTGCGAAGGCCGCAAAAGAGGCCGGTGGAAGTAAAACCATGGGGTCCATCAAAGGCGCTATGGCAGGGATGGACGCTGCCCGCAAAACAATGGATGGTAAAGCCCCAAAGACCTCGATGAGCCCGATCAGCGTAGCGATGAACGCAAGTGCGGCAGCACGCAAGAATGATAAGAATGACCCAAAGTGATAGGTGGCTTTGAAGAATGAATAACGCTTCTCGTTGGCGCTCGATGACGGATGAAGAACTTGACGAGCTGCAAACCGCAGCAAAAGAAAGGCGTTCATTAAGCCCCGCAGAGGGTAGGAGCGAGTTCCCGACACCCCTTCCGGCCAACGCGTCTATCAGCGGGGCTATCTATTGGGCTTTCACGATTCTCCTTCAGGACAACCCGCTGTTCTTAGTCCTCGGTGTGATACTGATTGGGTGGGTTGTCCTTCGAGCGGCTCTCGGTTTTTTTGGCATCGTCATCATGTGACACAAGCGGCCGTCGGCCGCTTTTTCATGGCTTGAACAACCCTCCACTGATGTTAGGATGGTTTTCAAGGAGCACATAATGAACGCAGATACCTCACTGACCGCATATAAAGTCGCCGCTGCAATCACACTTGCCGCAGCGCTCTATACGGCCTTCACCTGGGCTGTTTCACCCTTTCTCTTTCAAACCGAGATTCGCGGTCAGGCCCAATCCGTATGCAACAAATCGAGCGTCTGCCGCGGGCTTAGCGCCTCTCTCGTGATCAACCGCAAGAGTGGCAAGCTTGAGCGTCGCATGGTGGTCCGGTTCGTTAGGGGTGCGGGCTCGAAGGATTCAGTCGCCTTGCTCAAGGCCATTAACGAGACGATTGAGGCCGGGATCAACAAGGCCGGCCCTGTCACCCGATCGGCCAACGCGGGCCTGCTCCCTGTGGAGGTGCGCCGTGACTAAGAACCGTTCGAACATCGGCACCACCTTGTGGCGCAACGTGTACGCCTGGTCGCTCGTGTTGTCGCTCGTCCTGGCCGTGCCTATGGCCTTCTCCCGGTTCTTCCCCGGCGACGAGGGTTTCCCTGCGACCGACGCCTTGTTCCTGTACCTTGCAGGCGCGCAGGCA
>ERZ795041.627-NODE-627-length-12716-cov-4.563384_pt1 | contig 12716 bp, 10 predicted proteins | sample MGYA00375125_ERZ795041 | MGnify/ENA primary metagenome ERZ795041 (study PRJEB30170, sample SAMN03074214) | activated sludge metagenome | biome: Common Effluent Treatment Plant; feature: Wastewater; material: Activated sludge; isolation source: activated biomass in...
GGACTTCCTATCGGCCATCTTCCCGGACGCCTCAAGACAACTCGGACCTTCCTTCGCTCTCAGTTCGTCGGTGTTGGGGGAGGATCTGTTCGTGATCTCGGGGACATCCAACGGGTCGCCGATCACACCGGTCGGGGCGAACAACCTTGTTGATCTCGTAACGAACGCGGTGAACAACGAGGCGCAGTTCACCGGGCTCACGGGGACCGACGTGAGCCTGTCGTTGAACTATGGAGGCGTGGCGGACGCGGTCACGATCACACGCAACGCCGCGGAGACCCAGGCGACGCTGACGTTTATCACGCCCAACGGGACGATCACGCGGACGTTCGACACCGGGACGGACCCTCGCTCGCTCGAGGACCAGATCCGTGATTATCTCCAACAGAACGGGGCCGACGACCTCGCCGAGTTCTTCAAAGCGATCAACGCCCTGACGCCGATCGCGGTCTCGGACGGCAACCCGAACGCGACGACGGCCCGCATGGCGGAGCTGACTTTCCAGCGATTCGGCATCAACAACGAGCTCACGTCGGTCGTCGTTCCCGATGGCGACGACTCGACCCGGCGCGCGACGCCGCAGTTGCGGATCAACGTTTCCGGAAGCCAGTTCGAGGCCGGGGACTTCGAGGGCGACTCGGCGACGATCTCGACGTCGTTTGACGCGAATCTCGGGAAGTCGCTTGGCGTTTCGATCGCGTCGTTCCTCGGGTACAACAGCGTCGAGGACGCGGACGTGTTTCACTTCGGCGTGGCGCTGGGCGTGCCGATTCGTGTGATCCTGCCGACGGCCGAGGCGCCGTTCACGTGGCAGGTGACGCCCCACGCGTCGGTCGCGGGATCGGCGTCGGAGGATATCGGCGCGGGCGGCATCATCTACTCCTTCGGCGCGACGAGTTACTTCGCCTGGCACGCCACGGAACGGCTGACGCTCTCGATGGCGAACCAGTACGCGATCTATGAGGGGAACAAACTCTCCTTCGGCGATTACGAGATCGACCCGGGCGTGAGCCAATCGATCATGAAGCATGGGGGGCGCGCCACCTTCTGGCTCGGCGTCGAGTGGTACTCGTTCGCCGGTGTCACGTACTCGGACTTCATTGATGACGCGGCGGTGGATAACTGGCTGACCTTCACCGGTGGTGTCGGCTTCAAGAACGACGCCGGGTCGGGCTTTGAACTCGCCGTGATCGCGGACGATGGAGACGACTACTCGTCGTTCGGCCTGCGTCTGGGCGCGAACCTCGCGTTCTAGGCTCCGCCCGAGATCGAGTCTGGCGCACGGGGAATCTCGCTTCTCTCAGGCGGCGCCGGCTCGATGTATCGACTCCACACCGAATAGGGCTGGACCGCGGGTGGCATGCCGTTGTCCCACACCCACGAGTCGATGACAAACCTCTCTCCGGTGACGCGATCCCGCACCAGGGCCGAGCGGTGGGGGTTGAAGATAAGAACCTTGGTCCGCCACACGGGGTCGAGCACGTCGTGGTGCACGATCAGGCCGCGTTGCGCGAGGAGGTCGAGGTATCGCGTGGTGTTGGAGGACTCGTCGACGCAGTCCAGTTGCCCGGGATCGCCCGGACGATTGTGCCCGCGGCGTCGATCGGTGTGGGTCGGCGTCTGTCGCCCGGCGATCTGCTCGATCATCGCGATCGAGGCCGCGATGGCCTCTCGCTCGGCATCGGGAGACGGACCGCCCTGGCGCATCGTGCGCTCGATGGCTGTCCACTGATGGTCCTCGATCGCGAAGACGCCCGTGCAGTTTCCTCCGACGCCCCATTGGATGGGGATGGCCTGGAGATCGATCGGTAGTGTCACGATCCGTCGGCCCGTGTGGGCGCAGCCGCTGATACCTGCGAGACTCGCAACGCCCAAGACCAGGATGGGGTGGACTCGCTTCATGCTGAAAATCGGGGAGGGTATCGGTATGGCCGTCTGATACGGGCTTCCATCGGCACTCTGAGTCGGGTCGCGTGAGGCCATGGGTGTGCGCCTCATGCAGATACGATTCTGGCGTGCACGAGGACACGCTGCTCCAGCATATTGCAACGGCCACGCGGGATCTCCCGCGGGAGTTCCCTCGTGTCGTCGTCGGGCCGGGCGATGACTGCGCGGTGGTGCGTGTTGGCGTGGGTGAGTCGGGCGAGTGCGTGCTGCTAAAGACGGACCAGGTCGTCGAGGGCGTGCACTTCCCGACGGGGACGGACGTCTCGTGGATCGCGCGGAAGGCGATCGCCAGGCCGATGTCGGATATCGCGGCGATGGCGGGGCGACCGATCTCGACGATGGCGACGGTGACGCTTTCACGATCGACGTCGCAGGTCGAGGCGACTCGGCTCGCGGACGCCGTGCACGAGTGGGGGCGGCGATTCCAGTGCCCGATCGTGGGGGGCGACATCGCGACGTTTGGGCCGGTTGATGGACCGATGGTGATTGGTGTTTCGGTAGTCGGAGTGCCGCATCCGTCGCGTGGCCCGGTGCTTCGTTCGGGCGCGAGGCGAGGCGATGGGGTGTATGTCACGGGCGTTGTCGGCGGGTCGTTCCACGCGGGCACGGGCGGCGGGAGGCACCTGGAGTTCGAGCCTCGCGTGGAGGTCGCGTCGGCTCTGGCGGATCTGCTTGGCGGGTCGCTGCACGCGATGATGGACACGTCGGATGGGCTCGGGATCGATGCGGGAAGGCTGGCCCGTGCGTCGGGCGTCGCGATCGAGATCGACGAGCAGTCGATCCCGCTCGGTGAGCCGGAGGTGTTGGAGGCGATCGCCCGTGGCGAGGACTATGAGTTGCTCTTCGCGGCCGACTCGAGCGTGCCTGTTCCCTCGAGCCTCGCCGGCGTGCCGATCACGCGGATTGGTCGCGTGATGGAAGGCCAAGGATGCACGCTCGTTCGCCACGATGGCACTCGTCGCAATATCGCGTCACTCGGCTGGGAGCACCACTCGTGATCATCACGCGCACGACGCACGATCCCGGTGCGACCGGGGCCCTTGCGCAGGCTCTGGCGAGTGTGCTGGCTTTTGGAGACGTGGTCCTACTCGAGGGCGATCTCGGTGCGGGAAAGACCACCTTCGCCCAGGCGCTGACCGCGGCCCTCTCCAGCGGCGAGATGATTGCGACATCTCCCACGTATGTCATCGCGAACTCGTACCCGTGCCGGATCGGGGGCGTGGAGGGAGTCATCCACCATATCGACGCGTATCGCCTCGCGGGAAGTGATGATCTGGAGACCATCGGCTGGGATGCGATGTTCGACGACTCGGGCGGGCCGATCGGGAACGCGATGGCGCTCATCGAGTGGCCCGAGCGGATCGCCAACTCGCTTCCCCCCCGAAGTCGATGCGCGGCGATTCGGCTGCGTGCCGTTGGCGAGTCCTCTCGCGAGATCGAGATGGTCCTGCCCGAATCGTGGCGCGCTCGTCCGGGCGTCGGCCACCTTCGTGATCGCGACCCGGTCCGATGCCCATCATCGGGGGCGTGGGTCGCGCCGACGTCGGCGTCGTATCCCTTTGCCGACGATCGCCTGCGTCACGCCGATCTGTACAAGTGGTTCTCGTCGTCGTATGGCGTGACACGGTCGATCGAGGAGCAGGACCTCGACGAGGAATAGACCGAGTCAGGCGCGAGGCCGGCGGTCGCTACGATCGCGGCATGATGCACGCCTTCATGCTCGCCGCAGGCCCGGCAACGAACCCCTGGTCGCTCTTCATGGACTCCTTCGATGCGTTCACGGTCCTGTTGATCCTGGGATCGGTTGTGGGCGTGGCGGTGGTTTTTCAGTGCCTCTTCGAGATCCGCGCCAGCCGCATCGTGCCGCAGGCGTCGTTGTCGCGTGCCAAGGGTCTTGCCGACGCGGGACGCTGGGAGGAACTGAGGAGTTTCGCGCAGAGCGATCCGTCGTTCGTGGGGCGCGTGCTCCAGAGATCATTCACCGCCGGGTCGCGCGACGACGTGCATGAGGCCGCCGAGATCGCGTCGTCGGATGAGGCCTCGCGATGGTTTCGCAAGATCGAGATGCTGAACGTGATCGGGAATTTGGGGCCGCTCGTCGGGCGTGCGGGGACGGTCTGGGGGATGATCCTTGCCTTCACCTCGCTGGGCGAGACTGGCGGACAGGCGGGGCCGGCGGACTTATCGCTGGGGATCTCCAAGGCTCTCTTCCACACGCTGCTGGGCTTGTGCCTCGCGATTCCGTGCCTGCTCGCCTTCGGCATCTATCGCGGCGGGGTCTATCGCCTGTGCTCGGGGGGATGGGGCGGGGTGGCGTAGATCGTCGCTATGTTTCGTGGCCCGCCCTGCGTCACGTGCTATACCAACGCCGCGCCACGTGGGATGGAGCGAGCCTGACGTGCGACGGCGATCCAAGCCCATCTCGCCTCACGCTCGCGGGCACGGCGGTTTCGCGAAGGTGAACGTCACGCCGCTCATCGACGTGGTGATGTGCCTGATCATTTTCTATCTCATCGTGGGCCGCCTGGCGAGCGATCGCTCGGCGAGTGTGCAGTTGCCCACGACGGATGTCGGCGCGACGCGTGCGCCCGATGACCGCCTCGTGATCAACGTGCTCGCGGCGGCGGATGGCCCGAGCGTGGTGATCGAGAATGAGCCGATCGAACGAGCGATGCTCCGCGAGCGCGTGGCGGCGTTCGTCGAGTCGGCACGGGCGAGGGGTGAGGCGCCCGACGTCCAGTTGCGTGCCGATCGGACGCTCGCGTGGGGCGATCTCTCGTGGATCGTGGGCGAGTGCCGCGAGGCGGGCTTGGGGGCGCTCAAGCTCGCCGCCCAGCGTGGAGCGGACGGCGAGAGTGGGGGTGGCGCACGATGAGGCCCATGCGTCGCCGGAATGCCCTCGCGTTGCACGAGCTGCACTATGGCCCGAACATGACCCCGATGGTCGATGTGGTCATGGTGATCCTGGTCTTCTTCATGGCGAGCGCCGCCGTTCTCGGGCCCGAGTGGTTCCTGGGGACATCCATTCCGGTCAAAGCGCCCGCGAGCGAGAGCGCGCCGCCGCCGGAGCACGCACCCATCCGCGTCGAACTGCGGATGTTCGATGGTGGCGTGGTGGTGGTGATCGGCTCGCGAGAGCCCGTGGCGTTCAATGCCGCGGAGGCGCTCCTCATGAACGAGATCGCGGACGCCGGCGGACGCGAGGCGATCGTGCTCGTTGCGCCCGGCCCCGACGTGCCGTATGACGCGGTCGTGCGCGTCCACGAGTGGATCGCACGCGCGGGCGTCACGAAACTCGGCATCGACGATGGCGTGGTCGAGAACCCGGGGTCGCCTACCGCCGACCCGGGCGCGACGCCTGGGGATTCGACGCCGACTCCGGGGCCGACTCCGGCGCCTTGACCGCGAAGATCTGGAGCGAGTGTCCCTTGGCCGATAGTCCCATCTCCCGGCAGAGTGTGTCGCGAAGGCGGGTGATCTCCGGGAGATCGACCGCGACGACCTCGTTGGTGTCGAGGCGAATCAGGAGGTCGCTCGGGGCCTTGCCATAGACCACGTGGTAGTGGGCGTGCTCGTCGTCGAGTGGCACACGCTGGATGATCCCGGCGTCGAGGAGCAGTCGAATCGTGCGATAGAGGGTGGCCTTGGAGATACGAGTCCCGGTTCGTGCCGCGTGGGCGAGGAGCGACGCGGGGTCGAAGAGCCCCTCCATCTGCATCACGAGGTCGAGGAGTCGGGCTCGCTCAGGAGTGTACTTGAGGCCATCCTCGCGCAGGCGGCGACGGAAGACCGCGCAGAGCGGGTCGATGATCTCGAGGGGAGTCTCGGTCGGCGTTTGGCCCATGGCCTGCGATCGTAGCCGGAGGCGCGGGGTGTTCGGTCCGTTCAAGGAGCGGCGTGTGAACCGGCGTGCTGGCCGCGTGGTCATATGCTTGTCGCGCCGATCGCCCCCGATCCGAAGATGGCGTGGGCGACGCTGGCTGGAGGCCTCGTGAGTCGAAGCGTGACGATTGCCGTCTGGGTCGCCGCCGTGCTGATCGCGATGGTCGCGCTCGGCTCCATCGGCGCGTCCAACGTCGAATCGTCGGAGAAGATCAGCGGCCTGACCCAAGGTCTCGCGGTGATGCAGGTCTGCGTCGAGCGGCTGGTCATCGCGGGATGGGCGCCGCTGCTCTATGTCATGGCCGGGCTTGGGCTCGCGAGCCCCTTTCGCTGGTTCTGGCGTGCCGCGAGCGATCGGACCGCGGTCCATGTTTGCGTCGGCCTGACGCTCTCGCTCTCGCTCTCCCATGGGCTTGGCGCGCTGGGAGCGCTCGGCCTCGTGTCGGCGTGGGTCGTGGTCGGCACGGGAACGCTGCTCCTCGCGATCGACATCGCCATGCGCGCGCGACACGGGCGATCGGCCTCGCTCCCCCCTCTCGACGCGCATGATGCGTCCGCGTCGGCCTCGCGTGGGCCCTCGCCCGTGGGCCGATTGATCGTCGGCGTGCTGGGCGCCGTCCCGCTGGCGATTCTGCTCCTGGCCGCGACGAGCAGGCCGGGCTGGCTCTGGAACTCCGAGTTCGGCGGGTTCGACGCGATGTCGTACCACCTGCAACTCCCGCAGGAATGGCTGGCGCTCGGGCGGATCAGACCCCTCGATCACAACGTCTATTCCTATCTCCCGAGTTATGTCGAGAGCGCGTTCGTTCACATCGGGCTGCTCGGCGGGGCGAGCACCAGCGTGGATGAGTTCGGACGCATGGGCCTGCTCGCCGGGGAAGGACTCGGCGTTATCAGCGCCCAGATCTTCCACGCGATGCTCACGCTCCAGGGCGCGTGGATGGTTGCGCGCATGGTCCGCCGACTTCTCGTCATGGGCAAGGCGAGCGTCGCGACGTCCTCCGCCGGCGCGTGGATGGCGGGGATCCTCTTCCTTTCGACGCCGTGGACCCTTGTCGTCGGCTCGCTCGCGTACAACGAGATGGCCGTGCTCACGCTGTTCGCGGGCGCGTGCATGACCGCAATCGATGCCGGCCTCTCGCCCGCGGCCCGGGGCATCTTCGCCGCAATGCTCGTGGGCGGGGCCTGCGGAGCGAAGCCCACCGCCCTTCCATTTGCTGGGACGGCCGTGGCCATCCTGCTCCTCGGGTCGCTCTCGCCGCGAGTCTGGCTGCGGACGGCGATCCCCGGCGTCATCACGGGTTGTCTGCTGCTCGCCCCGTGGATGGCCCGCAACGCGACCGCCTCGGGCAACCCAGTCTTTCCCGCGATGACGAGCACGTTCGGTCTCGGACACTGGACCAAGGAGCAGGCCCAGCGTTTCGAGCGCGCCCACCAGTTCTCCGGATCGTTCGCCGATCGTCTCTCACTGCTCGTCACCACAGACGAAAACGATCCCGCGACCACGGCCGCCAACCCCGCGCGAACCGGTGCACGCCACGGCGTGCACCGAGGGATGCTCCACCCGCAGTGGGGCGCCTTCTGGCCCCTCGCGCTCGCCGGGCTGGTGCTGGGGATCGTGCTCGCGCGCGGAAGGCTCTTTGTGCTGCTCCTCTCCGCGGCGTTCATCGCCCAGGTCCTCATCTGGCTCTATGCCACGCACATCCAGTCACGGTTCCTCCTCCCGCTTATGGTCCCCGGGATCGGGCTCATCGGCCTGGCCTACGCGCGCATCCGTGAGATCATGGACATCGACTCGGGCTCGGCTCGTCCCTCGCGTGATCTGCTCCGCGCGGTGCTGTGGGTTCCCATTGTCGTGCAGTGCGTGATTGCCGTGCGGGTCTTCGCGGGCCAGAACACGGGGCGGCCGCTCGCGGCCTACTTCACCACCCCGGGCGAGGTTGTGGAGGCACGGTCCAAGGAACTCAACCTCCACAACGCGAGACTGGCGCTCCTCGGCGGGACCGCGCCGTTCTACGAGCCCGCGGGGTCGATGTACAACACCACCTGGGACCGCTGGGCCTCGCTCGATCCCGCCGCCCTCAAATCGAACCGCATCACACACGTCCTGATCGACTGGTCCGAGATCGATCGTCTCGAACGCTCGGGATTCGCGCCGCCGGGGGTGAACGTCGCCGAGGTCCGCGCCTTCGCGCTCCATTATGCCGCCGCCGTGCGCGACCTGGATCCCACCCACACACTCATCACGCTCGACCCACGCACCCTCGACGCCCAATCAACTGTCGGGTTCGGAGCGTCTCGTCCGCTCGCACCATGAGGACACCCATCCGCATCGCGCTCTGCCCCATCAACTCCGTCGTCGGCGACATCGCCGGCAACGCGAGGCAGATCGCCTCGCGTCTCGACGAGGCCCGCGCGAAGAAGGCCGACCTCGTCGTCTTCCCCGAACTCGCGCTCTGCGGCTATCCGCCACGCGACCTCCTCCTCCAGCAGGGATTTCTCGAGGCCTGCATGCGCGAGGCCCGGGCGATCGGCGAGAACCTCACCCGGGGCCTCACCGCGATCTTCGGCGTGCCACTCCCGGCGGACACGCGAACCCACACCCACGGCGGGCCGATCCACAACTCGCTCCTCGTGTACGCCAACAACGCGATGGTGGAGTACTACGACAAGCGCCTGCTGCCGACGTACGACGTCTTCGATGAGGACCGCTACTTCGAGCCCGGAACTCGGAACGTCATCGTTGAGGTCGCGACCCACGCCGGACTGTCTCTTCGCGTTGGACTCGCCATCTGCGAGGATCTCTGGAAGGGGGAGGACGCGGGCTTTGCCCATCGATACGACGACTCGCCCGATCCAGTCGCCGAGATCGCCAGGGCCGGATGCGAACTAATCCTCGCCCCCTCGGCGAGCCCCTTCGTCCTCGGCAAGAGCGCCCGCCATCGCGAGATCCTTCGCGCCCACGCCAAACGCCACGCCGTTCATGTCGTTTCACTCAACGCGCTCGGCGGCAACGACGAACTCATCTTCGACGGGCACACGCTCGCCTATGCCCCGGACGCGTCGCTCCTCCACGCTGGACCGATCTTTTCCGAAACGATCGAGTTTCTCGATCTCGAACTCCGGGACGCCGACGAACACGCGACGGCACGCGCGAAGCCCTCGATCCACCCCGCCGCGGGCATCGACGCCCCCGACGACGAACTCCTCTTCCATGCCTTGACGCTGGGTGTGCGCGACTACCTCCGAAAGACCGGATTCACGCGCTCCCTCATCGGGCTGTCCGGCGGGATCGACTCGGCGCTCACCGCGGCCATCGCCGTGAAGGCCCTTGGCCCCTCCCACGTCACGGGCGTTGCCATGCCCAGCCACTACTCGTCGTCGCACAGCGTCGACGACGCGCTCGACCTCGCGAAACGACTTGGTATCTCCTGCCCGGTCGTGCCCATCGCGCCGCCCTTCGAGGGGTTCCGCCACACACTCGATGCCGCGTTCCGCGAACTCCACCACGCCACGCTCGGCGAGAAACTCCCCGACATCACCGACGAAAACGTGCAATCGCGCGTCCGCGGCACGATCCTCATGGCCCTCTCCAACCGCACCGGGGCCATGGTTCTCACGACCGGCAACAAGTCCGAGCTTGCCGTGGGCTATTGCACGCTCTACGGCGACATGAACGGCGGACTCGCCGTCCTCGCCGACGTCCGCAAGCAGCAGGTCTACGCCCTCTCCCGCTGGATCAACGCCAACCACGCGAAACTCGGCTTCATCGAAGCGCCGATCCCCGAGCGCACGATCACCAAGCCGCCCTCGGCCGAACTCAGGCCCGACCAGACCGACCAGGACTCGCTCCCGCCGTATGACGCGCTCGACGCGATCATCGAGGCCTACGTCGAGCACAAACTCGACGCGAGGCACATCGTCGAGCGCACCGGGCTTGACGCCGCCCTCGTCTCACGCATCGTGCGACTGATCGATGTCTCCGAGTACAAGCGCAAGCAGACGGCCGTCGGGCTGAAGGTCACGACCGTCGCCTTCGGCATGGGCCGACGCCACCCCATCGCCCAGAACTGGCGGCCCGATAGGGCGCTGTGATTTCTAACGATCTCATGGCTCGGGCGTCTCGCCGAAACCTACCCAATCTACAGCCTTCTCCGTCTCCCCATGAAACCCAGCCCCAGCACGCCCACCATCGCCGATGCCGGTGCCGGGATCACGCCAAACGCCACGTGATCCACCGCCCACCCGTCGCCATACGTGCTCGTGAGTGTCACCGACTGGATCGTCTCGTCAAAGGAGTAGATCCGCGCGTAGCCGTTGCGAAGCCCCGTCGCCGAGAGCCCGAGGAAGTTCAGCATGTCGCCTCGGTCGATACCGTTGATGATGATGTGGTTCGTCGCCGTGCGTTGCATCTGCTGGACGCTGAACCCGATCGAGTTCACGGGCGTGTCGAAGTACATCGTCAGGTTGCCCCAGTTCCCCGGCGTGTAGTAGTACTTCGACTGGTTGTCATAGGTGTTGATGAGGACGCGCGAGCCGTCCCAGTTACTGTCGACGAACGCCGTTCCGAATGGGTCGGCCACCGCGTTCATGAGTCCCGGCAGGATCGAGGTCGGCGCCAGGTTCCCGATGCTCGACGTGATCGCGACCCGGAACCCCGGCGCGAGCGACGCGTCCTCGAAGTCCTCGATGGTGTGCCCCTCGATGCCAAGGCCGGCGTCGGACGCCCCCCACAGGCTCGCCGAATACGAGAATCCGGTGATCGTCGCCGAGGCCAGGCCGCTAAGCCCCGCCAGCGCGACGAGCGCCGCCGATGTTGTGCACCGCGTCATCCCAGTCTCCAGTTGTGTCTGCACGCTTGCCGGACACGGGGAATGTGCGCCATCCACGCCCCGCGACAAGGGCGTGTCCAAGTTATCTCGATCAGATCGTGAGTTGTCGGACCTGCCCGCGTCTTCCCAGGCGGCATACCCGTCACGAATGGATATCGAGCGAGACCGCGTCTACGAGCATCTTCACATGATGCACCTCGTTGATCATCTCGCCGATCAGCACCACCGCGCCTAACTCGAAATGCCCACGGGGAGTCCGACGGCATCTCCCGCCACATCTCGACGTCGGTTCACTCGTCCCAGGCCCCAGGCGCGCCACACACACGCGCCGCCATCGATCGGATCACCATCTCCACCCCCGGCGCGCCGATTTCATAGTTTCTTGTGGAACCATTGCAACACCTGACGCGCCGAGGCTGCCCTTGACTTCTCGAACACATTCGACCTGAAGCCGAACGAACACCAGTATTTACTAACAAATGCCAAATATCTACAATGTTGTGTCGGTAGTGCGTGGTGGTTCCTGTGACTCTCGCCTAAACTCTCTTCCCGGTCGCGGTGGGCCGGGACCGAAGGGCCATGTTCGTTTCTGAGTACGGAAACGAGTGGCTGGCCGCGTGTTGTGGCCTCGGTGGAATCGAAAGTGGACCCTTTGCGTCCCCCTGCAAGACGGGGGCACGGCGGCCCTCCCGGCTCGATCATGGCGTCCTTCATGGCCGCAACGTGAAGCTTGGAAGGCCAAAGCCGATGCGGTAGGACACATGGCCGGACCTGCTCGCCCGCTCAGTTTTCGAGCGGCCACCGAAGGACACGAGCGACCGCGGCCGCCGCGAATGAAGTCGGACGACGGAGAGCGCCCCATTCGGCGCGCCGATCCGATGGCCGGTGGATCGAGATTCTGACGCAGGAACACACCAAAGAGGCGCGAGTCGTCTGTGGCGGGGAACGAAATCCCGGCCAAGGGCATCTCCCTCACCACGCCTCAACGTGTGTCGCTCGCATGCAATCTTCCTCCACACGCCCAAAGGTTCGTCGCACGGATCGAGAACGCCCATCGCCGCACGACTTCGGAAGGAAATGCTCCGATGATCGATGAATCGCTGATCGCGTCCCTTGGCCTTGCCGACTCCGACCTCGACGCCATGCTCACGGGTGTCACCACCAAGCGTGCCGGCGAGGCGGGATATATGGATAGCCTGCTCAAGGAGCAGATCGCCGACCTCTCGCCCGGCAAACTCATCAAGGGCAAGGTGATCGGGTTCGCCGGCGACGACGTCGTCGTCGAGGTCGGGCTCAAGAGCGAGGGGCTCATCCCCAAGGAAGAGTTCGACGACCTCGCCGCCGTCAAGCCCGGCGCGATGATCGATGTCCTGCTCGAGGATCTCGAGGGCGAGGGCGGGCTGATCTCCCTCAGCAAGCGCAAGGCCGACCGCATGATGGCGTGGCAGCGCATCGTCGACACCCAGAAGGAAGGCGACATCGTCGAGGGTCTTGTCAGCCGCAAGATCAAGGGCGGCCTGCTCGTGGACATCGGCGTGCCGGTCTTCCTCCCGGCGAGCCAGGTGGACGTGCGTCGCCCCGGCGACGTGGGCGACTTCATGGGCCGAAAGGTCCGCGCCCAGATCATCAAGATCGACCTCGAGCGCCGCAACATCGTGATTTCCCGACGAAAACTGATCGAGGAGGAGCGCGACGCCGCCAAGAAGCGTCTGCTCGACACGGTCAAGGAAGGCGACATCGTCACCGGCACGGTCAAGAACATCGCCGACTTCGGCGCGTTCGTGGACCTCGGCGGGATCGACGGCCTCCTTCACATCACCGACATGTCGTGGGGGCGCATCAACCACCCCAGCGAGATGCTCAAGATCGACCAGAAGGTCGAGGTCAAGATCCTCAACATCGACCGCGACAAAGAGAAGATCGCGCTGGGCATCAAGCAGCGCGAGGCCAGCCCCTGGGCGGAGATCGAGCGGAAGTATCCCGTCGGCAGCCGCGTGAAGGGCGCCGTCGTGACCCACAAGACGACCGCGGCGTTCCTACAGATCGGAACAACAC
>ERZ795041.628-NODE-628-length-12710-cov-5.903279_pt1 | contig 12710 bp, 10 predicted proteins | sample MGYA00375125_ERZ795041 | MGnify/ENA primary metagenome ERZ795041 (study PRJEB30170, sample SAMN03074214) | activated sludge metagenome | biome: Common Effluent Treatment Plant; feature: Wastewater; material: Activated sludge; isolation source: activated biomass in...
TCTGGCCGTGAGGTCATAGGGTTCGGTGCAGCGCGGCGCGGATGGCGTCGAGGCCGTCGGTCAGGGCCGCGGGGCCGGGCTGGAGGATGAGCGGGGATTTGATCTCGACGATGCGGCCCGACGCGACGGCGGGGATGGCGCTCCATCCTTCGCGCGCCCGGATGCTCTCGATCCTGACCTTCTTTCCGCACCAGGAGGCGAGCACGAGATCTGGGCGGCGGGCGATGACCTCCTCCGACGTCACGATGCGCTCGCTCGCCGTGGGCTTCATGGCACGGTCGGCAAAGATGTCGGTGCCGCCCGCAATGGCGATCAATTCCGAAACCCAGCCGATGCCCGAGATCATCGGGTCGTTCCATTCCTCGAAGTAGACGCGCGGGCGGTTCACGTGGCCCCGCGTTTCGGCGGCGATGTCCGTGATGCGGGTTTCGAGCTTGCGGGCCAGCGCGTCCGCCTTCGCGGGCTCGCCGATGAGGGCGCCCAAGGTGCGGATCATGGCGAAGATGCCGGCGAGGTCACGCTGGTTGAACAGGTGGACGGAGAAGCCGGCGCGGGCGAGATCGGGGATGATCGGGCCCTGGATGTCGGAGAACGCGAGCACCAGATCCGGGTTCAGCGCGGCGATCTTCCCGACGTCCGCCGATGTGAAGGACGAGATGCGCGGCTTTTCGCGACGCACCTCGGGCGGGCGGACGGCATAGCCCGAGACGCCGACGATACGGTCCTGCTCGCCGAGGAGGTAGAGGGTTTCTACGGTCTCCTCGGTCAGGCAGACGATGCGTTCGGCCGGGTAGCGCCGCAAGCTCCTGATCAGGCCGAGGCGGTCGTGGCGGCCGGCTGAGCCGGCTTCACCAGCGCGAGAGCGACGGCGACGCGGTGGATGAGGAGGAAGCCGGCATAAGCCACCGCGTTGATGCCCAGAACTTCGCCGACGACGGAGAGCGAGAACGAGTCGCCCGCATAGCCGGTGGCGACGCCGAAGGCGTAGAGCGCGAGCTGGTAGACGGCAAAGGCCGCCGCGAAGGCGACGAGCACGGCGGCAAGCCGCGACGTGACGACGGGGGTCACGGCAACGGCGGCGCCATAGCCGAGCACGGCAGCGACGCCGATGGCAGCGCCCCAGGCGTAGGTGTCCGCCGTATGAGGATAGCTCAGGAGCACAAAGCCGACGGCCTGGTTGACGATCCAGGCGATGAGGACGAGCAGCAGTCCCTCCGTCCGGCGCAGCGTCAGAGCGGCCAGCGCGGCCACGGCCGCCAGCGGGGCCACGCAGGCCAGGCCGTAGCTGCCGACAACGGTCAGACCGGCGATGAGCGCGATCCAGAGGTTGGTGCCGGAGGTCTCGGAGGCGGCGCCCGTCGCTGCTGTGCCCGTGGTCATGGTCAATCCCCTTGTCGTTGCGTCGGCGCGCGACGCGCGGCCGTATCCTGCCTTACGGATAGTGCGCCCGCAGGGCGTGTCAATCGGGAAAGGGAGCGCGCGGGGTGCGTGGCCCGGTGGACCACCGGCCCGAAACCGGCGTCAGGCGGCCTCCTGGGTCCGGGCGGCCGCGAGCCAGCCCTTGATTTTCTCGATATCGGGCGGCGCGCCCTGGCGCAGGATGCGCTGTCCGGCCGACGATGCGGCAAAGGCGAGCACATCGGCGCAGAGCTTGGCCTCCTCGGCGGCGGCGAGGCTGTCGGCAGACCGGTAGCCGGCGCCGGCGAGCAGCTCCGCGTGCCCGCCGCGCAGGCCCGGCACCTCCAGCACGAGGCGGCACTGATCCTGCCACAAGAGGATCGTATCGGCCTTCACCGAGCGCAGGCGCAGGGTGTCGGCCGTGAGATAGGCGGAGGCGGCGAGGAAGTCGGCCACCGTCCTGATGCCGAGGGGCGCGAGGCGCTTGGCCGTGCGGGGGCCGATCGAGGGAGCGCGCTCGATGTCGTCGGCGAGCGCGAGATAGGGCTTCGGGCGCTCGGCGGCGGGCTTCAAGGCCGCAATTGGCGCCGGCTCGGGTGCGGCGCGCGCGGCGACGGGCGCGGCTGCCGCGTGTCCCGATACGGCCGCGGCCCGCGCGGCGGCTTGGGCGTCCCGGCGCGGGGCCTCGATCTCCTGCTCGTAGAGATCGCGGACGGTGCGGTCGTCCTCGGGCAGGGTCGTTTCCACGCGGCCGGTGGTGACAAGCTCGTCGTACATGGCGGCGACGATGCGGCGATCCTCCGCGTCGGCGAGGCGCTTGGCGAGGGTCTTGGCCGGGATCCGCACGGCGGCCATGACGGTGTCGAGCGCGAGATCGACCTCGGGCGGCGCGATGCCCGCCTCCTCGAATGCGCGGTCGAGCACGGCGGCGAAGGACGCGGCGGCATGGACCAGGAGCTCGCCGAGAATCTTGCGGCTCACGAGATCGAGGCCGGCCGGCGGATCGCTCACGCCCTTGGTGAGGTCGTAGTGGGCGATCAACGTCTCGTAGTGGGCATTGGCTTTCTCGGCGCCGCTGATGATCAGCTCGCGCAGCCATGCGTCTCCTTCACCTGTCGTCAGGGTGACGTGACCGTGCGCGGCGAGACCTTCCGCCCGGAGCGAATCGTAGGATCGCGAGATCGACCATTCGGCCGCCCGATGGATGCTGTTCTCGGCGTCCGACTGGCCGGTGTGGAAGGGCTGGATGGGATCGGTGACATAGTGCGAGAGCACGCCCGCGCTCCAGACGGCCTCCGGCCAGTCCCCTCGGACGATGGCCGCGCACAGCGTGCCGTACCATTGCTCGGCCTTGCCGAGCGCGCCGCCCCAATATCCATCGCGCACGTGAAGAACGTGATTCTTGAAGTCCTTGAACGTGTTGTCCGGGGCCTTCGCGCCCTCCATGTAGCGCTCGGCATGCTTTAGGAAGAGGCGCTGCCAGTACTCGTACTCGGGGCAGGCGAGATGGCGCAGCGCGTCGAGCGCGAGTTTATGGTGCGTGCCGGTCGCGTGGGCCGCATAGACGATCCGGAACAGCAGCGACATGCAGTCTTCCCCTGGCGGGCGATTTTTCTCGAATCGAGTTTGGGCCGAGTCGGGGTGTGGCGAGAAGATGATCGCACCGCATGTCTGTGGAGCACTGCGGCTCTATAGTCCTTATGTAGGAGCCAGGCGGTGACAGCCGGTGACGTGTCTGGATGCCGGCCTCCGCCGGCATGACGTTTGAGATTGGGGCTATCCGATTGCCACGAACGATCCGTCACTCCGGCGAAGGCCGGAGTCCAGACACGTCAAAATTGGGCTTTGTCGTGCTCGAATCTCAGTCGGAACGAGCCCTAGAAGAAGTCGAGCAGGGCCTGCAAGGTAGCCTCGGGAGCCTCCTCGGGCAGGAAATGACCGCAGTCGATGGCGCGACCTTCGACCGATCCCTCGGATTTCGCGCGCCAGCTCCCGAGCACGTCGAACATCCGGCCGATCGTGCCGCGGCTTCCCCATAGCGCCAGCAACGGCGCCGTCAGTTGAATGCCCGCGGCGTCGCTCTCTGCGTCGTGGGCGAGGTCGATGGTAGCGGCGGCCCGGTAGTCCTCGCAGGCGGCGTGGATGGCGGCGGGATCGAAGTACGCCTCGACGTAGTGGCGCATGGCCGCCTCGTCGAAGGCGCCGTCCGTCCTGCACCAGGAGGCGATGGTCCGGCGGATGTAATCATGCGTGTTGTTGGCGATCATGCGCTCGGGAAAATCCGCCGGCTGGATCAGGAAGAACCAGTGATAGTAAGCGGTGGCGAAGTCCTTGTCGGTCGCGGCATACATGGTTGCAGTGGGGCAGATGTCGAGCACGGCGAGGCGCTTCACCACCTCCGGGTGATCAAGCGCCAGGCGGTGAGCCACACGCGCGCCGCGGTCGTGCCCCACGAGGCGGAAGCGGCCGAAGCCGAAGGCGCGCATGAGGGCGACCTGATCGGCGGCCATCGCGCGCTTCGAGTACATGGCGTGATCGCCGCCGCCGGGGGGCTTGCTCGAGGCGCCGTAGCCGCGCAGGTCGGCGGCGACGACCGTGAAGCGTTTCGCCAGGGCGGGCGCGATCTTGCACCAGCAGGCGTGGGTCTGCGGGTAGCCGTGCAGCAGGAGCAGGGGCGGTCCGTCGCCGCCCACCACGGCTGCGATCTCTATGTCGTTGCCGACCGCAACGGTGTGTGATGTAAAGCCTTCGAACATCCGGCGGGCCCTCCGCCCGACCATAGGCGAAGCATCAGACCGGGGAAAGTTTTCATGAAGCTCGTGCGCTTTGGACCCAAGGGCTCGGAGAAGCCCGGCCTCGTGGATCAGGACGGCAAGATCCGCGATCTTTCCGGGCACGTTGCCGATATCTCCGGCGAGACGCTCGCGCCCGAGAGCCTTCGGAGGCTGGGCGCCATCGATCCGGCGTCGCTGCCGCTGGCGCCCGAAGGGGTGCGGCTCGGCCAGCCCGTCGCGCGGCCGTGGAGCTTCATCGCCATCGGCCTCAACTATGCCGACCACGCGAAGGAAGCAGGGCTCGAGGTGCCGTCGGAGCCCGTCATCTTCAACAAGCTCGGCAACACCGTCTCGGGGCCGTTCGACGACGTGATCTATCCCAAGAACTCCGACCGCATGGACTGGGAGATCGAGCTCGCTTTCGTGATCGGCAAGCGCGCGCGCTATGTCGAGGAGAAGGACGCCATGGACTATGTGGCGGGCTACGCGATCTGCAACGACGTCTCGGAGCGGCGCTTCCAGATGAAGCGCAACGGCCAGTGGTTCAAGGGCAAGGCGGCGGAGACGTTCGGGCCGCTCGGCCCCTGGCTCGTGACCACCGACGAGATCCCCGATCCCTCGAATCTCGCGATGTCGCTCACGGTCAACGGCGAGACCAAGCAGAAGGGATCGACGGCGACCATGATCTTCTCGATCCCCTACCTCGTCGCCTACATCACGCAGTTCTGCGTGCTCGAGCCGGGCGACGTGGTGACGACGGGGACGCCGCCGGGCGTCGGCTCGGTGATGAAGCCGCCGCAGTACCTCAAAGCCGGCGACGTGATGGAGCTCACGATTGCCGGGCTCGGCACTCAGCGCCAGACGGTGGTGCCGTTCCCGGGCTAAGGCGCCGCGTTTCGGCCTTTTCCCGGCTCATGCCGCACAATTGCCAGAAAGAGGACCTGTAGGTCATGACCTCATAATGAGTTCATGACCTAGCCTCTCTGCGTGCGCGCGGATGCAGTCCGGCGCTTTCAGGTCGATCGACGCAACCCTCAGCCAGTCCGGGCCATGATCACATTCTCCCGCTTGAGCTTCGTCCGCGGCGCGATCCTTGTCGCGGCTCTGGCGCTGCCGGTTTCGACGCAGGCACAGGCGCCGGTCGCGCCGGCACCTCAGACGGCGCCTGCGGCCCAGGCGCAGCCGTCGCTGAAGGTCGCGCCACCTGCTGGCGCGCACCAGCCCGCGCCGGCAACCGCCCCTGCTCCTGCACCCGGATCGGCGCCTGCGACTGCTACCCCGACGCAGCCGTCCCAGGCACAGCCGTCGCCGAAGGTTGCGCCACCCGCCGCCGCGAGCCAGCCCGCGCCGGCGCCGGGGGCAGCTCCCGCTGCACCTCAGACGTCCGAGCAGGCCCCGGCCGCGGCAGCGGAGGAGGGAGCCGCCGAGGCGCAGACCTCCTCGGAACGCACGCTCGAGCGTGCCAAGGCACGCATGCGCGAGCTCGAAGCCCGCACGGACGTGGCGCCTGCCATACGGGACGAGGCGCTGACGCTGTTGCGCACGGCGCTGGGTCAGCTCGAAGCCGCGGCCGCGAGCGCCGCGGCGGCCACGCGCTTCCAGGAGGCGAGCCAGCGATCGGCGGAGCGCGTCGCGGAGGCGAAGCAGCAGCTCGAAGCCCTGCAGACGGAGCCCACCAACGACGAGTTCGCCAAGCGCATCGCGCAGCTTCCGCTCATCGAGGCGCAGCAGGCGCTTGACGCGGCCAATAGCGAAGCCGCCACCATCAAGACGGATCTCGGCCAGCTCGAAACGCGTCTCAGGGACATGAGCACGCGGGCCACCGGCGCGCGCGAGGAGCAGTCGGGCGAGAAACAGGCCCTCGATGCGCTGGAAAGCCCCGATGCGGCTCCGGCCGCCGACCAGGATCCGGTGCTTGTCGAAGCGCGCCGGGCTGCCGTCTCCGCGGAGCGGCGCGCCCGCACGGCCAAGCTCAACATGATCGAGCAGGAGCTGATCAGCCTCCCGGCACGGCAGGCCTCCGCGACGGCGCGGCGCGACCTCGCCGCGGCCAGGCTCGACAGGCTCACAAAGCGCATCCCGATCATCGAAGCGCACCTCAACACGCTCAAGGATGCGGAGGCGGCGAAGAAACAGGCCGAGACCGAGCGGGAGGCGCGCAAGCTCTCCGCGCAACACCCGGTGCTCGAAGCCTACGTCAAGGACACGGAGGTGCTTCGGCAACGCGGCGCCGAGGCAACGAAGCAGGTCGATGCCGGGAAATCGAAGCTTGCCGATATCCAGGCCGATATCGTCCGCGTGCGCGACAGCAAGGTCGCAGCGCAGCAGGTCATCGAGATCGGCAGCATCGGAAGCGAGTTCAGCGAGCTGTTGCGCGCCATGCGGGCCCAGCTCCCCGTAACGTCGCAGCTCAATCGCAGCATCTGGGATCGCGATCAGGCGATCGTCGATGCGCGATTGCGGCGGCTGCAGGTGGAAGAGGCGCGCCGCGCGCTGTCGGATGCCGGCGGCATGGCGGAGCGGCTGCTCGCCAGTGCGGCCAAGGGCGAGACACCGATGCCGGCGGCGACGCCGGAGGTCCGCGCCGCGCTCGAAAAGCTCGTTGTCCAGCGACGCGAGCTCTACGCGCAGCTCCACGATGCGCTCGTGGCACGTATCTCGCAGCTTGCGGAGCTCAATGCCGCCGAACGCGATCTCCTCAACCAGACGACCCAGCTCCGGGGGCTGCTCAACAGCCGCCTGCTGTGGCTTCCGACGTCGGATCCGGTTGGCGCGGGCTGGCTCAACCAGGTCAGGGCAAGCTTCGGCTGGATCGCAGATCCCGGGGCCTGGGCGGCGGCTGCAAGGACGCTTTGGGACCGTGCGATCGACCGGCCGCTTCTCAGCGGCCTCGTCCTCGTCGTCTTTGCCACGCTCATGCTGCTGTCGCGCCGCCTCTTCGCGCGTCTCGCGAGGATCGCCGAGGCCATCGGCCGCTACTCGACCGATAATTCCTGGCGTACGCCGGAGGCGCTGGTCATTTCGACGCTGCTCGCCATCCGCTCGCCGATCCTGTTCGGATATGCTGGCTGGCTCCTCGTGCAGCTTCCGCAGGCGTCGGAGTTCACGACCGGCGTCGGAATGGGGCTGCTGGCCGTCGCGTCGATCGTCGCGTTTTTGCGCTTCGTTCAGTGTGCGTCCGTCGAGCACGGGCTCCTCTCGGCCCATTTCGGGTGGCTCGAGCGGGCGCGCCAGACGCTGCTGCGTAACGTCGTCTGGTTCAAGTACGCGATCGTTCCGGTGGCGTTCCTGCTTGGCATGATCAACGCCAGCAGCTCGCAGAACCTCCGCGACGGACTCGGACGGTTCGCCTTCCTCGCGGGCGGGATCCTGGCTTCGCTGTTCCTCGCGCGCGTCCTGGCTCCGCGCCGCGGCGTTTTCTCGGACCGCCTGGTCCCCGGCCAGCTCCTGTGGGGCACGCGGTTCGTCTGGTATCCGCTGCTTTCGGCGGTCCCGCTCGCGATCGCGGGTCTCGCCCTTTGGGGGTACTACGACGGTGCCTCGCAGATCCAGTCCGGGCTGACGCTGTCGGTCGTCATCGTGATCGGCGCGTTCCTCGCCTACAACGTCATCATGCGTCAGGTCCTGGTCGCGCGCCGGCGGCTCGAGATCCGGCGCGCCAAGGAACGCCGCGAGAAGGCGCGTCAGCAGGCCGCCGCGCAGGCGGAAGCTCACATCGACGGGGCCGCTCCGGTCGCGATCGAGGAGCCCGAGGTCGACATCGCCTCCATCAGCGAGCAGACGCGCAAGCTCGTGCGGCTCGCCGTCTTCCTGGTGCTGGGTGCTGCCCTCTACTTCTTCTGGCGCGAGGCGCTGCCGTCGCTCGCGCTGCTCGACGTTCCGTTGTGGCAGCAGTCGGTGACGGTGGACGGGGCGACGCGCAGCGTGCCGGTCGCGGTCTCGAACGTGCTCGTCGCCGCCGCGATCGCCGTCATCACGTTCATTGCCGCGCGCAATCTGCCGGGGCTGCTCGAGATCACGGCGCTGCACCGGCTGCGCATCGAGGCCGGCACGCGTTATGCGGTGAGCGCCGTCAGCCGCTACCTGATCGCGATCGTCGGCATCATCTTCGCGTTCCGCAGCATCGGCTTCGACTGGGGCCAGGTGCAGTGGATCGTCGCAGCGCTCGGCGTCGGCGTCGGCTTCGGCCTGCAGGAGATCGTCGCCAACTTCATCTCCGGCCTCATCATCCTTTTCGAACGGCCGGTGCGCGTGGGAGACACGGTGACGATCGGCAACCTCACGGGCACCGTGTCGCGCATTCACATCCGCGCCACCAGCATGACGGACGGCGAGAACCGCGAGATCATCATCCCGAACAAGTCGCTGATCACGGAAAAGGTCATCAACTGGACGCTGACGGACAGCATCACGCGCGTCACCCTCAAGGTCGCCGTGCGCTACGGCACCGACGCGCTGCGCGCGCAGCTGGCCATTCTGGAGGCGGTCAAGGAGACGCCGCAGGTGCTCGATACGCCGGCCCCGAGCGTGTTCTTCATCGGCTTCGGCGCGTCCGCGGTCGAGTTCGAGGTGCGGGCGTTCGTGCTGCAGCTCGCGCACCGCTCGACAGTCATCAACGACCTCAACCTGGCGATCGAGCGTGCGCTGCGCGAGCAGGAGATCGCGATGTCGTGAGACGTCCGCCGCCGTGACGCCCCGTCGGGGTGGCGGCGCGTCAGCGGACCGAGAACTTGAACGGGACGGAGACGATCATCGGCTCGTCTCCGACGTCGGCCGGCATGGCCGGGAATGGCGCGGCGCGGTCGATGGAGGCCACGGCCGCGTCGTCGAGCACCTTGGAGCCTGAGCTCGAGCTGATCTCGCGCGAGATCAGCTCGCCTTGCGGCCCGATCGTGAAACGGACCACCGCGGTGCCGGCGAACTTCGAGCGCGGGTTCACCTTCTTCTTCGAGATGTGCGAGAAGAGCTTGCCGCGATAGGCGGAAATGGCCGTCGTGTCGCCGCCCGTCCTCGCGATAATTTCCTTCGCCTTCTGCTCTTCGACGGCGAGCTCGGTCTGCTGCACGGCGGCCACCTGCTCCTTCGGCGGCTCCTTGACGACCTCCTCGATTTCCTCGACCACTTTCTCCTGGTCGGGACCCTGCTCGGAGGAGATGACGGCCTGAGCGTCCTCCTCGATGGGTTTCACCTCCTGGACGGGAGGCGCGGAGGCGAGGGCCGGGGGCGGGGCCTCCACGGCTGCGATGTACTCCTGGTAGGCTCCCTGCTCGACGATGAAGGCATCCTCGCCGGATCCTTCCTCGAGCGATGCCCCGCCGGGCGTGACCAGAAAGAACGCTACGACGCCGAGGTGCAGCGCGAACGAGGTCAGCCAGGCGGCAGTACGAAGCGGCATGTTACGCGACGGACTCCCTAGTGTCCCGATTCTGAAGTTCGATTGAGTTTGCGGCTAGGTCCCATAGCGAACTTCGGACTCATAGGGGACGCTAGACTCATGGACTTGCTCGTGTGATTGAGATCGAGAAACTCGCTCGGGAGCAGGCCGCTTGATAGGGCGAATTTCGCGATCATCACACCAGGCTCACTGCGGCTTGGGCTTCGGCTGCGACAGCAGCGAGACGCGGCCGTATCCGCTTTCGCCGACGCGGCCCAGAACGTCCATGACGTCGCCGTAGCTGCTCTTCTTGTCGGCGCGCACATAGACAACCGTGTCGCCCTCCGCGGCGCGCAGCTCGCGCAACCGCGGAACGAGGCCGTCCGAGGATACCTGCTCCTCGCGGATGTAGAGCGCGCCGTCGCCGGCAAGAGACACGACCATCGCCTTCTTCGACTGGCTGACGCGGGCGGCGGACGTGTTCGGAAGCTCGAGCGGCACCCCCGCCACCATCAGGGGCGCGGCGACCATGAAGATGATGAGCAGCACGAGCATCACATCCACCATCGGCGTGATGTTGATTTCGGCCATCGGCCGATAGCCGCCGTCGTCCTCGTCGCCTTGCGGTGCGCCGTTGCCGACCGCCATCGCCATCAGGACGCCTTTCCTGCGCGCAGCGGCTCGGCTCCGCCCGGTCGCAAGAACCCTTCAGACTGGGGGCGCGAGAGACGCTTGGCCAGCTCGATGATCGTCGTGCCGGCGCGGTTCGAGCCGCGTCCGAGGGAGACCGAGATCATGTTGTAGGCCATGACCGCGGGAATCGCCGCGGCGAGGCCAAGCGCGGTCGCGAACAGGGCCTCGGCGATGCCGGGCGCGACGACCGCAAGGGAGGTATCCTTCTGCTGCGCGATCGAGGTGAAGCTGTTCATGATGCCCCAGACCGTGCCGAACAGGCCGACGAAGGGTGCCGCCGAGCCGACGGTCGCCAGGAACGGCAGGCCGACCTCGAGCCTCTGCAACTCACCCTTGAGGGAGGAGCGCATGGCCCGTTCGAGGCGGGCGCGCAGCTCGGCGCGGGACTCGTTCCGTCCGCCGTCCTCGGCCTCGTGATGGGCGGATGCGAGAAGCGTGCGAACCAGGCCGCGCGGGGCGGCGGTCGTCGGCGTGTCGCTGACAGTGCGCTCGAGACGCTTGAGGTCACGGCCCAACCTCCAGAGGCGAATGGTCTTTTCCAGGATGATCGCCCAACAGGCGACGGAGGCCAGCACCAGCAGCAGCATGACGGCCTTCACGACCGGGTCAGCTTGCAGAACGAGGCTGTAGAATGAGAAATCGTGAGCGGCTGCGGACGTCATCTGCTCCACGGCGGATACCCTTTACTACTTCCCACTACTTCATGAGCTGCACGCCCGTGAGCGATTTGACTGTTATTCCGGCGAGACAATTCTCGACCGGGCCGGCGTCCGACTTGCATTCGACGACATCGTTGATCAGGAAGCTGCCGATCTTGTCGCACGAGATATTGTCGAGATCGAAGAGCTTCACGGTGCGCTTCTGGGCTTTCAGCGGTGCCAGATCCATGGCGAAGCGCCGGCCGATGACGCCATCCTGCTGGAACAGGACCAGATCGAGCTTGAGCGTGGCGTAGGCCGTCGAGTCGTCGTTCTGGACGACCATGTAGGCGCGGCAGCCGGCCCCCTGCGGCTCGAGCTTGTTCAGCTCCACGGTCAGGGCCTTGGGCTCGGCGAGCGCCGGCAAAGCACCGATGGACAGACATGCGGCGGCAATGCCGAGGGCTTTGCCTCTGGCGCAGATGTGGCGGCTCAAGAGCTTCCTCCTAAACTTTGGATTCGCGGGCTGGCCGGATGCGCGCCGTCGGCGACGGCTTCGCGGCGGCTCACCGATTTAGCGTTTTATTATAACCTGACATGAGCCCGCCGTCCCTTCCTCACTTGCGGCCCTGGAAGTCATCTCCAGGGCTCGCTCCGCTCGGCGTAACGGACGCATGTTCGTTCGTTCGGGCACCGCCTGCATAGGTCAATATCGCGAAATCGAGCCTGGAATCAACCGATCACGCGGGTGACGCTGCATGGATTTTTTCCAGAGCTTCCCGCGCCGAATGATCAAAGGGCCGCTCTTCGGACGTTCACGACTGCCGCGATTCAGGAGGCCATCGGATGCGCGCAGGTCTCCATGCTCGATTGCCTCCAAATACACCTAGGTATAGGTGCCGAAATGCCCCAGCAACACAAGGAACAACTCCCGAAAATCAGTCCTTTTTCCCGTTAAGGACCGTTTCACGTAGAAATCGGGAAATATTCCCGATGCGCATTCGTCACATAACCCGGGAAATCGCGCCAACATAGGGCGTGTGCGCCGTTCCAATGTTGACCCTTTTGTGGCGCGCCCTCATCGTCGCCCACAGTAATGGCCCGGACGGGACATCACGGGGGAGACAGCGGGTACGCGTCAATGGCGTCGCGCACTTACTGACGGGGAGGCAGGGAATGAAATTCAAAAGAGTGGCCATCTTTGCAGGGGCGCTTGTCGTGGGACCGCAGATGGCCGGCGCCCAGGACGCTGGCGCGGATCTTCCAGCGGTCGACGTCGTGCAGGAAACACCGGCTCAGAACGCGGCGCGCGCCAAGAGGAAGGCCGTGGCCGTGTCGCCGCTTTCGACGACCGCACAGACCTCTGGTGTCGCAGCAGAGAGCGACGCCGACGCCGGGCAAGGGACCGTCAGCGGTGGATTGGCGGCGCCCATTACCGTTCCGAGTGCCGTGACGACCATCACCGATGCCGACATCGAGCGCGAGGGTACGGGACAGGTTCAGGAGGTCCTTCAGCAGAAGGTGCCAGGCGTCATCATCTCCGACGCTGCCGGCAACCCGATCCGTTCCGAAGTGAATTTCCGCGGCTTCACGTCCTCGTCGGTGAGCGGCCGCGCGCAGGGTCTCGCCGTCTATCAGAACGGCGTGCGCATCAACGAAGCCTTCGGTGACGTCGTGCAATGGGACGTGCTTCCGAGCAACGCCATCGCATCGATGTCAGTGGTCAGCAACAACCCGTCGTTTGGCTTGAACGCGCTCGGCGGCGCTATCAGCATCCTGATGAAGGACGGCTTCAGCTACCAGGGCGGCGAGATCGACGTCATGGCCGGCTCG
>ERZ795041.629-NODE-629-length-12688-cov-4.238107_pt1 | contig 12688 bp, 8 predicted proteins | sample MGYA00375125_ERZ795041 | MGnify/ENA primary metagenome ERZ795041 (study PRJEB30170, sample SAMN03074214) | activated sludge metagenome | biome: Common Effluent Treatment Plant; feature: Wastewater; material: Activated sludge; isolation source: activated biomass in a...
GCCAATCGTCGTGCCTTTTCGCCGCGGCCGCGCTGGGTGCCGACGGTTCGAATAAGCGTCGCCTCATACGCCCGTTCCGGGCCAAAGTAGCGCGACCAGAGATACGCCTCGGTGGGAGCCAGGAACTGACGTTGCCATACCGAACCGCGACTGGACGACCGCGTGATCACCCGTGCTTTGTGCTGTCGCAAACCACCGCGTGGTGCGCGCAAGTGAACGACGGCCGCCGCCGGATTGAGCAGAAGTTTAGCGCCGGACAAGTAGAGGCGCATCCCCAGATCGTGGTCGGCGCGCTCTCCCTTCTCGTAGACCAGATCAAATAAACCCGAATCGCGCAACGACTTCAATCGCAGCAGCGAGTTATTGGTCGGAAACACATCGCTGTCACGGATGAGGCCGAATTCCGGCGGCAGAGGTCCGGCCCCCGTCTCATGGGCGACTCCGCACGACGCATCTGCGTCGAACCGTCGCAGAAACGCCAGATGACACCCGATCAGGTCCGGCTCGATCTCGTCGTCATCGTCCAGGAACAGCACCATGTCACCTCGTGCCTGTGCCAGCCCCGCGTTACGCGAGGAACATTGCCCGGCAACATCGCGCCACAAAACGCACAGCGGCAGATCGGCGAAGCGTTCCGGCCAGCGCGTGTCGCGACTCTCCGGCGCCGTTTGGTCCACGACGATAATGTCCAGTGGCGGGACGGTCTGCTCGCGCAACTGGGCCAGCAGGTTGAACAGGTGCGGATAGCGGTCGAGTGTCGGGATCAGTACCGAGACAGTCGGCAACTCCTCACCCGCATCCGGGGCAACGACGAGCGGCTCGTGAAGATGATCGACAACAGGGGTTACACCGGGCGCTTGCGGGCGGCGAAAAGCCCGCGCGGTCTCGCTCCATCCACCATCGTGCCGCCCGCGCCGCCAACAGGCCCACGCCGTCCATATCCGGCCGTAGCGCAGACGCAGGAAGCGAATCTCGTCATCCAGCGACACCGCGGCAAGTGGGAGAGAGGGGCCTGTGGCCGGCAGCAATCCGGCAACGTGACGCATCAGCGCGCCGCCCCGAATCCAGCGATGACCCAGCTCCAGCGACGCGCCGGCCAGCGTCTCGAAATGCGGATCGGGGCCGCCCAACCGATCGAGCACGGCCGCCCGCGTCAGGCATGCCCCCAACGAGAGCCGCCACGAGACAGCATTAATCCCCGGCCCCGGATCGCAATTGAAACGCCACACCGGATCAACGAAGTTGATCATTCGCGGCAATCGGCCCATGCCCAGCGCCAACCCGGCATGCCACACGTCGCCCGACTCGCGCAGGGCTGCCCGGACGATCGTCTCATCCGGCAGGCCAAGAGCCGCATCCCAGAACAGGACGGCATCAGCGGCCGGATCGCGGCGGGCGGCGGCCTCGGCCACGGCGCGCGGCGACGCCCCGGTCGTTTGAATCTCACCTAACGTCCAGACAGGGGACGGGGCAACAACGGACTCGATCCGGATCAGGTCAACGCGCATGGCGGGACACCACCTCCCGGAAAAACCGGTCGAATTCGGCGATCTGCTGCGGCAGGGTGAAGCAGCGCTCCACCCGCTCCCGCCCGGCCGCGCCCATCAATTGGCGCAACGCGCCATCCCCGGCCAACAACGCCAGCTTGTCGGCCATAGCCGCCGGGTCGCGCCGCGGCACGACGAAACCGGTGCGGCCGTCGTCCACGTTCTCCGCCAGTCCGTCCGCATCACTTGCTACCACGGGCAAGCGCATGGCCTGGGCCTCAAGAACGGCATTGCAAAAACCCTCCGACACGGCTGGATGCAGGAACACATCGGCCCAACGCATATGCTCGACGACAGCGCCGTGTGGTTGGGGGCCGAGAAACGTCACCCTGTCGTCGAGACCCAACTGGTGACAGGCAAAGATGAGCGGCTCGAAATATGTGCCGCCGCCGACTATACGATACTCGACCGCGAGGCCACGTTCGGTGAGATGTCGAATTGCGGCCAAACCATGTTCGTACCCCTTTTTCCATTCCAGGCGGCCGACGCTGAGCACGCGCAACGGCCGCTCCATCGTTCCTGCCGGCCCTGCGTCTCGCGAAGCATCAGTCTCCGCAGGGCAAAACATCTCCACGTCGATAGCTGGCGGGATCATGGCACGCGGTTTATCGGCTGGGCAACCGCGTTGCAAGGCCCGCCGCCACAAGTCCTGCCCCAGGACATGGACGGCGTCCACGTCGCGCCATAACTCAGTGTAGTAATCGGGATCGTCCAGGCCGACATAGTTCAGGTCATAGCCGCGGAAGCTGACGCTGAGACGAGCGCCGAGCAGATCGCCAGATCGGTTCGCTCAACGCCTTGCGAGCCGAATTCGAAATGGATGATGTCGGGCGAAAGGGCGACGATGGCCGCGTCGAGGTAGAAACGTCGGGCCACACGATGGCCGAGTTGCTTCCGACCTTCCCGCCAATAACGGACTGTCACTTGTGGTGAGCGTAAAAAAGTGACCATCAACGCCAAGGGCCACAGCAGCGCCGCTTTCCATGCCGGCTCATGGGGCCACTGACGATGGACGCGCCGGCGCAACTCCGGTCGGACTGCCAGCCGGGGAAAATCATCCCACGATCCTTCTTCGGCGCTGACGATGTGAGCATCCCATCCGGCGTCGACCAATCCGGCGAATTTGTTCGCGATGAAGGTTTCCGACAATTGCGGAAAGCGGGAGACTACCAAAACAAGCCTCATGACGACACCGCGCTCCTGAACAGAGCGGCGAAAGCGTTGATCTGGTCGCGCAGATCAAAATCGGTCTCGATGCGGCGGCGAGCGGCCGCGCCCATCCGGCAACGCAACTCCGGATCCTGCCAGAGACGTTGGAGCGCGGCGGCCGTGGCTTCATCATCGCGTGGCGGCACCAGAAACCCTTCCACGCCGTCAGTAATCGCCTCGGCCATGCCGCCGACTTCGGTCGTGACCACGGGCAAACCGCAGGCCATCGCCTCCAGCGCGGCGTTGGCGATACCCTCGCTCAAGCTGGTCAGCAGAAACGCATCAGCCTCCGCCAGCCGTGCCGCCACGTCGGACGGCTTCAATCGCCCGTGACGCACCACACACGTCTCCAGCCCCAGGTCGTGGATGGTGAAAAGCAACCGCTGCATCTCCGGCCCATCGCCGATGATGTCGAATCGGATCGGGGCACCCCGGTCGCGCAATCGTCTGACGGCCAGCAGCGCGTACTCCAGCCCCTTACGCCACATAATCTCGCCGGTCGTGATGACGCGAAACGGCGCGCCCGGCGAGCGCGGGCCGCGTTCCGCAGGACGAAAGGACGCCGGATCCACGGCCGGGTGGATGACGGTCGCTTTGGCAACGTCCAGCCCATATTGAGTTGCTTCTCGCCGAATAGCGTCGGACACACAATGAACGGCCGAAGCCCGGTCAAAGGTCTCGGCCAGCCCGTTGCGTAATGAGGCGCGCTCCGGGTTCAGCGGGGCGACGTTGATCTGCGCGCCACGGCAACTGATAACCGACGGCCGCATATTCATCAACGGCCGGTAGGCAATGGCCGCCGAATTCCAGGGGAAATAGACGACGTCCCAATCACGCCCGGCCAGCGGCAGCCAATAATATAACCGCTCGATGGGACTTTCATTGCCGTTAATCGAATGGACTGCGTCAATCAGTTGCCGCGTTTCGCGAGGGGAACGGATGGTCGCGCTGCCCAACCGGCGACCGAGCCGCGCCAGTCGTAGCGGGATGCTTCCACGCCAGCCGGGCACGACCAGCACCTCGATATTGGCAATTTCGCGCCACGTGGTATCGGGCGGCTCCGTCGCCACCAGCGTCATCTGTATCCCCCGCGCGGCCAGCCCGCGAAACAAGCGTGCCAGAAACGTCTCCGGCGGCCACTTGAGGCCGGGCACGAGAACGCGCAATGGGGTATCGCTGTGATCGGTCATGGCGCGTCGGCCCCCCTGCCGAAGGACTCCAGCCACGCGGAAAATGTAAGCAGCATGGAGACGGTGTAGCCGCGCTTGTCGACTCTGGGCGCGGCGTGGAACGACGCGAGGAGCGTCTCGACCATGCGCGGCGCGACAAACTCGTGCAAGCGCAAACCAGGCCGCAACAACCAATGCTCCAGCCCCCGACGGCCACTCTCGCTCAGAAATTGAACCTCCCAATTGCTTTCGATGACTCGGCGGCCGGCGAGGATGCGCCGGCCTTTGTTGAATCCGCGACGTACCACGGCCAACGGATCAGGCCGGCCAACCTTGAACAGGCTCGATCCTGTTTGTTGCCAGTCGACGGCGGCCAGATCGGGCGCGAACCGTTTGAGATAATCGATCTGCAAGCGGCGGCCGGCCACAAATTCCGTCGGTACGGTGGCGAAAAAGTCGCTCAGGCGCGAGTCATAGAACGGAAGCCGCGGAAAGGCAGCGGCCTGATACATGCGCAGACTAGCCGTCGTCCAGCGGGCCGACCATTGCTCAGTCTTGAACGCCTTGACGCGGAAATCGGGATCGGCAATGTCCTCCAGACCTTCCATGCCCTCGGCGACAAACGAGCGTAGCAATTCTTCCGGATCGGCTCCACCGAGGCGCGGCCGGCAAGCGGCATCGATGAGCCAGCCACCGGGCTTGCTCATCTTGTGCCGGGTGTGCGCCTGAACCGCCTCGCGGGACAGAGTGCCGGGCGGGACCGTTGCCAGTCCCATATCGCCCAGATATACGTCGCCCCAATGGGCGGCAATGACCGAGTCAACATTGGCGCGCAGCTCGCGGCCGATGGACGCCTGCCGGGCCTGGGTCACGTCCTGGAATCCCTCAACGGCGGCGGTCACGTGGGGCAACCGGTCGAAGAGGTAGGGCCGGATGGTGAAGGCGTCGAAACGCAAGCCGCGCCGTTCGGCGATTTGGCCGGCGATGCGCGTCTCGATGGAGTCGTCACCATAGCCATAGGAATAGGCCCACAGGTTCTTGTCTGATGGCGATATTTGCCCCGGCCGATGGCCGAGCGTAGCCACCGTCGAACGCGAATCCAGTCCGCCGGAGATAGGGATAGCGACGCGGCCGGCGGCAGTCAGATCGCGCATGATCGTGCCAAACAGGCCGGCGAACTCCTCAAGTGTCTCATCATAAGATCGGGTTTGGTCGGGTGCGTGCCACCAGCGCCAGTAGCGTTCATCGCCCAGCAAGCGGCCGCGACCGTCGAGCCGGTAGTGGGTCGCGGGGCGCAGAATGCGCACCCCCTTCAGGTGCGTTCGATCGCCGGCGAAAAAGCCGAAGCCGAAGAAACTGGTCAGGCCTTCCCAATCCAGTTCGTTGCGACCGGCGACCGCAGCCACGGCGGGCATGAAGCTACCCAATGCCACGCGCGATCCATCAGTCGCCAGATAGGCGTGGAGCGTGCCAAAGCGATTGGTCCAAACGTGCCACTCATCGGCCCGGCTATCCCAGGCAAGTAGCAGAAAGTGGCCGTTCAGGGTTGCCGGGGACGCGTGGCCCTCGACCACATCAGCAACGGCCGCGGCGTCGGTGCTTGCGCCATATAGCTCGCCCATCAGCCAGGCCGACCAGCCGGGAGTGTGGACGGTTGTCAGAGGCATGCCCCGCCAACCCTCGCCCGAAGATGAGCGCCATAGTGATCCGGCTGCACCTTGCTGCTCCGGTTCCCATTTCCCCGTGGTCAGGCGCACAGGACAGGCCGGCCGGTCATTTCCGAAAGCCAGCAGCCAATCGCCGATTGTGACATCCATCGACCGGTCGGGGTGCGTCGCAGAAATCTGATCTGAGTAATCTATCATCAGGGTCGTTTGATTTGTCCGACGATGCGAGCGCTGCCTTGCTGCATGGACATAGTTATTGGCCGTCCAGCGCCGCCAGCCGGCCAAGTATCTCGTCGTTGTCGGGGTCGAGTTCAAGCGCGCGTTTGAACGCCGCTCGCGCGTCAGACGTCCAGCCGACCTCGGCGAAGTAGCGGCCCGACTGGAGCCAGAGGACTGCGTCATCGGGACGCAGAGCCGTCGCCTTTTGATAGGCGTCGCGGGCCAGTGGTTTATTGCCACTCGCCACAGCCGCTGCGGCAAGGCTTGACCAATAGCCGATATCCTCCGGCTTGATGGCTGTTGCCTCCTGGAAATACTCCTCGGCTTCGTGCAGCCGACCGGCGGCGGCGGCCAACTCACCGCGTCTGGCCCATATCGACGCGTCATAGGGCCAGCGTTGGAGCATGCGCACGTACCAGCTCTCAACTGTATCCAGATCGCCCTCTTGCCGGTATGAATCGGCCATCGCCAAGTAGAGGACGCGCTCCATAGGGTAGAGTATCAGGCCCCGATTAACGACATCACGGGCCATTATCGGGTTGTTTGTCTCCAGATAAGCACGACTCAGCGAATGGAAAACATCGGCCGGGGGTATCGAACTGAGGGCCATTACGCGCTCATAGGCCAGGATCGCCTCCTCATAACGGCCGGATGCGAACAAGGCATGTCCGAGTTGATGCCAGGCAGCGACCAAATCCGGGTCAACTGCGGCGGCCATCTGGAACGCAGCCAGCGCCTCGGCACGTTCCCCACTCTGGTCGTCCACATAACCACGGTTGAGCCAGAACAGAGCTGACGCTCTCGTGTCCCGGCAAGCCTCGCGGGCGTAATCGCGTCGCCCCTGGCTCCAATAGAGCAGACACAATTCAAACTGTGCCAGAAACCCCGCGTCGGCGTCGCCTGATCCTTGCACCAGCCATGCCTCGGCCGTCGCCCATTGGCCGGCGCGCTGTGTGATGCGGCTCATGGCTCGCGCCTGGAAGGCGGACACCGCCCCTTGGCCGGAGAGCGTCTCGGCCGCTTCAGTCGCAGAGATCGGCGCGCCGGCAGCTGCTTGCATGGCGGTCTTCAGCAAGGGGGGATTCACCAGCATCTCACCGATCTCCTGCCGCAAGGAAACCGCGCGCAAGCCAAAGGCCACAATGCCCACAAGCGCAACAAGCGCCACCAAACGGTTGATATCCAATAGCGGTCGGGATGGAGAATATATACTCTCTTCCGACTGATGTTTTTGGAGTAAGGTGGGATCGTTCATCTTGCCTGATAATGCTCGCGGCTCTATAGCCCCGTTGTGTCCAATTGCCCTAGCTCGGATAGAAACGGCGACCCTGTCGGACAAGCCAGCACATGACAACGCCCGCGCCCGGCCAACACTGCTGTGTCGACGATGAGTTCCTTCGTTCGCAAATAGATTAAGCAATAATCCAGCGGAGCCAGTCGATCGATCAAGGAATCGGCCGTGTTGCTGACCGTCAGATCATCCCAGCTGTGCAATTCGATGAAGGCCAGCGGCCGCACCGCGCGCAATGTTTCCACCAATCCGTCCACAACACGCAGCTCCGCACCTTCCACATCGATCTTAATCAAATCAGGGGTCACACCGGCGTCACGCACAAAGTCATCCAGCGCCAGCGTCGCCTTGCGTAAGGGGTGGTGATGGGTCAGATAGCCGGGAATGATCGACGCGCTGCCGGAAGCCGCATCGCCATAAAAATCGATAGCCAGCCCGGAGCGCTCGGCGATGAGCGCGTTGACCACGGTAATGCGCGAAGCAAGGCCATTGAGCGCGGCATTGTCGCGGATGATCCGGCAGGCTGCCTCCGAGGCCTCAAAGGCATAAATGTGGCCGTCGGCAGCCATGTCGCCTTTACCCATAACCAGTGAGGTCAGGCCGACATTTGCGCCAACATCAAGTATACATGTCTTGTCGCGGGCCAATTGGCGCAAAACGGCGTAATCACGGTCGCTACCGTTGGGCCGAGCCTCAGCGCGTAGCCTAAAGGAAGTCCCGCAGAGGGTTACCTGAGCCGTGGGGCGCAACACGCGATTGAGCGATCGGGCTACCTCACGCCACTCTTTCTCAATTACCGGAGAGTCAACTTTGCTCATGCAGATGCTCCAATAGTCGCAATGTTAGAGAGATTTTCGCTTTGCGTGCGACCAACCGGGAGAAAATGGCGCTCTTCCCACAACGCCAGGCTCAACAAAGCCCACAGGCTCCGGCTGAAATCACGGCCGTTCAGGTGATCGGCCAGCAACCGTTTGGCTGCGCTGCTGTCGAGCGACAACCCGACCAGTTCGCTTGCTCTGCGTCTGCCGCGAAATGTGACGCGACAGCGCCCAACGCAACGGAAGCTTGCCGGTAATCGTTTCCAGATCGAGGCATGACCGCCAATCGACCCGCGTGGCCGTGGCGATCACCTCGCGATCCAGCAACGGCACGCGCACCTCAAGCGAGTTGCGCATGCTGGCGCGGTCAACCTTGAGCAAGACCATCGTCAGATGGCCGGTAAACTCGTTCCAGCGTAACCAATCAGCTGTCTCGTCCGGCTCCCAGCCGTCAAACTCAAACAAGCCAAACCTGTCGGGCCAGTCCGGCGGTGCGGCAAACAACCCGGCCAATGTCGGCTCGGCGATGCGCGTGTGCTTCTGGCGATACCAATGACCGATGGTTGGCCAGCGCAAGTTCTCATGACCGTTCCCCCAGCCCGCGTAACGCCGTGCCGCCCAGCGGGCGTTACGTTGCCAGCGGGCACGGCGAAAGTCGGGCGAGGCTCCCAGCACCGAGCCGAATCGCTCCGGATAGCCCCAGAACAGCTCGTCGCCGCCATCGCCGGAGAGCATCACAGTCATGTCGCGCCGCGCCAGGTGGGATACGAGCATCGTGGGAAAGATGGAGTAGTCGGCAAACGGCTCGCCGCAAGCGGCAACGACTTTGTCCAGCCAGCTCAGCGCGTCATCAGCTGTCAATTGCTCCAGCACATGGTCGACACCGAGTTGTCGGGCATAGTCGGCCGCGTCGGCCGATTCGTCCAGTTCGCTCCCGGCGCTGCCGATGGTGTAGGCGCGCACCGGCCGCCCGGCCGCAGCCCGCATCTTGGCCACCACCAGCGGCGAATCGACGCCACCGGACAGGAACGCCCCCAGCGGCACATCGCTGACCATCTGGCGGCGAACAGCATCGCTCACGGCCGCGTCGATGGCCTCACAGGCCTCCAGACCGGTCAGATCGGCCGCGCCGCGCCTTGGGAAAGCGTAATAAACGCCGCGGCTGACTCGCCCTTCGCCACTGACGCGCAGCCATGAGCCAGGCTCCAACATGTGGGTGCGCTCCAGAATGGCGTAGGGCGCGGGGATGTAGCCCAGGCGTAAATAGAGAGCCAGGCCATCGGCCGAGATCGGCAGATCGGCCCGCCACGGATGAGCCATAATCTGATCATACTGCGAGGCGAAGAAGAGGCCACGCTCGCCCAGCAGGTAGTAGAGCGGCTTGATCCCGGCGTGATCGCGGGCCAGCAGAAGCTCGCACGCCTGCCGATCGTAGAACGCCAGGGCGAACATGCCGTTGAAGCGGTCGAGTGCCGCCGTGCCCCAATGGGCCAGCGCTTGCAACACCACCTCGGTATCGCCGGTGGACCGGAACCGCACGCCCAGCTGCTCAAGCTGCCCGCGCAAATCGACGAAGTTGTAGATCTCGCCGTTGAATACCAAAGCGTAGCGACCGTCGGGCGAGAGCATCGGCTGGTGGCCCGCGGGCGACAAGTCAAGGATGGCCAGGCGGCGGAAGGCCAGCCATGCCCGGCTCCCTTCACGCCATAGCCCGGCATCGTCGGGACCACGACGAGCCATCAGCCCGCTCAGGCGACCGATCACTTGCTCGTCGCGGGGTGGGCCGTCATGAAATCGCAGTTCGCCGCAAATACCGCACATATCGCGCTTGCCTCGCTCCTCGCCGCTCAGCCGGACGGCTTGTGGGCAATTACCATCAGCATATGGCCGTCGCGGCCGTCGAATAATCCGGACAAAGCACGCCGCCACAGCACCCCATAACGCCGATCATAGAGCCAGCGGTAGGCAGCATTCTCCTCCAGCAGCATGCGATGGAAAAACAGCGGACGCGTAGCCTCGACGACAAAGCCCGCCCCGGCCACCAGCCCGGCGAATTCTCTGGAGCGAAAGCCATACTGGAAAAATGGCGGAGCGGGCTGGGTCGCCTCGTAGCGACCTAGTCGGGCGCGCAACCGGCGCACCGGCCCCAGGTAGGGCACGGTAATGAGCAGCTTGCCGCCGGGGGTCAACACACGATAGGCTTCGGCCAGGAACGGCTCAGGGCCGGTCTGCCGATGCTCTACCACGCCGAAAGACAGATAAGACGCATAGGTGTTATCGGGACAATCAATGGCCAGCGCGTCACCGTAGCGCACCGGCAACTCAGGGCAGACGTCATTGACCAGTTCGACCAGGTCGCGGGCATACTCTATTCCCTCGACATCACGCCCGGCGGCCCGCAGCGCAGCCACCCAGTATCCCGCGCCGCAGCCGGCCTCCAGATGGCGCCCTTCAGCGGGCATCTCAGCCAGCAGTATCCGCCCCATTTCGTCGGTCGCCGGATCCGCGCCGGCCGCCTTGCGGAAATAAGCCGGGGTCACGCGCTCACGCCAGTAACTTGCCCAGAATGCCTCATCGGCTTGCTCGGCATGCCAACGCATGCGGCCATCCTCGATATAGCGACGGTGTGAGAGCCAATAAAAGTGTGCCATGATCAATGCTCGCGATCGCCGTTCCGGTGGACGGCCCAGGTGCCCACCGGTGACATGATGCCGGGAAAATCGACGTCGGTCTCGCGTGTACCGCCCAGGTTCAACCGCAACCGGATGTCCCCCTTGCTCAGCCAGCGCAGGCGGTGGATACCAACGACAACCTCAAAGAAATAATGCCCGGCGGGAAGCAGCTTGCCGGGGAGCTGGAATACAGACTCATAAGCGCCTGGAGCGCGCTCGCCCAGGCCGTAGGTCAGCATGTCGTAAGTGCGGAAGAGGGCGATGCCGTCCCCCGCGATGACGTTGAAACCAAGCAGCAGGTTGCGCGCCGGCTCCAGGATATCATAATGGACGTGAACCTCGAATGGCCGCTCGCTGTCCAGAAATTCACCGGCCGGAACGCCGTCCTGGGTCACGGTCAACCGGTTCATGCGCATCTGTCGGCCCAGTTCCACCGGCTCCAGCGTCGTCGCGGCCAGAGCATCGCTCAGGTAGCGGCCAACGATGGCCGCCGGCGGCCCCTCGGCCGCAAGTTGCCCTTTTTGCAACAGCAGAGCACGATGACACAACCGCTGGACCACCTGCATGTTGTGGCTGACCAGCAGCACCGTGCGGCCGACCTGGGTAACGCCTTCCATCTTGGTCAGACATTTCTCCTGAAAGGCGGCGTCGCCCACGGCCAGCACCTCATCAACCAGCAGTATCTCCGATTGCAAATGAGCCGACACGGCAAAAGCCAGTCGCATGCGCATACCGCTGGAGTAGCGCTTGACCGGTGTGTCGATAAACTTCTCGACCTCGGCAAAGGCGACAATCTCGTCGAAGGCCTGATCCACCTCGGCCTTGCGCATACCCAGAATCGTCCCGTTCAGATAGACGTTCTCGCGGCCGGTCAGCTCCGGGTGAAAGCCGGTGCCGACTTCCAGCAGGCTGGAAACGCGACCGTTGAGGATGATGCGGCCTTCGGCCGGCGGGGTGATGCGCGACAGGATTTTGAGCAGGGTGCTTTTGCCCGCGCCGTTGCGGCCGATGATGCCGACTACCTCGCCGCGATTGACGCTGAACGACACGTCGCGCAAGGCCCAGATGACATCCTCGGCCTCGTCGTCGTCCTGCGCGCTGAGACGGCGCAATTGCCGGAAATTCTTCACCGGCGATGCCAGCCATGCCCCGGCCGACTTCAGCAAGGTATCGTGCCGGTCTTCCATCAGGCCGATGTGATACTGCTTGCCGACGCCCTCGACGATGATGGCTTTGTCGGTCGCCTGTCCGTTACTACCCATATTCATTAATATTATCTTCTGTTTAGGCCACGTCTGCGAAAGTGGCTTCCATGCGTCGGAAATAGAACAGCCCGGTAATGAAAATAACCAGTGCCGAGACCGTGCCCACGGCGATCATGTCCCAGGGCATCGGCCCCGTGTCGAGCAGCGCCGAGCGGAAACCCTCGATGACGCCCACCATCGGGTAAAGGCCAAAAAGGATCCGACCGACCTCACCAAACCGTTCGGTGATGAGCGAACCCGCCCAGACGACCGGCGCGGCATACATGAGTATCTGCGTCAGGAACGGCATGGCGTGCTTCACGTCGCGGTATTGCACCGACATGGCCGCGAACCACAAGCCCATCCCGGCGGCCGTCAGCATCATCAGCAGGATGAGCAACGGCAAATAGAGCACCCGTGCGGTGGGCATAATGCGGAACCAGGCCATCAACACGAACACGATAATGAAGGAGATGGCGAAATCGACCAGCTTGGAAAAGACCGGCGTCATTGGGAAGGTCAGACGCGGGAAATAGATCTTGGTCAGCATCTCGGTGTTGTTGACCAGACTCAGCGCCGATGCCGACAGCGCCGTGGAGAAATAGAGCCACGGGACAAGGGCCACATAACTGAAGATGGCATAGGGCACACCGTCACTGTCTACCTGCGCCAGATTGCCGAAGATGATCGTGAAGATGACCATGCTCAACACCGGCCGCAGGATGGCCCAGCCGAATCCCAACACCGTCTGCTTGTAGAGCACCTTGATGTCGCGGTCGACCAGGAAGCGAAAGAGATCGCGGTAATCGCGCAACTCTCGCCAGTTGATTACCTGCCAGCCGCGCACCGGCT
>ERZ795041.630-NODE-630-length-12679-cov-3.369534_pt1 | contig 12679 bp, 11 predicted proteins | sample MGYA00375125_ERZ795041 | MGnify/ENA primary metagenome ERZ795041 (study PRJEB30170, sample SAMN03074214) | activated sludge metagenome | biome: Common Effluent Treatment Plant; feature: Wastewater; material: Activated sludge; isolation source: activated biomass in...
AGAGGTAGAGAAGGATGAACGACACCGACTTCGCGCGCAGCACGAACGCGCGCTTCGACTCCTCGTTGACGATGAGGTCGAGGTAGCGCTGGCGGTAGCGCGCCTCCTTGTCCACCAGTCCGTGATGCTTGGCGGGCAGCGGACGGAGCGCCTTGACGAGCAGCCGGAACGCCTGGGCGTCGACTGTCAGCTCGCCCGTCTGGGTGGCGTACACCTCGCCCGTCACCTCGAGCCAATCGCCCAGGTCGATCTTCTTGAGGGCGTTGTACTGCTCGAGCTTGTCCTTCTGGAACGAGACCTGGACGCGTCCGCTCTCGTCTTGCACGGTCGCGAACGTCAGCTTGCCGAGCATGCGCTTGAGCATGACGCGTCCCGCGACGGTCACTGCGCCAGCGTCGGCAGCTCTCTGCCCCGGCTCGAGGCCGCCATGCGTCGCGTGCAGCTCGGCCGCTGTGTGGGTCGCCTCGAACGAGTACGGGTACGGCTCGAGGCCCCGTTCGACCAGCGAGGTCAGGTTGTTCAGCCGCTGCGCGCGCTGATCAGCCTGGTCGCGTTCCTGCCGGTCATCCGGCTCTGACTCTGCCATGCGCCGAGCGCCCCTCAGCCGATGGCTTGGACGGTGTACTTGGCGGTCGTGCGCTCGTTGATGACGACCGAGAACTTGTCACCGGGTCGGCGGCCGATGAGGGCCTTGCCGAGCGGCGACTCGTCGGAGACCTTGGGGATGTCCCCCTCCAACACTCCGGCTTCGACCGGCGAGACCACCTGTACCTGGAAGGTGTCGGAGCCGCGCTCGTCGACGAGCGTCACGATGGCCCCCAGGTCGACCCTGTCGACCGCCGCGGCCTCGATGACCTCGGCGCGGCCGAGTTGGTCCTCGAGCTCGTCGATGCGCTGCTCGATGCGCGCCTTCTCGGTCTTGGCGTCCTCGAGCCCTGAGTCGTCGTAGTCGTCCGACGACCCGGTGAGCTCCTGCAAGATGCGCGTGGCCTCTTCGAGCCTCTCGCGCTCCTGCTCCAACGTCGCCTGTAGGCGCTCGTATCCCTCTTGAGTGACGCGCACTCGCAAAGCCATGGTTACCTCCGGATGTGTCTCGGCCCCGTTAGGAAGCGGCTTGCCCCAAGCATCAAGGGCAAGCCGAGCGGTCCGCGAACTGTGAGCGCATCATACCCCAGCGCCCGAACCCTGCTGCTCGCCGCGCGCGACGTTGGGCACCAACTCGGGCGCCGAGGGCCAGATGCGAGAAACCCGACATCTGGCCCTTCTCGTGCGACCGGCGCCCCGGCTCACCAGTCACCCAGGCAGCTTGCTTAGACTCGGGTAGTGAGTCTCGCGTGAGCTTCCGAACGGCAACCCTCCTGACCCTCGTCACCTCGATCGCTGTCCTCGCGCTCGTTGCAGGCGGCGGCGTCCGCGCCCTGCTCGGTGGAGGCGGCGGTCGTGCTCCGGCCGCGGATCCCGGCCTCGTCGCGACGCTGTACGACCCCTACCAGGGCGAGCTCCTCGCCCCCTACGGCCGGCTCAGGGGAGCACTGGAGGCAGACGACGTCGACGAGCTCCTGGCGGTAGCGACCGAAGGCAGCGGCTACGCCGCGTTCCTCGCGGCCGACAGCGTGTGGCGCAAGGACGACCTCGACGCGGCCACGCGACTGACGGCCATCGAACGGATGCTGGAGCTGCGCATGGCCGACTCCCTCAGGCGGGTCGAGACGCGCGAGCTCCAGCTCGCGCGCGCTGCCCTCGCGGAGCAGTCGGGGCAGCACGAGGTCGCCATCGCCGCCTACCGCGCGGCGCTCCCCACCGACCTGGCCATGTCGGGTCTGGCGCGGCTCGAACAGGACCCGTACCGCCTCGCCAACGCCTACCAGCAGGCTGGCAGGCACGAAGCCGCGCTGACGGCGCTCGGTGCGCTCAGCGCACCATCGATCGAGGCGCCCTCTCTGCGCGCCCTCGGTCGGTACGAGCAGGCGCTGGCCGCGTACCAGCGCTGGCTGGTCGAGGTCCCTGACAGCGACGAAGCAGCCCTCGGCGCAGCCTGGTGCCTCTACTACCTGGGGCGCGACGCGGAGGCCGAGGCCGCCTTCACCGCGCTCGGCGGCGACGGCACGTACGGCCGTGCCCTGCTGGCCAACCGCGCGGGCGACATCGACTCAGCGGTCTCCCTCATGGCGAGCACCGGCCGCTCCGACCTGCTGTGGCTGGCGACAGGGATCCTCGAGGCCCGCGACAGGTACGCCGAGGCGCTGCCTCTCTACCTGAGGCTGGCGGAGTGCTCGAGCGTCTACGCGGACGACTCCGCGTACCGCGCCCACGTCATCGCGTCCCGGCAGGGCGACCCTGCCACGGCCCAGCGCGCGGCGGCGCTGTTGCCGCCCGGGAACTTCTTCGGCCTGCTGCTGGGACAGGAGCCGCCCGCCCTCGACGTCGCGAGCGGTGAGGAGGATGCACCGACCATCACCTCCGACGACAGCGCCGCCACTGCCGGGTCCTCGCCCGAACCCGCCGGGTCTCCCCTCGCGCGCTCGGCCCAGGCGCTCGAGCTGTCGAACGCCCTCTACGCCATCCACGAGGAGGACGCGGCCGTGGGCGAGCTTCTGTTCGCCCTGCGCGACGTCGAGGCGGCAGGCGCCGGTCCAGCCGCGACAGCGGCCGTGCTCGAGTTGGCGGAGGCGCTGCAGAGCATGGACGAGTACCGTCAGAGCGTGCGAGCAGCACGAGAGCTGATGTCAGCAGGCAACGACGACGTGCGCGTGTGGCGGCTCTCGTACCCTCCCGCCTGGCCCCAGGCCGTCATACCGGCCGCCGAGGCCGAAGGCGTCGAACCCGGACTGATCTGGGCGGTCATGCGCCAGGAGTCCGCCTACAGCCCAGTGGCGCTCTCCGTCGCCAACGCGCAGGGCCTCATGCAGGTCATCCCGTCGACATGGGACTGGATCGCGGAACTGCGCGGCGAGGACCCGGGCGACCCGTACGACGTCGACACCAACATCGCCTACGGGGCGACGTACCTCGCCTGGCTCGACGACTACTTCGACGGTGACATCGAGCTGGTCATCGCGTCCTACAACGGCGGCCAAGGGTACGTGCGGCGCTTGTTCACGTCCGACTTCGTCGCGGGAGACAAGGACGAGTTCTACCGCGAGATCGACAGGAGCGAGACGCGCGAGTACCTGCAGAGGGTGTACGAGAACCTCGCCGTGTACCGGGCGCTGTACCCCTCGCTCACGGAGCCGGGGCCGCAGTAGGCGAGCGCGGGCGAGCCGACCGCCTCGGTGCGGGCAGGAGGCGACCGCCTCGGTGCAGGCAGGAGCCGACCGCTCGGCGCGGTCGAACCGCCCGCTAGCCGAGAGCGCCCGACAGCATCGTGAAGGCGCGCACGACGACCGTGTGGACCCACACGTCGGTCGGTGACCGGCGCTCGAGGAGCACGTGGGCCTGACCCGGTTCGAGCCACCGCCCCGCGCTGTGCTTGCTCTCCTCCAGGTGCGGGTTCTCCAGGTCGCCCTCGACCGTGACGAGCATGTCGACCTCGCGGCGCCGCACGCCACCCGCCTCCCAGTCGATGACCTCGACCACGGCGCCGAGAGCGGTCAGGGTCCAGCCGGTCTCCTCGCGGACCTCCCGGCCCAGCGCGGCCTCCAGCGTCTCGCCCGTCTCGACGTGACCGCCGACGATGTCCCACGCTCCCGGGAACAGCTCCCGCGTCTGGGAGCGCCTCTGCACGTAGATCCGTCCCGCTGCGTTGGCGATGAGGGCTCCGACGACCAGCCTCCTGCCGTCGCGCGCGGCCGACTCCGCGAAGCGGGCGAGGTCAGAGGTCGATGGGACGTTCCCGATCGTCAGCGGGGAGCCAAGGGCGGAACCCGCCTCCGTCATCCCTGCGCGGCCGCGCGCCTGCGCTTGAGCCACGAGTACACGACGCGCACCCCGAGCAGAACGGCGAACACGGCCAGGAACTGCAGCGGCCGCGCCCGGTCGGCCTTCTGTGACCAGAAGAAGTGCAGCAGCGCCAGGCCCGCGATCACGTACACGGCCTTGTGGAGCAGCGCCCAGCGCTTGCCGAGCCGCCTGATCCAGCCGTTGGTGGACGTGATCGCCAGCGCGAGGAGCAGCAGCCACGCGACGAACCCGACGGTGATGAACGGTCGCTTGATGATGTCCTCGCCCAGGTGCGACAGGTCGAGCCCCAGGTCGAGGAACGCGTACGTCGCGAGGTGCAACGACGCGTAGATGAAGGTCGCCAGGCCGAGCTGCCTGCGGTAGCGGACGAGGCCGTGCCAGCCGAACACGCGCCGCAGCGGCGTGATCGCCAGCGTCACGGCGAGCATGCTCATCGCCCACCAGCCGGTGCGGTTGGTGATGGTCTCGATCGGGTTGATGCCGAGCCGCATGGTGAACCCGTCGAAGACGAGCAGCCCGGCGGGCACGAGGCTGAGCAGCCAGAGCGCGAGATGGCTGAGCCGCCGGTTGCGCTTGGCGACGAGGCGCCTCGTGTCGGCGGCGGCGGTGGCCGACGAGGTGCTCACACCCGCCCCGCTGCCGCTGGCGGCGGCCGTGCGACCGGTCGCCGCACCGCCGCCTCTCGCCGCGCCCGTCGTCCCCGTCGTCTCCGAGCTCACTCAGTAGTTCCGAACGAGGTCCATGCCGGCGTACAGGTCCGCAACGAGGTCGCCGTAGCCGTTGAACGGCAGGGTGTCGCGGCGGCGGAACTCACCGATGCGCCGCTCGGAGCCCTGGCTCCAGCGGGGGTGGTCGACGTCGGGGTTGACGTTGGCGTAGAAGCCGTACTCGTGGGGAGCCATGATGTTCCAGGTCGTGGGAGGCTCCTCGGCGACGAACGAGATGCGCACGATCGACTTGATGCCCTTGAACCCGTACTTCCATGGCACGACGAGGCGGATGGGCGCACCGTTGGCGTTGTAGAGCGGCTTGTCGTAGAGCCCCGTGGCGAGGATGACGAGCGGGTTCATGGCCTCGTCGAGGCGCAGCCCCTCGACGTACGGGAACGGCAGCAGGTTCCTGCGCTGGCCGATCATCTGCTCGGGCCTGAGGACACTGGTGAACGCGACGTACCGCGCCTCGGGCTGCGGCGCCGCCATCGCGATCAGGTCCTTCAGCATGAAGCCGTTCCAGGGGATGACCATCGACCACGCCTCGACGCAGCGCATGCGGTAGATGCGCTTCTCGACCTCGAACCGCGCGACGAGGTCCTCGAGCGCGATCTCGCCGGTGTTGTCGGCCAGCCCGTCGATGGTCACCGACCACGGGCTGGGCATGAAGTCGCCGGAGTTCCGGGACGGGTCGGCCTTGTCGTACCCGAACTCGTAGAAGTTGTTGTAGGTGGTGATCGCCTCGAACGTGTTCGGGGCCTCGTCCGTCGTCCCGAGGCCCAGCAGTTCATCGACGGCGGCCCCTGCCTCCTGGCCGAACGAGGTCGACACGGCCGACACGGCGGCCGCTCCGGCGACGACGCCCGCGCCGCGCATGAACTCTCGGCGGCTCAGGTAGAGCCTCTCTGGTGTCACTTCGTCTTCGGGTACCGCCAGGATGCGCTTGAGATTCATCTGGTCCTCCGCGAAGGGTCTGTGCCTGGACTGTACTCCCTCGCCGCGTAGAGCGCTGTCATGCGGTCGATGATGATGGCGAGGACCACGATGGCGAGACCGGCCTCCAGGCCGACGCCGACGTCGCCGCGCTGCAGACCCCGCAGCACCTCCTGGCCGAGACCACGAGCGCCGATCATCGAGGCGAGCACCACCATCGACAGCGCCAGCATGATGGTCTGGTTCACGCCGGCCATGACGGTCGGCAACGCCAACGGGAACCTCACCAGCCACAGGGTCTGGAGCTCGGAGGCGCCAGCGGACTCCGCGGCTTCGATGAGGCTGACGTCCACCGAGCGCAGACCGAGGTCGGTGAGCCTCACGACCGGCGCGATGGCGTAGACGACCGTCGCGAACACGGCGGACACGTTGCCGAGGCCGAAGAGCATGACGACGGGCACGAGGTACACGAAGCTCGGCATCGTCTGCATGACGTCGAGCACCGGTCGCACGATGGCCCTGAGCCGCGGCGCTCGCGCGGCCGCGACCCCCAGCGGCACGCCCAGGACGACCGCGACGACGGTGGCGACGACCATGAGGGCCAGCGTCGTCATCGCCTGTTCCCACAGGCCGAACGTGCCAACGAGCACCAGCGCGGCAGCGCTCAGGACGGCAGGCATCACCCTGCGCCCCGCCGCGTGCCACATGAGCACGGCGACGATCACGACGAGCAGCCACCACGGCAGCCACACGAGCGCGGTCTCGATGGCGAACAGCGCCCGCAGCACCGCGTCCGACACGCCCTCGAACAGCGGCGCAGCCCACACGGCCAGCGCGTCGACGAAACCGTTGGTCCACTCGCGCAGGGGGACCCGCCAGCCGGCAGGGAACATCAGTCAGACAGCGCGGCGTTCACCCGGGCGGCCACCGCCTCGTCCAGCCACTGAGCGAGGAGCTCGGGGTGCGCTGCCAGGAGGTGCCGCGCCGCAGCCTCCGGCGTCTCGTCGTTTGCGTGCATGTAGGCGAGGCCCTCCGAGAGCAGCGCGCTGCTCCCGCGGTACGCCTCGAAGAACGCCCGGACGTCGGCGGGGGCGTCGTCCTTGAAGCGCGAGCCAAGAGCGAGGACGGCGGTCGACGTCGGGTAGGCGCACGCCTCGGTAGCAGCGCTCGGGGTCTCGACCAGCGCCGTGAACTCCTGCCAGCACTCCGCGTCGTACGGTGGCTCCTCGAGCTTGACGAGGTCGAGCTGCCCCAGCACCCACGTCGGGCCCCAGTAGTAGCCGACCCACGGCTCACCGCGCAGGTAGGCGCCCTCGAGCGAGGCTGCCAACGCGACGCCGGTGCCTGCCTTGAAGTCCGTGTAGTACGGCACCAGCCCGTAGGCGTTGAGCTTGACGGTGTTGACGAGCTCGCACTGCCAGCCGATGACGCAGTTGTAGAAGCGGCCCATCGTGGGGCGCTCCGGGTCGCGGAACACCTCGGTGTACTCGACGAGGTCGAAGACGCTGCGCAGACCGGGCGCGGCTGCCTCGATGCCCCGCTCGGCGTCGCCCTCCACGAGGTAGCGGGGCACGAACCAGCCCTGGTCCGCGTCGTCGAAGGCGAGCCCGACCTGCTCCACCGTGCCGTCCGTCACCGCCTCGGTCCACAGCTCGGGCACGTTGTCGGTCCAGACCTCCATGATCACGTCGACGTCCCCGCGCACCGCGCCCTGGTAGATGGGCACGACCGTGCCGGGGATGAAGTCGGTCGAGCAGCCGAACCCGGACTCGAGCACGATGCGCGCCATCCACGTCGCGACCTGCGCGCTCTCCCAATCCAGCTCGCCGAAGACGATGGGGCGCGTGAGGCCCCCGCAGTCCGGCTCTGTCGCCTGTTGGCCGAGAGCTGCGCCCGACATGAGTGCGCCCAGCGTCAGCATCGCAAGGATTCGACGTGCCATGGTGTGCCTCCCGACGTACGGTCGTCGCTCATGGCGCGGCCTACGTTCGCGCAAGGCGCAGTGGCAGCGTCACCCTGAAGGTGGTCGCGCCAGGCCGCGACGTGAACGACAGACTACCGCCGTGGCGCTGCTCGACGATCTCCTTCGCGATGTAGAGGCCGAGTCCGGTGCCTTCGCCGACGCCCTTCGTGGTGAGGAACGGCTCGAAGATGTGGGGAGCGACGTCGTCCGGGATCCCCGGACCGTCGTCGGCGACCTCGACCGTCACCTGCGAGTGACCGTGAGCAGTGCGCAGCACGAGCACACCGGCGCCCCCGAGCGCCGCGATGGCGTTGTCGATGAGGTTGGTCCACACCTGGGTCAGTTCGCCAGGGTACCCCTCGATGCGCGGCAGCTCGGGAGCGTAGTCCCGCTCGACGACGACCCCGCCCGAGCCGAGCCTGTGCTTGAGGATCACCAGCGTGTTCTCGAGGCTGCCGTGCACGTCGACGGTGGCGATGGCGGCCCTATCGAGATGGGCGTAGTCCTTCACGGCGCCGACGAGGGACGAGATCGCCTCGCTGCAGGCCGCGATCTCGCGCTGCAGTACCCGGCACGACGCGTCGGCCGCGAGCCATGCGATGGCAGCCTCGCGGTTGGCAGGCTCGAACGGCTCGAGGACCTCCTGCAGCCTCGCCGCGGTCCAGCCGGCGTCGGCGAGGGCCGGCGCGCGGTCCCACGCATCCTCCACCGCGAGGCGCTCGAGGTAGGCGGTGAGTGCGGACTCGGCATCGCGGGACGTCCTCCCCGCGGAGGCTGCCGAGGTCGCCTCCTCGAACACCTCGGCCGCGATGTCACCGAGCTTGAGGCTGCGCTCCATCTCCTTGGCCTGGAGGCCGCGCCCGAACAGCGCGATGGCGCTCCGGTCGCGCTCCCGGAGCACCGTGCCCAGCTCGACGGAGCTGCGCTTGAGGGCTGCTGCCGGGTTGTTCAGCTCGTGGGCGAGCCCCGCCGCCATCGTGCCGAGGGCGGCGAGCTTCTCGCGCCTGGCCAAGGTCGACGCCATGGCGTGCTCCCGCTCGATCGACGTCTTGTAGATGGAGGTCGCCGCGTCGGGCGAGAACGAGAGCAGCGTCGTGAACGCCTCCCTGCCGATGGCCAGCACGCGCGTGTCGCTCACGGCCCGCACCGAGGCCGTCCTGCGACCGGACCCGAGGAGCGCCATCTCGCCGACGACGTCCCCGCGACCGCGCTGGGCGACCACCTCGTCGACGTTCCCTTCGCGCATGCTGACGTCGAGCTGACCGTCCAGCACGACGTACATCTCGTCGCCTGCGTCTCCTTCGCGGATCAGGAGCGTGCCCGCGCGGACCTCGACCTCGTGAGCGCGTTCGAGGAGCCTCACCAGGTCGGCATCGCTGAGGGCGGCGAGGATCTCGACGCGACGCAGGTAATCGGCGGCTTCGACGTGCGTTGGTTCGCTGCGCATCAGGTCACGCTCACCTCTCGCGACCCGTCGTCGTCCCTCGGTGCGCGCGGACTCCTACAGGCTCGCCAAGTGCTGGTGCACGAACTGTAGCGCCATGGCGCCCTCGCCGACGGCCGACGCAATGCGTTTCACCGAGCGGTGCCGCACGTCGCCCGCCGCGAACACGCCCGGCACACTCGTCTCCAGCCAGTACGGCTCGCGGTCGACGTTCCAGCCGGCAGGCAGCCCCGAGCCCTTGCCCAGGTCGGCGCCGGTGAACAGGTACCCCTGCGGGTCGGCTGACACGGCGTCGGTCAGCCAGCCGGTGTGAGGAGCAGCACCGATGAACACGAACGCCGCGGCTGCCGGGAACGTCTCGGACTCGTTGGTATCGAGGTCCTTGACCGCGATGCCCTCCAGCTTGTCAGTCCCGATCATCTCCTCGACGACGGCTCGCATCCGGATCTCGATGGACGGCGTCTGCTCGATCTGCGCGACGAGGTACTGAGACATGGTCGCCGCGAGCCCGGACCCGCGGATGAGCATGGTGACGCGCTCGGCGAACCGCGACAGGTACATGGCAGCCTGCCCGGCTGAGTTGCCTCCACCGATCACGAACGCGTGGCCCCCCTTGACGGAGACTGCCTCGGTCAGCGCGGCGCCGTAGTACACGCCCATCCCGGCGAGGCGTTCGGCCCCCGGTGTCTCGAGCTTGCGGTACGTCACGCCGGTGGCGACGAGGACAGCCTTGCCGCCGATCTCGGTGCCGTCGGCCAGCCTCACGAACCGGTAGGGGTCCTCGCGCCGCAGGCCGACAGCGACGGTCGGGGTGAGGATCTCGGCCCCGAACCGTCTCGCCTGCGTCGTGGCCCTGCGGCTCAGGTCGGCCCCGCTCAGCCCGGCTGGGAAGCCGAGGTAGTTCTCGATCCGCGAGCTCTGCCCGGCCTGACCGCCCGGCGCGTGGCTCTCGACGAGGACGGTGCTGAGTCCCTCCGACGACGCGTACACGGCCGCAGCCAGTCCGGCCGGTCCGGCGCCGACGATGACGAGGTCGTAGAGCTGCATCCCGGCCGTCGTCTGCAGTCCGATGCTCTGGGCGATCTGCGTCGGCGTGGGCTTGACGAGGACGGAGCCGTCCGTGAGCAGCAGGACAGGTAGGTCGCCCGCCCCGCTCCCAGACAGGCGCAGGAGCTCCTCGGCCTCCGGCTCGGTCTCGACGTCCAGCCAGCGGTACGGGACGAGGTTGCGCCCGAGGAAGTCCTTGAGGTCGTGCGTCAGCGCCGAGTACGGGTGCCCGATGAGGGTCAGCCCCGAGTACGCCGGTCGGTTCTCGGCATGCCAGTCGTCGAGCAGGTCGGTGATGATGGGGTAGAACCGCTCCTCCGGTGGATCCCACGGCTTCATCAGGTAGTAGTCGAGGCGGGTCTCGTTGATGGCCTGGATCGACGCCTGCGAGTCGGCGTAGGCGGTCAGCAGAGCGCGCTTCGCGTCGGGGTAGAACTCTCGTGCTGCCGCGAGGAACTCGAGGCCGGACATGTCTGGCATGCGTTGGTCTGCGAGGAAGAGCGCGACTGGGTGGTTCGCCAGCCTGAGCTTCTCCAGGTCGGCGAGGGCGTCGGCTCCTGCGGAGGCGCGCATGATCCGGTAGTGCGGGCCGTACTCGCGCCTCAGGTCGCGCGCCACGGCCCCGAGCACCCCGAGATCGTCGTCGACCGCGAAGATGATCGGTTTGGGCTCGGCGGGCCGCACGTCGATCCGGGAAGTGGCGCCATCAGCCGTGTGCATGGTCTCTCACCTGGGTCCTAACCTCACAAGGGTACATGAGTCGCGAGGCGCCCTTCTCGCGTGCTCGTCACCGTCCGAAGGCGGCTCCTGGTCGTGGGGCCCGGTCGTGGGCCCGGTCGCGGTGCCCTCAGGAAGTTGGCGGTATCCGCTGCTATCATCGCCCGAAGCCGGGAACCGGCACTCTGAACGGGAGGTTCGTCATGCGTCAACTGAGCATCATCGGTGTCATCCTCATCGTCCTCGGGATCCTCGGGTTCGTGGTCCAGCGCGTGTCGTTCACCCAGGAGGAAACGGCGCTCGAGGTCGGGCCGCTCGAGGTCACCACCACCACCGAGCGCTCGATCCCCATCCCGGACATCGCAGCCGGCGTGGCCGTGGTCGCTGGCCTCGTCCTCGTGTTCATGGGGTCAGGCAAGCGCAGCTAGCGCAGGCTTGCACAGCCAAGGCACGGTAGCGGTCCAACGCACGGAGCGCAGCTAGCGCACGTTCCAGGCGGGCATGTCTCCGTCGACGAGGTACGTCCGGCCGCCGTCCGTGTCGAGGAGCACGAGCCGCGGCGCGCCGCTCGGGCCGATCTCGGGCAGCACGAGCGCCTTCGAGTCGGGTGACCAGAGGCTGTGCGAGCGCGAGTACTGATCGAAGAACGGCAGGTACTGCGAAGCGAACGCCACGCTCACGGTCACGGGGCCGTGCTCGACGACTTGGCGCGAGTCCGCCTCGATCAGGTCGAGGTCCAGGCGCAGGAGGCGCCCTTGCACGTCGGCGAGGTCCGCTCCTCGCGCGGCGATCACCTCCTCCGAGCCGGTCCGGCGCGAGAGGGCCGCGATCCAGCGCCCGTCAGGCGACCAGAAAGACGCGACGACCTCGTTGGTACTGAGAACGGTCGACACACCTGTCAGCACGTCCAGCAGCTCGAGCTCACCCGTGAACGAGCCCTCGCTCGTCGCGCCCTGCACGCTGAGTTGCTCGTGGCCCGGCCTCCACCCGAACGCCACCATGCCTCTCTGCGCGAGCCGCACGACCGGTTCGATGCTCGAGCCTCGTTCGGGGTTGCCTGCCACCACGACGTTGTTCTCGGCTCCGATCATGCTGGCGTACGCGACGTACCTGCCCGAGTCCGAGATATCAGGCGCCTGGAACGCCCCGGGCGACGGCAGGGGTTGGCGCACGTCGAACTCCGCGATGGCGCTGATCCCGACGACGGCCGTCCTCCTCAAGACGTCTTGGTGGACGAGGACGCTCCTGCCCGTCGATGACCACACCCAGTAGAAGGGCTGGCCGTACGCGAGCGTCGTCCTGTCAGGTTCGCCGGCGACGGCGGTTGGCGAGACGTCGATGAGGTCGAGCGCCAGCGTGCTGTCCGGCGTGCTCGACAGCACGGCCAGGATGCGGGCGTCGGGTGACCAGTTGAGGTAGATGGGTCCCCTGTCGGCGGAGTCGAGCACGACGAGCGGCCGGCTGCCTGTCGCGACGTCGATGACGTCGACCCTGCTCCCCTGCGGCGTTGCCGTGACGGCAGCCAGCCGGTTCCCATCGCTCGACCAGGCAGGGAAGATGGCGAGCTGACGGCCGCTGCCGTAGCTCGTGACGTCCGCGAGAGGGTCGACCGCACGCGGGTCGACGACGGCGACGTGCCCTGTCGGGTCGATGAACGCGATGTCGAACGACGGGTCTCGCGCCACTGATGGTTGGGCTGGCTGCGCCGGTTGGGCTGGTTGTGCCGGTTGGGCCGGCTGCGCGGCCGCGCTGGAGGCAACGACGCTGGCGACGACGATGATCGCTCCGAGCCATGAACGCAACGGCGTCCGAGGGCGGTAGGCGCTGGTCGTGTCTGGAGCAAGGAAGCTCCGTTGCCGCATGCGTGAGACTAGGGCATCGCGACCGTCTGGCGTGCATGCTGTGGGACAGAGACCACGTGAAACCGCCCGCCGCGGCGCTGGTGGGCGTCCGCGGCGGGCGGTG
>ERZ795041.631-NODE-631-length-12676-cov-4.029237_pt1 | contig 12676 bp, 7 predicted proteins | sample MGYA00375125_ERZ795041 | MGnify/ENA primary metagenome ERZ795041 (study PRJEB30170, sample SAMN03074214) | activated sludge metagenome | biome: Common Effluent Treatment Plant; feature: Wastewater; material: Activated sludge; isolation source: activated biomass in a...
CCCGATCGAGGAGGCCGTGGCCCTGCAAAGGTTGCAGCAGGAATTCCAGCTGCCCCAGCAGCAGGTCGCCGAGGCGGTCGGCAAGTCGCGGGTGACCATCGCCAATCTGCTGCGCCTGCTCGCCCTGGATCTGCGCACGCCCCGGTCCCGAACGGATGCCGCCGGCGATGCGGAAGCGATCCGCCGTCATCGGCGTCACGCTGAGAGCGCCTTCGCGTAATTTCAATCCGGCGACGGGAACGTCCATGCCCAGCTCTTCGACGCGAAATTCGCCGCCGATCTGCGGCTCATCGAGCGTGCCGCGCACGGTCGCGCGCAAGTCTGCGCGACCGTGCACGTTCACGAGCTGCGGCGCGAACACTTCGATGACTCGCAGGCTCGGCAGGCTTGCCGACACCTCGCCTTCGATACCCGTGGTGGGTTCGGCGAGACCTTGCAGTGCGATGCGTCCATTCAAGGAACCGGTATCGTTCAGGCGCGCATCGAGGCGTGCGCGCGCATCCGTGCCGTCGAGCTCGGCGGTCAGACTCAAGTCGTTGTAGGCGAGCAGCACTTCGGGCTCCTCTTCGATCGCTTCCAGCTCACGGCTGATTCGCCCGCTCGCCGAGCGAATGTCGGCGCGTCCCTTGAACGCACCGGCCGCGTCGCTTTCGATGTTGCCGTCGCCGTCGAGCGTTCCGGCGAAGCTCAGCGGCAAGGAGGCGAACGTGCTTGCCAGCGCAAGCGGCACGTTGCGCAGGCTGTAGACCGCGTGCATGACGCCGTTCGATGAGCGATCGCCCTGTGCGCACAAGCGAATGTCGCCATCGGCGAAGCACGCCTGCGACAACTGCACCAGCTCGGGCGAGTATCGGATGTTCACCGGCTCCTGCAATGTCAGGCGCGCGACGTCCTTGGCATCGAGCACCAGGCGCTGGATCGTGCCGGCCCAGGCCTGGCCGTCGAGCGAGCCTTCGACGCGAAACGCCGCCGCGAGCGGTGTGCCGGTCGCATCGACGTCGAGCGCATGATGGTTCATGTCGCCGTCGATTTGCGCGCGCACCGTGTCGAGCTCGAATCCGCCCGCGGCGAGCTTCGAGGCATCGAGCGTCGCGTTTCCCGAGGGCGCAGCAGGTGTGTCGATATTCCATCGCAGCGCCAACGTATCGGCTTGCAGCGCGGTGCCGATGTGCAGCGCGCGGCCGTTCAGTTGGCCCGCCACGTTGAGATCGGGCCAGCGCCCCTGCGCGGTGATGCGTCCGCGCACCTCACCGGACGTATCGGGCAACCAATCGTTCACGCTCGGTACCTCGATGGTCGCGACGGCATCCATCTCCTCGCCCATCCCTTCGGCATGCTTGCCGACCAGTCGAATGCGGCTCTGACCCGACCTGAGATCGAGATCGCCCGCGATCACCATGCCTGGCGACAGCTGCAGATTCACCCGCCCGCCAAGATTGCGACCGCGCAGTCGCCCGCGCAAATTGTTCACGACCAGCGTTCCCTGCAGTCCGTCTGCGAGTGTCGCGTCCTGCGGGGCGTCTTTGGAAATCCTGCCCTGCGTGTCGAGATCGAAGTTGAGGCTGCCCGGCCATTGGGCGGTGAACGCACCGGGATCGAGCTGCCGCGCCTGCGCGCGAAATGACCAAGCGAGCTGCGGCTGCAGTTCCACCGTGCCGTTCGCCGCGAATCGACCCGCCGCCTGCGCGATGTCGAGCTGCTCGACTCGAATACGCTGCGAAGTGTCCTCTGCTTTCGACTCGACCTGCGCTTTCAGCTCGAGATTCGTCACGTTGCCGCTGCCGACCTGCACCCGTGCGTCCAGGTCCAGCGCTTCGTCATGCTGCACGAAATGCGCGCGCTGGATGCGGATCGGCTCCTGATTCGCTTCGATGAGACCGGTGAAGGTGCCTTCGCGCAACGATCCTTCGCCGTTCAATCGTGCCGCCAGGCTGTGCAGCGACGAATCCGGCAGGAGCGCTTCGCGTGGATCGAATGTCGGCGCATCGAGCGTGAGCTTCCAGGGCAGCTGATCGACCTGCCGTAGCTCGACGGTCAACGTCGCATCGAGCGGCGCGGTCAGGCCCACGAGCAGATTCGCTGCGGCGTCGCGCGCAGTCGCGTCCAGCGAGCCTGCGAAAGTGCGCTCGCCCGCCCGCCAGCGGAATCGACCCTTGCCTTCGCCTTCGTAGTGGCGACCGCCGTCGCGGCTCTGGCTTACGTCGGCGGAAAAATGCACTTCGCCCTGCGGCGCGCGCACGTCGAGCTCACGCACCGTGAGCTGGCTACCGATCCACTGCCCCGCGAATCCGGCGGAGTCGATCGTCGCGACCGATTGCCCGCGATTGACGACATGCAAATCACGCAGCACGAAACGCTCGACGATGAGATTCACCGGCGCTTCGAGCGCAAATGGCTCGTCTTCCTGCTCGTCTTTTTCCGGCGGCGGCTCGGTGGGTTCGCTCAAACGCACCTCGACGCCGCGCAGCTCCGCCGTGGCCACTTGCACCGTCATGGCGAACAGCTTGCGGAACGCGAGATCGACGTTCACGTGCTCGGCCGTCACGTCGAGCCCGCTGCGCGGATCGCGATAGGCGAGATTCGTCAGGGTCAATGGCCCGGCGAGCGTGCCGTCGAGGCGCTCGATCTGCAGCGCGTCGTTCAAAACTGCGCTGGCGCGCGCCAGTGTCCAGCGCGCGCCTGCATTCGTGCCCACGATCCAGGCGAGCGCGCCCACGATCGGCACGAGGATCGCGAGCAGAACGATGCCGGTCCATGAATACCAGCGCAGCTTCATAGATCGGGACCGATGACGATGTGGACGCGCAGGCTGTCGTTCAGATCGCTGACGACGGGCACCCCGACATCGACGCGCACGATGCCGACCGGCGAGCGCCAGCGTACGCCGATGCCGGCGCCTACGTTGGCGTTGAACGAAGAGCTGTACGCATCGCCCGCGTCGACGAACGCCGCGACGCCCCAATTGGGCAGAAAGTAGTACTCGTATTCGGCGCTCGCGACGGTGAGGTATTTGCCGCCGATCACGCCGCCCGTCCCATTCACTTCACCGATTTCCTGATAATCGAAGCCGCGGATTGAGCGATCGCCGCCCGCGAAGAAGCGTAGCTCGGGCGGCAATGCGTCGAAGTCATCGACGATCATGGCGCCGAGCGCCGCGCGCAGAATGAGCCGCGATTTTTTCGACGCCGGCCGCACCCATTTCGCCTCGGCGCGGATCTGTGCGAGGCTCGTGTCCGAAAGCAAGCCCTCGCCGGCGAGACGCACGCCGTACAGCAGCGAGATGCCGCGCGAGGGAAACAGCAGATCGTCGGCGCGCTTACGCGTGAGCATCGCATCGGCGTACAGCAGGCTCGTCGAACGCTGCTCGTCCGCGATTTCGAAATCACCGTTCAGATATTGCAGCCCGAGCGTGCGCGTGAAGCCGCGCCATTGATCGAGTACTTCCGAGGCGGCGATGCGCGCCATGCGCGAACGGCTGCTGTCGGTCTCTTCGTCTCGATAGCCGATGCCGAAGTTGTAATTGCGATGGCGCTGGCCGGGGCGCGGGATGCGATAGAACGCGCTGTATTCTTCGAGCCGCTGCGAATACTCGATCGCGCCGCCGACCTTGTGGCCGCGCCTGTTCAGCCAGCGTCGCTCCATGCCGACGCGGGCGCCTGGTCCCGAATCGGTGCTGACATACGCGCCCGCCGTGTAAATCGTTCGCTTCGCCGGAATCAGCAGCGCTTCGACCGGCACCCGCCCTTCGGCCTTGCGCTCCAGGTCCGGCTGCACCGATACGCTGGAAAAATAGTCCGTATCGACGAGCCTCTGTTGCAGTGTCAATAAATTGTCGATGGAGTAATACGCATCGGCGTCCCAGGGCACGTAGCGGCGCAGGAACTCCTCGGAGAATTGCGTATCGCTGAAATTCACTTCGCCGAGACGATAACGCTCGCCGCTCGTCCATTGCAGATCGATGTCCGCGGATTTCGCGGACTGCAGGACCGCCACCCGATGCTTGTCGAGCGTTGCGTCGAAGAAGCCGTGCGCTTGCAGCTGGTTCGAGATGTTCGACTTGCTGCCTTCGTAGATGCCGTGTTCGAGCCGTTCGCCGACGCGTGGACGAAATGCCTCGATGGCCTGCTCGATCGCGGGCAGCTGCGCTGCGCTGCCTGCGACGACGACGCTCGCGCGCGCGATGGTGACCGGCTCGCCCAGTTCCACGCGAAAGCGGGCGCGATAGTCGCCTTCCTGCTCGCCCGGCTGCAGGTCGCTTTCGACGCGTGCGTGGTAGTAGCCGTAAGGCTGCAGCGCTTCTCGGATCTCATCGCTCGCTTTCGCGAACAGCCGATTCGCCTGGCCGGGCGACAGCGATCGCTCCGTGTATTGCTGCATTTCCAGCCTGTTGCGAGCCGCCGCCTCCAACTCGCCTTCCAGTCCTTCGAATTCGATCGCAACGCCGGCGGCGGCAATCTGAGTACACAGCAGCAGGCATGGAGTCGAAAGACGGGTTGGCTGCTGCAAGAGCTTCATCATCAAGCAATTCCGGAATGGTCGCGGACGTTCCAACCTCGTTGCGTCATCCCGGCTGAGCTCCGTCCGGAATGACGAACTCAGCTCGGCAACGAGTCCCAATACTGCTCGATCCGCTTGCGCATCGCTGCATCCGGCAGGCGGCCGCGGCCGGCGCGTTGGTTGTCTTCCAAATGCGCAATCTTGGTCATACCGGGAATCACGGCAGTCACTGCCGGGTGGGAGACATTGTACTTGAGCATCAACTGCGCCCAGCTCGTCACATCGATCTCCCCGGCCCAATCGGGCAGCGGTTGGCCGCTGACGCGCGAAAGCACGTTGCCACGCCGCCCGCCGAGCGGAACATTGATCAGCACTGCGACACCCTTCTCCTGTGCGAGCGGCAGGATCTCATCGGCGGCGCTGCGATTGTCGATCGAGTAATCGACCTGAATGAAATCGAGCGGCAGCTTGTTCAATGCGTCTTTCATTTGCGGATACTGGCTATCCATCGAGGTCGTCACGCCCAGGTAGCGCACCTTCCCCGCCTGCTTCCATTCCAGGAAACGCGGGAACAGCGAATCGGTCTCGTGGAAATTGTGGATCTGCATCAGATCGATCTTGTCCGTCTGCAGGCGATCGAAAGCGATTTGCAGCTCGCGCTCGCCCGGCTCGATGGCGCCGCGAATCGACGTCTTCGTCGCGAGAAACACCTGATCGCGGTTGCCCAGCTCCTTCAGAAGGCGGCCGATCACGGGCTCGGAGTCGCCATAAGCCCGCGCCGTGTCGATGACTTTCGCGCCCAGCTCCGGAAAGCGCTTCAGCACCTCGCGGCGCGCCGCGATCTCCGCGGGATCGGACACGCCATAGGCGTTCGTGCCGAGTCCGATGACGGGCAGCTTCTCGCCCGATTTGGGAATCGCCTTGGTGATGAGGGGAAGCGAGGCCGTCTCGGCTGCCCACGTGAGCGAGGGCGCGCATGCGATGGCGGCCCCCGCAGCCGCGGTGCGCTCGATGAAGCTGCGGCGCGACAGGCGTGAATGGATGGTCGAGCTCATGCGTGTTCTCCTGAAGTGATGAGGCGATTGACTGTTAATTGGCGGTTAGCGGTTGGCGACCATGGCACTTATTCAAGCGCTCGTTCGAGCGCCGGGCTTCTTCTTCCCCTCCCCGCTTGCGGGGGAGGGCAGGGAGGGGGCAGCCCGGACCGAGCCTTCGCTCGCCGCCCAATCCCAACCGTCCCCCGCAAGCGGGGAGAAGGGATAGAGCATGATGCCGGCAGGATGGTTCCAGGGGCTACAGCAGCGTTTCGATCCTCGCATCCTTCTCGCTCCACAATCCGTTCACCCATTCCTGAAAGCGCTCGCGGAACGACGCGTCATTTTGATAATCGCCGCCGACGAGTTCGCGCGGGATCGGCAGCTCGCGGATGTGGATGCGCACTTCGGGAATGCGATCGGCGAACAGATCGGCGATCGTCGGAATGCCGTGCGGATAGACGATGGTGACGTCGAGGATGGCGTGCATCGCATCGCCCATGGCATCCAGGACGAAGGCGATGCCGCCGGCTTTGGGCTTCAGCAGATGCCGATAGGCAGAGGACTGCGCCGCGTGCTTGGCGGGCGTAAAGCGCGTGCCTTCGACGAAATTGATGAGCGAGACCGGAATGTCGCGGAATTTCTCGCAGGCGCGTCGCGTCGCTTCGATATCGCGGCCGGCGAGTTCGGGGCGGCGCGCGATGACCTCGCGCGAATAGCGCTTCATGAACGGGAAATCCAGCGCCCACCATGCAAGGCCAAGCAGCGGCACCCAGAACAACTGGCTTTTCAGAAAGAAGCGCAGCATGGGCACGCGCCGATTCAGCAGCGCTTCGAGCACCGGGATGTCGACCCAGCTTTGATGGTTCGATATCACCACGTAATGGCCATCGCGTTCGAGCTTCGTTTCGCTCTCGATCACCAAGCGCGTATGCGTGAGCCGGCGGATCAGGTATGTGTTGAGCGCGTTCCAGCTTTCCGCCGTGCCGACGAGCACGCGATCGCAGAGGCGGCGCACGGCCTTTAAGGGAATCGCGGCTTTGATCAGCGCGCCGACCAAGACGATTGGTACATGCACGATGGTGCTGATCAGCACCATCGATAGTGTGACGGCGACGCGCAGCCAGGTCATGACACTCATCGGTATCCTTTCGCCTGCAACGAAAACAAATGCGCGTAATGGCCGTCGAGCTTCATCAGCTCGTCGTGCGAGCCGCGCTCGATGATGCGGCCGTCCTGGAGCACGATGATTTGATCGGCCATGCGCACGGTGGAGAAGCGGTGAGAGATGAGGATGGCGATCCGGCCCTTGGTCAGGGTGCGGAAGTGCTCGAAGATCGTCGCTTCCGCGCCGGCGTCCATGGCGGCGGTGGGTTCGTCGAGCACGAGAATGTCCGCGCGCGAGCGCATGAAGGCGCGCGACAACGCGATCTTCTGCCATTGTCCGCCCGACAGCTCGCGGCCGTCGTTGAACCATTTGCCGAGCGGTGTGCGATAGCCCTGCGGCAGATCGGCGACGATCGGCGCGGCCATGCCTTTCTCGCTGGCATCGCGCCAGCGCGCTTCGTCCTCGAAATGCCGTACGTCGCCGGCGCCGATGTTCTCGCCCAGCATCAATTGATAGCGCGTGAAGTCCTGGAAGATGACGCCGATGCGATCGCGCAGTGCCGCCTCTTCCCAATCGCGCAGATCCTGCCCATCGAGCAGGATGCGCCCGCCGGTCGGGCGATACAGCCGCGTGAGCAGCTTGATCAGCGTCGTCTTGCCGGAGCCGTTCTCGCCCACGAGCGCGAGCGATTCGCCGGGACGGATGTGCAGATTCACGTCGATGAGCGTCGGCCGTTCGGCGCCGGGGTACGTGAAGGTGACGTTCTCGAAACGAATGCCGTCGTCGGGCTGCGGGCCGCGCACGATCGTTCCGGCGTTCGCCGCGACGGGCGTTTCGAGATACTCGTACAGGGTCGAGAGATACAGATTGTCTTCGTACATGCCGCCGACCGCGGACAGGATCGACGACACCGCGGCCTGTCCCTGCCGGAACAGCATCAAGTACATCGTCATCTGGCCGAGCGTGATGCGCGTGGCGATGGCGGAGAGCGCGATCCATGCGTACGCGCCGTACAAGGTCACGGTGGCGACCAGCCCGAGCGCGAATCCCCACGCATCGCGGCGAATGGTGAGATCGCGGTCCTCTTTGTAGAGCTTGCGGAAGATGTCGCGGTAGCGATCCAGGAACAGCGGACCGAGGCCGAACAGCTTCACTTCCTTGGCGTGATCCTCGCGAGCGAGCAGCGTTTCCAGATAGAGCTGCATGCGCGTCTCAGGCGAGCGCCAGAGAAACAAGCGGAACCTGTCGCCGGAGAATTTCGCTTCGGCGAGGAATGCCGGCAGCCCCGCGATGATCTGCAGCACCACCGCCCAGGGCGAGAACTTCACCAGCAACGCGCCATAGCTTGCGAGCGAGACGAGGTTTTGACCGAGCCCGAAGGTGCGCATCACCAGCGACAGCGGGCGGGTCGACGCTTCGCGGCGCGCGCGCGTGAGCTTGTCGTAGAAGTCGGAGTTCTCGAAATGAGTGAGATCGAGCGACAGCGCTTTTTCGAGAATCATCACGTTGACGCGCTGGCCGAGCTGAGCGCGCAGCAGCGACTGGCATAGCGAGATGCCACGCTGCGCGCCGGCGAGCGCGGCGACGATCGCGCCCTCGATGACGACGAGCATCAGGGCGTGCGAAGTGGCGTCCGGCCGCGCCGCCGCCGGCGCGTTGATCGCCGCGATCACGGCATCGACGATGAGCGCGCCGACGTAGGCCACGGCGGCGGGCAAGGCGCCGGCAAGAAGCGTGAGCGCGCCGAATGCGAAGCTGATGGGCCGGCTGGTCGTCCAGACCAGCTCGAGGGCGCGGCGACTGTAGGCGAACGCGCCCAGAAAGCCGCGTGCGAGATCGGGAGTCGAGGCCGCCGGACGTTTGCGTGGATTCACGGCACGAGCTCGCCGTGTGAGTGAGTCGCGTACGAATTCATCGCGTGAAGGATAGCAGTCGCTTCCGGCAGCCTGTCCGATTCGGGATCGGTTGCTGCGGTGCGCGGGATCTGTCCGCGATTCCATACACCTCGCTACGATGCTCCAAGCCCCTGCAGGCGCACCTCTATACGGGGTTTGCTTTGTGAATAATCGAAGTGGAGAATCGGCGCGCCCTCGGGCGTATACCGTGAAAGCCATGACGAACGATCCTCGAGATCCAAAGCGCGACAAGGCGGATGAAGCCAATCCGGACCCGGCGCCCGATGCGGGAGGGAAGCGGTCGGGACGCGTGGCGTTCGATGCGCGCGGCAATTCCGTATGGGAATGGCAGCTGGAAACGGGCGTCTACAGCCGCGACGTCAGCACGCAGAAATTGAAGAAGCTGGATCTGGGCGAGCTGTCGATCGTCGAAACCGCCATTCAGCCCGGACCTTTGGAGCTGAAAGATCGCCAGCCTGCATCGAACGAAGGCTTCAATCCCTACAACAGCGCGCCGACGTCGAAGCAGTCGGGATTCAATCCGTATGACAACGCGCGCAGCCTGAGCAACAAGATCGCGCCGAAGAGCGGCGGATTGCCGAAAGACAAGCCGCAAGACAAGCCGCGCAGTCTGGACGATCTGCGCAGGCTTTCCGAATGGATCAAGCAGAAACGAAAGATGGGCAAGGATTGATAGCCGCGGAGGCTCCTTACATTTGACGCGCTGATTTACCTCTTACCCGTCATCCCGACTTGCGCCGGGATGACGGGTAGATCAGAGCTTCTTTAGAACGACACTCTCAAGGTCAAGCCATAAGTGCGAGGATCGCCGGGCTGGCCGATGATCAATCCCGTGCTGCCCGATTGCGCCGACAGGAAGTCGAAATATTTCTCGTCGAAGGCATTGCGTGCCCATACGTAAGCTTCCCAGCCGGCATCGGCGCGGAAGCCCAGGCGGAGATTCGCGAGCGAATAGCCGTCGATGTCCATGTAGCTCGATCGCGAGGGGTTCGAGGAGAGCTTCGAGCGATACGTGCCGTCGAAGCCCAGGAATGCCTCGCCGCGTTGGCCCAAGAGCTGCGTCGGCCGGTCGTACTGAAAGCCGTACGAGAGCGCCCACTTCGAAATGCCTGGCAGCCACTGGCCGGAGATGTCGCACGACGGCGGACTGAAGCCGCCCGGCGTTCCGGGGGCGCTCGGCGGATTCGCTGCGCTTGCCGCCGTGCCGCCCGACAGCTCGGGCGGGCATGGCGCATCCGGGAACCTCACGTATTCGTGGTCGGTGAACGCTGTGTTCAGGTACACGTTCAGGCCATCGAGCGGGTTGGACGATAGATCCACTTCGACGCCGCGTACGCGAATTCGGTCGGCATTGGCGAGGTAGCCGCGCACCACGTTCGCCTGGCTGTTCGTGACCGTGGCCTGGTAGTCGTCGATCTCGGTCCAGAAGCCCGCCACATTGAATGTGACGCGGCGGTCGAGCAGCTGCGTTTTCAAGCCGGCTTCGTAGTGATTGATCTTCTCGGGCGCGACGGTTGCCACGGCGGTGATCGGGTTGTTGCTCGCATCGAGCGGCAAGCCCGAGAGGTTGATGCCGCCGGATTTGAACGAGCGTGCGTAGGTCGCGTACGCGAGCACGTTATCGGCGATGTCGTACGACACCGTGAAGTCGCCGGACACGTTGGTGTCGCTGAACTCGGGCTCATAGTGCTGCGGCGCCAGCACGCCGAGCTGCGCGGAGGTCAACGGCGTGTTGGTCGCGTTCGTCACCGTCGCGATGTATCTGCCATCCTTCTTGTCGTAATTGACGCGCAAGCCGGGTTGCAGACGCAGATCATCGGTGATGTGCCAGGTGAGCTGGCCGAACGCCGCGACGCTGGTGTTCTTCAGGCCGATGTCGTTGGTCGAGCGCAAACCGTTCAGGATCGAAGGGTCGTTGGCGTTTGCGCCGCTCAAGAGCCAACGGCTCGCAAGCTCGCCTTGCTCCTGCAAGCCGTTGGTATCGATCGTCTGATGAAAGCCGAACACGCCGGCCACGTAATCGATCCGCTCGCCGCTCGCCGCATAGCGCAGCTCCTGCGTCCATTGGCTTTGCGTCGAAGGATTTTCCGACCGCGTCGTGATCGGCAGGCCGATGAAGTCGCGATCGTTCGAGGGGCCCCAATCCCATTTGCGATAAGCCGAGACCGATGTCAGACGCCCCGGTCCCACGTCCCATTCCACCAGCACCGAGCCGCCGGCGAAACGCTGCTTGGCGGTCAAGGCGGAATCGAGGTCGGTCAGACGGTCGAACGGATCGAAGCTCGGCGGCCGATAGTCGTTCGAGGCGGCGGCAAGCGCGGCATATTGACGAGCGAGCGGACGCTGCGTCGAACCTTCGCGTACGTAAACCGTGCCGAAGCCATGCGGGTCGGACTGTGTGTAATCGGCCGAGAAGGTGATGTCGAGATTCTCGGTCGCCTGCCACAGGATCTGTCCCTTGAAGCCGAGATTGTCCTGCTCGTTGATGTGCTGCCGCGTCGCGACGTTGTAGGTCGTGCCCTGGCGCGAGGTATACGAAGCGCCGAGTCGGCCCGCGACACTGTCGCCGATCAGCGGACCCGAGATCGAGGCCTTGGCCTGCACCAGATCGAAGTTGCCGTAGTTCAGCTCCGCGCGCGCTTCCGGCGTGAAGCTCGGACGGCGCGAGGTGATGTTGATCGCACCGGCCGTCGTGTTCTTGCCATAGAGCGTGCCTTGCGGGCCGCGCAGCACTTCCACCTGTTCGACGTCGAGAAAGTCGAACGTCGCCGTCGCCGCGCGCGAGTAGTACACCTGATCGATGTAGATGCCGACGCCCTGCTCGATGCCGTCGTTGGTGAGGCCGAACGGCGCGCCGAGGCCGCGGATCGTCGTGGCGGTGTTGCGCGGGTTGCTGGAGACGAATTGAATCGACGGCTGCAACTGGGTGAGCTTGCCGACATTGAACGTGCCGGTATTCTCGAGCGTCGCGGCATCGAGCACCGAGATTGCAAGCGGTACGTCCTGGATGGCTTCCTCGCGGCGCCGCGCCGTCACGGTGATGCCTTCGATCACGGTATCGGCGCTCGCGCCGGAGCTCTCCGCGGGATTTGCGACTGCCGAAGCCGGCAGGGACAGCAGTGCCGCGATCGCCGCCGCCAGGGTCAGCGACGGGCCTGCAAGGTAAGCGTTCATCGTTCCTCCCAAACAACCAGAAGTGAGTCGTGATGCTAGGAACAAGAGCGTGAGCAAGCAGTCGCGTTGTCGTTACAAAGCGGTTATGGGCCGTGGGGCGCCGGTAGAACTTGAGGACCGCGGACCATCGTATCGATGGCGATGCCTTGGATCGCGGCGCAAGCCTGTTGAATGCGAAGCGAATATCATCGCGATTGCCAATTTGGATTGGCAGCTTCGCGGCGCGGGTTTATGGTGAGTGAACACATCCTCTCGGTGGAGAACGAGCATGAAAATCAACATCGGCATTTCGGCTGACGAACGGGCGACGATCGCCGAAGGGCTGTCGAAGCTCTTGGCGGACAGCTACACGCTCTACTTGAAGACCCACAACTATCACTGGAATGTCACGGGCCCCATGTTCAACACGCTGCATCTGATGTTCGAGCAGCAATACACGGAGCTCGCCGCCGCGGTCGATCTGATCGCCGAGCGCATTCGGGCGTTGGGGCATCCGGCGCCCGGCTCCTACAAGGCCTACGCCGGCCTGACGAGCATCAAGGAGGAAGACGGCGTGCCCGACGCGAAAGAAATGATTCGCCAGCTCGTCATCGGCCAGGAAACCGTGACGCGCACGGCGCGCGAGCTGTTCCCCGCGGTCGAAAAGGCGAGCGACGAGCCCACGGCCGACCTGCTCACTCAACGCATGCAGGTCCATGAGAAGAATGCGTGGATGCTGCGCAGCCTGCTGGATTCGTAGTCTCACTTCGTTATCCCGGCTGCCCCTCCCGTCATCCCTATAAGCTGCCTTTCCCGTCATCCCGACGAAAGTCGGGATCCCTTCAGAAGATCCCGACTTTCGTCGGGATGACGGAATAGTCGGGATGACGGAATAACGGACGAGGATGGCGAGGGAATGACGGGATGACGCCGAGCCTTGACGTCCCCCCAAGGCCCCGGCAATACTC
>ERZ795041.632-NODE-632-length-12676-cov-3.627050_pt1 | contig 12676 bp, 8 predicted proteins | sample MGYA00375125_ERZ795041 | MGnify/ENA primary metagenome ERZ795041 (study PRJEB30170, sample SAMN03074214) | activated sludge metagenome | biome: Common Effluent Treatment Plant; feature: Wastewater; material: Activated sludge; isolation source: activated biomass in a...
GGTGCCGCTCCAGGTGTGGCTGCCTGACGCGATGGCGGGTCCGCCGCCCGTCTCCGCGCTCATCCACGCCGCCACGATGGTCACGGCCGGCGTCTACCTCATCGCGCGCATCGGGCCCATCTACGCAGCCGCGCCCGCCGCGGCCGCCACCGTCGCATGGATCGGCGTCGTGACGGCCCTCATCGCGGCCTTCAGCGCGCTGGCGCAGACCGACATCAAGCGGATCCTCGCCTACTCGACGATCTCGCAGGTCGGGTTCATGATCGCGGCAGTAGGGGCAGGCGCCTACTGGGTCGGCATCTTCCACCTCGTCACTCACGCGTTCTTCAAGGCCCTGCTCTTCCTCGCCTCCGGCTCGGTCATCCACGCCCTGGATGGCGAGCAGGACGTGCGGAAGATGGGCGGCATCGGTAAACGCATGAGGCTGACGGGAACCATGGCGCTCATCGCCACGCTGGCCATCGCCGGCGTGCCGTTCCTGTCGGGGTTCTTCAGCAAGGACGCCATCCTCGGCCACACGCTCACCAGCCACCTGCTGGCGGACTGGGGCTCCGGGGTGCTGTTCGGTCTGCTGCTGCTCACGGCCGTCCTGACGGCCTTCTACATGTTCCGCTGGTACCACCGCGTCTTCGCGGGCGAGGCCCGTCACGACGCGAAGCCCGCCGCGGCCGTCCACGAGGCTCCCGCCGTCATGACCGCTCCACTGGTCGTCCTCGTCGTCGGCACCGTCCTCGCCGGGTACCTCGGTCTGCCCGCGGTGCTCGGCACGAGCGTCATCCAGCAGTGGCTCGAGCCGGTGCTGGGCTCCGGGGGCTTCACGCATCTCTCGAGCGCGTCGGAATGGCTCCTGATCCTCGGTTCGATCGTTGCAGCAGCCATCGGCCTCGGCGCGGGGTACTGGGTGTACGTCGTCAACCGCGGGAAGGTCGCTGAACGGCTCGGCGAGGGGCCGGTCGCCGCGCTGTCGCGCTCCGGCCGCGGCTTCGACGCCGTCAACCGCGCCGTGCTCATCACGCCCGCGGAGAGCGTCGCCGACGGGCTGGCCGTGCTCGACCGCGAGGTGCTCGACCGCGGCGTCGCCGCCGTCGGGGCGCCCGTCGGGCTCTTCGGGCGCATCGCGACGGCGTGGCAGGGCGGCTACGTGCGGCTCTACGCGCTCAGCATGCTCATCGGAGCTGCCGTGCTCGCCGCACTGGTGATGGTGCTGGAGGTGCTCGGATGACCGCGGCAGGCATGCTCATCATCCCTGTGCTCGGCGCGCTCCTGGCCGGGTTCGCGGGCGAGCGCAGGCGCCTCGTCACCGCCATGGCGGCGTTGTCGACGCTGGGCGCGTTCGTCGTGTCGCTGTTCCTCCCCGGCGCGCGCGGCGTCGACCTGTCGTGGCTTCCCGGCCTCGGCATCGGGTTCAGCCTCGATCCCAGCGGTGCTGCGTCGGTCCTCGTCGTCGTGACGGCGCTCGTCATGCTGCCGACGGCCGTGCTGGCCTCACTCAAGGTCGAGGAGCACCCCGGCCGCTTCGTCGCGTTGCTGCTCGTCGCGCAGGCCGGGCTCAACGGCATCTTCATGGCGCGCGACCTCATCGTGTTCTACGTGTTCTGGGAGGCGACGCTCATCCCCGGACTGCTGCTGCTCGGCATGTTCGGCCTCGAGAAGCGCAGGGCCGCCGTCGTCAAGTACCTCGCGTACGCCGTCACGGGCTCGTTCCTGATGCTGGTGAGCATCCTCGCCCTCAAGGTGCTGTCCGGCGCGGCGAGCTTCCACATCACCGACCTGATGCTGGTGACGCCGAACCTCGACGCGTCGACCCAGACCTGGCTGTTCCTCGGACTGGCGGCGGGCATGGCTGTCAAGCTGCCCATCTGGCCGCTGCACTCCTGGCTCGTCGACCTCAACGAGCAGAACCACCCGTCCGGCGCCGCGGACGTCCTCGGCACCCTCTACAAGGTCGGCGGGTTCGGGTTCTTCGCGTGGGCGCTGCCGCTGCTTCCGACCGGTGCGGAGCGCGTCGCTCCCGCTCTCCTCGTGCTTGCGGCGTTCACGGCCGTCTACGGTGCCGTCATCGCGACGACCCAGACGAGCTTCAAGCGACTGCTGGCCTACGGCTCCGTCTCGCACATGGGGATCGTCGCCGTCGGGTTGTTCGGCCTCCACATCGTGGGCCTCAACGGCGCCATCTACCTGCTGGCAGCCCAGATGCTCTCGACGGGAGCGCTGTTCCTCATCAGCGGCATGCTTTACGAGCGCAGGGGCACGTTCGACCTCGGTACGTACGGAGGGTACGCCAAGAGCGCGCCAGCCCTCGCTGCCATCACCCTGTTCGTGATCTTCGCGTTCATCGGCGTGCCCGGCCTCGGCAACTTCCCCGGCGAGTTCCTCAGCCTGCTCGGGGCGTTCCAGACCTCGGCCTGGATGGCGGCCTTCGCCACCCTCACGGTCATCGCTGCTGGCGTCCTCGGCGTGAACCTCTACCAGAAGATCTACCAGGGGCCGCAGGGCGCCACCCTGCGGGACATCGATCCCCTCGAGGCGTACGTGCTCGTGCCCTTCGTCGCAGGCATCGTGTGGCTCGGTCTCTCTCCTGCACCGCAGCTCCAGCGCATCGAGTCCCAGTCACAGCTCGTCGTGATGCAGCTCGAGCGCTCCATCGGCAGCGAGGCGCGTGAGCAGGGGGCGGGCACCCGTGAGGCGGGCGCCCTCGCGGCCGAGCCCCCGCCCGGCACCACCACGCTCACACTGGGGGAGCAACGATGACCTTCCCGCCTGCCATCGACATCGAGCTCGGTCAGCTCGCCCCGTCCATCACCCTGCTGGTGACCGTCTTCGCCACGCTCCTGTTCGCGCTGTGGCAGAAGGACTCGCGGCAGACCGCCGCCATCGCCCTCGTCGGGGTCGCGACCGCGTTCGGCTTCACCCTCGCCTCCTTCCTCGCGCGAACCGGGTCGGTTTCGAGCTTCGGCATGCGCTTCCACGCGGACACGTCCGCCCTGGCCCTGACGTTCCTCATCCTCGTCGGGACGGCCCTCGCCATCCTCGTCAGTTACGACCAACTGAGGCGCCAGGACCTCGCCCACCCCGAGTACTACCCGCTCATGCTCCTGTCAGCGCTCGGCGCGGTGGTGATGGCGGCTGCCGGTGACCTCGTCACGCTCGTGCTCGGGCTCGAGATCATGTCGCTCGCCATCTACGTGCTGTCCGCCTGGCGCACGCGCTCGAGGGTGAGCGAGGAGGCGGGCATGAAGTACTTCCTGCTCGGCTCGTTCGGGTCTGCCATCCTCATCTACGGTGCGGCCCTCCTGTACGGCGCCAGTGGCAGCTTCGTGTACGGCGACATCGTCACCAGCCTCACCGCTGGCGTCAGCTTCACTGACGGCGTCAGCTTCGCTGCCGGCGGCGACGGTGGTGGGCTCCTCCTCGCCTCGCTCGGCGCGGTCCTCGTGCTGGCGGGACTGGGGTTCAAGGCCGCCCTCGTGCCGTTCCATCAGTGGGCGCCCGACGTCTACACGGGGGCACCGACGCCGGTCACGACCTTCATGAGCGTCGTCATCAAGGTGGCAGCCTTCGCTGGCATCCTGCGACTGGTCGCCGAGGTGTTCCCGTACCTGCAGCCGTGGTTGCTCACCGCGTTGGCCGTCATCGTCGCAGCGACGCTCGTCGTCGGCAACGTCGCGGCGCTGCTGCAGCGCCGCGTCAAGCGCATGCTGGCGTACTCGGCCGTCGCCCACGCGGGCTACGTCGGGCTGGCCGTGCTGGCGGCCGGTGAGCAGGGCATGCAGGCAGCCATCTGGTACCTCAGCGCCTACACGCTGATGAACATCGGCGCCTTCGCCGTCCTGAGCCTCGTCGTCGATGCGGGCGATGAGGGTGACAGTTTCGAGCACTTCGCGGGACTGGGCGCCAAGCGACCCTGGCTCGCGCTCGCCATGACGTTCTTCCTCCTGAGCCTCGGCGGCATCCCGCCGCTGGCCGGCTTCGCGGGCAAGCTCATGGTGTTCGAGGCCGCCATCTCGCAGGGCTACCTGTGGCTGGCCGTGCTCGGCATCCTCACGAGCGTCGTCGCGCTGCTCTACTACTTCAGGGTCATCGGAGCCATGTACTTCGGGAAGAGCGTGCACCCCCCTCAGGCGTTCACGTCCGGTGCGACGACGCTGGCGATCGCCATCGCCCTCGCGGGGACGGTCGCGCTCGGGCTGCTGCCAGGGTGGTGGCACGACCTCGTCGCAGTTGGCTCGCTCGCCCGCTAGCGTGTGAGGTCGATCACTTCCGCCCCGGGATAAGAGTTCGGTAAGGGCCGGCCGGGTACCTTCGATGCCACGTGGGCGATGAACGCCACGTCGCGTCGAAGGTTCTACCTCTGGGGGAGGATAGGAAGTATCTGGCTGTGCCGCAGGACCTGGTTGACTATCATTCGCCTTCAGTGGACCTCACCGGAATGCGGATACTCCTAGTCGATGACGAGGAGGCCTCGCTGGTTCTCGTCAGGGGGATCCTCGAGCGCGCCGGGTACCACGACGTCATCACGTGCGATCAACCGCACAGGGCCGTCGAGTTCTACCTGCAGGAACGCCCCGACCTCGTCGTCCTCGACCAGCACATGCCGCAACGCGACGGCCTGCAGGTGCTCGGTGACCTGCGGCCGCTGCTTCCCGACGCGTTCCCGATCCTGATGGTCACGGGCGACATGCGCCCCGAGCTGCGCGACGCGGCGCTGGCAGGTGGCGCGAAGGACTTCCTCAACAAGCCGGTCAACCCCAGCGAGACGCGTTTGCGGATCCGCAACCTGCTCGAGTCCCGCCACTACCAGTTGGAGCTCCAGAACCAGAACGGACGCCTCGAGGAGGCCGTTCGTCAACGGACGCAAGAGCTCGAGCACTCGCAGCTCGAGATGCTCGTGCGCCTCGCGCGGGCCGCCGAGTACCGCGACGACGACACGGGCGAGCACACCTGGCGCGTCGCCCAGACCTCCGGCGCCATCGCGCGCCGCATGGGTCTGCCGTCCACGAGGGTCGAGATGATCATGCGCGCGGCACGGCTGCACGACGTGGGCAAGATCACCGTCCCTGACCACGTGCTGCTGAAGCCGAGCGGCCTCACGGACGAGGAGTTCGAGGTGATCCGCGGCCATGCGAAGGCTGGCGCCGAGCTGCTGTCCGGCTCGCGGTCTCCCACCATCCGTATGGCGGAGTCCATCGCGCTGACGCACCACGAACGGTGGGACGGAACGGGGTACCCGCAGGGCCTCGCAGGCGACCGTATCCCGCTGGAGTCCCGCATCGTCGCCGTGGCGGACACCTTCGACGCCATCACGCACGACCGCGTGCACCGCAGCGCCATGTCGATGCCCGAAGCCGTCGAGGAGATCGTCGCGAGCTCGGGGAGGCAGTTGGATCCCGACGCCGTGAAGGCGTTCCTCATCGCGCTCGAAGCCGGCGAGATCGTCGCGCCTGGCGTGTAGGATCCCGGGTCGCGGCCTGCCGGTTAGTCTGGGGCGATGATCGACCCGGCCACCCGCTACCTGGAACTCCTGGGGGGCCTCGATGCCATCGAGGTGCTGCACGCGACACCGCTGAGACTGCTCGAGATCTTCGAGACGTTGACACCAGCCGACCTGACCGCTTCCTATGCACCCAACTCCTGGACGCGGCGTGAGGTCATCCTGCACATGGCCGACGTGGAACTGGTGATGGGCTTCCGCATCAGACAGGCTCTTGCGCTGCCAGGTGTCGAGGTGCAGACGTTCGAGCAAGACGCATGGGCGCGGCGCTACAGGCAGTTGGAGCCGTCACTGGCGGTGGAGGCGTTCAGGGTGCAGCGCGCCCTCGACCTGGCGCTGTTCAGCACGTTCAGCCTGGAAGACTGGCTGGTGGAGGCCTACCACCCCGAGCGCGGGTTCGAGAGCATCGACCTCATGGTGCGCATGCTGGCTGGACATGACCTCGACCACCTGCGCCAACTCGAGGTCTGAGGCGGGGCCCCCACGGGCCCGTGATAGACTCCGCCAGTCATGGCTACCGAACGTACCTTCGCGATGGTGAAACCCGACGGCGTGCGCCGCAACCTGGCAGGCACCGTCATCAAGCGCATCGAAGACAAGGGCTACCGCATCGTCGGCCTCAAGCAGATGCAGATCAGCCGCGAGACGGCTGAGCGCCATTACGGCGAGCACAAAGGCAAGCCGTTCTTCGCCGGCCTCGTCAGCTTCATCACGAGTGGCCCCGTCGTCGCGATGGTCCTCGAAGGTGAGAACGCCATCCTTGGGTGGCGCGCGATGATGGGCGCGACCAACCCGAAGGACGCCGCCCCGGGGACCATCCGCGGCGACTTCGCGACGACCATCGACGAGAACGTCGCGCACGGTTCGGACGCGCCCGCGACGGCCGAACGCGAGATCGGCATCTTCTTCGATCCCGCCGAACTGCTCTCCTAAGCCATGCCAGCCCTGTCGCAGAAGCTGCAGGCGCTCAAGGGCTCCTCGACCCTCGCGTTCGACGCGCGCGCGAAGGAGATGGTGCGGCGCGGCATCGACGTCGTCGCCATGACGGCGGGGGAGCCCGACTTCCAGCCGCCTGCACACGTGCTGGCGGCGGCGCACGAGGCCATCGACCAGGGCAGGACGAAGTACACCGCCAACGACGGCACCATGGAGCTGCGGCAGGCAGTCGCCGCCAAGTTCCAGCGCGAGAACGGGCTCACGTACGCTCCCGACCAGGTCCTCGTCAGCAACGGCGGCAAGCAGGTCCTCTACAACGGGTTCATGGCGGTGCTGGAGCCAGGTGACGAGGTCATCATCATCGCCCCGTACTGGGTGAGCTACCCGGCACAGGTGCAGCTCGCGGGTGGCGTACCCGTCGTCGTGCACACGACGCCGGAGTCCGGCTTCCAGCCGACGGTCGAGCAGGTCGCCGCGGCCATCACGCCGCGCTCGAAGGTCCTCGTCCTCAACTCTCCGTCGAACCCGACGGGCGCCGTGTACCCGCCGGCCCTCGTGCAGGCGTTGGTCGAGTTGGCGGTCAGGCGCGACATGTGGGTGTTCGCGGACGACCTCTACGAGCACCTCGTCTACGACGGCGTGTTCACGCCTGCTGCTCGGTTCGCGCAGGACAGGACGCTCATCATCCACGGCGCCAGCAAGGGCTACGCGCTGACCGGCTGGCGCATCGGCTTCGGCGCCGGCCCCAAGCCGCTCGTCCAGGCGATGAGCAGGCTGCAGGGGCAGGTGACGAGCGGAGCCAACAGCATGGCGCAGCACGCCGTCGTCGCCGCGCTCGACCAGGTCGACGAGACGGCCGAGTTCCAGCGGGTCACGCGAGCGGCGTACAAGGAGCGCAGGGACGTGCTCGTCGCTGGCCTCAACCGGCTCGGCCTGGCGACGCCCATGCCGCAAGGCGCGTTCTACGTGATGGCGGACACGACCAGCATCGATGCAGACGAGAACGTCGCCGCCGTCAGGCTACTGGAGGAGGCGCACGTCGGCGTCGTCCCCGGCACGGACTTCGAGGCGCCTGGACAGGTGCGTATGAGCTACGCCACCAGCCTCGAGCGCATCGAAGAGGCCTTGCGGCGCATCGAGGCGCTGGTCGGCTGAGCCCCGCCTGGTGTCTGATCGCGCCAGGGCCGGCCCCGTGGCGTGAGCGCGTGCGGCTAGACTCGAAGGGTGACCGGACCCGACCCGCACTTCACGACGATCATCGAACCGTTCCGGATCAAGGCCGTCGAGCCGATCCGGTTCACGACACACGACCAGCGTCAGGCTGCGCTCGAGGCTGCCGGCTACAACCTCTTCAGCCTGCATGCCGACGACGTGCTCATCGACCTGCTCACGGATTCCGGCACCGGCGCGATGTCGAGCGAGCAGTGGGCCGGCATGATGCGCGGTGACGAGAGCTACGCGGGCGGTCGCTCGTTCGAGCGCTTCGAGAGCGCCGTACGCGGCATCACGGGCCTGAAGCACATCCTGCCGACGCACCAGGGCAGGGCTGCCGAGCGGATCCTGTGCGGTGTGGCGCTCAAGCCGGGCGACATCGTGCCGAACAACACCCACTTCGACACCACCAGGGCGAACGTCGAGGCCGTCGGTGCTGTGGCGCTCGACCTGCCGATCGTCGAGGCACGGCGCCCCGCCTCGCTGCACCCGTTCAAGGGCAACATGGACGTCGAGGCCCTGCGGCAGGTCCTCACACGCGAGGGCAAGCGCGTGCCGCTGGTGATGCTCACCGTCACCAACAACTCCGGCGGCGGCCAACCGGTCAGCCTCGAGAACATCCGTCAGGTGAGCGCCGTCTGCCACGAGCACGGCGTGCCGCTGTTCCTCGACTGCTGCCGCTACGCCGAGAACGCCTACTTCATCAAGCTGCGCGAGGAGGGCTACGCCGAGAAGACACCGCGCGAGATCGCGGCCGAGATGTTCAACCTGGTCGACGGCGCCACGATGAGCGCCAAGAAGGACGGCATGGCGAACATCGGCGGCTTCCTGGCGCTGAACGACGACGAGATGGCCCAGAACGCCCGCAACCTGCTGATCCTCAGCGAGGGCTTCCCCACCTACGGCGGCCTGGCAGGCTACGACCTCGAAGCGCTGGCGGTCGGCTTCTACGAGGCGCTCGAGGAGCCCTACCTGCGCTACCGGTTGCGCTCGGTCGAGTACCTCGGTGAACGCCTTGCCGCGGCGGGGATCCCGTTGGTGCTGCCAACAGGCGGCCACGCGATCTACCTCGACGCGGGAGCGCTGCTGCCGCAGGTACCCGCCTCCCAGTACCCGGCATGGGCACTGTCGTGCGTGCTGTACCTCGAGGGCGGGGTGCGCTCGGTCGAGATCGGCAGTGTCATGTTCGGTCGCCAGCCCGACGGCAGCGAGAAGCCAGCCGCGCTCGAGCTGGTGCGCCTCGCGTTCCCCCGGCGGACCTACACGCAGAGCCACGTCGACTACCTAGCCGAGGTGCTGGTGCACGTCGGCGCGATGCGAGAGCGGATCCGCGGCGTGCGCATGACGAAGACCCCGAACGTCCTCAGGCATTTCACGGCGCGGTTCGAGCCAGCGCACGGAGCTCTGGTCGTCTAGGCGCTGCTGCCCGCGCGCTGGCGGGCGGGCCCGGCGGGTCCTTCCGACCTGCTGCGGTAGGCTGGCCGACATGCGCGTCGCCGTCGAACTCGTACCCCGGGACGCCGCGGCCTTCCAGGCTCAGCTCGACGCCCTCACGGGGCTGAACAGGGTCGACGTGGTGAACGTCCCCGACCTCGCGCATTTCGCCATGCGAGGCTGGCAGGCGGCGCTGGCCGTCCGCTCGCACGCCGAGGGCCGCTACCGCGCCGTCCCGCACCTGCGGGCCATGGACATCGACACGGCGCGACCGTGGCAGCCCGCCATCGAGCTGCGGCTGGCGGACGTCGACGAGGTCCTCGTCGTGACCGGCGACCCACCGAGCGACATGGGCCACGCGGTGACGGGGGCGAGCGCCGTGCAGGTCATCAGGGCGCTCAAGGCTGCGCATCCCGACTGGCGGGTGTACGCCGCGCTCGACCCGTACCGCGACGGCTTCGCCGAGGAGCGCGACTACATGCTGCGCAAGCTCGAAGCGGGCGCTGACGGCTTCTTCACGCAGCCGTTCTTCGACCTGCGGCTCATGGGCGTGTGGCGCGAGCTCATGGCCGGCGTACCCGTGTTCTGGGGCGTGACGAGCGTGACCTCGGAGCGCTCGATGCGCTACTGGCTCGCGCGCAACAGGGCCGTGTTCCCCGCGGGGTTCGAGCCGACGCTGGCGTGGCACACGCGCTTCGCTCGGGACGCACTGACATTCGCGGAGGTGCACGACGCCGACATCTACTTCATGCCGATCCGCGTGGACGTCGGGGAGTGGCTAGGCGACCTGCTCGGCTGACGCCCTGTCGTCCTCGGCCTCGCCTGAGTCGGCCCCGTTCGCTGCCGCCGGATCGTACCCGAGGTTCGGAGCGAGCCACGTCTCCACCTCCGTGACCGGCGTGCCCGTGCGCTGTGCGACGTCGAGGACCTGGTCGCGACCCACCTTGCCGACACCGAAGTAGGTCGCCTCCGGGTGGGCGAGGTAGAGGCCCGACACGGCGGAGGCCGGCGTCATCGCCAGCGAAGAGGTGAGCGTGGCTCCCGTTGCGCTGGTCGCGTCGAGGAGGTCGAAGATCGCCAGCTTCGCGCGGTGGTCGGGTGTTGCCGGGTAGCCGGGGGCTGGACGGATGCCGACGTACTTCTCGTCGATCAGGTCCTGCGTGCTCAGGTCCTCGCCATCCGCGTACCCCCAGTAGCGGGTGCGCACCAGCTCGTGGAGCCGCTCGGCAAGCGCCTCTGCGAGGCGGTCGGAGAGCGTCTGTACCATGATGGCGGTGTAGTCGTCGTTGGCCCGCTTGAGCTCGAGCGCGCGCTCTTCCGCCCCGTGGATCGACACCGTGAACGCCCCGATCCAGTCGTCTCCCGCACCCTCCGGCGCGATGAAGTCGGCGATGGTCAGGTTGTGCTGGCCCTCGCGCTTGGCGGTCTGTTGCCTGAGTCCAGGCAGGACGGCGCGAGGCCGCGTGCGCGTGTCGTCTTGGTACACGACGATGTCGTCGCCGCGAGCGTTGGCGGGGAAGAGGCCGAACACGGCCCTCGGCTCGAGCCAGTCGCCGCCGACGATCAGGTCGAGGACCCGGCGACCGTCGGCGTAGAGGTCTCGGGCGGCCCGCCCGACGACGGGGTCGTCCAGCAGCCGCGGGAAGCGGCCGGCTAGTTCCCACGCCATGAAGAACGGCCCCCAGTCGATGCGCTCGACGAGGTCGGGCAGCGGGAACGGCCTGAGGACGGTGACGCCGGGCGTGCGGGGCGTGACGATATGGGACCAGTCCGTGTAGCGGGGAGCCCGCCTGCGCGCCTCCGCCAACGGCAACAGGTCGCGGGTCACCTGCCGTGCGGCGTGCTGCCTGCGGACCTCGGCGTACTGGTCGCGGGTCTCGGTCGTCAGGGCAGGTCGGAGCTCGTCGGAGACGGCGCGCCCGACGACACCCACGGCGCGCGACGCGTCGAGCACGTGCACCGTCAGACCGTCGTAGGCGGGCGCGATCTTGACCGCCGTGTGCGCGCGTGAGGTGGTGGCGCCGCCGATGAGCAGCGGCACGGTGAAGCCGCGCCGCTTCATCTCGCTGGCGACGTGCACCATCTCGTTGAGCGACGGTGTGATCAGCCCGGACACGCCGACGACGTCGACGTCCTCCGCTATGGCGGTGTCGAGGATCGTGTCGGCGCTGACCATGACCCCGAGGTCGATGACGTCGAAGCCGTTACAGCCCAGCACGACGCCGACGATGTTCTTGCCGATGTCGTGGACGTCACCCTTGACGGTGGCGAGCAGGACCTTGCCAGCCTTACGGGCTGCGCCCGTGGCCTGCTCCTTCTCGAGGTACGGCGCCAGGACGGCGACGGCCTTCTTCATGACGCGCGCGCTCTTGACCACCTGCGGCAGGAACATCTTGCCTGCGCCGAACAGGTCACCGACCTCGTTCATCCCGTCCATCAGTGGACCCTCGATGACCTGCAGCGGTCGACCAAGCTCGGCGAGCGATTCGAGGGCATCGTCCTGGACGAACTCGTCGAGGCCGTTCACGAGGGCGTGGCGGAGGCGGTCGGAGACGGGCGCTGCTCGCCATGCGTCGTCTCTCGCCGTACGGCCCGCAGCCTTGGGGTCGAGGCTCTCCGCGAACGCGATGAGGCGTTCAGTCGCGTCCGTTCGGCGGTCGAACAGCACGTCCTCGACGTGCTCGAGGAGGTCGGCCGGGATGTCGTCGTAGACGGTCAGCGACTCGGGGTTGACGATGCCCATGTCGAGCCCAGCCACGACCGCGTGGTAGAGGAACGATGAATGCATCGCCTCACGAACGGTCGCGTTGGACCGGAACGAGAACGACACGTTCGACACGCCACCCGAGGTCAGCGCCCCTGGCAGGTTGGCCTTGATCCAGCGCACGGCCTCGATGAAGTCGATGGCGTAGCGGTTGTGCTCGACCATGCCGGTGCCGACCGTGAGGATGTTGGGGTCGAAGATGATGTCGTGCGGCGCGAACCCCGCCCGCTGCGTCAGCAGGTCGTAGGCGCGCCTGCACACGTCGCTCCGCCGCTGGAACGTGTCGGCCTGGCCGTTCTCGTCGAAGGCCATCACCACCACGGCCGCTCCCATGCGCCTGGCGACCGCAGCCTGCCTGAGGAACTCCTCTTCGCCTTCCTTGAGCGAGATGGAGTTGACGATGCCCTTGCCCTGCAGGTGCTTGAGGCCGGTCTCGAGCACCGTGAAGGTGGAGGAGTCGAGCATCACCGGCACCGTGGCGATGTCGGGCTCGGCGGCGATGAGCTTGAGGAACGCGGCCATGGTGGCAGGTCCGTCGATCATGCCCTCGTCGAAGTTGACATCGATGACCTGCGCGCCACCCTCGACCTGTTCGCGCGCGACCTCGAGCGCCGCGTTCAGGTCTCCGCTCACCACCAAGCGCTTGAAGCGCTTGGACCCGGTCAGGTTGGTGCGTTCACCGACGTTCACGAAGGTACTGCCTGCGGCAGCGTCGCGCCTGAGGCTCAGGGGCTCGAGTCCAGCGAAGGTAGGCACGTGCCGGGCGGGGGCGGGCTGCCGTGGGGTGACGCCCGCAGCAGCAGCCGCGAACGCGGCGATGTGCTCCGGGGTCGTGCCGC
>ERZ795041.633-NODE-633-length-12671-cov-4.453155_pt1 | contig 12671 bp, 8 predicted proteins | sample MGYA00375125_ERZ795041 | MGnify/ENA primary metagenome ERZ795041 (study PRJEB30170, sample SAMN03074214) | activated sludge metagenome | biome: Common Effluent Treatment Plant; feature: Wastewater; material: Activated sludge; isolation source: activated biomass in a...
CTTCACCATCGAGAGCACGACCAGCCGCGACGAGGAGTTCGGCCTCGCGGCGTGAGGCCGGAGGCCCCAAAGGGCCGGATGGACAATGGGCCAGAGGGCCAGATGGCCAGGTTGGGAACTTGAGCCATGGGGCCTCGGAGGATTCCGGGGCCTCGTTCATGCGCGGAGTCGGCATTCGTGATTCTTGATTCGGCCTTCGTGGTCGCGCGGGGTGCTGCCATGGGCCCGGCACCAGTCGTTTCTACGAAGACGACTGGTGGCACCCGTACGACTCCGGTCCGCCTGCCGTTGCCTCTGGCCCACGGCCCATTCCCTCTTCCCTCGTCCCTCGTCCCTCTCCTCCTTTCCTCTCCACCTCTTCATCCGTCGGCCCTCGCCTCAGCACCCCATCTGGAAGCGTTCGATGTAGTAGAGGAGGTCGTCGATGGTGACGGCCTGGTCGGGGGTGGCGGTGGCGGTGCCGTCGTCGATGTCGGCATTGATATCGCCGGCCTGGAAGACGGCAAGGTAATACAGCAGATCGTCGATGGTGACGGCGCCGTCGGCAGCGCCCGTGGCGTTGCCGTCGTCGACGTCGGCGACGCAGGCGGGAGCGGACTGGCCGACGAGGAGGTAGACGCTGGCGGTGTTGCCGTGGACGACGATGGAGGACTGGCCGGGAACAGTGATGGTGGCGCTGGCGCGGTAGTCGAAGGTGTCGAGGCCGGTGTGGCCCGGGGTCGGGGTGTACTCGAGGGACCCGTCACCGTGGAGCGTGACGGAGCCGTGGGTCGGGAAGGTCATGATGGACGCGGCGCGGGCGATGTCTGGGCCCTGGATGGCGTCGTTGGCGAGGAGGCCTGTGGAGGCCGGGACGATGAGTGTCTGGTTGGGCGTGATGGTGTAGCGATCGGGGACGGTGAGGCGAGTGGGAAGGGTGCGGAGATCGCGCAGGCCGGCGATGGACCATGTCATGTAGTCGTGGGATTCCGTGAGTGGGGCGTCCATCATCGCGGCGATCTCGGCGCGAAGGGCGTCGGAGCGTTGGCGCATCGCGGCCTGGATGTCGGTCGAGGAGGCGAAGTTGACGTTGGAGTCGCTGAGGATGAGTTCGCGGAGGGTGCCGTCGCCGAGGCCGCCGTAGCCGCCACTCACACCTCCACCACGGATGCCGGCGCGGAGGATGTCGCTGGAGACGAAGGACTCCGGGGCGCCGAGGGAGAGGTAGGCGTCGAGCATGGAGACGGGGACCTGGGCGGCGTCGATGGCGTCGCGGAGTGCTCCGGCCTGGTCGAGTCCGGCGTAGAGGACCCCGGCGGCGGTGGTGCGTCGTGTGGCGATGGCGTCGTGGGCGGCGGCGATGATGTCGTCGATGTGGCCGCGGTAGTCTGTCCAGCCGTCGACCTTGCTCAGAACTCGGATGGTTCCCGTGTTGTTGTAGGTCGTCCCCGGCGGATCGAACCACGTTCTCGCGACCTGTCCCGTCCACGCTTCAAGGGCGTAGTACTCCATCTCGAAGAGATCGGCGCCGGGGTTGCGGACTCGAACGATGTTGTGGACATACGCGACGAGCTGGCCCTGCCAGTACGTTCCATAGGTGTAATGGATGAGGAAGTCGGTCGCGGAGCCCTCGGCATAATCGACCACCGGCTGGCAGAAGTGCGTGAACCCGGGGCCCGCGAGGGTCGGGACCGTGGCGTGGTACATGCCCGGAGCGCTGGCGTTGGCGTGGAGGTGCAGCGCGATGCCGATGGCGGGATGGATCAATCCCCAGTATCGGGCGCCGCCCGGGGGCGAGAGGTAGTACTGGCTGCTGGAACCGCTGGGGTCTTGCACGGTGGCGCGCGTGCTCGACGCGAGGCCGACGGGGGGGGTTGTGAACTGGACGATGGGTTGCGTCTCGTCGAGCCAGACGTTGAGGGGGGCGAGTTCGGGGAAGAGGGTGGCGACGTTGTCGGTGTGTCTCTGGGCGAGGAGGTCGGCCATGGCGGGGACCCGGGCATCGAAGTCGTCGAGGAGGCGGTTGTAGAGCGGGGCGCTCTTGGCGTTGCGCATCGCCTCGCGGGCGGTCTCGCCCTTGGCGATGATGTCGTTGAGGCGCTGGGGCGAGGTGTTGTTGACGGCGGCGAAGTACCAGGGATTCTCGCGGCCGAGTTGCGCGTAGGCGTCGGCGACGAAGGACCAGGTCGTCGGGTCGACGAGGCGCTGGGAACCGAGTGAGACGAGTCCGAGTTGGGTGGGGAAGGCTCGGAGGTTGTTGATGTTGAAGCCGAGGGGGAAGTTGGTGAGTTGGTCGATGGCGCTTGGGCCGTAGGTGAGATTGGGCGAGTTCGGGCCGGCGTGGCCGCTGTCGGCGGCGATCGTGGTGGCCCAGGGGTAGAAGGTGCTCTCGAGTCCTGTGTAGGTTGAGTTTCCCGCTCCGGAGTAGGCGAGATCGAACCCGGTGCGATCGCGGTGGCCCAGGCCGAAGTCCATGTCGATGAGGAGATCCTGTTGGAATCCGTCGGCGAGGACGCCGTAGAGGTTGGCTTCGAGTCGGTTGATGGCGGAGCGCACGCCATAGAGCGAGACCTGGATCTCGCTGAGGCTTCCTTCGACGCGGCGGAGGGTCTCGTTGATGAGGTTGAAGGAGTCGGACATGGTGGAGTAGATGACTTCCAGTTGGCGATCGATGGCGTCGAACCGGGCGTGCATCTCGAGGCGGACCTGCTCGACCTGCTGGCGGAGTTCCATGATCTGGTCGAAGATCTGCTGCTCGGGGGGCGGGGGTCCGGTCTCGTCGCCGACGAGGTCGGTGATGGCGCTGGCGACACCGAGGAGGAGGCCGACGCCGCCGACGACGGCGCCCGGGCCTTCGGCGGCGAAGGCGACGCCCGCGCCGATGAGGCCGCCGGCGATGTTGAGGCCCGCGGAGACTCGGCCCGTGGTCTCTTCGGTCTGGAGGGTGATGGCGGCGAGGTCCTCGAGTTGGTTGGCGCCGATGTGCACGGCGGGGTCCAGGGCCTGGGCCTGGAGGAAGTTGTTCATGGTGAGACGGGCGCGGCTGACGGCTCGGGCGCGGGCATCGCTCTGCAGGCGCTGGGCGAGTTGGGCCATAAGGGCGGGGTCGGGGCTGGGCGTGTATCGCGCCCACAGGCCGGTGTCGCCATCGGCGGCGAGTTCGGTGGCGACGGATTGGAGATGGGTGTCGATGGCGCCACGAACGGTGGCGAGTTCGGCAAGGCTGAGGGCCTTGGCGTCGGCGAAGTTGGCGGAGCGCGCGGCGAGATAGTCGGCGTAGGTGCTGGGCAACGTGGCGCGGGCGCCGGCGATCTCGGGATACGCGCTCGCGAGGACGGCGGGCGTGGGGAAGGGCTCGATGCTCTGGGAGCGCAGATAGGCCGCGATCGCGGGGGAGACACGGGCGTCCATGAACGCGTCGACGAGGGTTCGTGTCGTAGCGGCGTTCTGGGCGATGTCGACGACCTGGGAGCGCTGGTGTTGGACGGAGCGCTGGCGGTAGGACGCGCTGCCGAGGTCAACGCCGAGGGCGTTGAGGGTGGACTCGCCGAGATTCAGGTCGAGGCCGGCGAGGGTTTCGGTTGTGGGCGTGACACGGGCGACGAAGCGGACGGCGGCGATGAAGTTGCCGCGATGGGTGAGGTCTGGATCATCGGGGAAGGAGGAGGCGAGGGTGGAGTTGAAGATGGTGGTGAAGGCTTCGAGTTGTTCGCTGGTGGCGCTTGGGTTGAGGTGCGCGAGTTCGGAGGTTGCGGCGAGAACGGCGAGGAGGCGCGGCCTGGGGGCGAGCGAGTGTTCGAGAAGGACGATCTGGGAGGCGCTGAGGGCGTCTTTGAACTCGTCGTATCTCGACTCGCTGGTGATGTCGAAGGTGGTTTGCGCGCGTGCCGAGGGCGCGAGCGCGAGGAGGAGCGTGGCGAGGGCGACACCTGCGAAGGCGGCCAGTGATCGCCCTGCGATTCGAATGACGGCTCCGAGGACGCTGTTCTGACCACTCTTCGGGCAGTTCTTCTTCATGGGACACCTCCACCCAACCCCGTATGTGATTGGGCGACATGGAGGTGTGTCGCGCCCGGATTTGGCGGTGCAATGGTCGAGAAGTTGTTCAGAGAGGGGCGGCCAACCGAACAAGAACCTGATCGAGGGCGTGGTTCAAGGCTCCACGGGTCAAGACCTCGACGGCTCCGTGGGATCTGGCAGCGTCGAGCATGGCTTTGTCAACATGGGGACCCCAGGCGAGGATTCGGAGTCGTCGTGGGGTGTTTGACGCCGGGCTTTGGGGGTGGGCGTGTGTACCTGTGGCCGGGTGCGACGCGTTTAACTCTCGGGCCCGTATGATGTGGGCGTGGTAGAGTTCTGATGGGTAATCGAGGTCCACCAGCAGGGCGACGGGGTGTGGGGGGTTGGGATCGGTCAGTCGGGCGTCGAGCATGTCCAAGGTTCGGACGGGACGCGCGGCGAGGCCGAGGGATTCGGCGGTGGCCTTGATCTTGGAGGCCCACATGAGGTCGGCGGCGTGATAGAGGATCAAGGCGTTGCTCATTGGAGGGATCTTCCCGGCCTGGGACGGGATCGGCGACCCAAGAAATGGCGAAAGTGGAAGAAGTTTTGTCGCGCGGACGCACCTGACGGTGAGGGAACGCTACGCTTCTCTCCCACTTTCAGTTTCCTCGCGTGGTTCCCCGGCGAGTTCGCCTTTGGGACGGGGCGCGGGGCTGGCCGTTGCACACGGAACCGTTTCATATGACACCCGCGACACTTGAGAGGCCCCAAGCCGCCGAAGGCTCGGCCGGCTTTGCGCACCCGGTCTTTGATGAACTCGCCTTCCCGGCGGACGCGAACAACCTGTACCGCCAGACGGTCGGTTGCATGCTCCACGCGGCGGATGTCATGGACCTGCCGCAGTACCTGAAGCTGGTGCTGGCGCAGCCGAAGAACGAGATCATGGTGCACTTCCCGGTGCTGATGGACAACGGGAAGTGGAGCCTCTTCAAGGGGTACCGGGTTCAGCACAACAACGCGCTGGGGCCGTACAAGGGTGGGTTGCGGTTCCACCACGACGTTCACCTGGACGACGTGAAGAGCCTGGCGTTCCTGATGACGATGAAGTGCTCGCTGGTGGGCGTGCCGTATGGCGGCGGCAAGGGCGGGATCAAGGTCAACCCGCGCGACCACACGACGGCGGAGATGCAGCGGATCGTTCGGCGGTTCACGTCGGCGATCGCGCACAACATCGGGCCGGATTACGACATCCCCGCGCCGGACGTCGGCTCGAACGCGCAGCACATGGCGTGGATCGCGGACACGTACTCGTTCCTGTCGGAGGTCGCGGGTCAGAATCCGTCGGCGGTGATCACGGGGAAGCCGATCGAGTATGGCGGGTCGCTGGGGCGTGAGAAGGCGACGGGTCAGGGGGTGGTGGACACGCTGGTGGAGATGCTCCCGGAGTTGAACCTGAAGCCCGCGCAGTGCACGTTCAGCACGCTGGGGTACGGCAACGTGGGCTCGTGGTCGTCGCGGATCTTCCAGGACAAGGGCGCGAAGATGGTCGCGGCCGCCGACCACACGGGGTTCATCCGCAACGATCAGGGGATCGACGCGCACGACCTCGCGACGCACTGCGAGACCAAGGGGAGCGTCTCGTCGTATCCCAAGGCGACGAAGTGCTCGAAGGAGGAGTTCTACCAGGCGAAGGTGGACGTGTTCATCCCGGCGGCGCTGGAGCAGATGATCCAGGAACCCGAGGCGAGCATGCTGAACTGCAAGGTCGTGGCCGAGGGCGCCAACGCCCCCACCACGCCCGCGGGCGAGCGTGTGCTCCAGTCGCGGGGCGTGGAGATCCTTCCCGCGATCCTGTGCAACGCGGGCGGCGTCACGGTCAGCTACTTCGAGTGGCTGCAGAACAAGACGTTCCAGTCGTGGGACCTGGAGAAGGTGGACCAGACGCTGAACAAGCACATGGTCCGCGCGGCCCAGCGTGTGCGCGTGGCGCGGAAGAAGTACAACGTCGATCTCCGGACGGCGGCGTACATCGCGGCGCTCGAGCGGCTGGCGAAGGCCTACGAGGTGCGCGGGATCTTCCCATAACTCGGGGGATCAAGGCGCGTCGCTCGGCGGCCTCTCGCTCCGGCGATCGACATCGAGGTTTTTGTGCTGATTTTCGTGCCTGTGCTTTGGACAGGCCGATGGTTCCGTTCAAGGATTGTGCGCCGCGTTCGGCTCGCCCTCGTCCGCCCCGGTCTGTTCGGGGCCTGATCGAGTGTGGATCCGATCGCGAGGAGAAAGGACATGGACGAGATGGGTGCCTGGGGCTTTGGCCACTTTGAGAACGACGACGCCGCGGACTGGGCGGCGGATCTTGTGGAGATGGACGACGCCGCCCTGATCGAGGAGGCGTTCGAGCGTGTGCTGAACGCGAAGGAGTCGTACGTGGAGGCCCCCGAGGCGTGGTGTGCGCTCGCGGCGGCGGAGGTTGTCGCCGCGCTGAAGGGCGCGCGCGGGTCGGACCTTCCCGAGGAGATCCACGGGTGGGTCGAGGGGAAGCCCTCGCCCGAGGCGTCGCTCGTCGAGCGCGCGGCGCAGGCGGTCAAGGTGATCCGCGAGTCGTCGGAGTTGCGTGACCTGATCGACGAGCAGGACGATCTCGCGGAGTGGGAGCCGCGCGTCGCCGATCTGGAGCGTCGCCTGGCGGCGTGATCGTCGGGGACCGGCCCGGCTCGACATCGAATGGACCGAGGCGCCCGCGGGAGACTCGCGGGCGTTCTCGTTGATGGCCCGAGAACGGTCCACGTCCCTCCCGCCCCGCGTCGTCGCCGCGTGTACCCTTGGGGCACATGTCACACGATCACGAACGCTCGCGTCGGCCCTTCGTGGGCGGCAACTGGAAGATGAACACCGACCGCACGTCCGCGAGCGACCTGACTCGTGGCGTGGTGGACGGGCTGATGAACATCGACGGCGTGGACGTCGCCGTCTTCCCGCCGTATCCGTACCTGCTGCTGGTCCGCTCGATCCTGCGCGACCGCAGCAGCGCGATCAGGCTCGGGGCCCAGGACGCGTACTTCAAGGAGGATGGCGCGTTCACGGGGGAGGTCTCGATCGCGATGCTGAAGGACTGCGGCGTGCAGGTCGTCCTGTGCGGGCACTCGGAGCGTCGGCACGTCATCGGCGAGAGCGACGAGATGGTGAACGCGAAGGTGCGAGCGGTGCTCGACGCGGGACTCGAGTGCGTCCTGTGCGTGGGCGAGACGCTCGACGAGCGGACGGCGGGGCACCAGGACATCGTGACGAGCCGGCAGATCAAGACGGGCCTGGCGGAGGTTCCCGGCGACTGGCTCGAGCGTCTGACGATCGCGTACGAGCCGGTGTGGGCGATCGGCACGGGCAAGACGGCGACGCCCGACGACGCGCAGTCGGCGCACGCGCACATCCGCGAGCTGGTGGCCCACTTGTACGGCCCCGAGCGGGCCGCGCGCCTGCGGATCCAGTACGGCGGGTCGCTGAAGGCGGGGAACGCGGCGGAACTCTTCGCGCCGGCCGACGTGGACGGCGGGCTGGTGGGCGGGGCGTCGCTCAAGGCGGTGGAGTTCGTGGGGATCGTGAAGGCGGCGGCGACCGCGCGCGGGTGAGCCGCGGCCCAGAGGGTCGCGCCGCGGTCCATGCGGACCCCAAAGGTCACCATCGCGCGCCCGTGTCCCTGTCCGCGCCCCGTTTGGCCACGGTGTTCTATTCCCATGTGGTCCTTTGCCCCGGCCCTCTGGCCCTCTGGCCCGGCCCTTTGGTCCTTTGGCCCCGCGGGCCACGTCCCCACGCCTTATTCACGCGAGAACGCGGCCCACGCGGGGTTCCACGTCGCCATAACCGCGTGCGGGATCGTCCATCACGGCGATCGGATCGTTCGGCACGCCGCATGAATCGTCCATCACGCGTGCGGGATCGTTCATCACGCGTGCGGGATCGTCCACGACGCGTCGTGAGGAGTTCAGCACGCGTGCCGAGGGGTTCCCCACGCGTGCGGGAAAGTCGAACACGCGTCTTGGATCGTCCATGTCGCGGGTAGATCGATCCATCATTCGGATGGACTCGTGTATACCGCACCCGCTTCGCCCCCGACCGCGGGTGCCTGCGCTGGCATCGGGAGGTGGTGATGCGGTCAACGTAACCGTGGCGCGGCATCGACCACATGGCACAATCTTGTGTGGGTACCGCGCTCAAAACAAAGAAACCCCTTCAAGAGGGGTTCGAAGGGTCGGCCTCGGCCGGAGCCCGGCGGATGTTTCCTTTACCGTGATAACGGAGGGGAAGCATCGCTCGATTACACTGCACGCAATGTACCATGGATGGCGCCCTCGTGTCACCCCCAGTTCCCCTTCTCTCGGAGGCTTTCTCATGGCGGCACTCTCGTTTGGACTCGGGCTCGATCAGGGCGTGGCCTCCATCGGCTGGGCGATCGTCATCCTCGACTCGGCGGGAAAGCTCGTGGGTGTGGAGCGGATGGGGACGCATCTCTTCGAGGCGGGGACCGAGGGGAACATCGAGGGGGGGATGGACGAGTCGCGGGCCGGCCCGCGTCGCATGGCCCGGCAACTGCGCAAGCAGTATCGCCGTCGCGTGCTCCGCAAGAGACGACTCCTGCGCTGGCTCCAGGAACTCGGCCTCATGCCCGAGGGCGACATCTCGACCGCCGAAGGGCGTGATGCGCTCCTCAAGGGACTCGACGAGGAACTCCGTCGGAAATGGGAAGGCGACGCCGATCATCGCACGCGGCAACTCCTCCCGTATCGCCTGCGCGCCGCGGGATTGACGGGGAAACTCGAACCGTTCGAGCTCGGGCGAGCGCTCTACCACCTCGCCCAGCGTCGGGGATATTTGAGCAACCGCAAGACCCAGAGCGGGAGCGAGGATCCATCCGACACGAAGAAGGGCGCGAAGAAGTCGAAGAAGGGTACAGAAGCCGGCGACGCCGCATCGGAGAAGGTCGCGAGCGACGCACAGGACACGGGCAAGGAGGACGCGGGCGTCGTGCGTGCCTCCATCATCGAACTCCAGCGCCAGATGGAGGGGGCGGGGTGCAGAACCCTCGCCGAGTACTTCACGAGGCTGGACCCGACCGGCACGATTGGCGAAAGGCTGCGCGGGCGATGGACGGCGCGGGAGATGTTCCTGGAGGAGTTCGGTCGCCTGTGCTCCGAGCAGGCCAAACACCATCCCGCACTCACCACCGAGATGATCCGCAAGGTCCACCGAGCGATCTTCTTCCAGCGCCCCTTGCAGAGCATGAGCCACCTCATCGGCCACTGCGATCTGGTGCCCGGCAAGAAGCGATGCCCCCTCGGCCATCGTCTCGCGCAGCGGTTCCGTCTCCTCCAACGCGTGAACGACCTCCAGATCCTTTACCCCGACTTCACCTCGCGTCCCTTGTCCCGCGAGGAACGCGAGCGCCTCATCGACGCGCTCCAGCGCGAGGGGGACGTCACCTTCTCGAAACTCAAGACCAAGGCGTGGTTCGGACTGCCCAAGGGAAGCACGTTCAATCTCGAACGCGGCGGCGAGAAGAGGCTCGTCGGCAACCGGACCGAGGCCAAGTGCCGCGCCATCTTCGGCGACGAGCGATGGGATGCGATGCGCGACGACGAGAGGGACGGCGTCGTGCAGGACCTGCTCCTCTTCGAGAAGCCCTCGGCCCTCGCCAAGCGCGGCGCGAGCGTCTGGGGACTCTCGGAGGAGAAGGCCAAGGCGCTCGGCGACTGCGTTCTGGAGCCCGGCTTCGCGGCACACTCCAAGGAGGCGCTCGCGACGCTCCTGGTGCGACTCGAGGACGGCACGCCCTACGCGACCGCCGTCAAGGAGGAGTTTGGGCGAGGTGACGAGGCCCTCGAGGTCCATGACCTTCTGCCCCCCGTGGAGAAGGCCCTGGGCCAACTCCGCAACCCGACGGTGACGCGTGCGCTGACGGAACTGCGCAAACTCGTCAACGCCGTGACGCGGACGTACGGCAAGCCCGCGTGGATCCGCCTCGAACTCGCCCGCGACCTCAAGCGCGCCCGCAAGCATCGAGAGCGGATGAGCAAGGAGATGCGGGCCCAGGAGGACCGGCGCGAGGTTGCGCGTGGGCTGGTCCTGGAGAAGGCGAGGATCGCGAGCGTGAGCCGCGCCGACGTCGAGCGCGTCCTGCTCGCGGAAGAGTGCAACTGGATCTGCCCGTACACGGGCAAGCCCTTCGGCATGGACGACATCGTGGGTCGGCATCCGCAGGTGGACATCGAGCACATCTGGCCCCTCTCACGCTCGCTCGACGATTCGTACCTGAACAAGACCCTGTGCTACGTGGACGAGAACCGCAACGTCAAGAAGAACCGCACCCCCTTCGAGGCCTACGCGAGTTCGCCGGAACGGTGGCGGGAGATGCTCGACCGGGTGAAGCGCTTCCGGGGCGACGCGGCGCGCATCAAACTGGAGCGATTCTCCAAGGAGCAGATCCCCGAGGGGTTCGCCCAGCGGCACCTCGCCGAGACCCGGAAGATCGGCGCCGCGTCTGCCGCGTACCTCGGCCTTCTCTTTGGCGGCGAGATCGACCAGACCCACACGCGCCGCGTCTTCGTGACCACCGGCGGCCTCACAGCGCACCTGCGTCGTGAGTGGCACCTGAACGGCATCCTCTCCGACGACGGCGAGAAGACCCGCGAGGACCACCGCCATCATGCCGTGGACGCCCTCGTCGTCGCCCTCACCGACACGCGCGCCGTGCAGATCCTCCAGCGCGCCGCCGAGCAGGCGAGCGCCGTCGGGCGTCGCCTCTTCGCGCCGGTCGAGGAGCCGTGGGAGAACTTCGTGCCGTCGGTGCGCGAGAAAGTCGAGGCGATCAACGTCTCCCACCGCCAGAGCCGCCGGGTCGCCGGGAAACTCCACGCCGAGACCAACTACTCCCGCGCGATCCAACCCAAAGGCGAGCGCCGCATCCGCAAGGAACTCGCGAAACTCTCCGAGAAGGAGGTCGAGCGGATCATCGATCCCAAGGTCCGCGCGGCCGTCGAGGACAAGATCAAGGAACTCGGCCTCAAGCCCAAGGGCCCGGCCCGCCGGTACACGGACTTTTCCAGCCGCGACCTGCACCCGTTCACCCCGACCAAGACCGGGGCGAAGAACTGGATCCACAAGGTGCGGATCAAGTCGGGTGAGAAGCCGTGGGCCGTGGGGAAGGGGGCCCGGGAGCGGTTCGTGACCTCCACGCCGGGGAGCAACCACCACACGGTCCTCAGTAGGCAACGTGAAGGCAAATGGAGCGACGAGCCCGTGCCGCTCCTGAATGTGCGCTCTCTCACGGCGCACGAGAAGAGGCCGCACGATGGCGACCGGCTCTCTCTCGCGTCCAACGAGTTTGTCATCATGCAGGACCGATCGGGTGTCGAGCGGCTCTATCGCGTGCTGAGCGTCAGCAGCGGCGACATCGAACTCATCGAGCACACCGATGGCCGGATCTCGAAGGACCGAACGCACGACCGCACTCGAGGCGGCGCGGCCGCGCTCATGAAGCGCGGACTGCGGAAGGTCTCCGTCACCTACCTCGGCGAGATCCGCCGGGCCGGGGGCTAAACGCCATGCCCCGCGAGCGCTTCCTGGAGATCGCCAAGGACCCGGCGCGCCTCTCCCTGCGCCACGGGTGCAGCGATACCAGGATTGGATCGACAACGCGGCGGGCGTGGGCCTCTCGGCGGCCCAGTCCGACGCCGTCAAGCAGGCCACCGTCGCCGCACGCGCCGCCTACAACGCGGCGCAGGCGGCTCGCATCGCGGCCAAGAACGCCACCATCGGCCAGGCCGCCGCCATGAGAACATTGTCGGATCTCGGCGCCGACGCCATTCGTTACATCCGAGCCTTCGCCGAGAGCCAGCCCACCCAGCAGCAGCAGGACGCGGTCTATCAACTCGCCTCCGTCCCGCCCCCGGCCCCACCGACCCCCGCCGGGCCCCCCGAGGCGCCGACGGACCTCGTCGGCGACCCCAACGCCGACGGCACCGTCACCCTCAACTGGAAGGGGTCCACCGCGAACCAGACGTTCTTCACGATCTGGCGCCGCGTCGGAACCACGACGACGTGGACCCAGGTCGGCGCCGTCGCCAGCAAGACGTTCATCGACGCCACCGCCCCCTCCGGCGTCGCGAGCGTCCGCTACATCGTCCGCGCCCAACGCAACAACCAGGTCAGCGCCCAGAGCGCCGAGGCCGTGGTCAACTTCGGCGTCAGCCAGGCGGCGTGAGCACCGATCGGCCCGCGGGCCGACCGTCGGTGATGTCCATACTCCATGCGGGCGTCGGGACCTCCTCCCGGCGCCCGCGTTGTCGTTGGACCCAAGAACGGGACTGGGCGATGGGCGCCAGGGCACGCACGCGCGGGACGAACGACAAACGACGAACGACAAACACCGAGCGCCGAATGCCGAGCGCCGAGACGTTGAAGGAGCGCGTCGAGGCCGGCTGAATGTGAGCATCTCGCCACGGACCCGATGCCACTTCGAGGAGGCCGTGATCCTCGTGGCGATTCCCATTGCACCAAGGCCCGTCGTCGTCCTTCAAAAACAACGCCGCCCCGCGAGCGACTCGCGGGGCGGGTGAAGTGACCCCAATGGGATTCGAACCCATGTTTCCAGGATGAGAACCTGGCGTCCTGGACCAGACTAGACGATGGGGCCGGTT
>ERZ795041.634-NODE-634-length-12652-cov-4.012622_pt1 | contig 12652 bp, 8 predicted proteins | sample MGYA00375125_ERZ795041 | MGnify/ENA primary metagenome ERZ795041 (study PRJEB30170, sample SAMN03074214) | activated sludge metagenome | biome: Common Effluent Treatment Plant; feature: Wastewater; material: Activated sludge; isolation source: activated biomass in a...
CAGCCACGGCCCGGCCGGCGGCGGCATGGGCGGCATGGGCGGGATGGATTTCTGATCCCCGCAGTCCATCGAGCGTGACCACAACGCCCGGCCCCGCGCCGGGCGTTGTGCATTCCGGGATCGGCTGCGGGAAGAGCGCAACGACATCGGAGAGCGCCGAAGCAAACCGGCAACCGTGCAGATGGGCGCCTATACTCGCCCCTCAAGTTGCGCAAGGCGCCGTCCCGAGTCGAGGTGATGGATCCGTCCATGTCCAGGAACGTCGCACGCCGCCGCTGGCTCACCGGGCTGGCGGCCCTGCTGCTGCCGATGCTGTTGGCGGCTCCGGTGGTGTGGATATTGAATCGGCAAGCGGCGGACCTGCGCGGCGAAGAACGGCAACTGCGAAACGAGATCCTGCGCCTGGATCGCGCCCTCGTCGAGATCGAGGCGCTCGACCGGGTGAGGGCAACGATTCTTGCGCGCAAGTCGATCGTCGAGACGCTGGATGAACGGCGGTCGCGCGCGGTGCGCCTGCTCAACGCGCTCGGCGCGCTGCCCGGCGGAGTGCAACTGGGCACGGTGACGGCCCGAGGTGACAGCGTGACCTTGACCGGTGTCGCCGTGGTACCGATCGAGGGAGCGGTGATGGCGCTTGCGACCGCCGGTCTGGACGACGTCAGGGTGGAGCGGGCCGCCAGCGTGCCGCCGGGCGTGTCCGTACCCTTCGAGATCCGCGCAAGCGTCCCGGGCACGCTGCGCGCGGACGCCGGCCCGCCCTCGCCATGAACGCGATCGACGCGCCGGCTTCCATGCGCAGCGGCGGAGTGCCCTGGGCCGGCGCCGTGGTCGGCGTGCTGCTGGCCGCGGTGTGGATCGGCGCAGCCATCGAAGCCCGCGGCGTGGTGCAGAAGGATCTGCTTGCGGCGCGCCACGAGTTCGAGGAGAAGCAGGCGAGGGCAACGAATCTCGAGAGCTTGAAGCTGCAGCTCCGGGAACTCGAATTCCTGTCCGAATCGATGGTGCATCGACTGCCGTCGCGTTTCGACGCGGCGCTCGTTGATGACGGGCTGCGCGGGCTGGCGAACGAGGCGGGTGTCGAGATCCTGCAGGCAACCGACGGCGATGAGCGCAGGAAGGAGTTCTACGCCGAGCGCGACGTCGAGGTGCAGCTGCGCGGTCCTTCCCGGTCGATCTACCGCTATCTGGACGGCCTCGCCCGGTGGACGCTGACGAAGAACCTGCGCTCGCTGGAGCTGAGCGCCGAGAGTCCAACCGGCACGACCTTGCAGGCCCGCTTGCGCGTGACGTTCTACCGATTCCTCGACGACGACGAAGTGACGCAAGGTGCCGCACATGCCGCGCGCTGATCGACTGTGGAAGATTCTCGCCGCGATCGCGTTCGTGATGGGTTACGGCGCGTTGCTCGGCTGGTTGACTCTCGGCTCACCCGCGCACGACGAAGCCCGCGTGCAGCAGTACATGGACCATGTCCGAGCGCGCATGGCGCCGCCGCTTGAACCGCTGCCGATGGTGCGCGTGGCGGAAACCACGGAACTGGCGATGCAGCGGGATCCGTTCGAGCCGCTTCGGGCGAGAACGCCCGACGAAGCGCTTCGCCACGATCGCCATTGACGGGGTGCGGCCGGCAGCAGCGCCGCCGTCATCCAGCATGACCCCGTCCGGTTCATGTTCGTCTCCTGCAAGCCTTGCAGAAGTCCACGTCGAAGCGGAGCACCGGATCCGCTTCGAGTACATCTCCGCGGGTGGCCACCATGGCAGCATGCTGGTCGAGTGCGTTTCGATCCGCACGCACGGTGACGCCGGGGACGTGCACCAGGCGGCGCGGCCGGTCGGCGTAGTGGCGGCAGACCTGTCGGCGCGCACGGAGCGGAGTTCCGCCCCGTGCGCGCCGGCACATCGCGCTCAGTCGAAGCCGTCATCGAGCAGGCCGTCGGCGCGCAGGCGCACGGCGACGAACTCGTCTTGGTTGTAGCCGCTGCGTGCGCTGCCGGCGGCGTGGAGGTGATCGTCGTGCCATGCCAGGGCGTCGAGGCGGTCCATGTTGCCGGACACTCCGCCGAGGTCGACGGCGCCGATGTAGCGGCCATTGCCGCGGTTGCCGAAGCCGCGGTCGATGCGGCCGTCCGGCCACAGGCGCACGGCGGCGAGATCGTTGCCCGCTTCCGGAACGTCGTGATTGCGCGAGACGCCGGCGGCGACGAGGCGACCGTCGGGCTGCGCGGCGAGGGCCGTGCAGTGCGCGTCGCTGGCGGCGCCGGTCTCGAAGGCGATGCGCAGGATGCCGCCATCGCCGTAGCCCGCATCGACGTCGCCTTGGGCATCGAGCCGTGCGAGTGCGCATTCGAAATGCGAAGCGGGAGCCGTTCCGACGAGCGCGTGGCCGCCGAGGTAGGAACTGCCGTCCGCGGCCACGGCGAGCGCCCGCGCCTCGACCGGCAACGAGACGGGCAGGCGGCGTGCACCGCCTTCGCCGAACGCGGTGTCGATCTGCCCGCTGGCGAGCAGGCGGGCGGCGGCAAACACCGGCGTGCCGTCGCCGTCGACGCCGCGCGGCAGCGAAGTCGCCGCAATGACGATGCGTCCTCCGCCATCGACGGCGATGCCGGCTGCGGTCTCGCGCGTGACCTGCCCGGCCAGTTCGTCGAAACGCGTGAGGAGGACCGCGCCGTCGTCGCCGAAATCCGCATCGGGGCTGCCGTCGGCATGCCAGCGCGCGACCGCCAGGTCGGTGTTGAGGGAGAACGCCGGCGGCCCGACCGAAGCGAGGCTGAGGATCCGTCCCTGTCCGTCGGACGCGGCGGCCATCGGGCCGAAGCGGAAGGTCAGGCCGGGCGGGGCCGGCAGGCGCATGCAGGCAACTTCCGGCGTGCCGGTCGCGGCGACCCGGCACAGCAGCAGGGCGCCGGCATCGTCGAATGACGCCGACGCGAGCAGCAGCCAGCCGCCGTCGTCGCGGGCCAGCAAGGCCACCGGGCGCGGGCTGCGAACACCGGCTCCGGGATCGATCAAGGCGGCGCCGTTGCTGCCGAAACCGGGGTCGCGCTGACCGCCCGCGTCGAGCCGCACGAGCGAAAGCACCGGCGGCCGGGCGTGCGCAAACTGGGTGTGGCCGCCGACCAGCAGGCCACCATCCGGCAACAGCAGCAGCACATCGGCCTCGTCGATCGAGATCTCCGCATTGACGACGACATCGACGAGGCTGATCCCCGGCGCGTGGTTGCCGAAATCCGGATCCGGAAGTCCGTCACCGGCATGGGCGAGCGCGGCCACGCACGCCGGCATCGACAACAGGGCAAGGGTGATGATTCGATGCATGATCCGTTTTCCACCGGGGGGCACGCCCCGAGGCCGCGCCACCGGCACGTGCCGGTGGTCTCACCGGTTACGCAAACCTGCGGGCGATCCCGCAAGGGGCACCGCGGCGCTTTCGGTGACGCGATCGCTTCCGCCGGCAACGGAACGCGGCCGTTGCGGCATCGGCGATGCCCGCCGTTGCTCAATCGAAGCCGTCGGTGAGCAAGCCGTCTTCGTTGTGGAACTGGCGAAGGCTTTCGATGCGACCCTCGGAATGGCCGCTGCCCGAAACGATGCCTTGCACGCGCAGGAAATAGGTCTGGCGCATGGGGGCCGGCATGCCGCTGCGTTGCCAGCTGCCGGCGACGCGCGTCATCGGACCGAGCGTGGTGAAATCGTTGCCGTCGACGGAGTAGGCGACCACCGGAGCCGCGATCACCTCGGGCGCCGGCCCCGAGCGGTGCCAGGTCAGCGTGCTGCCGTGATCGGTCAGTTCGAGCGACTGCACGGCCGCTTGCGCGGTGGAAAGACGTGCCAGCCGGGTGCGCGACTGCCCGAGGATCGTGGTGAACTCGCCACCGACGAGGAGGCGGCCGTCGACCTGCAATTGCACGGCATCGACTTCATCGTTGGCCGGCGCATTGAAGCTGCCGTCGACGCTGCCGTCGGCGTGCAGGCGGGCGAGTCGGCTGCGCGACGCCCCGGCGATCTGGAAGAACTGGCCACCGACGACGATGCGCCCATCGGCCTGCACGGCCAGCGCGCGCACGTTGCCGTTCGGAGCCGGCGTGAATGTGGTGTCCAGGCTGCCATCGGCATTCAGCCGCACGAGATGGCGTCGCTCCGGCTGGGCCGCGTTGCCGAAGGTGCCGCCGACGAGGATCCTTCCATCGGCCTGCAGCGCCAGCGATTCCACCCAGCCGGCGCTGCCGCAATCGCCCATCTCCGGAACGAACGACGGATCGGCGCTGCCGTCGGCCTGCAATCGGGCCACACACCGGCGTGCCTGTCCGCCGACCGCGATGAAATCGCCGGCGACCACCCGCTTGCCGTCGGCTTGCATGGCCATGGCACGGATGCGGCCGATCGAGTGCGGGTTGTAGGTGCTGTCGAGGCTGCCGTCGTTGCCGAGCCGGGCGATGTAGAAGCGGGTTACCCCGCTCAGGATGGTGAACTCGCCGGCGGCCACGATCCGGCCGTCCGCCTGCATGCCGAGGCTATAGACCAGGTTGCTGGCATCCGGATTGAAGCCGGCGTCGAGCGTCCCTGCAGAGCCCAGTCGCGCGAGTCGCGAGCGGCCCTGATTGCCGATCATGAGGAATCCTCCACCGATCAGGATCCGGCCGTCCGCCTGCACGGCCAGCGTCTCGATCGCTCCGTTCGGACCGGGAGCGAAGGTTGGTTCGCGGCCGCCGTTCGCACTCAGGCGGGCGATGTTGCGCTGGGTCAGGCCCGCCATCGTGCTGAACCAACCGCCGACCACGATCCTGCGATCCGGCTGCAGGGCAAAGGCGCGGACCCGGCCATCCACGTTGATGGCGAGGTGACGGTCGAGCGTGCCATCGGCATGCAGGCGCGCGAGGCCGCTGCGTGCCTGCCCGCCGAGGGTGGTGAACCAGCCGCCGGCGAGCACGCCACCATCGGTTTGCTCGGCCAGGGCGATGACGATGCTGTCGGGATCCGCATCGAAGCCGGCATCGAGCTGGCCACCGGCATGCAGTCGTGCCAGGTAGCTGCGCGCCAGGCCGTTGATGGTGGTGAAGGTGCCGCCGACGAGAATCCTGCCGTCGGCCTGCACGGCCACCGCATTGACCGAACTGCTGAACACCGGATTGAAGCTGCCGTCCAGGCTGCCGTTGCGGTTCAGTCGCGCCAGCCGGCTGCGCGACTGGCCGCCGATGGTGGTGAAGGCGCCGCCGACGAGGATGCGGCCATCGACCTGTGCAGCCAGGGCAAACACGCCACCGCCGCCGGCATTTGCCGCGAAGGCCGTGTCGAGACGGCCACTGCCGTTCAATCGGGCCAGCCGTTCGCGGGGTTGCCCGGCGATCCGGGTGAAACCGCCACCGACGAGGATCCCGCCATCGCGCTGCACGAACAGCGTCTGCACGGTTCCGTTGGCATCCGGGTCGAAGCCGTGGTCGAGACTGCCATCGCCATGCAGCCGGGCGATATGGTTGCGCGCCTGTCCGCGCACCTGGTTGAACGAGCCGCCGACGACGATGCGGTCCTGGCGGTCCACCACCACCGACAGCACGTTGCCGTCGACATCGGCGTCGAACCCGCCGTCAAGATTGCCGTCGGCATCCAGGCGGGCGAGTCGCTGGCGGAACTGGCCGCCGATCAGGGTGAACTGGCCGCCGACGAGAAGCTTGCCGTCGGCCTGGACGGCCAACGCATTGACCTGGCCATTGGCATTCGCGTCGCCGAACTCCGTATCGACGCTGCCATCGACATTCAGGCGACACAGGTAATGGCACGGCTGGCTGTTGACCATGCTGAAGTTGCCGCCGATGACGGCCTTGCCGTCGGGCATGACGACGACGGCTTCGATGTGGCCGTCGATCACCGGCGCGTAGCCGTCGGCGGCGCTTTGCGCGCGCGCCGAAACGGCCGCGCACACGGCCATTGCGAAAACCGGCATGCGCATCGCCCGAAGCAGGGACGCTGCGGGACCAGGGTGCGGACGGACTCGACGGACGTTCGACATGGTCGGGCCTCGCAAGGAGTGGACAAGGCGATCGGGTCGGTGCGCGCGCCGTGTTGCGTGCATCACTCGAACCCGCTGCGCAGGAGGAGGTCGTGGTGCAACTGGATGCGGTCGAAATAGCCGTCGAACGGACCCTGCGCGGGCGCATCGAGGCAGAGCTGTACCTCGACGGTGGTGCCGGGCGGGTGCGGAACCGCCTCCACCGGGAACGACACGGCATGGTGCGTCCACGCGCCGATGCTCGGCAGGTAGCGGCCGCCGACGGCAAAGGAGCCGCCGGTGCATGCCGGGGCGTTGTATCGGGCCGAATAGCTCAGGACGAGATTGCCGGCACCCTGTCCCGGCGGCGTGTAGACCTGCACGCTCAGCACGCGCCGGCCGCTGTCCGGCAGGGCGATGCATTGGCGCAGGACGCAGTTGCGATTTTCGCCGCCGGGATGGATGCCGTACGCCGAGCCGGATTGCGTCGAGCCGCCGGCATCGAACGGCGACCAGGTCGGCATGGCATCCGGAAACTCCCAGCCCTCGAGGCCGCTGTCGAAGTCGCCGTTGACGACGCCGGATTGCGCGATCGAGCTCGAGCATCCCAGCAGGGAAGCGGCGACCGCGAGCCGGAAGGCAGTGCTGCGGAACGGTTCCATCGCGGTGTCCTCAGTTCTCGAAGCCGTGGCTGAAGAGGCGGTCGACCGTGGCGTCGAGGGTGATGCCGTCGAACCAGGCGTTGGTGGATGAGCCCGCACCGAACTCCTGGGCGACGAGGACGACGCGGATCGACGGCGAGGCGCCCCAGTTGGCCGGGGAAATGTCGATCAGGGCCGGCGTCGCGGGCCGGTTCCAGGCGCCGGCGGACAGGGTGAGGGTGCCGAAGGCATCCAGCGTGCCGGTGCAGTTCTCGCCGCCGTTGCGGCGGTACTCCCAGCGCAGGATCGCGCGGTCGCCGGCGATGACCATCGAGCCGGTGCCGCGTCCCCAGCCATTCAGCGCATACAGCGCCGGTCCGGGCAGGTGGATGCACTGGGCGATGCCGAGCGCATCGGCACCGACGCTGAGTCCGCTGGTCGAGACCCGTGCCGAACCCGAGCCGGTCGCGCCGGTGACGTTCTGGGCGGCGTCGCGGGTGGTGATGCCGGCGGTGACCGGCGTCCACAGGCGCAGGTCGTTGGGGTCGAAGTCGGCATTCAGCACCATCGGCTGCAACGACTGCCGCTCGAACGCGCCGATGTCGCGCGTCCCGCCGCCATTGAGTCGGGCCGGCAGGTCGACGTCGCGCAGTTCGCCGAACACGTCGCGATCGGCGTCGGGGAGGGCGGGGGCGACGTCGATCGCCGTCGATCCCGCACGCAGCCGGAAATCGGCGCGGTCGGGGTCGACGAAACGCGGGTTGTAGGAAGCGACCGCACCGCCGAAGCTGCCGGTGTCGCTGGCGTCGAGGTAGGAATGGCTCAGCGATCCGCCGCTGCGCGAGAGAACGGCATTGCCGGGCTGCCAGAGGATCGAGCGCAGCAAGGTCGTCGCCGTGCCGACCGCGCGCATCACCGCGCCGCCGCCGCCGATCGAATTGCCGGCAATGGTGGCGTCGCGCAGGGTGAGCGCACCGCCGCTCTTCGTGATCAGGTCGGAGTCGACCTGGTTGGCATGGATCAGCACGTTGTCCATCAGCACCTGCCCGGAACCGCTGTTGATCAGGTGCCTGCCGGTGTTGTTGCGCAGGACGATGCCGCCCCTGGCGAGGGTGGTGACCACGCCGAGATACATGTCGGTGCCGTTTTCCGCGTGCAGCGCCGCGCCGTTCGGGACCGGTGCTGTACCGATCGCGATGTTGCTGGCGATCTCCCCGCAGTCGCGGCCGCTCGCGCAGGGGACGGCCCCCGCCGGCCAGCCGAACGTGTTGAGCGAAAAGCGCGCGAGCGACCCGCCGCCGCCGTTGCCGAGATAGACCGCGGCGCCGGCCGGCGCGGCATTGCTCTCGAGCGATGCGTTCCACAGCTGGGCGTAGGTGTGGACCGTGCCGCCCGCCGCCCGGGCATGGATGCCGCCACCTGCCATCGTTGCGGTGTTCGAGTTGATCCGCGCGCGGACGGCCGCGTCGTTTCCGAACAGGCGCAGTTCGGCGAAGCGGGCCGAGCCGGTCGGGCCCTGCCCGCCGATCGCCACGCCGCCACCGAACACGGCGCGGTTGCCGAAGATCGCGCCGAATGCCGAGCCGCTGCCGATGTAGGCGTAGCTGTTGAGCGCGCCGGCGACGATGTAGAGCCCGCCGCCGTATCCCGTGTTGGCGCTCAGGCCGGTTGCCTCGTTGAAGAAGATCGCGCTTCCCGGCGCGGTCATCGAGGTTTCGATCTGGTCCGAGAAAACGCCGCCGCCGTCGTACCGGGCGAGGTTGTTGTTGATGGAGACGTTCGCGCCGATCACCAGTTCCGCGTTCGACCCGCTGCCGCGGGCGTGGATGCCGCCGCCGTAGCCGGCGCTGTTGTACAGGACCGCGCTGTCGCTGATCTCGAGGATGCCGTCACCGCTGAAACGGATGCCGCCGCCGGTACCGGCCCCGGCCACGTCGCCATCGCGGATGTTGAGCCGGCGCAGGCGGATCAGGGCGCCGGTCGGCGCTTCGATGGTGAATACCGGCGCGGCGGCGCCGCCGGCTCCGGAGACGGTGGTGTTGGTGTTGTCGGCCGCTGCGGTGCAGGTGGCATAGCCGCCTTCGACCAGCAGTTCCTGTCCGGTGTTGATCGTGATGGCCTGCGCCGACCACGTCAGCGAGCGGGCGATCCGCACCGTGTCGGCGCCGGCGCTGCTGTTGGCCGCATTGATCGCCGCCTGGATCGTCGAATGGGTGCAGCCGGTGCCGCTGGCGCCGACCGTGAACACCGCCGCCTGCGCGCCCGTCGGCACGAGGGCGGCGACCAGCATGGCGCAGGCGGTTCGGGACAGGTGGAAGGCATGCAGGGTCATTTCGGGTTCCTCCGGGCGGGTTCCATGGGGTTCGGGGTCGGCGCATGACCGGCGATGGGTGTCGCCGTGGCCAGCAGGGTCGCAGCCATCCCGCGGCAGGACTTGAGGTCTGGGGCCACCACCACGTCACCCCCGGCGTGCTCAACCGCATCATGACCCTGCTGCGCCAGGCGCTCGGCGAGGATGCGCAGCGCCCGCGCCTGCTGCATACCGTGCACGGGGTCGGCTACCGCTTCGAGCCGTCCGCGGATGCCGGCCGCGGCGGTGCGCCGGTCGCGGAATCGCCGGTCGTGCCCGCCGCTGCGGCGGAGATCGCGCCGACCGCGTCGCCGGTGCCGGTGCGTCGCCGGCCCGGACGGGTCGGCCTGGCCGGACTGGCGGCGGCGACGCTGGCCGCGCTGCTCTGGGTCGGCTTGCGTCCCTCGTCACCGCCGCCGCCTGCATCGGCCGCGGCGGACTCCACGGAAGCGGCAGTCGAGCCGTCGCTGGTGGTGATGCCGTTGAGGTCGATCGGCGACGACGGCAGCGCGCGCGTCATTGCCGACGGCCTCGGCGAGGAACTGATCTGCAGCCTGGCGCGGATCGCCGGCCTGCGCGTGATCGCGCATGCGTCGACCTTGCAGGCGGCGGCGGAGTCCGGCGACGCGGCCCGACTCGCCCAGCGCCTCGGCATCACCCATACGCTGGAAGGGAACCTGCAGCAGTCGGGGCAGGCGCTGCGCGTGCGCATGCGCCTGGTGGATGCCGGCGACGGCAGCACGGTGTGGGTGAAGGATTTCGACCGCGAGGCCTCGGAAGTGCTCGGCCTGCAGCGCGACGTGGCCGAAGAGGTGGCCAGTTCGCTGGCGCTGAAGATGGGCCTTGCCGGCGTCTCCGACATCCGCAGCGGTGACGCGGATTTCCTGCGCCGCTACATGGCCGCCCGCGCCCTGCTCGAGCGCGAAGACCTGCCGCCGGACGAGGCCATCGCCCTTGCCGAGGCCGAGTTCCGTGCCCTGGCGGACGAACGTCCGCAGGATGCGCGCGCGCGCGCCGGCCTGGCCCTGGCCCTGATGATCGCCTCCTGGCATCGACCGGCATCGGCTGCGGCACTGCGCAGCGAAGCGCTGGGCGAGGCGATGGCGGCGCGCCGCGCCGATCCGGTGATGACCGAGACCTGGGCCGTGGAAGCCGAAGTCGCCTGCAGCGAGAACGACTGGGCGCGCTGCCTCGCCCTGAAGGCGAAGGCATTCGAGATGGCGCCGAGCAACTCGCATGTCTCCTTCGGCTACGTGTCCAGTCTGGTCGATCTCGGTCATCTGGACCGGGCCGAAGCCATCGCCCGCGAGCGCTTGCGGCGCGATCCGCTCAACGCCAGTTCCCATCTCGTGCTCGGCAGCATTCTCGATGCCCGCGGCCAGCACGAGGAGGCCCGCGCCGAACTGGCCAAGGCCGCAGCGCGAGGAGCCCAGGCACGCTGGTTCAACGCGCTCTGGCGCGGGGATTTCGCCGAGGCACTGCGGGTGGCGGAGGACGAGATCGCCGCGCCGGGTCATTCGCGGGCGCCGGGATTCGCGGCCGCCGCGCGTGCTGGAGACGATCCGGGTGGATGGGCGGCCGTGCGCACGGAGCTCGAACGCTTCGAGCGCGAGGGCGGTTCATGGCATCTTGCCCGCCTCGTGCTTCCCGATGCATCCGCCGATGCGGCGCGCGCGATCCGGCAGCTCGACGAGGGCCGCCAGCGCGGCAATGCGGCGATGGGTCTGTTGCTGGGGGCAAAGGAACTCGCCTGGCTGCGGCGCGATCCGGCGTTCCAGGATCATCTGCGCCGGCACGGCATCCTCGACCACTGGCAGCGCTACGGCTTTCCCGTGCAATGCCGTGCGGTCGCCGACGGCGCCTGGTGTGACTGAGCGGACGGTCGTGCTGGCCCCGGCCGGCATCGAGCGTCGTGGTAGCGATTGATCCGGGCGGAGAAATCGCGTGCGCGCGCCCCCGGGCTTTCCATCCCGATGCTTCGCGCCGGTGATGACGCCCCGTTCACGCGCCACGCCGGCCCGATCGCCGGACCCTCACTCCGCGGCCTTGGCTGCGGATAATCCGCACCACCACCGATGACGGGGAGGTTGTCATGGCGAGAACCCCATGGGCCGGTTTGCTGCGCCGTGCCGCACGCATGGCCGCGATCGCGCGTGCCACCGGCGCGCCGCTGGATGAAGTGATCGACCGCGAACGCGAACGGCGCTGCGATGCCGCGCGCCGACGCCTGCTGGCCGGCGGCAGCGGTGCCGTCGCCGCACTCGCGCTCGGCGCCTGTGCGCGCACGCCGTCGCGGCCATCCTCGTCGGCCGATGAAGTCGTCGTCGTCGGCGCCGGCATCGCCGGGCTCAGCTGCGCCTGGCGCCTGCAGCAGGCCGGCGTGCGCGTGCGCGTGTTCGAGGCCCAGGATCGGGTCGGCGGCCGCATGCTGCGCCTGCGCGGCCACTTCGCCGACGGCCAGGTCTGCGAACTCGGCGGCGAGCTCATCGACAGCGGCCACCTGCGCATGCACGCGCTCGCCGCCGAACTCGGCCTCGAACTCGACGACCTCGCCAGCGACCCGACCGCGGCGTTCGGCGAGGTCTGGTATTGCGGCGGGCGCCGCTACGACGAGCACGACATCCTGGTCGCCTTCGCCCCGCTGGCCGAGGCGATCGCGCGCGATGCGGCGAGCCTGCCCGAGGCCGACATCACCTGGAATGCGCCGGGCGGCAGCGAGGCGCTCGACGGCGAGACGATCAGCGCCTGGCTCGACCGCAACGGCGCCTCGGGCTGGCTGCGCCGCCTGATCGAGGTCGCCTACACGACCGAGATGGGCCTCGAATGCGAGGAGCAGTCGGCGCTGAACCTGCTGACCTTCATCGACCCTGGCATCGACCGTTTCCGCATCTTCGGCGAGAGCGACGAACGCTTCCACGTGCGCGGCGGCAACGACCGCATCGTCACCGCGCTCGCCGCGCGGCTCGGCAACGCGGTCCACACCGGTCATGTGCTGGAGTCGGTGCGTGCCGGTGCCGACGGTCGCTACACGCTCGCCTTCGCCCGCGGCGCCGCGGTCAGCGACGTTCGCGCGGACCGGGTCGTGCTGGCGATCCCGTTCACCACCCTGCGCCGCGTGCGCCTCGATGTCGAGCTGCCGGTCCGCAAGCGGCGCGCGATCGACGAACTCGGCTACGGCACCAATGCCAAGCTGATGATCGGCTTCGGCGAACGCGTCTGGCGCACGCGCCACGCCAGCTCGGGCAGCAGCTTCAGCGACCTGCGGTTGCAGACCACCTGGGAGACCAGCCGCCTGCAGGACGGCGCTGCCGGCATCCTCACCAACTTCACCGGCGGTCGCCACGGCGTGGCGATCGGCGAGGGCACGCCGCGGCTGCAGGCCGACGATGCGGCCCGCCAGCTCGAGGCGCTCTGGCCCGGCATCGCCGCCGCCCGCGCCGGCATGCGCGAGGCCCGCTTCCACTGGCCGAGCCATGCCTGGTCGCTCGGCAGCTATGCCTGCTTCCGTCCCGGCCAGTGGACCGGCCTGCGCGGTGCCATCGGCGAGCCGGTCGGCCAACTGCATTTCGCCGGCGAGCACTGCTCGTTCGACAACCAGGGCTTCATGGAAGGCGGCTGCGAATCCGGCGAACTCGTCGCCGCGGCGCTGCTCGGTCGCGCGCACGCTTCGTTCGA
>ERZ795041.635-NODE-635-length-12623-cov-3.668364_pt1 | contig 12623 bp, 8 predicted proteins | sample MGYA00375125_ERZ795041 | MGnify/ENA primary metagenome ERZ795041 (study PRJEB30170, sample SAMN03074214) | activated sludge metagenome | biome: Common Effluent Treatment Plant; feature: Wastewater; material: Activated sludge; isolation source: activated biomass in a...
GCGCGCCCTGGCGGGCGTCGATGAGGCGGCCGTACATTTCGCGTAGGGGTACACCGAGACGGTGCTGGCCGAAGTAGTGGCCAGCCGGGTCGGGAGCCTGGTGACCGGTGACGTTGAGGATGCCGAGGTCGACGGCCGCGATGGTGGCGTACGCGGGCGTGTCTTCCAGCCCGTCCACGGTGAGGGTCACGCTCATGCTCGTGCCGGAGCGCGTCTCGCCGGGGGCGGTGAGCTCGACGTCGAGGACGCGCTCACCCGGGTCGATGGCGGCGTGCGCGAGGCCCAGGCTGCGCGTGGGCAGGTGCTCGGGCGAGTCGCTGGGGCGAACGAGGCTGGCGGTGACGTAGACCCCGGAGCCCCACTCGTCGGTGACGGGCAGCTCGACGGTGGTCTCACCGGCGACCTCCACCAGGCGCAGGTCTATGACGCGGTCGGAGAGCACCGAGACGAGGGCGACGCCCGGCTCCTCGGGGACGATGCGCAGGTGGGCGACGTCGCCGGGGGCGTAGCGCGCAGCGTCGAGGGCGACCTCGAGGAGGTCGGGGGTCTCGCGGCTGGCGTCGGCCGACGTCCAGCCGGCCGAGAAGGCCAGCGACGAGCTGGCTGGCGCGACCGCGCGCGAGTTCGCGCCAGCAGCCGGGCCGGGCGTCGCAGCGGTGACCCGCAGCTCGTAGCGGCCCCACGTCACAGGTACCGCGATCTGCACCGGGCCCTCGTGGGCGTCGATGGTGCCTTCTGCGACGCGTTGCCGCGACGTCACGGGCTCCCAGAACCAGCGACCAGAGACCGCGTACCACTGGTAGCGCGTCTCCACCCTGTCGACCTGCCACGCCAGCTCACCGGCTGCCGCCGAGCCATCTGGTTCGACCAGGACGAGGTCGAACAAGGCCTCGGAGTTCTCGCTCAGAGTGCCCTCGAAGCCGGGCCTGATGCCGATGACCGTCGACGTGGGAAGCAGCGCCCTGGCGATGGTGCGCTCGACCGGTCGCGAGGAGCCGTCTGCCAGGGTGGCGACGACGGTCAGCGCGTACGGGCGCGCGTCGAACTCGAACTGGCCGAGCGGGAGCGCGGTCGTCAACCTGCCCTCTGGGTCGGTGACGAGGTCAGCAGGCAGGGTCTGCAGTTGTCTGTCGACCCTGACGTCGAAGCGTCCGAAGCGGTAGCCGGGCCACGACTCCAGGCTGTCGACGGCGGTGACCGCGACGGACCCCGTCACGTTCATGCCGGCTGCCGGCGCACCGAACAGGTGCCTGGCCGTCAGCTCGAGCGGAGGCGGCGCCAGAGGGTCGAGGGCGCCGTCACCCGCCAGCGACAGCTCGACGTCGACGCGTTCGGGGATGAAGTCCTCGACCAGCACCGTGTGGGTGGCGAGGGGTGGAGCGGTGGTGTCGACCAGCACCTCGATGCGCCACACCCCGCGCGGCACCGCAGCCCCGAGGGGCAGCGCAACGACGTAGCCGCCCGCCATGTCGTCGACGTCGACGAGGGGCAGGTACTCGACCCCGTCTGGCCGCAGCAAGCGTACGGTCAGCGGGAGGCCCGCGACAGCCTCGACGACCGTGTCGCGGATGAGGGCCGTCAGGATGATGGTCTCGCCGGGGCGGTAGACGCCGCGGTCGGTGGCGAGGAACACGTCGAGGGCGCCCGGCGCAGGCAGGCCAGCCACGCCGCGGTCAGACAGGTCGAACTCGGGCTCCTCGAGCGAGAGGACGGCCATGTCGTCCGCGCTCTCGACCAGCACCATGGCGGGCGCCGAGTTGCCGCTGCCCAGCGTCAGGGCGGCACCGAACCGCACATGTCCCTGGTCGTCGGTCGTCGCCTCGCCCAGCATGCGGTTGGAGCGCGCGACGAGCTCGACGCGCAGCCCAGCGACAGGCTGGCCGTCGGAGAGGCGCTGCACGACGACGTGCAGACCGTCGCTCCCGTTCAGCGTGGTGACGCCGAGGTCGGAGACGAGGAACCACTGCATGGCTGGCGGCACGTCGAACGTGTCGGCGCCTGCGACCTGGGCGCGCAGCACGTAGACGCCCGGCGCGAGCGGCCCGACCTCGTCGAGCGGCAGCAGCGAGGTGGTGTCGCGGTTCAGCTCACCGTCGAGGAGCGCCTCGCCCGTCCATACGGTCTCGGTGAGGGTCGACTCGAAGCGCTCGCCGTCCCTGTAGCGTAGCGACTGCTGGATCGAGCCGTCGCGGATCGAGTCGACGAGGTTGCGATCGGAGACGTGCAGAAGGGTGAGCTCGAGGTGGTCGGCGTTGACCGTCTCCACGGCCAATGCGCGTGGGCCCTGGGAGGGGAGCACGTAGGCGCGCCCGGGGAAGCGCACCACGGGACCGCGGTCCCTGACGTAGACCTCGACCGGTACGTCGGTCAGCAGGGTGTCGCCGACGGCGCTGGGCAGGCCCGCGCGCAGGGTGAACGTGTAGCTGTGGCCGTACGCCACGCCGGTGATGCACAGGTTCTGGCCCTGCGCCTCGATGGCGAGGCCCACAGCCGAGCGCTGCACGAAGGGCGAGTAGTCGTGGCCGTCAACCAGTTCCTCGGAGAACGAGATGCAGACGCGCGGCGCCGCTGTCAGCGTCTCGACGTCGTGGCCGAGCACGCGGAAGCCGAACGACTCGGTCAGGCGCCGAAGCTCAACGGGGGCGATGCCCGGCGCGAGGGCGTCGGCATGCCGCAGCGCGGCGAGGGCCTGCTCGCCGCGGAAGCTGCCCTCGAGGCCCTGCGCCAGCACCAGCAGCGCAGCGGGCATCTCCTCCTCGGGCAGCCGCACGGCTGCGTTGATGGCAGCCGCTGTCGCCTGGCGGTACAGGCTCCACGAGTCGTCTTCGTCAGCTTGGGCGATCAGCGCGCGAGCATGCGCCAGCCACGCCACGCCGCTGTCGTTGACGGTCACGGCCGCGCCGGTGGCGCTCACGGCCTCGGCAGGCGACAGGTCGCCCTCGACGAGTTCCAGCCAGGCAGCCTCGCCGAAGCCCTGTGAAGCGTAGCTCTGAGCCATCCCCAGAGCCTGATCGCGGGCTGCCTCGAGGTCGGTGTCGAAGAGGTACGGCATGCTGTCGGCGGCCGAACGCGCCCGCGCGAGCGCTGCCTCGTCCTTGAGGGTGATGACCCCGGAGACCGCGCCCTCGAACGACGTGGGTGACCCGGCTGCGTCCTTGAGGAAGCACGCGTTGTTGCGCTGGTCGAACGTGAACGCGTAGCAGTCGCCGTCTTCCAGGCAGGCAGACAGGCAGCGCTGGAACGTGATGTCGAAGATGCTCTCGATGTCACCGCCGGGCAGGTCGGTTCCAGGGAGGACGGTCGCGAAGCGCTCGGGAACGGGATCGACCTGTGCCAGGGCCGGCAGTGGCCACCACGTGACGACGAGAGCGAGGACGGCGAGGATTCGGCGGGTTCGCGCAGGCATCGGAGCCTCCCTGTGGGGGATGAACGAAGGCTAGCACGCGTACCAGACGCCGGAACGGGCGTACACGGACCAGCGCGGTCACTGGTACCAGCAGGACGAACGCCCCTGCCGTCAGGCACGGTGGCCAGCTATCCTGTAGGTGGTTCAGGGAGCGCACGGACGGTAGAGCCCTCCCTGCAACGAAGCCCCCGGAGCGCCGGCTCAGAAGCCGCGCCAGACCAGGGGGCTTCTTTCTGAACCTGACTCTTCTGCGCCTGGTTCTTCTCAGCCCGGCTCGGATCGGGTGTATGACGTGACGATGACACCGTTCCTGGAACTGTCGTTGGTGCTCGTCATCATCGTGCTGGGAGCGAAGCTGGCGGGGTGGCTGGTCGGCCGCCTCAACCAACCGACGGTGGTCGGCGAGATAGCCTTCGGACTTCTGCTCGGTCCGACGGTCCTCGACCTGCTGGGACTGCCGCTGTTCGCGCACTCCGAGACAACTGGCGAGACGGTCCATCTGCTGGCTGAACTGGGCGTGGTGCTGTTGATGTTCCTGGCAGGGCTCGAGACCGACCTGCCTGCCATGCGCACGGTGGGAGTGCCGGCGTTGAGCACCGCTGTCGGAGGCATGCTGCTGCCGTTCTTCGGCGGCTGGGGGCTGGGGGTGCTGGCCGGACTGCCCGTCAACGAGTCGATCTTCATCGGCACCATCCTCACAGCGACCAGCGTCTCGATCAGCGCCCAGACGTTGCTCGAGCTGCGGAAGCTCCGCACCAAGGAGGGCATGACCATCATGGGGGCCGCCGTCATCGACGACGTCCTCGGCATCCTGATGTTGTCGGTGGTGGTGGCGCTGTTCGCTGGCAGCGGTGGGCCGGCGCCCGCCCTGTGGCTGGTGGTCGTGAAGATGGTCGGCTACTCCGTCGTCGCCATCCTGTTGACACCCGTCCTGAAGGCGTTCCTCACCTGGTTCGCCAAGCTGCCCATCAGCCAGCCGTTGGCGGCGGCGGCGCTGGTGGTGGTGCTCGCCTACTCGTGGTCGGCCGAGTTCCTCGGCGGACTGGCTGCCATCACCGGCGCCTACCTCGCCGGCATCCTTCTGGCGCGCACCGAGTTCAAGGAGCAGCTCCAGAGCGTCATGCAGGTGTTCACCTACGGCTTCTTCGTGTCGATCTTCTTCGTCGACATCGGCATGCGCGCCGACCTGCGCGAGGCGCTGGGCGGCCCGCTGGCATGGCTGGGTCTCGGGATCATCGCCGTCGCGGTCGTCGGCAAGATCATCGGCAGCGGCCTCGGCGCCAGGATCATGGGCTTCACGAACCAGGAGTCGCTGCGGGTCGGGACGGGCATGGTGTCGCGCGGCGAGGTGGGGCTCATCGTCGCCGCCATCGGGGTCGAGCGGCAGGTCATCTCACAGGAGATCTTCGCGCTGATGGTGCTGATGGTGGTCGTGACGACGCTGCTCACACCGGTTCTGTTGCGCGCCACCTTCCGGGATGGCCCGCCCGTGGAAGGCGCCTCCTAGTCCTGGCGGTCGACGGCTGCGAGTGTGGCCCGGACGTGGCGGCCACAGCCGCGCTCCGCAGCGGCGCTCTGCCGTGGCGTCTGTGACCTGGCGCTCAGTACCCGAGGAGGTCTGATGTCACGCTCATGAGCGGCATGTCCATCGTCTTGTTCGACGGCGTCTGCAACCTGTGCAACGGGTCCGTGCTGTTCATCATCGACCGGGACCCTCGCCAGCGCTTCCGTTTCGCGCCTCTGCAGTCCGAGTTCGCGGTGAACCTGTTGGCTTCGCTGGGCGAGGGCGTTCCGGAGCCTGGCGCGGACAGCCTCGTCCTCGTCGAGGATGGTGCCGTGTACCAGCGCTCCGACGCGGCCCTGCGGATCGCGAGGAACCTGCGCGCGCCGTGGCCCCTGCTGTGGATGGGGTCGATCGTGCCGCGCGCGCTCAGGGACCGCGTCTACGACTTCATCGCCCGCAACAGGTACCGCTGGTTCGGTCGCGAGGAGTCGTGCCGCATCCCGACCCCGGCGTTGCGGGAGCGGTTCCTGGCGTGAGGCTCGGCGCGCGAGGCTAGGCGCCCCGCGCATCGGGCATGCGCGGCTCGTATTCGGGGCAGTTGACGCGAAGCGCCTCGTCGGGGAGCGCCATGTCGAGGAGGAGGCAGTGGCGTCCCCCACCTGGCGCACTCGCCATGTGCCTGCACGTCAAGCAGGTCCTCGCCACCTCGATGTGACCGGTGTCCACGAACAGCGCGATGAGGCCGAGCAGCGCGACGTAGGTTGCCTCCTGCGCAGCGGGAGCAACGGTCGACACGGCGTCGATGACGGACTGCTCGGCCGCGGCGAGGGTCGCGACCATCTCGTGCCCGGCGGCCGTCAGCTCGAGCCTCGTCCGGCGCTTGTCTGGCCCGGCCTTGCTCTTGGTCACCAGCCCCTTCGTGCGCAACGCTTCGAGGGAGGCCGTGACGGTGGGCTGACTCACGGCCAGCTCCCGCGCCAGGAGGCCGACGACGGCTTCCGGTGGTGGTCCCTCCGCCAGCGTCCTGAGCAGCTCTCCCTGCAGCGGCGTGATGCCCGCACGTGAAGCTGCTACCTGACGCTGGTGCCTCTGCGCCCGCGCCAGGCGGTCGAGGGCCGCGACCACCTTGGCGGCAAGGGCCGGATGCGGCTCCTCCCGACCGGTGCTGTCGCGGCCCGTCGTCATGACCTAGCGGTTCGTCTGACCGGGCAGGCTCAGGTCGCCCGAGGCGACGTCGAACACGTCGACGACGCAGAGCAAGGGCTGATGGAGGTCGGCGTCGACGCGGAGGCCGGCCGTCACGCCGTCGTAGGTGGCTGCTTCGACGACCGCGATGTCGTCGAACGGCACGCGCACCTCGACCGTCTCGGAGAAGAAGAGGGGCTGCCAGCCGGGACTGTCGATGAGCAGAGGCAAACCGGGCCAGGTCTTCGGCAGGCGCGGCTGGGCGCCCTCCGGGATGTCGATGACCTTCAGCGCACCAGCACCACACATCTCGTCGGGGCCCAGGACGACCCAGTGGCTGTGCCAGACGTCGCCGTCGTTGGTCGGGTCGCCGTCGCCGTTCTCGTCGAACAGCGGCGTGTCGTCGAAGTCGGGATGCGACGTGACGGCCAGCGCGAGGATCCCTGCCGCGGCGTCGAACCCGACCTCGTAACTGTCGATGCTGGTCGGCCACACGTAGGCGAACACGCTGGAGCCGGCCAGGGTACCTACGGGCGTGGGCCGCGTTGCGCCCGCCGCGCCGGAGACGGCCATGTGGAAGGTCGCCACGTTGCCGTCAGTGACGACTTTGGCGTGGACGATGTCGACGTCGACGACCTCGACGTCACCAGCAGGCGCCGTGATGCCGCCGGTGTGATCCAAGGGCTCGTGGGCGAATGCCGTGCCAAGCATGGTCAGGGCGGCGCCCAGCATGGCACCGAGCGTGGCGCCTAGCGTGGCGCCAAGCGCGGCGTGCCTGAACGAGCGGGTTCGTGGAGCAGTCTGTGTCATCGTGAGTTGCTTCCTTTCTTAGCGGAGAGGTGAGCGTCGAGCGCCCTTTCGTTGCCGCGATGGGGCGCTCACATCTTGGTGTCGCGTACTGCTGTGCTCGCATACAGCAGGTGTAGACCTGCCGTTCCTCGGCTCCTTTCTGCTCGCGATGGTTTCATAGGAGTCCTATGTTTGTCAACGAGGCGAGGCGGCACGCTGGGCGGAACGGTGGGGCGGAACGGTGGGCCGGACAGTGGGCCAGACGGCAGCCCGGCTGGCAACCGGGTCGGCAGCCCGAACGGCAGCCCGGACGGACGCCAGACGGTGACCTGGCCTTCGGGCTCGCCAGCCACAACGAACGCAACCCGGCGCCGCTCGTAAGCGGGCGCCGGGCTGCGTCAGACTCGCCGTCGTCTGACGGTTACACGGTCACTGGGTCGATCGGCCTTCCGGTCGGGGCATGATGATCCGCGGCGTCTCGAAGTCGTACGGCAGTGTCATGCTGAAGCCGCCAGCGCGGCCGCCGCCTGGTCTGATCTGGAGCATGCGGCCGGGTACGGCCGCCCCCTCGAGACCACCCAGCACCCCGAAGCTGAACGCTCCCCGCCCGGCGAACAGAGCGCGCTGGAACACCGCGGCAGCGTCGGGGTACGTCTCGAGGAACGCCTTGACATCGCCCCGCAGAGCCTCGGTCTCGCGAGCCAGCTCGACCGAGTCAGCGCTCACGGCGCTCGCTGCGACCTCCTCCGCGACCGAGGCCGAGTCACCGCTCCTCAGTGCGGCGATGTACGCCTGGAGGCGGGCGATCTCCTGTGCTTGGCTGCTCTCCCGCAGCGCATCGACCCTCGCGAGGAGCTCCTCCGCCTCTGCCCTGCCCGCCTCCGGGACCTGAGCCAACGCCGTCAACCTCTGGGCCTCCGCCCTCAGCTCGGCCAGCGTTGCCTCCGTCGATTGGGCCGTCTCCTGCGCGAGGGCCGGTACGGCCAGCGCGAGCGCCGTCACGAGAACTACGAGATTCCTCTTCATGGGCACGCCTCTCTTCTGTGTCACAGGTTGGTCGCCAGGTAGGCACGTCCGCCGGTGGCTGTCGCGGTGAACACGCCCCTGAGCGAGTCGCTGCCGCTCACGAACTGGTACACGACGACGTTGCCGTCACTGCTCTGAAGCTCGGCCGTGAAACCGAGATCGCTCAGTTCCGACACGTAGGCGTCGACGACCTCGGCCAGGGAGCCCGCCTCGTGCACGAAACCGGCCGCGAACAGGTTGGCCCCTCTCAGGTCGAGCTCCACCCCGGGCAGCTCTCCTGCCAGGAACGCGTCCGCCGGCACCCCACCGTCGTCGAAACGCGGGTACGTGCCCACCTCCACGACAGGCAGACCGCTGCTGGCGTCTGCGCCGAGGTGGAAGACGAGCTCTCCCGCGTCGTACGACAGCGACAGGTTCGTCGTGTCGAGACCGGTGTCGGTGTAGTCGAACGAATCGTCGATCGTCATCGGGATCCTCGCTGCCAGTGCCGATCCTCCCAACAGCCCCACGAGTACGGCGCCTACCAGCGCCTTGTTGACCACTGCCTCGATGTGCTTCATCGTGTCGCCTCCTTGCGGCCCTGTTGGCACCGCTGAAGCAAGTCTCGGCCTGGCCCATGGAGATCGTGCTTGAGCTTCGTGCAGTTCTCGTGGAGCGTGCGCGAACGTGTCGATCTCCTCGGGAGAGCGTCCACCACGCGCTGCCGAGTCGAACCGCGGCATCGCGGTCTCATCGGCCATGCACCAAATCTGCACACGCTGTGCGTAGCATCTCGGCATGCGACACGACGCACACCATCGCGGCCGGCTCTGCGGCGCCGACCTCGCCGGACGCCGCTGCGAGCCCACGCCATGAAGGTCCTCATCGTCGAGGACGTGAGCGGCATCGCCCACACCCTCGACCAGTACCTCAGACGCGAAGGCTTCCTGACCGAGTTGGCCACCACCGGACGAGAGGCTCTGAGCCTGTTCCATCACGCCCGGCCCGACCTGGTGCTCCTCGACGTCATGCTCCCCGAGCTCGACGGGTTCGAGGTCCTCAAGGCCATCCGCAAGGACGGCGCGGTCCCCGTGATCATGCTGACCGCGCGCACCGACGAGGTGGACCGCCTCGTCGGGCTCGGGCTGGGGGCCGACGACTACGTCGTCAAGCCCTTCTCGTTCCGCGAGGTCGTCGCGCGCGTGAAGGCCGTGTTGCGTCGCACTCAGCCCCCGACCGAGCCCGCTGCAAGGGTGCTGCAGGTCGGTTCGTTGAGCGTCGATCCAAACGCCGCGACGGCGAGCTTCGCGGGGCACCTCCTCGACCTGACGGCGACGGAGTTCAAGCTCCTCAGCCAGTTCGCCAGCGCGCCCAACAGGGTGTTCAACCGCTCGGAGCTCATCGAACGCGCCCTGCCCGACAGCGACATCCTCGAGCGCACGCTCGACTCGCACATCAAGAACCTGCGCGCGAAGCTGCACCGCTGCGGTGCTCACGACGTCATCCAGACCGTGCGTGGACTGGGCTTCCGGCTGGTCGAGGCCCAGGTCGTGAGCAGGCCTCCCGCCGTGAGGGCGCTCGCAGGCACGCAGGTCTCGCCGCCGATGGAGGTCTCGGCATGAACCGCCTGAGCGTGAAGCTGATCGTTGCGTTCGTCGGCATGACCCTGATGACGGTCGGGCTGCTCATCATCCCGCAGCTCAGGGGCATCGCGGCCGACAGGGTGGTGCTGCCGGTGGAAGACCGCCCCGTGCTGACCGCCGGATCGGTGGGCAGGGCGCTCCTCGTGCGAGGCTACCCCCTCCACAGCGGTCAGTTCGCGGCGGTGCTCAGGTTCGATGCCGTCACTGGGTTCGCGCCGGACCAGCGGGTGTCGCCGGCAGCGCCCGACGGTGGTGCCGGCGGCGTTGCCGACGGCACGCCCGGTGCCTACGCAGCCTCGATCACCAGCACGCCGGAGCCGACCGTCCCGCGGCGCGACATCGTCGCCTTCCTGCGGAACTCGCTCGAGCAGCGTTGGCTGGCGCTCATCGGCTCAGCGTCGCTGGCGTTGGTCCTCGCCGCCGCCATCGCCCTCGTGCTCGCCAGGATCATCGCGCGGCCAGTCGAGTCGGTCACGAAGGCGGCAGGCAGGGTGGCAGCGGGCGACCTCTCCGTCCGGATCCCGGCTCCTCGCACCGGCACCAACGGCAGCGAGACCGCTCTCCTCGCCCACAGCTTCAACAGCATGGCCGACAGCCTTCAGCGGCTGGAACGCAACCGCAAGGACATGGTGGCCGACGTCGCACACGAACTGCGCACCCCGCTGACGGTCATGCGCGGGCGCCTCGAAGCGCTGGAAGACGGCCTGACCCCCTTCGACCTGTCCGAGGTCCGTGACCTGCACGCGCAGGTGCTGGTGCTGTCGCGCCTCGTCGAGGACCTGCGGGTACTGTCGCTCGCGGACGCTGGCGAGCTGTCGCTGGAGATGGACGATGTCGACCTGAGCGCGCTGGCCCGTTCCGTCGCCACCGGCCACCAGGTGACCGCACGCGAACGAGGCATCGAGCTGAACGTCGAGGCCGTACCCGGCGTGATGACGATCGGCGATCGCGACCGCCTCACCCAGGTGCTCATGAACCTGCTGGACAACGCCGTACGCTTCACGCCCCCCGGCGGCACCGTCACGCTCGTCGTGACCGACGGAGCCGACGGTCCGGTCATCGAGGTCCGCGACTCGGGGCCGGGGATACCGCCAGGCAGCGAGCACCGCATCTTCGAACGGTTCGTGAGGACCGACGAGAGCCGCGCACGAACCGAAGGCGCCACGGACGGTAGCGCCCGCGGCGGCTACGGAGGCGGCTCGGGCCTCGGCCTCGCCATCGTCAACACCATCGTGCAGCTGCACGACGGCACCGTCCGGGCGTGGAACTCTGCAGCAGGCGGCGCCGTGTTCTCCGTCCAGTTGGCGAGGTAGACGGCAGCGGGGCGCTCGTCTGGGTACCCTTGTCCCATGGCACGCCGCGTACCGCCCACGACCCGCATCGAGACCGTCACCGAGGTCATCCACGGCCACACCGTGACGGACGACTACCGCTGGCTGGAGGGAGACAACTCGAACCCGGCCAGGATGGGCACCTCCACGCCGGAGGTGGCGGCGTGGACGGCGGAGCAGAACGCGTACACGCGCTCGGTCCTCGACGCCCTGCCCGGCCGCGCAGAGCTCGAGGAGCGCATGCGGCCGCTGTTGCGGGCTGGCGCCGTCTCCATCCCGCACCTGCGCGGCGAGCGCGCCTTCTACCTGAGGCGCTCCGGCGACGAGAACCAGGCCGTGGCGTACGGCCGTGACGGCACTGGCACGGAGCGCGTGCTCATCGACCCGTTCACGCTCGACCCGACCGGCCTGACGACGATCACCTGGCTCTCGCCCGACCACACGGGGACTCTCCTCGCGTACGGGACGTACAGCGCCGGCGACGAGAACACCTCCCTGCACCTGTTGGAGGTCGAGTCCGGCGCGACCCTCCCACTGGTCATCCCGAACAAGGTCAACCCGCCGATGTGGCTGCCCGACGGCAGCGGCTTCGTGTACCGCAACCTCGCCGACCCCACCAACCCGTACAGCGGGCAGGTCATGCATCATCGGCTCGGCACCGAGCAGGACGAGCTGCTCTACAGGCAGCTCACCCCCGACGAGGACGCCGCGCTGGCGACGACATGGGGCCCCGACGCGAGGCTCTCGTCCGACGGACGCTGGCTGGTGCTCACCTACGCGACGTTCGCGCTGTCCAACGACGTCTGGCTCCTGGACCTCGACGCCTACCGCCGAGACGGCTCGCTGGAGAGGCGGGAGGTGTCGCGCGGCACCGTCGGCAACGCCAGCGGTACCGTCAAGGGCGACACGCTCTACCTCTTCACCTTCAAGGGCGCACCCAACGGCCGCGTCATCGCCGTTGACACCGCCTCGCCGCACGAAGGCGACTGGCGCGACCTCATCCCGGAGCGCGGTGACGCTGCCATCGCGAGCGTCACGTTCACGAAGCGGCATATCATGGTCAACTACCTGCGCGCGGCCTCGAACACCCTCGAGGCGTTCGACCTCGACGGGCGTTCCGCCGGCGTCGTGCCGCTGCCCGGCATCGGCACCGTCGTCACCATGAGCAACGAGGGCAGCGACTCGGCCTTCTTCGAGTTCTCCAGCTTCAACCACGCACCGACGATCTTCCGCTTCGACGCCGCTCACCCCACGGCCGCCCCTGAACCGTGGGCTCGCGTCGAGTCGCCGGTCGACATGGACTCCGTCGTCGTCAGCCAGGCCTGGTACGACTCCGCCGACGGCACGAAGGTCAGCATGTTCATCGCTCACCGACGCGGCCTCGTCCTGGACGGCACCAACCCGACGATCCTCTCCGGCTACGGCGGCTTCGGGGTGAGCGAGACCCCCCAGTTCAGCGCGACGCTCTTCCCCTGGTTCGAGGACGGCGGCGTCTACGCGGTCCCGAACCTGCGAGGCGGAGGCGAGTACGGCGACGCCTGGCACGAGGCGGGCATGCTGCGCAACAAGCAGAACGTGTTCGACGACTTCGCGGCAGCGGCCCGCTGGCTCATCGACAACGGCTACACCAGCTCAGAGCGACTGGCCGCCCTCGGGCGATCGAACGGCGGGCTGCTCACCGGCGCCGCCCTCACCCAATGGCCCGAGCTGTTCAGGGCGGTCATCGTCGGCGTCCCGCTTCTCGACATGCTGCGCTTCCA
>ERZ795041.636-NODE-636-length-12618-cov-3.245562_pt1 | contig 12618 bp, 10 predicted proteins | sample MGYA00375125_ERZ795041 | MGnify/ENA primary metagenome ERZ795041 (study PRJEB30170, sample SAMN03074214) | activated sludge metagenome | biome: Common Effluent Treatment Plant; feature: Wastewater; material: Activated sludge; isolation source: activated biomass in...
TCCCCAAGCGAGTACCAGAGCAGCAAGGCTCGAGCCGAGGAAGTCGTCCGCTCCTCCGGTCTGCAGTGGACGATCATGCGTCCCAGCCTGATCTTCGGTGTCGGCGACGGCTTCTTCAGCGGCACCTTGCGCGGCCTCGTGACCAAGCCGCCTGTCATACCCGTCGTCGGGACCGGTGAGTACCGCTTCAGACCCGTGTGGATCGGGGACGTAGCGACCGCTTTCGTCCGGGCGCTGGAGCGACAGGAGACTGCAGAACGCAGCTTCGACCTGGTCGGCCCTCGGGAGTACACGCTGCGCCAACTGCTCGTGCTCGTACGGGCTCACCTGGGAAGCACGAAACCGCTCGTCAGTGTGCCGTTACCGCTGATGCGCTTGGGCACCGCTCTCTTCTCGCTGATCCCGAACCCCCCGATCACGCGCGACCAGCTCCAGATGCTGCTGGCCGGCAACACGGGCGACCCGGGGGCAGCGGTGGAGGCGTTCGGTTTGGAGTTGGCTGCGCTCGAAGAGTGGTTGCCTGAAGTGCTTGGCTGATCGCTAGCGCGATCGGGTCGGTGGTCACCATCGCACGAACCGTAGCGATCGAGTTGGTATGCCCGTTAGCGAGGTTGGCCGATCCCGAACAGGCGCGCGACCTCGTCGTGGCCCTCCACCTGTAGCACCCACTCCGGTCGCTTGAACTCCTCGCGCCGCAATCGGTACTCGTGAGACACGGCGGTCTCGCCCGGAGCGATGCGCTTCAGGCGCTCACCGTTACGGCGATAGCCCAAGCTCTCCGTGACGCCCTGGGAGGCTGCGTTGCCGTCGAAGGCCGCCGTTTCGGCACACTCGGCACCCAGATGATCGAAGGACCACAGCAGCACTGCGGCCCGCATCTCCTTGCCGAGACCCTTGCCCTGCTGCGCCTTCGTGAGCCATGAGCCGGTCTCGACCGTCTTCAGGTCGAGGAAGTGACGCGCTCGAACGTCCTGCCTGCCCACCACTCGAGCGTCGAGTAACACGGCGAACGAGACGGACCACTCGTCTGGCGACACCTCGGTACGGTGCCTCCAGACGTTGAGGGCGGTGTTCAACGCGATGGTGCGCGGCTCTTCGCGGGTCCAGGGAACCGCGAACGGCATGCGGTGCGGGTCGTGGATGCCGGCCAGGCTCGCCGCGACCAAGCCAGGCAGGTCCTCATCGCGCACCGGCCGCAGTCGCAGTCGTGGAGTCGTCAGGAGCAAGTCGTGGAGAGGCCAGATGTCTCGCCAAGCCGTCATCTGCAGAGTATAGGCAGGTGCTCGAGGTCCGCCCACGGGCGACGGGACGAAACGTGACCTGGCCCGGGTCTCGCGCGTTCAACGGGTCGTCTCCAGGCGCCTCCTCAGAGCCGGAAGAAGGCCTTGATGTCGTCGACATCGCTGAAGCTGAAGCTCAGTGAGAGAGTGCCGCTGTTCAGGCGGGCGATCTCGTTGTCGATGTCGCGAACGCCGTCACGAACGACCCTGGCCTCGGTGACGTACTGCGCGTCTGAAACGTACGGTGCGAAGCTGGTCTGTATCTCTACCCTACCGACCCCTTCGACGTAGTTGCTGCGGCGGCGCTCGTACGCTGTGCTCTCGGTCGCAGCCTGGTTGAGTAACGCCTCCACATCCAGCAGGTTGCTCCGCTGACGTACCAGGAACCCGATGTCGTGCTCGGCGTTGAACTTGGCGATCGCAGTGTGGATCTCGTTGCTGTAGTTGAGGAGCGCGAAGTACCGGTCCTTGTACTCTTCGAACCTGATGCCGTTCTGGTTCTCGACCTTGAGTCCGTCCTCGACCAGGTCGCCGTAGACCAGCCTGGACGACCTTCCGAGCAATGCGCCGTGCCTGCCTATCGCCTGCACTCCGCCAAGCAGGCCAGAGATCTCGTTCTTGAGGCGCAGCGCTTCGTTGACGGTGATCGTCATGCTGGCCGGCTGCTGTGCCGTCTCGAACGACTGGTGCATACGAGCCTCCTTAGCTCGATGAGTGACGAGGTAGAACCTGGGCTGGGTTTCCCGCGGCACGGCGAGCGGTAGACCGTGGAGAACTGTCGGTAGTGGGTTGCGCTCTTCGATCTGCGGTCTGCGCTCTTTCGCCTTCCGGGTTCCGCTTTGAGTCAAAGGATCGCGTATCAGGCGAGTTGGATTTCCAGTCCATGAGCAGTTCCGCAGCAGTCGACCGACGCCGATTCGCCAGTACACCCAGCCTCAGGATCCCGGGAACGAGTCCCGGGACTGAGCACGATAGCAGTGCACGAGCGACCGCCGTCAAGGGGACTGATCTCTTGCTTAGGGGCCCTCGGTCGGAACCGGCCCCAAGGTGCTGGCTGTGCTGGAGGCTAGCGCATTACCGAGGTGGAGAAGCGGAACGGACGCCATCGAGTACTGCGCGTAGCCGACGGCCGAAGGCCTCCGGCTGACCCGATTGGCCGAACTCACCACCGGCGAAGCCGGCGTGGTGGCTGGGGAACACGACTGCCTCCCTCCCAAGAGCCTTGGCAGTCGCTTCGGCTGTCCGACCGGTCAACGTGCCGCGTGACTCTTCGCCTACCGCGATCAGCAGGCTGGTCGGGGCGGCCCGCAGCGCATGGACGTCCGGCCGGAACGCGACCATCGACTCGAACCGCTCGGAGAGAAGCGGATCGTCGCGGGAACCGTCGTCCTCGGTCGGCACACCGAAGGCTGCAGGATCTGCTGGCGGCAGGTCGAAGTACGCCTGGGTGAACTCACCCGCCCAGGAGCTCATCTTGAGGAACTCAGCCATCCCGGTACCCCAACCATGATCCCTGTACCTGCTACGCACCGCGGCATAGGCGCGCTCGGCGGGGATCGCGTCGGGCAGGAGGTAGATCAACGGCGGTTCGTGAGCCACGGCCGTGACGACGTCGTCCCCGAACTGGGCGACAAGGGCGAGGGCCGTGATCGCGCCGCCACTGCTGGCGAACAGTTCCACCGGACCGACGCCAAGCGCCTCGATCACGGCGTGCACGTCGTCCGCATTCGTCCGCGGCTGGTGGCTGCTCTCACCGTCGCTTCTTACGCTGCGACCGAAACCGCGCGGGTCGTACGTGACCACGGTGCGATCGGGGAACTGCGCGACCAGGCTGGCGAACCCGCTGGCGTCCATCGGCTGGCCGATCATCAGCAGCGGTTCCCTGCCAGTTTCAGCCGGCAACGGACCGTGGATGTCGTACACCAGGTCGACACCGGGCAGTTTCAGCGTGTGCGTACGAGCCATGCTCGGATTCTGGCACGTACTGCCCGCCACCCATCGACTGCGGCAACTCCAGATTGGCTGGGACGTACGTGTCGATGCTGGGCGTGATCGCGCGGTGCGTCTACCAGGCGAACGCCGACGAGGAGGCGGTCGAGGACAAGGAGGCGGAGGCGGCCTTCCAACAGGCGTGGCAGGCGCTTTACCTCGAGCGTTGTGGCCTCGTGTTGCATCCGTCGGGCTGGAAGAACGAAGCTAGAGCGTGCGTGGCTTCGGCACCGGCGGAAGCTGGGCTGTGACCTCCTTGTAGACATGACGCTAGAACTTAGAACAGACAAGCGATGAATCACGAAGTTTCAGGCAAGCCCCGAAGATGATCTGAGAGCACAACCCGGAACTTGAAGTGAGGATTTCCTACTCTCGAAGGCACCCGACCAATCAACGCCCGCGAAGGCAAGCGGTTCCAGGGCGAGAGAAACACCAGGTGTTTCTCTGCTTCGCCGTGAAACACAGCGAAGCAGCGATCGGCGTGGCCTTGCGACCGTCGTCATCCAGACATCATCCACGACCTAAGGGTGGAGAAGGGATTCGCCGTACTCCAGGAGCGTGCCTTTCATGATCGGGGCCTGCTCGCGAACGAACTTCTGATGGATGCCGTAGTCCTGGTGAGTGTTTCGCACCAGCGCCTTGAACGCTGGTGAGTCACGTACGTCCTGTTGCATAAGTTCTGCCCAGATCCAGGCGGCCGCGTGTGCGCTACGTACGTTCCTTCGGCCGACATGCACGCCGGCGCACTTGCAGATGTCCCGCCACTCGGCTTCCGGAATGTTCGTGAAGCCGGCAAGGCGAGCACCGCGCTCCCTAAAGTCCACTCTCGCTTCGTTGCGCCCCAATGCCGCAGCAGAGGCTGTGAGGCGCTCCTCGAAGGCGGCCGCATGCTCACCGGCCCGTATCCGTTGTAATGCCGCCGAAACGCCGCCTCTGATGTTTCGTTCGTCGATGCCGATCAGCGCGCCGATCTGAGCCCTCGGCATGCTCAGAACTAGTTCGAGTAGCGCCACGGAGACCGCGGCGCGTCCGGTGGGCGCAGAGACGCCAAGCGCCTGGAAGAACCGTTCGAAGTGCGCGTCGTACTGGTCCCGCCAGAAGAGTTGAGGCACGTGTACTGGCCCGAACCCGTACCCTCCTTCCATGCCGTGGCGCTCCAGGATCTCCGGGCTGGCCCAGTACACGAACCCGTCCAGTTCACCGCCGTCGGCGAGGTACTGCACGTAAAGCGCCATCATGGCCGCGAACTCTGCCGTGGCGGAGTTCGCGAAGCGGAGGTAAGTCTCGCGCGAGGCCCCTTCGTTCCCTGTACGGAAGCGCAACGCAGGAGCGCCGCGCCAATCGCTGCCCGTCAACTGCTCCCACGCCATCGTTGCGGCGAACTCGTCTCGACCGCCCGCTAGACCGGGGTTCATGGTCGCCCGCTTGGCGATGAAGGCCCAGTCCACCGGCGGGACGCACGTGAAGGTGGCGAAGCGCGTCCGGCGCTGGGCATAGTCCACTAGCCGCTCGCTCGTCGACAGCGCTTCAGCCACGGCGTGCAGTTCAGCGAACGCCTCAAGGGCCGCGCCCCGTTCTCGTAACAGGAAGATGGCCTTATCGACACCGCCGCGAACGGCGCTTCTTTCTACTCCGAGCGCTTTGAGCGCTTCCGCGCGCGAACCGCCGACCACTAGCTCCGCGAGAAGGACTGACAGGGTTAGCCGTACGGTCTCCTCCCTGAGGGCCAGGCCATCGAAGAACTTCCGGAACCGGGAGGCGTACTCGCCGCGCCAGAAGAGCTGGGGGATGTGGCGCGGTTCGAACGCGTAGCTGCCCTTGGAGGCCGTCTGGGCGGGACGGCGTGGATCGAACAGGTACTCGCGCTTCGTGTCGAACGTGAGCGAATACAGTTGCATGAAGAACGGCGGCAATCCCAGCCGGGTGATGAAGCTCGAGGTCCCGCCGCCACGTGCGCTACCCATCTCGAGCAAGGGCGCCATTCTGTGAGCGGCCTCCATGACCGATCCAGCATCGAGGTACGCGGTGGCTGCGCTCAGCAGCCCGCCCATCAAGGCGGGGTCGGCTGGTGCGAAGGCAGTCATCTTCTGCGGCGCGATGCGTCGCTTCTCGCCGGCCTGGGCGGCGACCTCCTTGCTTCGCTGCAGCCTAGCGAGAGTCGCATCCCGCGTGTCGAACCAGCGCTCCAGGCTCTCTTTCACCTCGCGTGGCGCTGTCTCTCCGACCAGGCTCGACACATCCTTGGCCGATGCCGCGTACATGATCAACGCCACCGTTCCGCGCAGCACGCGGAAGAACTCTGGCGCCGCCACCGTGGTACCCGCCAGCGTCGCCGAGCCCGCCTCCAAGACCTCGTCAATCCGAGCCTGCACCCGCGATAGCTCCGACCCGGGTTGTACTGGTACGACGTCGACCGTCCTGAGGTCGTGCCTACACTGGCCCGCTCTTACGCCGCGCTTGCCGCTCGAGGGGCCCGTGTTCGTGCACAATCCAGGCTTGGGAACTTGGCTTCCGAACATGGGCCGCAGTTGACCGTCGCGCCGCCAGGCGGCGAAGCGCAGCTCGCATTGCGGGCACTCTGCCGCCAGGAGGTTCGAGTGCTTCACGCACATGAACGACCACGGCAGCTTCCACGCCACCCGCCACGCGCCGCCGTCCTCCTCCATGCAAGCAGGACAGAGGTGCGAGCCGGAGGCGTACACCCACTCGCTAAGCCCGAGGGCCCCGAGTTGCGTCACCTCGCCCCGGTAGAGCGCGCTGAAGTCGAGGCAGACATCGTGGTACCGCTCCAACAGCAGCGCCCTCGCTTGGGCGGTGGTGAGATGCGTGGCGCGCGCGAAGGCCGCCAGGGCTTCGGGAGCGAGGTACGCCCCGTAGCCGGATGGCACGTCGCTCATCCGCTCGGTGCTCGTGATGCCGACGCGCTGGAGGAGGGTGATGAGTGGAACGTCGAGGTGGTGAGCCAAGCGGTCGATATAACTGGCGAACCATTCCCCCGCCACTGGCCTAAGGGAACGCGGTAACGGCATGGGGTGCCGCGAAGGCGCGGGTGGCAGTGGGTTCATGAGGCATTGAGGAGGCGCGCGACCGCTTCCGGGGAGTCCTTGATGGCCGCGAGGGCCGCCTTCTTCTCGGCGTAGTAGCGTTCGGCGCCCTCCGCGAGCCGGATGTTTTCAAGGCCAGCCCGAGACAGGGTCTCACTGCCGTCCCGGATCGCCGCGTTGGCGGCGGCGCGCACCAGCCGGATCAGGCTGCCGATGCCGCCTTCGGTACGGAGGTAGAGGTAGCGCTCCTGCTGCACCAGCCAGCCGGGCCTGTACTCGATCAGGCACAGGTGCTCTTCGACGCTCGCGAGGAACTCCAGCCACGCCGACTTGCCCGCCAGATGGACGTCGTACGGGAACGGGTCGACCTTGTGCAGAGCGAAGCGGTACTGGGTCTGGGTGAAGCGGCCCTTCCCCCCGGTGCGGCTGTCCATCAGCAGCACCGAGTCCTCGCAGTTGATGCCGGCGTAAACGAACGTCGCGGGGATCAGGTTCGCGAGTTCCTTGATGAGGTCGTTGACGCTGTCGGCGCTCTTGTTGCCGCGGTGCAGGTTGTGGATGTCATCGAGGATGAACAGGCTGGTGCCGCACTGCACGGCGATGTCGTGTAGCCGGCTCTTCAGCTTCGCTTCGGAGTCGCGCTCCGCGAAGGGATTGCCGTAGAACTTGTTCAATGCCTGCAGCAGCTTCTTGGGCGTGGTGCTCGAGGGAACGCTGCTGTAGACCACCGGGATGAACTCGACGTGGGTTCCGTGCAGGCCCTTGCCCTCGTAGGCGCGCTGCGCCAGCCCCTCGTAGATGCGGCCCATGTGCAGCACGATGGTGGTCTTGCCGAGCGTGGCTTGCCCGTCCACGATCGCGCCCTGACGGGCCCCGGGAGCGGTGCGGAGGTTGTCCCACGCGAGGCGGATCACCTGGTCGTGAACCTTCTTCATGGTGCGGGAGGTGAGCGGCCCGAAGGTGTTGTGGTACATCTTCCGCGCCAGGTCGAACGAGGCCTTCTCCGCGTCGCTCATCGCCTGGTACTGCGCCATGGAAGGCAAGAGCGGCTTCTTCGGATCGGGCCTGGCAACGAACTCGCGCCACGCCACGTAGTTCTCGGGGTTCTCCCGCGCGAACGGAACGTCCTCGGCCAACAGGTCGGAGAAGTTGGCAAGCATGTTGTCCACCACGTCGGCTATGGTCATCAACCTCCCAGTGCCGCTCTCAGGCGGCGCCCCCCGCTAGACGCTGAAGTCATCGGGGTCCAGCACGGCGAGGCGCTTACGGGGCTCGCTCCCGGGCTCCTCAGGCTCAGGGTCGAGCTCGCCTGCGGCCGGGAAGCCCTGAACGGTCGCGCCTTCGGGCCCGAGTGAGCCCGCATTCTGCAGGGGCTCGTCGGGGCCGAAGAGGTCATCGAGGTCGGCTTCCGCGTCGGGCTCCATCACGCTGTCAACCTGCCGCTGGGGCGCGGCGCGCCGCCGCTCCTCATGCGCCTCGATGGTGCGCATGGCGTGCACGGCGGCAAGGCGGCGCTCCTTGCGACCCTCGACCTCCAGCGCCGCGATCCTATCCAGCAGGTCGTCGAGCGCCTGGTTCAGCTCCCTGCGGCGGTCCGCCGCCGTGGCGCCACCGCGCGCGATGACCAAGGACTTCGCGTAGCTGAGGGTGGCGTCGTTGAAGGGGCGATTGACGGGGGAAGCGCCATGCCGGGGGATGGCATGCCACTCGCCCAGCGTAGGATCGTGGAAGAACACCTCGGACAGGTCGCGGGGGTCGTAGCGGATCGGCCAAGCGCCGTCGCGGATGTTTGGGTAGGGCGAGGGCGCGTCGCGCCACTCGTCAAGGACCTCGCTGTTGTAACGCAGGCCGCGCAGGTCGATGCCGTAATGCTGGATCTTGCGCCACTCCGTCGGCAGCAGTTCGAAGTACAGGTTGGGATCTGGCAGCACGTACGTGAAGCCCGCCCGCATTAGCCCTTCCTCGTACATCCGATTGGGGCTCAGGTCCATCTTGGGAAGGTCGGGGATCTCGAGACCGTCGTGGGTGCGGTTCTGCCAGTAGGTGGCGACCCAGCCGGCGAACTCGGCTTCGATCTCGTCGATGAAGAAGAACGCTTCGCTTTCGACGTCCTTGCCGCGGGAGTACACGTCCGGGCCCTTGTAACCCTTGAGGTTCACCACGAAGTTATCGCGGATGGTGCGGAACAGCCGCTCCACCTGCGCCTTGTCCGTCGGGGTGTAGGGGCGGGCGAGCTGCAGGTCTATCCCGAGCCGCACGCACGCGTCCCGGAACGCCCGCGAGATGAACACGCGCCCCCGGTCCACCCACACGGCTTCCGGGTTGAGGAACGGAACCCCAGCCAGACCGCCTAGCGCTTGCCCGTCGAGGTTCTGATCCGCATCGCCCAATAGCTCGACCACGATGGCTTCCGGCAGGCCCACGTATGACCAGCGGGCGTTCTCTGGCCACCCGTTACGCATGAACTTGGGCCTCACCACGTCGTAGAGCAACAGCGCGGCGTCCACGCCCTTGGTGGAGACGGGCGTGAACCGCCACGCCACAAGCGAGTTGGTGTACAAGTCCATGGCGATGGTCAACTGCACCTGCACCCACTTGAAGGTCAACGGATCAAGAGCGAACGCGTCCAAGGGGGTCGAGTCGATCAGCACGACTTCGCCCGGACGCACCACCTGGAAGTAACGGTAGAGGTTGCTAGGGCGGTTGGCGATGCTGCGGCGCGCCTTGGCCGCCCCGAAGGTGCCGCGCCCGGCCGCCATCCGGTCGACAAGCTTGTTGAACGTCTTCTCGGACGGCAACTCGACGGCTTCGTCCGGGAAGAAGTCCTTGAGCTTCCGCCTCGTGCGCCGCCGCAACTGCGTCTTGGGGATGTTCGACTCCTCAGTCAACTCGTCCAGCACCGCCGCGATTGCCCGCTTGACGCGGTCGTCCACCCGCGGGAAGTCCTTGTACGGGCCCAGTTTGCGCTCGTCCACGAGGCCCACTAGGCCGCGCTCCTCGTACTTCTGCTTGTAGCGCCAGAGCGTGCTGAAACCGATCCCCAACTCGCGAGCCTTGGCGGTAGTCCGCTGCCGCACGGTAGTGAACTCAGGATCGTATTGCGGACTCGGCTCATGTTCGAGCGCCAGCACCCTGGAGCCGTGCTGGAACCCGGTTAGGGCCTCCATGAGGTGCCGCTCCAGCTCCTCGGCTGCCCGCAGCAGTTCCGGCGGCACCGTATCCAGGTAGACGGGGCTCGACTCCCCCTCCCCGGGCTCAACGTCCGACAGGACCTTGAAGTCGGGCGCCTCGGTGAGGACGCCCATCAGGATCCGCGCCCGCTTGCCGCGCGGGTCCTGCACCTCGACCTCGCCGGCGTAGAAGCCCGTGATGGTCCAGGATTTTCCATCCCACCAGATCCTGGCGCCGACCTCGAGCTTCGCTCGGTACCTCATGCCATCAACTCGCTCGTAGACAGGTAGACCAGCGAACCTTCTTCAAGGATCGCCGTCATGTCGAACTTCAGGACCCGTTTCCAAAGGAGGTGGAATAACGCTGGGCGCGCCAGGAGCGGTTGCTCCATCTGGGCGAGCAGTTGGCGTACGGACACCGCTCCATCGGCACAGCCGCCGACCAACTCTCTCGCCGTCGCCTCGAACCGCGGTGGGCGGCGCCGGTACCCGGCCAGCCACTTCACGTTGGCGAGGTAAGTGTCATCGGGTTCGGTGCGCACCTCGAAACCCCACCCCAGGTGCTGGCACGCGACTTCCGTGCTCTCGAAAGCTCGCCGGTTCCGGCTCGCGCCTGCCTGCTCTGACCGCTTCACGTCCACCACCGTGACACCACCACCCTCTCGCCAAACCAGGAAGTCGGGCACGTGCCTAAACGTCTCCCCACTTCGCTCGAAATGAAGCATGAGAGGTTGGGCGAGTACGCCGATCACTCCGCCATCGAAATCGAAACCCATCAGGGTGAACATCTCGAGACGACTTTCGTAGGGCACGAGCTGGTTGAGGCCACTGAACCAGTAAAAGCCGGGAAGGTGGCCCTGCCCCTTGTAGGCGGGAATCTTGCGAATGGAGTGATACCCGATAAAGTCGCGGCCAGCAGCGTCGTTTATAGGGACCGTTTCGTGAAGCACGAGTCGGTTGTCAAGGAACGAAACTGAGATCTTCATGTGCGCCCCCAAGCCGCGTAATGTAAGGATACCTTAGATTATAAGGTACCGGCGCAGGGCGCAACTCGGCTGGTAGAGCCGAACCAAGCCTTACCCATGTAGGACGGCGAGGAAGCAGGCGTCGTCCCTGCCTGCTCGTTTGCGTTTGCCTTTGAACCCGCCGTTACTGGGCACTCGCTTCAACGGTGAGAGAGCGAGGTGGCGTACGATCACCAGGTTCGCTTGCGCGTTCTCCTTCCGCGCACGGCTCCGGTCCTCACCGAACACGATGCTCAGCACGCAATGCAGGCCGTTGTCGATGCCCCGATGCCGCCGCACCGCGTACGCCACCTTCTCCGCATTAGTGTGGTTCGTGAGGAAGTAACGCTACTGCACGCTCACCTGCCCATCAGTAGTGCGCGTGCCGCGCACTTGGGCCACGCTGCGCAAGTCGCGCCAGGCGGCGCGCTCGCGGGCCTCCAGGCACTCCGGGTCGGTGCGCAACCAAGTTTCGCGCAGCTCGACTCGTCCGTGCCCTGCTGAAGCCGGACAAGGCGATTTCCGCCCCCCACACTCGTACCCCACTCCAATGTTTGCACCGCTAGTGTTTGGTCGGGAGGTAACCCATGATGCAAGCAGCCGACATGTTTCGAACCCACCCGCGCCAATCCCAGGTCGAAATCTCCGTGCTGGCGAAGTGCGTCGACGAATGCTACGCCTGCGCTCAGACCTGCACCGCCTGCGCCGACGCCTGCCTAGGGGAAGCGAACGCGGCTGAGCTGGTGCGCTGCATCCGCCTCAACGAGGACTGCAAGGCGGCGTGCCTCGCAACGGGCGAGATGCTCTCGCGCGTGACGGAGGCCGACTGGAGCGTCCTGCGCGCGCAGGTGCGGGCGTGCCTCACGGCCTGCCAGGTGTGCGGCGCCGAGTGCGAGAAGCACGCCGGGCACATGGAGCACTGCCGCGTATGCGCCGAGGCCTGTCGAGCGTGCGAGCAGGCGTGCCAGGCCCTGCTGGCCGCCATCCCGGCCTGCGCCGTGGGCGCGAGGGTGTGCTGCGAGCCGTGCGCCCATAAGTCAATGCTGAAGATGCTTTGGCTCGTCAGGCGCTGACCTGCCCGAGCGACTCGAGGTGACCCGTCAGGCGGCGCGCTTCGGCCGCGCGGAGGGCCAACGCCGTCTCGATGGCCTCCTGCCAGCGCTGGCGTTCCGCGAGCACCCTCCGCGCCCGCTGCAAGATGGCGCTAACGTCAGCGGCCGTGGGCTGCTCGGCGAACACGTGGATGTCGGGGTAGCCGAGCATCTGCTGCACGCTGGCGGTCTTGTGCGAGTCGGCGCCCAGCAGCACGCCCGGCACGCCGCCCAAGCCCGCCAGGATGGCGGGGTGGTAACGGCCCGTCACTACCAGTTCGGCGTGCGCCAGGATTCGGTGGCCACCATGACGTTGGTGTCCGCCGGCACCAGCGGCAGGCCCAGCTCGTGCGCCAGCTCCTCCAGGAAGGCGTCGCCCGTCGAGCTCACCGTCACCACCAGCGGGTACCCCAGCTCCGGCAGCGCCTGAAGCAGGCGCCGGTACGAGGCGGCCGCCCGCTTAGGGTCCTTGGCGGCCTCCGAGCTGCCGCCCACGCAGATGTACGGCCGTTGGAAGTCCCAGGTCCCCAGCCGATCGGGGCGTTCGTGGAAGGGAGTCAGGTACTCGGGGCGCGCCAGGAGGTCGCGCCCGCGCCCTACGCGCCCCTTCCAGGCGAAGACGCTGTCGGGTACGTAAACCGAGGCCACCTCGGGCGCCACCTGGCGCAGGAACGCCTGCGACCAGGGGTCGCGCGTCGTCACCAGGCGCGCCTGGGGCAGCAGCCGCCGGGTCGCCGCCACGGTGGCGGCGTTGCGGGGCCCGTTGGCCGGGTCGGCGACCAGCGCGTTGACGTAGGCGAAGGGCACGTCCGCCTCGTGCGCGAGCTGCATCACGGCCAGGTGGAAGCGCTGCTCCAGGCGCGAGGGGGTGGTGAAGATCATGCTCCCCTCGCCGTTGACGACCACCGCGTCCGCGCGCTCCACGCGCGCGATCCACTCCGCCAGCGGCTCGCGCCCTGAGCGGCGCCAGCGGCGCACCGTCTCGGCGGGGTCGTCGCTGACGGCGTCGCGGACGCCCAGGCGCTCCAGTGACAGGCGCG
>ERZ795041.638-NODE-638-length-12616-cov-4.144654_pt1 | contig 12616 bp, 7 predicted proteins | sample MGYA00375125_ERZ795041 | MGnify/ENA primary metagenome ERZ795041 (study PRJEB30170, sample SAMN03074214) | activated sludge metagenome | biome: Common Effluent Treatment Plant; feature: Wastewater; material: Activated sludge; isolation source: activated biomass in a...
GCGGGCCTGCGCCGTCCGCGGGCCTGCGCCGTCCGCGCGCCATGCTGTAGGCGGCCCTGCGTTGGGCGCCTCCCTGCGCCGACCGCGGCACCGCGCTGGCCGCACCAGGTGGCTACACTGGCGCCACCAGCATGCTCGCCCAGCGCCCGAAGCTCGGCCCGCTCCTCAGACCCCGGCCCCGGCTGCTCGACCGGTTGCCAGACAGCCCCGGTTGGATCGTGTGGCTCGAGGCGGCGTTCGGCTACGGCAAGAGCGTGCTGGCCGCGCAGTGGGCAGAGGCCCTCGAGCTCGACGGCTGGCGTGTGCTGTGGGTCTCCGTCGGCGGCAGGGGGGTCAAGAGCTCGGTAGCCGGCCTCCTGGGCCTGCCCGCCGAGTCCGACTGGTCGGCGCTGCGCCGCGAGCTCTGGTCGGGCACGACGCTGCTGGTCCTCGAGGACCTGGGCGCGGACGACGACGTCGACGAACTGGTCCTCGACGTGCACGGACTGATCCTGCTGGCCAGCAGGAGCAAGCTCGCGTCCACCGCGCTTCTCAGGGCGCAGACCACGGGCGCGCTGGTCCACCTCGGTGCGGCCGACCTCGCGTTCACGGTCGAGGAGGCCGAGACGCTCTTCGACTCGGCGACCGTCGCGGCTCAGGCATGGCGTGAGTCGGGGGGTTGGTCGCTGCCGTTGCACGTCGCGGCCCTCACGGGCAGAGCCGCCGCGCCCGAGCCGTTGATGGTGGGGGTTCGTGCCAGCCTTCCAGCCGAGCTGTGGCGCGAGCTCCTCTTCCAGTCGGCCGTCCCGTTCGTGCCCCACAGCGCGGCGATCGACGCGTCCGCCGCGTTGGCGGCCGCTGGGTTCACGCAAGAGATCGACGCCGGCTACCGCCTGCACGAGCTCATGGCGCTGTCCGTCTCGCGCGCCAACGCCGACGATGTCGCGGCGGTCGTGCGGGAGCAGGCCGGGCGGCTGCCGTTGGAGCTGAGGGCAGAGGCGTACGCGCGGGCGGGCCTCATCCCCGAGCTGACGACGCTCCTCGAAGAGGACGAGGTGCCCGGCCGCCTCGGCAGCCTCGACCCGGCGGGGATGCTGCGCTGGGACGAGCTGTGCGGCGGCGAGCCCGGACCCGTGCGGCTGCTGTCGCGGGCGTGGGCCTTGTCGGTCATGGGGCGCAGGGCTGACGCGGTCGCGGCTCTCGACGCCGTCGCCACCTGCGAGAGCGCCCGCGCCTCGCACAGGCTCATCGCGCTCGGGTGGCGGGTGTTCGAGCTCGACCCTCACCAGCTGGAGGAGGCAGAGGACGTCCTGGCGCGCGCGACGGAGCCGCTAGCCTCCGCGGAGGCGCGAGCCGCTGCGGCATTCCTCGCCAACGCCAGCATCTTCTTCCACAAGCGACAGGACTGGGCGAGGGTCGGTGCGATGCAGGAGCAGGCCATCGCGCTCCTGACGGGCGTCGAGGGCAACGACGACCACCTGGCCGTACTGCAGCACAGGCTCGCGGAGGTGCGCTGGGAGACGCGCGGCGACCTGCTCGGGTACATCGAGGCGTCCGAGCGGCAGTACCGCCTGCAGGCACCCGTCAGCCAGTACAACGCGCTGGTCGCACAGCTGGCGCTGGGGACGCTCAAGGGGCTCCTCGGCGCCGAGGGCGCCACGCGGCATCTCGAGGCGGCCAGCACCGGCTCGCGGCACAACGCCATCGTCGCGTACTGTGCCGCGGCGGAGGCTGCCGCCTGCGCGCTCAGGCCGGATGAGTTCCCGGCCATCGCAGAACGGTTCACACCCTGGCGCCAGTCGTTCCCCGAGATGGACGAGCGCATCCACCAGCTGTGGGCGCGTGCGCTCCGGCGCACCGGGGCGCCCGCGTCGGCCCTGGAGGTGCTGGGTGACCGACAGGGAGCGGCGATCGCAGCCGAGAGGGCGCTGGCGCTGGCCGCGCTGGCCAGGTCAGCACAGGCTCTTGCCGCGCTGCCGGACCCCGCGAGCGCCGACTCGCGGCTCACGCGCATCGAGGTCCTTGCAGCCCGTTACCAGGTGAGCGGCGCGGAGTCCGACCTCGCCGCCATCGTCGACGGCACCAACGCCGGAGCGCGCGTGCTGCCTCACTTGCTGCCGCTGGCGTCGCTGCCGCGCCAGCGGCCGGAGCTGGCGTCCGCCTACCCCATCGGGGAGGTCCTCGCACTCCGCTGGGGAGGGGCCGTCGCTCTCCGGCTCGACGAGGTCCCCCCACTGCGCGTCGACCTGCTCGGCAGGCACGAGGTGACGCTGCTGGGGAACAGGGTGGCCCTGAGCACGAGGCACAAGGAGATCATCGCGCTGCTGGCGTTGGGCCACGACAGGACCGCCGTGGGACTGGCGCTATGGCCGGACGCGGACAAGCGCAAGGTGCGGAACAACCTGCAGGTGCAGCTGACGCTGCTGCGGCACGAGCTCGAACCGTGGGACGTGAAGACCTACCTGGGAGACGCTGGTCTGGAACGCACCGTCGGCGACGTCTTCACCCTGCGTGACGCGCTGGCGCAGGGCGACGCCGACGTCGCCGCACGGCTCTACCGCGAACCGCTCGCAGCCGGTCTCGACCTGGCCGTGCTGGACGACGAGCGCGCGCAGTTGCGGGAGGACGTCCTGCGGCTCCTCAAGCGCACGGCTCGGGCCGACACGGACCCGGCGAGGGCCGTCGTGCTGCTCGACTCCGTGCTGCGACTCGACCCCCTCGACGAGGAGGCAGTCACCGACCAGGTGAGGGCGCTGGAGGCCGTCGGCAGGCGGCGCGAGGCTCAGAGGCGTCTCAGGGCGTTCGAGGTGCTTCTCGAGCGCGAGTTGGGCCCAGCCCCCGAGCGAGCGAGCGGTGCCGCGTTGGAGTCGTAGGGTCCGGCCCTCGGTGCCCCTCTGATCGGCAGTTCCTCGTCGCGAGCGACGAGGAACTGCATGCCGTTGAAGCCGTCAGGCTCCAACGGCCTAGAACTTCCCGCCCGTCTTGAAGCCCCCGCGCTTGATGCTCCCGGACCGGCTCGACTTCGAGGGGCGCGAACCGGAGCTCGACGATCTGGCTCTCGACGTGCCACCGAAGCTGCCGCCTCCGAAGCCCCCGCTCCCGAAGCCGCCGCTGCGCGAGCCGCCCCGCGAACCTCCCCCTGAGCGCCCCAGACCTTCGAAGACGTCCTCGAGGCCGTCGAACACCTCCTCGAGGATCTCGCCGCCGACCGAGCGGCCGATGTGCCCGAGGCCGCCCCAGACGGTGCCGCGACCGAAACCACCCGACCCGAACGTCGGATCCGAGCGGGGCGGGTTGTAGCGACGCTGTTGCTGGAGCACGTTCCAGAACGAGTCCTTGCTGAGGGCACCCATGAGGAGCTGTGACAGCACGGCCGCCACCATGTTGCCGTTGCTGAACGTCGAGCCGGGGACGTCGTACTGGCGCTGCGTGAACTCGCGCCTGATCTGCTCGAGCTCGCCGAGCCGTTTCCTGTTCGCCTCCGCGACCTCCTTGAGCTCGGCGACCGTCGCCGAATGGCGCGACTTCTCCGCCTCCAGGTCGAGGACCTGCGAGACGATGACGTCGTCGTCGGGGAAGGGTGTCGTCAGCGCCTGCTGGCGCAGGTCCCTCACCTCCTCGCGTCCGAACTCGGAGCTGAGGTAGGCGACGGCCTGCACGAAGGCCGCGTCCTCGCCCTTAGCGTGCGTCTCCGCCTCGATGAGGAGCTGCTGGTTGGCCTCCGCGGCCGCGTGGATCTCGGCGTCCACCTTCTCGATGCGATCGCTGACCTCGGCTCTCGACCTCTCGAGGTCCTCGATGCCTGCAGCGGAGCGTGCCTGCTCGTCGAGGACCTTGAGCTTGGCGAACTCCTCGTCGGCTTGTGCGCCCACCCACTCCGCGTGCTCGCGGAGCCGCAGGGGCAGGTCGAGGAGGCGGGCGTAGTTGGGCCTCGCGTCGTGGTAGCCGATGAGGCGAGCGACCTTGCCGTCGAGCCAGCGCGTCAGCCCTCGCGCGCGGTAGCTGGTCGTCCCGTACCCCCTGTCGTAGAGGTACATGAACAGCGGGTCGCTCCGGTACGACGCGCCTTTCGAGTCCTGCTCCTGCTCGCTGAGGGTCGCCTTCTCGTCGGCGTGCACGGCGACGCGCTCGGACTCCTGCGCGACCCGCTTCTGCTCGAGGTAGGCCGCGTCCACCTTCAGCCGCTCCTGGACGGCCACTTCGGCGTCGTCGATGGCCTTCATGGCGGCTTCGAGGTCGTCGCCCAGGTCGGCGCGGTGCGCTTCGAGCTTCGCGCGCCGGGCCTCGTACTCGTCGAGGCGGGCGCCGATGGCCGCGATGGCGCCGTTGCGCTTCTCGAGCAGCGCGAGCGCCTGCCTGTCGGTCTCGTCGATGCGGGTCAGGATGTCGCTGCCGCTCAGGAACTGGAGGCGGAGTCGCGCCAGCTCCTTGAGCAGCTTGCTGCGAGCCACGTCGATCTTGAGCAGCTCGTCGTTGGCCTTGCTCAGGTCGGCGTCGAGCTTCCGTGTGCGCTCCTGCTCGTCTCGGATGGCCTTCTGGATGGTGTCGAGGGCCGTGCGTCCGCTCATCTCAGCCATCGCTACACGCCCTCGTTCTCGTGGGCGTCACCATGCTGTGATCGCCGCGCCCGTCGTCGGGAAGAGGTACTCCGGCTCGAGCCTGCCCACGCTCTTGGTGCCGAACACGTCGTCCTGGATGATGCCGTCGTCCGACTTGTCATCCGAAACGCCGAAGAAGGTCGCTTCGTCGACCCGCATGCCCCAGCTCGACACGCTCCTGACCGAGCCGTCCTCCTCGTTGCGGATGGGCAGCGTCACGCGGCGGCCGTTGGCGTCGATGGCCTCGACGATGATGTAGTAGTTGCGCGCCCCTGTCTTGATGTCTGGCCCGCGCCACACGCCTGTCTCGGGGTTGGTGACGATGCGCAGGGTGTAGCTGCGCTGGAGCTGGGTGAGGATGGCCTGCAGCGACTCGAGGGCGGTCCGCGCCTCGCCGTAGTCACCCCGACCGATCGCGACCTGCGACTGCTGGAACAGCGTCGCTGCCTGTGTGGTCGCCGTCGTGTCGTCCGAGACGGCGACGATCTGGGCGCGCGTGGTCTGCAGGTCTGCAGCCAACGTCCTGCGTGGAGCCCTGACGCCTGCGTCGTACGCGAAGAGCCCTGCCGCCACCAGGACGACGACGAGCAGCGCGAGACCGGCCCATCTGCGCCGGTTGACGTAGAACATCGCCCAGCGCCGCGCGCCCTTCGAACCCTGCTGCGTGTACACGAAGCGGTTCTCGCGCAGGGCGTCGACGCCCTCGCGCAGGATGCGTTCGGGGACGGCGATGCCTTGCGCGGCGTAGACCTGGCGGAGGCGCTCGTACATCTCCTCGTCACGCGCTCCCGACGCGAGCTCCTTCGCGACGAGCTGCTCGCGGTGACGCAGCGTGTCGACGACGTCCATCGCCAGCATGACCTCGTCGAGCGGCGCGGGCTGCACCGGCGTGTCCACCTGCGGAGTGAGGTCCGTCGCTATCAGGCATCACCTGCCGGCAGGTCGACCTGTGGGTCCGCCGAGCGCGCCAGCGCCGCGCCGTCGCGAGCCAGCCGTGCGAGGCGGCGCTTGCCGTCCTCTACCGCGTCGCGGATCTCGGCCGCGTTGGCCGTGCTCTGCTTGCGCATGTCCGCGATGATCTCGATCGACCGCTCCTGGTAGTTGACGACGGACTCGACCAGCTTCTTGACGGCGTCGGCGCGGATGGTCGGACCGTAGCCGGCCTTGAGCGCCTCCTCCTGGACCTTGCCGCCGATCTCGGAGAGGGTCTCGAGCGAGCGGCTGACGCCCTCCTTCATCGCCTCGACCGTGCGGGTCGCCTCGTGCAGCCCGAACATGCCGGTGAAGGACGCCGTCAAGGCGGTGAGCACGGTCTCGTTGGTGCCGAAGAAGCTGACGGCCTGCGAGCGGACGCGTTCCTTCGCGGTGGTGGGCTGCGTGAGGCGCGCCATGACGACCTCGGACGTGTTGTAGCTGATGGTGAGGTTGTCGGAGAGGTCCTTCGCGATCTGGTAGCGGGCGGCGGAGTTCTGCAGGGCCCTCACGGCCTCGTCGCGGCGCAGCTCGAGGCTGGCACGGTGGGCGGCGTCCTCGCCCTGGTAGTTCTCGACGGCCTTGTTCCGCTCCACGACGACGGCCTGCGCTGCGGCGACCTCCGTCTCGGCCTTCGTGAGCACCTCGAACGCCAACACCTCGGAGTTCTTCAGCGCTCCGCGGAAGTCCTGGTACGCCTCGAGGATGATGCGCTCGCGCTGGATCTGGTCCTGGGCGGACGCCGTGACGTCGAGGTAGGTGGACTTGATCTTGTCGAAGCGCGTCGCGATGTCGCCGCGCGACACCTTCATCCAGATGTTGGTGAGGCGCTCGAACGTCGAGATCTTGCCGTCGTCGATCTGGTCGACCATGGCCTTCGCGTCGTCGCGGATGCTGTTGAACGAGTTGGTGATCTGCTCGTAGCGCGTGCCGATCTCCATGGCCTCGACCTGCTGCCTGACGACGTCGTTGAACAAGGACGCCTGGGCAAGCGTGCGGGTGATGGCCACGACGCGCTCTTCGTCGAGGTCGCTGATCTGGTTGAGCAGCGCGACGATCGGGGCGTCCTGGGTGCTGGCGCCGTCGGGGATCAGGTTGAGGTCGCGCAGGGCGTTCATGGCCTTGTCGAGGTACTTCATCGGCGACGCCTTGAGCAGGCTCGGGCGGGCGGGGGCGGTGACCGCCGCAACTGCTGGCGCAGTTGCGGGCGCAGTTGCGGGCGCAGTTGCGGGCGCTGGCGCGGGCGTGTCCTGTCGGTTCTCGTCTGTCATGGTTGCACCTCTCGTGGTCGGGCGTCGCGCGAGCGACTACGGCTCTCATCATAGGTCGGCGGTATGGCAGTCGTATGGGAGGGAAGGTGGAGGGCGACTCCTCCGAAAGTCGGAAAGCGGCGCCGCAGCGTGTCGGCGTACAGTCGTGTCATGGAGTCACAACGACCGACCGGCGAGCCGCCTGCGAACAGCGGCGACGACTTCGTCGACCGCATCACGCAGCTCCTGAACACAGACGTCACCGCGGACGGCATGGACGAGTTCCTGCTCGCGACGGACGAGGTGGGACGCGACTTCGGCGAGACGATGGCGGCGCTGTCGAGAGCGAAGGACGAGGACACGGCCGACGAGGCCGCCAAGCAGGCGTACCTCGAGTTCGTGACGCAAGTCTACCCGCGGGTCGCGCCGCTCATCGACCAGATGAACAAGAAGCTGCTCGCCGTCCCCGGCTACCGGCCCCCACCCGAGCTGCTCACGACCTGGAACGCCATGGAGGACGACGTCGCGCTGTACTCGCCCGACAACAACGAACTGCTCGCTCAGGAGGCAGCCTACGGTCAGGAGTTCGGCGAGATCACGGGCAGCCTGCGCATCGACGTCGACGGCAAGGAGCTCACCTACTCGGAGGCCGTCGCGCTGCTCGAGGAGACGGACAGGGAGCTGAGGGAGCGCGTGTACCGCGCCATCCACCGGGCGCGGGCGGCCCACCGCCCACGGCTGGACGAGCTCTTCTCGAACCTGCTCGCCCTCAGGCAGCAGGTCGCGAAGAACGCGGGCAGCAGCACGTACCGCGACCACGTGTGGCGCGACCTCCATCGCCACGACTACACACCCGACGACACCCTCACCATGCACGCGTCAGTCGAGGCCGAGGTCGTGCCGCGGCTGAGGGAGCTGATGGCGAGGAGAGCAGAGAGGCTCGGACTGGACGCGCTCAAGCCCTGGGACCTCGACGTCGATGCGCTGGGGAGGGCGCCCCTCGCGCCGTTCGAGACGGTCGATGAGCTCGTCGTCGGCATGAAGCGCATGCTCGGCGCGCTCGACCCCGAGCTGGCCGAGCAGTTCGACCTCCTCGACGGCGGCTGGATGAACCTCGAGCCGTCGCCGAACAAGGTGCCGGGCCTCGGTTACCAGAGCTACTTCCCGCGGTCGCGCCGGCCGTACATCTACTACAGCGTCGTCGGCACGAACGATGACCTCCTGACGATGATCCACGAGGCTGGGCATGCCTTCCACACCATCAGGACCCAGAACGCGTGGCCGTTGATCTCGCACATGTCGGCGCGTGCCGAGATGAACGAGCTGGCGTCACAGGGGCTCGAGCTGCTCACGCTGCCCTACCTCACGACCGACCGCGGCGGGTTCTACGACGCTGCGGAGGCGAGGAGAGCCCAGGCTTCGCTGCTGGTGCGAGCCTTGCAGCTCCTCGTCGCGGCCAGCCGCTTCGACGCCCTGCAGCACTGGCTCTACGACAGGCCGGTGGACGCAGCCCCTCCGACGATCGCCGAGATCGACGAGACGTGGCGCGAGATCTGGGAGCGGTTCGACGTCGGGGTCGACTACCAGGGAGTGGAGGACACGCGCAGGAAGTCGTGGCAGATCGTGCACGTGTACCTGATGCCGTTCTACTACATCGAGTACGCCATCGCGTACCTCGGCGCGTTGCAGCTGTGGGAGCGGGTGCTCGAGGACCCCGCGCGGGCCCTGGCGGGCTACAAGAGCGCGTTGGCGCTGGGCGGCACCCGGCCGCTCGACGAGCTGTACAAGGCAGCCGGCATCGAGTTCACGTTCGACAGGGCCACGATCGCCCGGCTCACCGGGTTGGTCATGCGCGAGCTCGGGGACGAGGTCTAGCTCAGGACACGGCGGAGGCGTGATCGAGCACCTGGTAGATGCCGCGGACGGCGGCCGGCCAGCGCTCGGTGGCGAGAGGCAACCGCAGGCCGTCCGGTACGGGGGCGTTCATGGCCTCGTCGACGGGCACCCCTCCCGCGTACAGACCGCGCACCGCGTCGTGAACCCGTTCGAGGAGGTCGCGCTGCCAGGCCAGCGTGCCTGCGTCACCCACGGGACCGTGGCCGGGCACGACGACGCGCGGCTCCAGCTCCGAGCCGCGCGCCAGCGCGGCGAACCAGTTGGCGAGGTCCTCCCGTATCACGGGGAACAGACCGTTGAAGACCGTGTCGGCCGCGAAGTACGTGCGCTCCTCCGGGACCCACAGCACCGTGTCGGCGACGGAGTGCGCGGGGCCGACGTACGTCGCTCGGACCGTCAGGCCGCCGAGGTGGATCTCCCACTCGTCCTCGAAGGTCGTGTCGGGACCCCGCAGCGGCACGTCCCCGGCGGAGGCGAGGCGTTGCTCGTACGATGCGCGCCGCTCCTCGTCCGCCAGCAGGTCCGCGACCGTGGCGTGGGCGACGACTGTCGCCTGCGTGAACAGCCCGTTCCCCAGCAGGTGGTCCGGGTCCGCGTGGGTGTTGAACACGTAGGCGACGGGGCGTCCGCCCAACAGCTCCGCCTCGGCCTTGACGGGAGCCATCAGGGATGGCGCGATCATCGTGTCGATGACGAGGGTGGCGTCGTCACCGATGACGATGGTGCTGTTCGATCCCGCCCGCTCGCCGTCGACTGGTCCCAGCGCCACGACGACGCGGTCCGAGACCCGGTGGAACCGGACTCCTTCTGTGTTCGCTGCCATGCGCCAGCGTACTGCCAGCGGCCCACTGGGACCGTAGCCGCCGGTCGTCGCACAGCAGGTCCGCGCCGCTCGGGGCGCGCGTCTGGTACCTTCGCGCCATGGTCGATGTCATCCGTACCCGCCGCAGCGTGTCTCAGCCGCGCATGGACCCGAATCTCGAGCCCGATCACGAGATCGCGCGCGCCGCGTTCGAGTCCGCCCGCTGGGCTCCCAACCACAAGCGCACGGAGCCGTGGCGCTTCTACCTGCTCGACGACGCGCGCATCGGGCGGCTCGCGGAGCTCAACGCCGAGCTGCTCGCCCGCCGCGGCTCGAAGCAGGACAAGGTCGACAACAAGCTGCGCGAGTGGCGGGTCCAGCGCGGCGTCGCCATCATCACCTGCGCGTCGGCGCCCGACGCGGACGAGGTGACGCGGGCCGAGGACAGGCTGGCGGTCGCCTGCGCGGCCCAGAACTTCATGCTCCACCTGTGGTCGGAGGGCGTCGCCAGCAAGTGGTCGACGGCGAGCGTGTGGGAGCACGAGGACTTCTGGCCGCTGCTGGGCAAGGCCTCCGGCTCGGAACAGGAGGACGTGATCGGCCTGTTCTTCTACGGTCACGCCGCAGAGGCGCCTCCCGCCAAACGCAACAAGGAGCTGAAGGACGTGCTGGTCGACTTCAGGGCGGCCCGCTAGCCAGTGACGCTCCGCCCACCTGCCGACGAGCGGCCGTTCTGCGGCCGCGAGGAGCAGCTCGAGGCTCTCCTTGCCAGCTGGCAGGAGGTTCGCGGCGGGTTGTCGGGACCGCGCACGGTGGTGCTGCTGGCGGAGTCCGGGCTCGGCAAGACGCGCTTGGCGCAGCGGTTCTACGACAGCCTCGTCGCGCTCGAGCAGGACGACGGAGGGTACTGGCCACCCAGCCTCGGCAGCGACGGGAACAACCTGCTCGTCAACCCCACGGCGGACGAGTTCGATGGCGCCGCACCGCTGCCGTTCCTGTGGTGGGGAGTGCGCCTCGCCGACCCGCAGGGCCACAACCAGGTGACGACCGGCTCCCTCGCCGCGCACGTCGACCAGTTCCTCGTCCCCCACCTCGGGGCCTTCCACAGGGAGCAGCGCCGCAGGCAGCGGCTGCTGAAGCTGGCGAAGGTCGGAGGCGCCGTCGCTGCCGACGCCGTCCTCGACCTCGTGCCGTTCCTCGGGCTCCTGAAGAAGGTGGGTGAGGTCGGCATGGAGCTCAAAGGCATCCACGACTCCTGGCGTCAGGACCGCCTGGCGGTCGACCCCGCAGCCGTCCTCGAGCAGCGCCGCGACTCCCTCGTCGACCAGCTGATGACCGACCTCGAGAAGCTGTTCACGGGACCGGCGGGGCGGCGCGTGCCTGCCGTGATCTTCATCGACGACGCGCAGTTCTCGGCCTTCGACCCGGGCGTCACTGCGTTCCTGACCGCGCTGGTCCCAGCCATGACGGCCGGGCGGTGGCCGGTGCTGTTGCTCGTGACGCACTGGGAGCGGGAGTACGTCGCGGGGACCGAAGCTGACGGAGCGCGACACGGCGCGGCGCAGGGCTCCGTGGCGCACGGCTCAGTGGCGCAGGACGCCTCGCCCGTCGCGGCCATCATCGACGAGCACTCCCGTCAGGAACTCGACTCGGTCAGGGTGATCAGGCTCACGCCCATCGAGGGGCTCGAGCCGCTCGTGTCTGCTCGCCTGCCCGGTCTGACGGCGGCACAGGTCGAGAGGCTGACGGAGCGCGCGGGCGGGAACCCGCAGTTCCTCGAGGAGATCGTGAGGGTGGCGTTCGATCCACGCAACCGCGGGCTGTTCGAGGGCAGGAGCACCTCGAACGCGATGACCGAACAGGGCATCGAGACGCTGCTCGCCAAGAGCGTCAGGCTGCACGACGTCGTGGCCGAGCGCTTCTCCAGCAGCCCTGAGAGCGTGCAGAAGGCGGTGTCGTTGGCTGGCATGCAGGGCGCCCAGTTCCTGCGCACGCTGGTCGGCGACGCGGCGGCGGTCCTCGAGCCAGAGGCAGCGGGGCCGGCCGGGATGGCGTCAGCGCTCGAGGACGCCGAGCGCAGACATGCGTACATCGCCTCCCTCGACGACGAACAGGGCGCGTTCAGCCAACGCATCTACCAGGACGTCGCCCGGGAGTTCCTGCCGGCCTTCTTCGACGAGGAGGAAGCGACCTCCGCCCTGCGTGGCGTGGTGGCAGACATCATCCACGGGAGGCGCGTGCACGAGTTCGAACGGGACGCGACCATGGCGCTGTGGCGGCTGGGGGTCTCGCTGTTCGAAGGCTCAGATGACGTCGAGGAGCGCCGCATGGCCGTCCACTGCCTGAGCATGGTCCTCGGCGCGGCGCGCGAGAGCGGGGAGCTGCAGGTCGCGCACCGGCTCGCGCTCCGCCAGGCAGCCTTGCTCGAGACGCTGCCAGACGCGAACCTCGACGGCGACCTCCTCTGGTTGCGGGCCGTGAACCTCGCCCTCTCCGACGTCGGCGACCTCGACGGTCGACGCCCCGTCCTCACGCGGCTGATGCAGCTGACCGGGGAGTCGTTCGGCGCTGACGTCAACGTCTGGACGGCGAGCATGTACGTCCAGACGCTGCTCGACGTCGCCGAGTTCCACGAGCAGGTGGGGGATGAACCGGCGCGGGCGGAGGTGCTCGGCGTTGCGGTCGACGTCATGGCCAGCATCGACGGCTACGACGAGGACATCGGCGCTCTCGAGGCGTCGCTGCGGCTCCACCGCATGTACGGCGAGTGGCTCGTCGAGCGGGGCGAGCCGGAGCGAGCCGCCGAGGTACAGAGCCACGCTCACGCCATCGCCAGCCGCCTGACGGAGCTCGACGACGCACCCACCCGGCGCTACGACCTCGCCGTCGTGGAGCGACAGGTGGGGCGCAACGCGCTGATGCGCGAGGACAGGGAGACGGCCGCCGCCAGCCTGTCACGGGCCGTCGACAACCTGCGGGAGCTGATGACGTCGAACACGTCGGTGACGCTCGAGATCCAGCTCGCCTCGACCCTCGACGACCTGGCAGAGACCTACACCGGCGACGGCCGCCACGCCGAGGCGGAGACGCTGCTGGTCGAAGGGCTCGAGCTGATGAGG
>ERZ795041.639-NODE-639-length-12587-cov-6.977178_pt1 | contig 12587 bp, 11 predicted proteins | sample MGYA00375125_ERZ795041 | MGnify/ENA primary metagenome ERZ795041 (study PRJEB30170, sample SAMN03074214) | activated sludge metagenome | biome: Common Effluent Treatment Plant; feature: Wastewater; material: Activated sludge; isolation source: activated biomass in...
CCGACATCTGCGCAGCCGAGGAACGCTGGAACGAGGTGATGGCGCTTGCCCGCGAGGAAGGACGCAACCGCAACATCTTCTACTTCCACAGCGTACTGGACAAGTACGAAGCGGAGCTGGCCAAGCACTTCAAGGACGAGGTGACCACGACCCTCGCGGAACGCGCCGAAGCGTACGCCAGCAAAACGAACCCCAAGCACAGCGATTATGTGGATGCAACCAAGCTGCTTCGCCGCGTGCGGAAATTGGGCGGGCAAGACTTGGTGACGGCCCTTAGCGCCGATTGGCGCGAGCGGCTGAAGCGGCGCAAGGGGCTGATGGAGGAGTTGGGGAAACTGTAAGGGGCTATCTTCAATCGCACATTGCGCTCCCATGGCCGAAAACTGCTTTCCCCGCTTCCTCTATACCTTGCGAGCTTCGATGGCAACTTCCATCAGGACTTCCCCTTCAAGCGCTTCACCACCTTGTCGAAATCGCTTTCGTGGTCCGGCCCCAGCTTGTTCGCCGCATGAAACTTTTGGTATTCGTGCGGCGCATGGTCGCCAAGCCCTTCCAGCACTTCACGTTCGTTCAGCGTAAGAAAGCCATGCAGTTTATCGATCCAGTCCAACATGCGCATCGGATTCTTGCGCAAAGCCTGTGATTCGGCGAATGCCAAGTACTGCTCCACGATGTTGTTCAAGTGCTTCAACTCGTCCTCGTTCAGGTAATTCTTGGCGATCGTCACGTCGCGCGGAAGAATGCGGTCGCCCGGCCAATTGGTCAAGCCCATGTTCGGCTTCTCCGAGCTGGCCCTTCCGCCGATCAATTCCGCAGCTGTGTGGCCGGTAATGGCGAAGTGCAACTTGTTCTGCACCGTGGCATAGAACTTCCGCGTAGCCTCCTCGGCCGGGTCGTAGTCCATACTGGTGGCGTAGATATCCGTCACCTTCCGGTAGAACTGCCGCTCGCTGGTGCGGATGTCGCGAATGCGCTCCTGCTTGCCTTCCTTCACTTGGCCGTCGAGTTGGCGCGTGGCTTCATGCGCCCTCTGCAACCGGCACCGCGCTGCTGGCATTCGGCCCCGATCGGGGGCACGCACGCCCCACAGCCCCACCCTTCTGGCCCGGTCACCTGGTTGAGGTGCAAGAGGTTGGTGCCATGGCCCCGCCCTTGCGATGGGACCGACCATCAATTGACCGATCACATGCGCCATCACCATCTCGCACTGCTCCTCCTTTCCCTTATCGCCACCAGCGCCACCGCACAGAAGTGGGGCCTGGGCGTCCGCTTGGGCGACCCCAGCGGCATTTCCGTGAAGAAATACGGCGAGGGCCATGCCTGGGAATTCAACTTGGGTCGAACCCACCTCTTCAATGGGCATCGCTACTTCAACAACCGCTATGCTTATTGGTATGACCATCAACACTTCGATCATAAGGAGCATGAATTCATCGGCTATAGTGCCTCTGTACCCTTGGGCCTGCAGGTGCATTACCTCTTCCAGAAGCCGGTGAAGAATGCCGAGGGCCTTCAATGGTACTGGGGATTTGGTGGGCAGGTCCGCACGCAGCGGGTCTCCTACACCTACCGGTACAAGGTGAAGAATGGTCCGGACTGGGTGGTGTTGAACGATGCGTCCGTGCAGGAAACGAACTTGGGCTTGGACGGCGTGCTCGGCTTGGAATACAAATTCAAGAATGCCCCGTTGGCCATGTTCCTCGATGGCACCCTCTTCATGGAACTGTACGACCAGCCCTTCCTCTTCAGCCTGCAAGGCGGGTTGGGCGTGCGGAATACCTTCTAGCCGGGGCAGCGGCCATCTCGTTCCACCTCAGTTGGCCTTCCTCGGTCTGGTGCGAGCGCCCGATGGATAGCGCTCCCTCAACCCACGGATCCCGCCTGCAGGCTGCAGACGGGATCCGTGTTCGGTAGTTGTAGGCCCACGGCCACCGCTTAGGCGCGGGCCTTGCGCCAGATGGAGCCGTTGCGCGTATCGAGGCGCTCCAGCTTGCCTTCCTTCACTTGGCCGTTGAGCTCGGCCGTGACCGCTTCCGGCGTGGTGGCCAACATCAGGGCGGCCTCCTGCGCGCACCAGCTGGGGTGCAGGGCGAAGAGCGCATCCACCGTGGTGGGCCGCGCGGCGGCTTGAACGCCCGGCGCGAGTTGCTTCAGGGCCTCCTCCATCTGCTCATAGGAGCGGGCACCGTACACCACCTGCCGTTGGCCTTCCGCGTTGCTGAAGAGCATGGTCGGGAAGCCGCGTACACCGGAGGCGCGTGCCAAGGCGAGGTCGGCCTTGAAGAGGGCATCGCCCGCGCCCTTCATGTCGCTTTCCAGGCGCACGGGGTCCAGCCCCACTTGGGCCGCTGCCTCATTGATCACCTCCTGCCGCGCGATGTTGCGCTTCTCCATGAAGACCATCTCGCGCATGCGGCGCATGAAGGCATGGGCCAGGTCCTTGTCCTGCAGTTCCGCGGCCTTGAAGGCGATGCTGGGCGGGTAGCTGCTGGACAGGGGATCCTCCAGCCACACATCGCCGATGATGGGCATCTTGTAGTGCTGGCTCATTTCATCCCAATGGGTGGCCACGTCGCCGGGCTTGCTGATGCCGCCGCCGTTGAAGCCATCCCAGCCGGGCAGCAGGCCGCCCATGTGGTATTGCATATCCACGGCCGCACCGTACTCCACCGCCAGGCGGCGCAGTTGCGGCTCGATGCCCCAGCAGCTGGAGCAGATGGGATCGGTGAAGTATTGGATGGTGACGGTGCTGCCGGCGGTGGGCTGCACGGGGGCCTCGTTCACCGCCTCTTGCGTGGCGGCACCGGCGACATCACAGGTTCCGGTCTCGATATCACAGATCAGGGGATTCTCGCTTTTCATGGTCTTATCAGGTGTTTGGGCGCATGCGCCGAACGTGGTGAGCAGAAGAAGAAAGGGGATATGGCGTGCCATTTCGTTAACTTGCCCACAAAGGTCGCCCTCCATGTCCGGCATATCAATAAGTCAGAAAAAGCTGACCACTCCCCTACGCACCGCGGACTGCCCGGCGGAAGCCCTGCTGCAAAGCGTTTCGGGCAAGTGGAAACCGGGCATCATCCTGCTCGCCTCGCAGGGCCCCGTGCGTTTCAGCCAGCTGCTGCGCAAGCTGGAAGGCAGCAACAAGCAGTCCATCACCACGGCCCTGCGCGAGCTGGAGGAAGATGGCCTGCTGGATCGCGTGGTAATCCGCCTGAAGCCGTTGCACGTGGAGTACACGCTCACGCCGCTCGCGCTGCAGTTGGTGCCTTTGCTGATGGGAATGGAGGGGCTGGGGTGAGGGCGTACGTGTGGTCCTCCTTGCCTTGGTCGATCAACACTTCAACTTTGCTCCTGCTCCCCGCGACCGACGCACTTTTCGTCAACCACGTTCGGAAAAGATAGTGGCGGGGTGGTGTGTGATGGAGGCCTGTTGAGCTCGGATCACACTTTCAACTTGATGGCGAAGTTGGACGGGTGTTGCTCACTCAAGTTTACTCCGTCGCCTCCATCAGCACCGCGCACCTGTTCATTTCCGAGCTCCCGGTTTCGCATGGGCGACCACGCGGGTTGCCGATCCTTTCGCTCGTATCCGCAATGGCTTGGGCATCTTGGGGAGCTTCCCCGTGTAGAGCGTCTCGAAGCGGAAACACATCTCCCAGTCGTCCCAGTACACATCCACGTTGCGGTGCAGCTTGAACTGCCGGAAGCGCAGCACATCCAGGTACTGGCTGTTCATGGGATTCTGGCCTGCTGCGCTCAGGAAGGGATGGAAGTCGATCTCGCTCACGTGCCCATCGGTGAAGGTGAAGCGGATGGTATAGTCACCCACGTAGGTGGCTTTCTTGATGCGGATGTCCTCGGGGATGGTCATTTGATGCGGCGGGTGATGCGCTCGGGCTTGATGCGCTTGTGTTCGACATAGAAGGCGGTCCACTTGGCCACGATGTCGTCCTTCATGGCCCGGACGAAGGTCTCAGCCTCACGCTGCTCCTTCTCGTTCAGCATGTCGGCGCCCCGCTTGGCCCGCCAGCGCAGTTCCACCAGCTTGCCTTCCACGATGATGAGCATGACGATGCCTTCGCGATCGCCATGTTGTACATGCAGGTGCATGGGGTCATGGTCGTCGCTGTAGAATAGAAAGATGAGGCCGAAGTATTCGTACAGCTTGGGCATTGAACCAAAGGTAACACGCCCCGCCGGGCCTTACATATTCCTCCGATACTGCCCCCCCACCTCGAACATCGCCGCCGTCAGTTGCCCAAGGCTGCAATACTTCGTCGCCTCCATCAGCACCGCGAACATGTTCTCGTTCCGTATGGCCGCCTGCTGCAGGTCCTTGATCGCCTTCGCCGCTTCCGCGCTGTAGGCCGCGCGCAGGTTCTCCACCGTGGCGATCTGCGCCTCCTTCTCCTCCTCGGTGGCCCGGATCACCTCCTTCGGAAGAATGGTCGGTGATCCTTTCGAGCTCAGGAACGTGTTCACGCCAATGATGGGATACTCGCCCGTGTGCTTGAGGGTCTCGTAGTACAAGCTCTCTTCCTGGATCCTGGAGCGTTGGTACATCGTTTCCATCGCTCCAAGGACACCGCCCCTTTCCGTGATCCGATCGAACTCCGCCAATACCGCCTCCTCCACCAGGTCGGTGAGTTCCTCGATGATGAAGCTGCCCTACAGCGGGTTCTCGTTCTTGGCCAGGCCGAGCTCGCGGTTGATGATGAGCTGGATGGCCATGGCGCGGCGCACGCTTTCCTCGGTGGGCGTGGTGATGGCCTCGTCGTAGGCGTTGGTGTGCAGGCTGTTGCAGTTGTCGTAGATGGCGTAGAGCGCCTGCAGGGTGGTGCGGATGTCGTTGAAGTCGATCTCCTGCGCGTGGAGGCTGCGGCCGCTGGTCTGGATGTGGTACTTGAGCATCTGGCTGCGCTCGTCGGCGCCGTAGCGGTGCTTGAGCGCCTTGGCCCAGAGGCGGCGCGCCACGCGGCCCATCACGGCGTACTCGGGGTCCATGCCGTTGCTGAAGAAGAAGCTGAGGTTGGGCGCGAAGGCGTTGATGTCCATGCCCCGGCTCAGGTAGTACTCCACGTAGGTGAAGCCGTTGGCCAGCGTGAAGGCGAGCTGGCTGATGGGGTTGGCGCCGGCCTCCGCGATGTGGTAGCCGCTGATGCTGACTGTAGAAGTTGCGGACCTTCCTGTCGATGAAGGTGATATGGGCGTGCCCCGGCTCAAATGCAGCCGGGTCGGGCCAACCGCTCCAAGTCCTCGCCTCCTTCGTCGGCTCCGGGCTTTCCGCTCATGTCCCTCACGCGCTGTCGCATAGCCGGTGATCAGGCTTGACCAACGGACTTGCCGCACAAGAAGTTGAATTATCCAATCAGACCAAAACCTAGCACTACAGCCGCTTCTCGGCAAGCTACTTTATCATTCGAGCTGCTGTACCCCACCACCCAGAAGACCTGCTGCCCGATCAGAAGGCCGCTCCACCTCGAACGAGAATTCGCTCTTCAGCTGAGTCAAGTATCGTCGCACCTGTTCATCCATCTGTGGGCCTTTCAAAACATCCGTGTCCGTGATGATGATCGTATGCCTCCTGGCGCGACTGGTAGCGACATTGAACAAGCGCTGCTCCAAGGACCAACTGTACTGCGTGTTCGGCACCACATAGATCGTGACATCCGTGGTCAATCCCTGTACCCTTGACACCGTTTCAACCAGGACATTCTTGCGATAGCCCATTGTTTGAAAAATCCCCCGTTGAAGTGCTTTCACCGTGGCCACGAAAGGCGCGAGCACGGAGATATGCAATGGCTCCTCAACTACGAGCAGCTGACGTACAAGCTCAACCGCCATTCCCACCGCAACGTCCGGCTTGCGATCACCCATGGCAAGGGTTGTTGCTAGCAGCGTTGGGCCACCTTGGGCATGGAAGAACTTGGCGATCTCTACAGGCAGTTCAGAATAGCTCGTACGCACGGGCCTTGACGCTTTTGCCTTGAGGGTGTTCCGATAGAAGACGCCGGTGTATCGGGCTGCACGTTCGGTGAGGCGGTGGGTTTCCGTAAGCTGGAAAATCGGAACGGAGCCGCAGGAGGACAGCGATCGAAGGCCTTCGACAAAGGTGGTTGTGCCACGGCGCTCCACCAAATCCCCGCCCAATGAGATCACAGGTGGCAACTGCCGGACATCGCCAATCCAAATGTTGTTCCGCCCCAGCAGCTTTGCCGCAGCCAGCATGGCCAATAGTGCTTGGCTGGCCTCATCTACGACCACTACGTCGAACGGCGGATCACCTGCGACCTGAACGGCCCCGCCGCTGGCCACATGAAACGTCGATAGCACCAAATTGCCCGGCTGCGGTGCAAGGTCGCTGGCTTGTTGCAGATGCGTGAGCTGCTGGCGCTCATCCACCGTGACCTTCGTCTTGAAGACCCGCTGTGCGTTCATTAGATCTTCCAAGGCTGGTTTCTCCGCCACCTCGATCAACGCCCGGTTCGTGAGGGCAGTTACAAGGACCGATTTCCCGGCAGCACACAAACGCTGGCACAGTTCGGCGATCAGGTGCGTCTTCCCGGTGCCTGGCGGTCCTTGGATGATCAATGTTTCATCCAACGCAAGTTGGGCCAGGATGAAATCCGGAATGCTTTTCTTGGCATCGATCAGCGTCGGCTTCCAATCGTGCTCCCTGAGGTCAATGTCCAGCACAGGAGCAAGCCGATCGTTGACTTCATTCAGCACCACGGCCTGCAGATTCGCCAGGTACTCGTACGGGGGCTTGTTCGGCCCAAGCAGCATGATGGCCCCTTCATTTCCCTGAAGATGTTGGGCGAATGCCAGGTCAACTCTGCGAAAGCCAGCTATGCTGAACGCTTTGTCATTGGAAGGAGCCTGCCAGATGCACTCCAGTTCCGAGAAGTTCAGTTTGGCCTTGATCAGGTCACCGTACGTACGGCCTCCCCATGTCCGATGGTCACGCAGGTCTTCCGGCACGGTGAATCCATAGAGGAACTCACCTCGGCGGGGAAGGCCGCGTGAGTTAGAGAACTTCAATATCAGCATTCCGTCCTTCAGCGCCAGGTACTGGGCCACGAACAGCTCCTCGCGATCACGCAATAGCGAGGTGGCCGTGGTGTCCAGTTTCTGTTTGAACGCCTCCGTTTGCGCTCGTAGCTCCTCCTCTAAGAACTGCCAGTGCTGTTTGCGCGAATGAACCATCAGTGCAGCAGATCTTCACTGTCGTTGCCTTTGTCCAAGGCTTTACCGGACCGGACATTGAACCGGTAGTCCTTCAGAGCATCCGCCATCTTGAAATCCGGAGCATCCAACTGGAAATGCACATTGCGCACATACCGGAAAGCTTCCGCGAACCTGGCCATTCCATCCCGTCCAAATGCTGCAGTTTCGAATTGGACATGGAACTCTTGGTTCGCCGCAAGCAGGTCCTCGATCTTCAGCACCTCCAACATACCGTCACCTCGATGTACCCAGAACATGGCATTCTCCCGATCGAGTTGCGCCCATTCATTGGGCCGAATGTTGAACTTGAAACTCGTGTTCCTGTAGCTCTTGATCACAAGTGGATATGCAATGCCATCCTTCGTTACGCCATCCACTACGGAATGCTGTGCATCCACGCCGTTGGTAGAGAATCCCAATTCCCTTAATCGTGCAAGAACCGCATCTCGCGCTTCCCGGTTGGCTTCGTTCCTTGCTTCCTGCGCGAGGTGGTTCTTCGACGAAACAGGGATGTTCTCCTCGTCCGGTTCTTCATCTTCAGGGGAAAGCACCATGACCGCCGCATTCAGGACATTAGCAGGTAGTTCCTTCACATCAGCCCCCAACTCGACCATGAAGGCTTCGATCTCGCCAAGGTCGGATTGCAGGAGTCGGAACAAGTCCATGTCAAGCCTGGGCACACCCAACACCTTGGCCAATTCGGGCACCAGCTCGTACATCGTGGATTTACCGTCCCATCTGTCTTTGTATCGGATCGTGTTCCCGTCACGGTGGCATTGCATCGGATCTCCGGGCACCTCCTCTCCAGCAGTAGTGAAAACAAGCGAAAGCCCGGAGCATTGCAACAAGTTCAACTTCGTCCTTTTCGCCTCAATCTGATTCAGCGCCACAGTCAGCCTCTCAGCCTGGCGAACAGATGCGACCAAGGCTAGGAAGGGCACCAATGCTTTGATCCGATCCATGAAGTCCGTATCCTCATGCTCGCCTTCGGCCTTCACTTTGAATGTGTCGATGACCTCTACACCTAGGTCCCTCAGAAGTTCTTCAAAGCCCCCGTCCGTGGGGCAATTGTCTGGAACCATCAGCATACGGATTCGCCCCTTGGGCACCCTGACGCCCGCTTCCTTCACCCACTTCAGCTCCGAAGGTGCTGCAAATTCTCCGTCCGTTGCGAGCAACTTGTTGCTTTTCGCCCAAACACGCAACGCCTCCCGCTTGTCAGGTGAGTATCCCAGAACTTCCTTGGCCAGCTTGGCATAGATGAGGCCGATTTGCTTTCGTTCCGACTTGTGGCGGAACCCATCTTCAGCTACGGTCTGATTAGCTAATTGTCCCAGAACTTTCAGGTAATCTTCAAGCTCCAGCTTTGTCCTGAGCGGAATGAGCTTCAACCAGTTATCTGTTATAACCTCCTTGCAGGAGAAGACAGGAAGGATATCTCCGCCAATTTCTACGATCTCGGACTGATTGACAAAGACTTGGGAAGCCAGAAGGCATTCTCCTGTAGATGTTGGAAAGAGGGCCTCATGCCTAAAGCTCCATGGGATATAATTCTGCACCCATTCAATGCTCCCATAGTAACCCCAGTGAAGCCTTGCCTGCATCTTAATACTAGCAGGCGTGATGCATCGGAGCACTTGCTCCCAAAACAGCATCGCGAACTTATACTGGGTCGCATGCTCACTGAATGATATTTTGCTGAAGTCAATCTGGTTTCCTCCTCTGAACAGATGCGGATATGCCTTTCTACTTGCGTTATTTTCGGCGTTGACCGCATTGAAATATGCATAAGGCACCAGTTGAGCCGTAGTATATTCGGTTCCGGTAATGTCAACGATAGAAATATTCTCAGCCACCCCAATCCGCAAGAGGAATGATTTCCACTCGCTGACCAAATCTCCATGTTCTATGTAACCCGAAGCTACATACCGACCAGACCTATGGACTTTTTCAAGTTTCAATAGCGGTTCGTAATGGTCGCTTAGAAAGCAATTCTGCGCCACGGCCATGCTGCCGCCCGTAGTCATTAACAATAATCCATGCAGCACCTGATAATGTCTGGAGCTCAGTTCACCCTTTTTGCCTTTTTCAAAAAGGAACCGTGTCACTTTTTTGTAATTGGCCGGAGTGATGCAGTTCCCAATATTGCCGATGATCTCATTCTCCAAATAGGCTTCATCCGAAGGCTCCTTAACACCCATCTCCTCCAACCACTGCCTCACTTCGATGTCCTTTTCCACGGCCTCATAGACTGCTTTGTGAAGCAGTGTCACTCCCTCACCGAACTCGTTCTTGTATTCCATCGTGGGAAAACACAAGGCACCAGGCGGATGCAGCTTTTTCCCTTTCGCATAGATGAAGGGTATTGACCGAAGCCGGTGGGTCCATTCAGGGTTGTTCCTCGCTTGGATATGGAGGTATTTTATTAGCTCATAATTTTGCTCGGGCGCATGGTACATGCGAAAAACCTCGCTGGTGACAAATGCCTCGAAATCGTCAAGTTCAAAGAAATGCGCATGTAGCCGTTCGAGCCTGTGCGGATCCCGCACACTGGTGCGGATAAATGCCCCCTCGTCAAACGAGGTGCCTTGAGTGCTGTTGAAATAGGCGACGACTGCTTCGGGCGAAATGAAGGCTTCTTCTGAGAGGCCGGTAGTGTCCACCAGGGTCTCGCTGGCCTTGAGCAATTTTCCATTCCTTCCGGGGATGAACGCCACTTGCCTGGCGCGCTGTTGGAAGGCTTGATGGAAATGGCTCGCAAGGTTCCCCCCAGCGGAGTTGCCCGACGGGAGGAGCAACAGGATCTGATCTGAATAGGCTTCGGTCTTGGCCAGCAATGCCAGCCAATCCATGATCTTCTCCCCAGCCTGCTGCATCAGCCACTCGTTCCATTTCCGGTCTTCGTGCAGCTCCTCACGGCCTGCATTGGTCAGAAAGCTGCCATTCAGGAGGAAGGGGAAACCGAATTTCCTGACCTTGGTGGGCAGGTAGGTGTATATCAGGCTTTCATTGGCCGCAAGTGGCTTGATCTTCCCCTTGTCCACCCTGGCAGCAAAGGATAGCTCCGCTTGCTGGGCTTCCTGCAACTTCTTAGGGGTCTTCTCATCTTGGGCCAACTCCGTTCTAACCTCCGGAGCAACCGGGATATCCCCAAAGGTGTGCGTGATCCACTTGCTGATCACTTTTCCATTCTTCTGGTTCGCTACTTCCGTATATGCTTCAGTGCCTCGCCCCTGTACGCGATCGATCGCCGCTGAAAGCTGGCCAATGACCCGGATGCTCTTCACACTGCGCAGAAACAGCAGGACCTCACCATTCCCGATCAGCTCCATGAGGTCTTGCTTGAGCTGTCCTGTGGCGGCCATTGCGACTACCGTGATCACGTTCCAGTCGGTACCTTCTGGTAATGCAACAACGTCTTGGGGATAATCCTCCCGTTCCGTCCACTCAGGAATGATCTGCCACGGCATGGGCGTCTCCCCGAACTTCGGATGCCTATACTCCTTGGAGAACTTGAACTGGAATCCATTGGAGAACACAGCAACATGATTGGACTTACCGAACACGGATTTGAAACCGATCCCCTTGTAGCCGGTTTTGGTCTGGTCGGCTCGTTTCGTGCCATCGCCAATGCTGCACAGGGCTTCCACATCCCGAGTGGTAAAGGCCTCTCCATTGTGCGCCAGTACGAGGTGACCGCTTTGCACATTGATCACCACATTAGTCGCGCCCGCATCATCCGCGTTCTGGATAAGCTCGAACAGGAACCGGATGTATTCCGTGAATATGTCACTTGACAATGATTCCAGGGAGAAGGCAAGGTTCTTTGCCATCCGCTCATTGGGGAAGTCCGAATTCTCACGGTTCAGCTGTTCAATACATTTCACAGGCTCCTCCTTCATCGCATCAATGACGCTATTTGCCCTGCCGTTTTGGTTCATGGTCATTGATCAAATGTAATCGGGACTTAAATTGGCACTAATGCTTCTGCAATTGCATTCCGAGCGTTCGCGTAAGGGACAGCAGCGGCAGCCCGGCGCAGGCGCGGCCACGCGGACGCGAGCAGCGAGGAGGCGACCGGAGGAAGCCACCGCAGCGCCGCAACCGCTGGCCGCGACAAGTCCGGCTAAAGCGGATGGCCCGGCCCGTGCGTGAGCTTGTGCGTGGGAAGGGGATACGCCCTACATATTCCTCCTATACTGCCCCCCCACCTCAAATCCCGACTGTGCGGCCGTAAGCGTCGTTCCTCCGCAACGGCCGCATCGCCGGGACTCCGCGTTGCTCAGCATCGCCTACATATTGCGGCGGTACTGCCCCCCCACCTCAAACATCGCCTCCGTGAGCTGCCCCAACGAGCAATACTTCGTCGCCTCCATCAGCACCTCGAACATATTCTCATTCTTCACCGCTGCCCGTTGCAGGTCCTTGATCGCTTTGGCGCTTTCGGCCGCGTAGGCCGCCTTCAGGTTTTCCACGGTCGCGATCTGCGCCTCCTTCTCTTCTTCCGTGGCGCGGATCACTTCCTTCGGCAGGATCGTCGGTGAGCCCTTGCTGCTGAGGAAGGTGTTCACCCCGATGATCGGGTATTCGCCGGTGTGCTTCAGCGTTTCGTAGTAGAGGCTTTCCTCCTGGATCTTGCCGCGCTGGTACATGGTCTCCATGGCGCCGAGCACGCCGCCGCGTTCGGTGATGCGGTCGAACTCGCTGAGCACGGCCTCTTCCACCAGGTCGGTGAGTTCTTCGATGATGAACGAGCCTTGCAGCGGGTTCTCGTTCTTGGCCAGGCCGAGCTCCTTGTTGATGATGAGCTGGATGGCCATGGCGCGGCGCACGCTTTCCTCGGTGGGCGTGGTGATGGCCTCGTCGTAGGCGTTGGTGTGCAGGCTGTTGCAGTTGTCGTAGATGGCGTAGAGCGCCTGCAGGGTGGTGCGGATGTCGTTGAAGTCGATCTCCTGCGCGTGGAGGCTGCGGCCGCTGGTCTGGATGTGGTACTTGAGCATCTGGCTGCGCTCGTCGGCGCCGTAGCGGTGCTTGAGCGCCTTGGCCCAGAGGCGGCGCGCCACGCGGCCCATCACGGCGTACTCGGGGTCCATGCCGTTGCTGAAGAAGAAGCTGAGGTTGGGCGCGAAGGCGTTGATGTCCATGCCCCGGCTCAGGTAGTACTCCACGTAGGTGAAGCCGTTGGCCAGCGTGAAGGCGAGCTGGCTGATGGGGTTGGCGCCGGCCTCCGCGATGTGGTAGCCGCTGATGCTGACGCTGTAGAAGTTGCGCACCTTCTGCTCGATGAAGTATTGCTGCACATCGCCCATGAGCCGCAGCGCGAACTCGGTGCTGAAGATGCAGGTGTTCTGCGCCTGGTC
>ERZ795041.640-NODE-640-length-12584-cov-3.532445_pt1 | contig 12584 bp, 10 predicted proteins | sample MGYA00375125_ERZ795041 | MGnify/ENA primary metagenome ERZ795041 (study PRJEB30170, sample SAMN03074214) | activated sludge metagenome | biome: Common Effluent Treatment Plant; feature: Wastewater; material: Activated sludge; isolation source: activated biomass in...
GGCTGATGGCCGGGCGCGAACGCACGCCGAGCGGATTCCTCTACGACTGCATCCCCGAACGCGACTCCTACCGGCAGCGCTGGCAGGAATGGTACGTGCGCGGATACGTCGGCCTCGGCTATCTCGGCGTCGGCGGCGATGATCGCGATTCCACCTGGAACCGCTACAACGGCTTCGAAGACGGGCCGATCTTCGGCATGCGCCTCGACATGCAGCGTCCGGCCGACGGCAGCTACCTCGATTTCCGTGCCAGCCGGATCGATTCCGACAGCGAGTACTACCGGCTGGTCGGTGGTCGTGCCGGCCAGTTCCGCCTGCAGGTCTTCTCGCGCGGACAGAGCAACCTCGTCAGCAGCAACGTGCAGTCGCTGTGGAGCAACCTCGGCTCGCGCAACCTGGTGCTGAAGCCCGGGCTGACTGCCGGCGCCACCACCCAGGCCGAAGTCGATGCCTTCATGGCCGGCAACCCGGTTTCGCGGGTCAGCGTCACCCGCGACAAGCACGGGCTCGGATTGAGCTATTTCCTCGATCCGCGATGGACCGCCTACGTGAACGCGAGCCACGAACGCCGCGAAGGCTCGCGGCCGTTCGGCGGACCGTTCTCGTTCGGCCGCCTCGTCGAGGTGCTGCGACCGATCGATGACAGCACGAGCAATTTCAACGGCGGCCTGCGCTTCGCCGGCAACGACTGGCGGATGGATTTCAGCTACACCGGCTCGTTCTTCCGCAACGGGATGGATCATTTCACCTACGAAATGCCCTACCCCACCACCAACAACAATCCGGTCGGACTGTTCTCCTACGAGCCCGAGAACGACTACCACCGCATCGGCGCCAACTTCAGCCGCCGCATCCGCTCGGCATGGAGCGGCGAATTCTCGCTCGGCCTCGCGCTGACCCACATGCGACAGGACGAAGCTCTGGTGCCGGGTCTGTTCGCCTGCAGCGGCATGCTCAATGCCACCATCAGCTGCGACAACTGGAACACCCCGGCATCGCTGTCGCAGCGCAGCGCCGACCTCGGCATCGACCAGCAGCGGGTGACCGCCAAGCTGGTCCTGCAGCCTTCGGCCGCCGTGACCTGGCGCAGCCAGGCCAACTTCCTGCGCGAGGACTACGACGGCAACTATGTCGCCTTCAATCCGCTGACCGGACAGTTCGGCTACATCGGCGAGAACGGCGCCTTCCCCAACACGACCTGGCGCCCGGGCGCATCCAACAACGTGCATATCCGCAACCTGCCGCTGGACAAGGAAACCCGCGAATTCAGCAGCGGGCTCGACTGGCGCCTCGGCAAGCGCAACACCCTCGGCGCGAGCTACGGCTTCACCCGCATCGAACGCACGAACCGCGAGTTCAGAGTCACCGATGACAACACCCTGAAGCTGACCTGGGTCAACCGCAGCAACGACTGGCTGACCCTGCGGCTCAACTATGTCTTCCTCGACCGCAGCGGCGACGATTACAACTTCGACCCGTACGAGTTCATGTACACCCATCACGCGCCGGGTTTCGTCGAGCCGGCCAACGGCCTGGCCCCGCACACGACCACGGCCCTGCGCAAATACGACGTCGGCGAGAAGCGGCAGAACAAGCTCGACCTGATGGCGACGTTCGTGCTGCCGAACGACATGACCCTGTACGCCTCGCTGCGTGCCGAGGACAACGACCACGACGCGCAGATCGGCCGCTACGGCTACGACACCCTGGCCGCAAGCGTGCAGTGGGAGTGGCAGCCGCTCGCCGGCACCACGATCAGCGCCTGGTACGGCCATGACCGCTCCGGTCTCGACATGTCGAACACCAACGACGTCAACACCGGCCGCGACCCCGGACTCGGCGGTACGGCGCCGGCCGATGGCGGCAACGCCGCCTATCCGGATGGCTACCGCTGGTGGATGAGCGACACGCAGCGCAACCACACGCTCGGTGCGAACCTGCGCCATCGCATGGGACGCGCGACCCTCGACCTCGACTGGAACTGGATCCGCGCCAAGGGCATCACCGCCTGGGTGGCGGAAAGCACGTTCGCCAGTCCGACCGCGACCGTGGCCGGCCTCACCGGCGCCTTTCCCGACATGACCTACCGGGTCAATTCGCTGAGCGCATCCGTGCACCTGCCGGTCGGCCAGCGCATCGCGCTGCGCGCATTCGGCAGCTGGGAACGTGGCCGCGTATTCGACTGGCACTATGCCGGTCTCGACGACGACCGCACCACCGGCAACCTGATCTACATCGATGGCGGGCCGCAGAGCTACAACGCCCACCTGATCGGCCTGATGATGGAGGTGAAGCTGTGAAACGGCCTCTCCCGTCCCTGCCCGAACACCGGCGGCACCGCACGTTGCAAGCCTGCCTGCTGACCGCCGGCCTGCTGGTCGGTTTCGACGCCTCCACCGCCGCGCAAGACGACACCGCCGGCGACGAGGCCGCGGCAGTGGCCGACGCCCACGACTGGTTCGACTTGCGCCGGCAGGCAGCCCCGCCCGGCAATGTCGAGGCCGGTCGCACCAAGGCCCTGCTGTGCGCGACCTGTCACGGCCCGACCGGTGCCGCCTCGGTGGCACCGATGATTCCGAATGTCGCCGGACAAAGTGCGGACTACCTCTACTGGGAACTGCTCGAGTACAAGCGCGGAACCCTGGTCGAATCGCCGATGACGGTGCTCACCGCCGACATCTCCGAGGAGGACATCCGCGACCTCGCCAGCTTTTACGCCGTCCAGGCTCCCGGGGCGCACAACGTCGAAGCCGACGCCGCCGCACCGGACCCGGAACTGCTGACCCGCGGCGAGCACCTGTACCGCAACGGCGATCCGGCCAGGGGCATCCCGGCCTGCCAGGGTTGCCATGGCGCGGATGCCCGCGGACCGGCATTCGCCGGGCGCACCGACAGCCGCGGCCATGCACCGTATGCGGCCTACCCGGCCCTGCGCAGCCAGCGTGACGTCTATCTGCAGGCCCGCCTGGCCGCCTTCCGCGACGGCAAGATGCGCTATTCGACCACTGATTTCGTGATGACCGGAATCGGCCGCCAGCTCGACGACGACAGCATCCTTGCCCTGTCGACCTGGCTGTCCAGCCTGGAGCCCTGAGCAGTTTCCTCCCGCTTGATCGCCGTCAAGGCGTATTCAGCCGGATTGCCGCAGAATCCTCCCCCATCAGGCCCGGTCCGACGGCCTGCCACGGGCGCCCCGGCGCACCGTGGCGGTGTCACGCCTGCGCCCTTCGTTCCCCCATCCACAGGAGATTTCCATGATCCGTCCTCTTCTCGCCGCCGCAGTCCTGTTTGCCGCACCGCTGGCCTCGGCCGCGACCTGCTCGGTCGACATCGAAGGCAACGACGCGATGAAGTTCAACCTTGCCAACATCGATGTCAGCAAGGCGTGCAAGGACTTCACCATCAACCTCAAGCACGTCGGCAAGCTGCCGAAGGCCGCGATGGGTCACAACGTCGTCATTTCGAAGACCTCCGACCTCTCCGCCGTTGCGGCTGACGGCATCAAGGCCGGCGCCGCGGCCGAGTACGTGAAGGCCGACGACGCCCGCGTGATCGCCCACACCGCCATGATCGGCGGCGGCGAGACCGCCAGCGTGACGTTCCCGGTGGCCAAGCTCGATGCCGGTCCGTACTCGTTCTTCTGCAGCTTCCCGGGTCATTCGGCGCTGATGAAGGGCACGATCACCCTCACCCCGTAAGCGCTGCCTGCGGGCGGGGCAGCCATTGCCCCGCCCCGCCGCTCCACGCTCACCCAGCCCGTTCTTCCAGACGGAATCCGCACGCGTTCGCGCAGGCGTCGAAGTGCGGGAACGAGGTGGCGACATTCGCGCAGTCGTCGATCCGCACCGGCCCGTCGGCAACCAGGCCGGCGACGGCGAAACTCATGGCGATGCGGTGATCGCCGAAGCTGGCCACGCGCCCGCCCCTGATCGTTCCACCCCGGATCTCGGCCCCGTCCGCGGTTTCCGCGATGTCCACCCCGAGTGCCCGAAGGCCCGCAGCCATCGTCGCGATGCGGTCCGATTCCTTGACCCTCAGTTCCGCTGCGCCACGCACGCGCGTCGTGCCGCCGGCGGCCGCTGCGGCAATGAACAAGGCGGGAAACTCGTCGATCATGTCGGGCACCCGATCGACCGGCACGTCGATGCCGTGCAGCGGTGCGTGGCGCACGACGAGATCGGCCAGCACCTCGCCGCCCTGCTGGCGACGATTCTGCTGGCGGATGTCGGCCCCCATCCGGCGCAGCACGTCGAGCAGGCCGGTGCGGCGCGGGTTGAGGCCGACGTCGCGCAAGGTCAGCACCGAACCCGGCACCAGGCTGGCGGCGACGAGGAAGAACGCCGCCGACGAGAAATCGGCCGGCACGACGACCTCACCGGCATGCAGCCGGTGCCCGCCGCTCAGGCGCGCCCAGCCTTCGCCGAACGCCACCGGCCAGCCGAACGCAGCCAGCATTCGCTCGCTGTAGTCGCGGGTCGGATGCACCTCTTCGACCACGGTTTCACCCTCGGCATACAGGCCGGCCAGCAGGATCGCCGACTTGACCTGGGCACTGGCCACCGGCGGCTTGCAGCGGATGCCGCGCAAACGCCGGCCGCCGCGGACATGCAGCGGCGGCAGACCACCGTCGCCGGCCTCGATCCTCGCGCCCATCTCGACCAGCGGTTCGATCACGCGGCGCATCGGTCGTCGCGACAGCGATTCGTCGCCAACCAGCACGGAATCGAATGCCTGCCCGGCCAGCAGGCCGGCGAGCAGGCGCATGCCGGTACCGGCATTGCCGCAGTCGATCGGCGCCGCGCTGCCGGCGAGGCCATGCAGGCCGACGCCGTGCACGACCCGTTGCGAGGCCGACGGCGTCTCGATGCGCACGCCCATCTGCGCGAACGCGCGTGCCGTCGCCCGCGTGTCCTCGCCCTCGAGAAATCCCGAGATCGTGGAGGTTCCTTCGGCCAGGGCGGCGAACATCACCGCGCGGTGCGAGACCGACTTGTCACCCGGAATCACGACCTCCCCGCCCAGCGGGCCCGAAGGCGAACTGGTCCAGTCGATGCGTGTGCTCACGGCAGGGCCGCCAGCAGGCGCTCGTTCTCGTCGTGCCGGCCGATGCTGATGCGCAGCGCATGGCCGAGGCCGTATCCCGCCATCGGCCGCACGATCACGCCGCGTGCAAACAGGTGTCGCTCGAGTGCGCCGGCATCGCCGCCGAGGTCGACGAGGACGAAATTGGTCTGTGACGGCAGCACGTCATGGCCGCGACGTTCGAGTTGACCGGTCAACCAGGCACGCTCCGCCCATGTCCAGTTGCGCACGTGGGCGAGGTGCGCGTGATCGGCCAATGCCGCCTCGGCCGCGGCAAGGGCAATCGCATTGACGTTGAAGGATTCGCGCAGGCGTTCGAGCACCGCAACGACGCCGGGATCGGCGATCAGATAACCGACGCGCAGGCCGGCCAGCGCATGGGCCTTCGAGAACGTGCGCGTGACAACGAGGTTCGGATGACGTGCGGCCAGCGCGAGCGCGCTGCGCGGTCCGCCGGCATCGACGAACTCGTGATAGGCCTCGTCGACGACGACCAGGGCGCTCGATGGCACGCGATCGAGCAGCGCAGCCAGCTCGTCATCGTCGAACCAGCTGCCGGTCGGATTGTTCGGATTGGCCAGGAACACCAGCCGCGTGTCGGGCCGGACCGCGGCGGCGATTGCCTCGAGGTCATGGCCGTAACGCCGTGCGTGCGTGCGCACGAACGCCGGCACCCGGATGCCGCGCGCGCCCGCCGCGGCGGTGGCGATCGGGAACACGGCAAAGCCGTATTCGGAGTACACGGTGGAGGTGTCCGGACCGGCAAAGCATTGCGCAAGCAGCATCAGCAGCTCGTGGGAGCCGTTGCCGAGCGCGATCCGCGCGAGGTCGACATCGAGGTGGGCCGCAAGCGCCTGCTTGAGGGCACCGCCCTTCGGGTCGGGATAGCGGAACGCGCCGCCGATCGCCTCGCGCATCGCCGCGACGGCGAGCGGACTCGGACCCAGCGCATTCTCGTTGGAGCCGAGTTCGGCCAGCATCGCGCCGTACGCACGCCGCAATGCCGGAAGGTCGTGTCCGGGATCGTAGGCACGCAGTGCCGCGGTCGCCGCATTCGCCAGCGCGCCAGCGTCGAAGCTCATGGAACCGCCACGGGATACGAACCGAGTACCTTGATCTGCGCCGAATGCTCGACCAGTTCGGCCAGTGCCTGGCGCATTGGCGGGTCGTCGACGTGACCGGCGAGGTCGATGAAGAACGCGTATTCCCACTTGGCCTGGTGGGACGGCCGCGACTCGATGCGGTTCATGCTGACACCATGCCGGGCGAACGGGCTCAGCACGTTGAACAGGGCACCGGGCTGGTCCTTGATGAACACCAGCACCGAGGTGCGATCGTGTCCCGAGGGCGGGAACAGCTGCCGGCCGAGCACGAGGAAGCGGGTGGTGTTGTCCTTGTTGTCCTCGATCGGCCCGGTGATGACCTTGCGCAACCCGTAGACGTGCGCGGCGGCCTCGCCGGCAATCGCGGCGGCGTCGTCGGCATTGCGCGCGCGGCGCGCACCCTCGGCATTGCTCGATACCGCGATCCGCTCGACCTTCGGCAGGTTGCCGCGCAGCCAGCCGGTGGTCTGGGCGAACGACTGGGTGTGGGCGTAGATGCGTTCGATGTCCTCGATGCGGCCCGAGCGCGAGAGCAGGAACTGGTGCACGCGCAACTCGACCTCGCCGCAGATCTTCAGGCCCGAGGTCAGGAACATGTCGAGGGTGACCTGGATCGTGCCCTGGCCCGAGTTCTCCACCGGCACGACGCCGAAATCGGCATTGCCGTTCTCGACCTCCTGGAACACCTCCTCGATGCTCCCCATCGGCATGCCGTGGGCCGAACGTCCGAAATGCTTCAGCACGGCCTGCTGGCTGAACGTGCCTTCCGGACCGAGGAATCCGATCTTGAGCGGTTCCTGCTGCGCCAGGCAGGCCGACATGATCTCGCGGAACACGTGCACGAGGACCTCGTCGCTGAGCGGCCCTTCGTTGCGATCGACGACCATGCGCAGCACCTGTGCCTCGCGTTCGGGCCGGTAATAGTCGACCGCCGCCGCCAGCGGGCCCTTGGCGAGGCCGACCTGATGCGCCCAGTGCGCGCGTTCGGCAATCAACTGCTGGATGCCGCGGTCGATCGCATCGATGCGGGTGCGCACCTCGGCGAGATCCGGAATCGGCCCGGTACTGCTGCTGTCGTCGCTCATGATTCGGTTACCTGGACGGATGCGGGCGCGACGATGTCAGCCGTGACGCGCGGCGAAATCGCGCATGAAATCAATGAGGGCGTCGACGCCTTCCGGCGGCATCGCGTTGTAGATCGAGGCGCGCATGCCGCCGACGGCCTTGTGTCCCTTCAGGGCCAGCAGGCCGGCTTCGCGCGACTCGGCGAGGAACGGCGCATCGAGTTCCGGGCGCGGCAGGAAGAACGGCACGTTCATCCAGGAACGCACGGCCGGATCGACGCGGTTGGTGTAGAAGCCGCCGGAGCCGTCGATCGCCGAATACAGGCGTTCGGCCTTGCGGCGGTTGCGTTCGCCGATCACGGCGAGCCCGCCCTCGGCCTTGAGCCACTTGAACACCATTGCGGCGAGATACCAGCCGAAGGTGTTCGGCGTGTTGAGCAGCGAACCCTGCGCGGCGTGTTCGGCATAGCTGAGGATGCGCGCGATGTCCTTCGGACAGCGTTCGAGGAGGTCGTCGCGCACGATCATGACGACGAGACCCGACGCGCCGATGTTCTTCTGCGCGCCGGCATAGATCAGGCCGAAGCGCGAAACGTCGAGCGGACGCGAGAGGATGTCCGAAGACATGTCGGCAACCAGCGGCACGTCGCCGGCCTCGGGAATGGCGTGGAACTCGACGCCGTGGATCGTCTCGTTCGGCGTGTAGTGCAGGTAGGCCGCGCGCGGATCGAGGTCCCAGCTTTCGCGCGGCGGGATGCGCGTGTAGTTCGAATCGAGCGACGAGGCGGCGAGGCGCACCTGCGTGTACGGCGAACCCTCGCGCACCGCCTTCTCGCCCCAGGCACCGGTGACCACGTAGTCGGCCACGCCGTCGCGGCGCGCGAGGTTCATCGGGATCTGGGCGAAATGCTGGGTCGCCCCGCCCTGCAGGAACAACACCTTGTAGTTCGCCGGCACGCCGAGCAGGTCGCGCAGGTCACGCTCGGACTCCTCGGCGAGGGCCATGAACTCCTTGCCGCGATGACTGATTTCCATGACCGAGGCACGCGCACTGCCCCATTCGAGCAATTCGGCCTGGGCCTGGCGCAGCACGGCCTCGGGGAGCGCCGCCGGGCCGGCACTGAAGTTGAAACCTCGCGTCACGGGATTTCCTCTGGCTTCCGGCGCGACGCCCAAGGCAGCGGTCCGCGGTCGGTCCCCGCATTATGCCGCCCTGCAACAAAGCCGCAACTTCGGAAGATGCGAACCACACAGCGGAGAGCAATCTCGGCCGATGGTCGACTCCTGCACCCGGCGCCGGCGCGCCCGCGAACTGCGAACCCGAATGACCGACGCCGAGCAACGTCTCTGGCATCGCATCCGGCGCAGGCAACTGCTTGGCGTGCAGTTCCATCGGCAAAGGCCATCGGGTCCGTACATCGCCGATTTCCTGGCGCCCGCCGCGGGACTGGTGGTGGAAACCGACGGAGGACAGCATTTCGAGGCCGAAGGTCTTGCCAGTGACCACCGACGCGATGCCTGGATGCAGGCGCAGGGCCTGGGTGTGCTGCGATTCGACAACCGGCAGGTATTGCCGGAGATGGATGGTGTGCTGGAGAGATTGCTCGACGTGATGGCAGAGCAACTCGCCGCTACGCGGCTCGCATCGCCCCTGCCCCCTTCGCAAGCGAAGGGGGGAGCCATGGCAACGAATGAAGCCGCTTGTTTTCCCCCTTCCTTGCGAAGGGGGATTGAGGGGGATGCGCCGGGCGCGAAGCGGTCGGCGTTATTTCCGCACGACGCCTGCGCGTCGTGGCATCCTCACTGGCCATCGGAGGAACCATTCGATGTCCCGCTACCGTCCGCCACGCCTGCCCTCGTCGACGATCACGCCCGAATCGGTCTGGCTGCGCCGCCGCGACTTCATTCGTGCCGCGCTGGCCGCACCGTTCGCGCTGGCCGGCTGCACCGGCGAGGGCAAGGCCGATGCGGCGCCGGTACCGGCCGCACCGGCGGCGCCGCGTCGCGCGCTCGACGTGGCGGTGCGCGGCCGCTACGCGACGAACGATCCGCAGACGCGCGAGATCGACGCGACGAGCTACAACAACTACTACGAGTTCGGCACCGACAAGGACGATCCGGCGCGCAACTCCGGTCGCTTCAAGGCGGAACCCTGGAGCGTGGAGATTGCCGGCCACGCGGCGAGGACCGGCCGCTTCGCCCTCGAGGACCTGCTCAAGCCGCATGCGCTCGAGGAGCGCATCTACCGCCTGCGCTGCGTGGAAGCCTGGTCGATGGTGATTCCCTGGATCGGCATTCCGCTCGCCGACGTGCTGAAGCGCTTCGAGCCGACCGCGCAGGCGAAATACGTCGCCTTCACCACGGTCGAGCGTCCGCGCGAGATGCCGGGGCTCTCCTACCCCGTGCTCGACTGGCCGTACCGCGAGGGCCTGCGCATCGACGAGGCCATGCATCCGCTGTCGATCCTCGCCGTCGGCCTCTACGGCCGCGTGCTGCCGGCGCAGAACGGCGCGCCACTGCGCCTCGTGGTGCCGTGGAAGTACGGCTACAAGAGCATCAAGTCGATCGTGCGCATCGAGTTCACCGAACGGCAGCCAGCGACCTCGTGGAACGTCTCGGCGCCGCACGAGTACGGTTTCTATTCGAACGTGAATCCCGAGGTCAGCCATCCGCGCTGGAGCCAGGCCAGCGAACGGCGCATCGCCGGTGAAGGCTTCAACCTGCTCGGCAACCGCATCCGCACCCTCCCGTTCAACGGCTACGCCGAAGAAGTGGCCGCGCTGTACGCCGGCATGGACCTGCGCCGCCACCACTAATGACGCGTCGACCGGACCGCGTCGCCGCCAGCAAGCCGTTCGTGTTCACGGCCGCACTGCTGCCGCTGGCCCTGCTCGTGCTGGCCACGCGCAACGGCAGCCTCGGTCCCGACCCGGTGGCCACGCTGGAACATGAAACCGGCCTGTGGGCGCTGCGCTTCCTGCTCGCCACGCTGGCGATCACCCCGCTGCGCCAGCTGAGCGGCTGGCCCTGGCTGCTGCGCTACCGGCGCATGCTCGGCCTGTTCGCGTTCTTTTACGCAAGCCTGCACCTGGTCATCTATCTCGTCGTCGACCTCGGCGGCTTCTGGGCGCAGATCTTCGGCGAGATCGCGAAGAAGCCGTTCATCACGGTCGGCTTCCTCGCCTGGCTGCTGATGATCCCGCTCGCGGTCACCTCGACCAAGGCGATGATGCGCCGCCTCGGCCGGCGCTGGGCCCGCCTGCACCGGCTCGTCTACGCGATCGGCGTGTTCGCCGTGCTGCACTTCCTCTGGCAGGTCAAATGGGGCGAGACGATCGCCGCGCTCGAACCGGTCGTCTACGCGGTGATTTTTGCCGTGCTGATGCTGTTCCGCCTGCGCAGGACACCGTCCCGCGCGGGCTGAAGCGGAAATCCTCATTCGAAGCCGGTGCGATCGGCACTCAGTCGGCGCGAACCGCCTCGAGCCGCGCATCGATCAGCGCACGCGGGAATCCGAACGCATCGGTCAGGTGTTCCAGCGCCGCGCGCTCGCGCGCGAAGACCCGGCCATCGGCAGCCACCAGGCGCAGCAGGGTGTCGTACAGGCGTCCGACCTCGGGACTGCCCTTCGGATGCACGACGAGGAAGCGTGCGACCTCCAGGCCGACGTCGATCTCGCGCTTCTGGCCGCGCAGGAAGGCGGCATGGGCGGCTGCCTTGCCCTTTTCCGGCAATTCGAGGTCTTCCATCAGGCGGTTGGCGAACTCGGCCTCATGGCTGGTAACGAAGCCGTCGGCCTTGGCCAGCCAGCCGATCAAACCGAACGAAACCTCGACGCCGACGCGCTGGTCGTCATCGAACGGAGCGCCGGCGAACCAGCCGCCAATCGCACCACGCAGGTCACGCAGCACGCCACCCAAACCGTCGTTGCCCATGGAAGCCCCCTGTACTCCGCTGCACTGGGCGCATGGTGCGATGAATGCGTGCGCAGCGGAAGGGGGCGGCCTCAGCCGGGCAGGTCGGCGTTGTGGTAGACGTCCTGCACGTCGTCGAGCTCATCGAGCCAGTCGAGCAGGTCGCGCAGGGTTTCCCCGACCTCGCCGTCAACCGCGACGCGGTTGGCCGGGCGCATGACGACACCGGCTTCGACGGCGGCGAATCCGGCATCGGCCAGGGCCTTCTTCACCGCCTCGAACGCCTCGGGCGGACAGATCACCGTGGTGTGACCGCCGTCGGCGGCGACGTCGTCGGCACCGGCATCGAGGGCGACTTCGAGGACACGGTCCTCGCTGCCCTCGGCGCCCGTTTCGACGAGGATCTCGCCGACGCGCGCGAACTGGAAGGCCACCGAGCCACTGGTGCCGAGATTGCCGCCATGCTTGTTGAGCGCGTGACGCACGTCGGCGACGGTGCGCACCGGGTTGTCGGTCATGGCATCGATGATCAGGGCGACACCGGACGGGCCGTAGCCCTCGTAGCGCAGCTCCTGCATGTCGTCGGCGCCGTCGGCGCCCGAGCCGCGGCGCACGGCGCGCTCGATCGTGTCCTTGGACATGTTCGACGACAGCGCCTTGTCGATGGCGATGCGCAGGCGCGCATTGCCGGCCGGATCGGCGCCATTGCGCGCGGCGACGGTGATCTCGCGGATCAGCTTGGTGAAGATCTTGCCGCGCCGGGCGTCCTCGGCGTTCTTGCGGCCTTCGATGCTGGGGCCTCTGCCCATGGGAGTTCCTGTGGTTCCGGGATGCGGGGCGCCGCGCCGATCGGACGGCGGGGTCGCGATTTTAACCGCCTCGTCCCTGCCCTGTCAGCGCAGGCCGTCGATGCGCAGCGCGATCGGGCAATGGTCCGACGGATGCTCGGCTTCCGGCACGCCGTAGTCGAACTGTTCGAATGAACCGGCGACCACCCGCGCGGCCGCGCCTTCATCGAGCACGATGTGGTCGATGAAGTCGGGATAGCGTTCGACACAGCGCGCGGGCTGGCCGCCCGCGGCATCGACGAGGCGGGCGTCCGGTTCATTGAGCTGGCGCCAGACCGGATCGTCCGGCAACGCCAGGCGGCGGTTCCAGTCGCCGAGGAGGACGAAGTCGACGCCCTCGGCGCGACGCGCGGCAATCCAGCCTTGCAGCACCGGCACCTGCCCGAACAGCACCGGACAGGCTTCGCGTTCGCTCCCGGTCGCGCAGCCGCTCTTCAGGTGCAGTGACAACAGGCGCAGCGGTTGCGCGCCTTCGAGGGACACGTCGACACCCCAGCGCAGGTCGGGATCGCCGAGACCCAGGGCATCGACATCGGCATGGCCGGCCAGCACCGCCGCCAGTTCGTCGACCGG
>ERZ795041.643-NODE-643-length-12523-cov-3.872875_pt1 | contig 12523 bp, 8 predicted proteins | sample MGYA00375125_ERZ795041 | MGnify/ENA primary metagenome ERZ795041 (study PRJEB30170, sample SAMN03074214) | activated sludge metagenome | biome: Common Effluent Treatment Plant; feature: Wastewater; material: Activated sludge; isolation source: activated biomass in a...
CTGTGGGCGTATCGAAGTTTGTCGGCCCAACCGTATTGGGAGGCGGCACGTCAGGAGATTCTGCAGATTCAAGAATGCAGAGCGTGCTCGCGCCGCCAGTTCTATCCGCGCGATCTGTGCCACCACTGCTGGAGCCGCGAGCTCGACTGGATCGTGTGCTCCGGTAAGGGTGTGATCCATAGCTACACCGTATGCCATGTCGCGCCACATCCTGATTTCGCTAATCGACTGCCGCTGGTGATTGCGATCGTCGATCTCGAAGAAGGCGTGCGCATGACCACCAACATCGTCGATTGCGATCCGTCAGCAGTGCACATCGATATGCCGGTGGAGGTCGTTTTCGATCACATCACCGCCGAGGCGACCTTAGTCAAATTTCGACCGCAGGTAGTTCCGGTACCGCAGGTGCAGCGATGAAACACTTGCTGACGGAGAACCGCGACGGTGCGTTGTGGGCGACTTTCAACCGTCCTGAGGTGTTCAACAGCATCTCGACCCGCATGGCGTGCGAGCTCGATGAGATGTGGGAGTGGGCGCGTTCCGATTCCGCAATCAGGCTCGTCGTCTTGACCGGTGCCGGCGATCGGGCGTTTTGCTCGGGCGGTGATTTGAAGCAATTGATTCCACTGCTGACCGGTGCACGTCAGCCGCAGGACGAGTACGACCGACGGTTCTTGGCTCCAGGCTTTGCTTCGCGGATCACGATCCGCGATGACAGCTTTCACAAGCCGATCGTTGCGGCAGTCAATGGCATTGCGTTGGGCGGCGGCAGCGAGCTTGCCGTGGCGTCCGATATTCGAATTGCCGCGAGCACAGCACGCTTCGGCTTGAGCGAGCCGAAGGTCGGCATCGTCGCCGCCGGCGGCACGACCGTGCGATTGCCGCGACAGATTCCCTGGTGCCAGGCGATGGAATTTCTGTTGACGGGCGAGCAGATCACGGCGCAGCGAGCGCTCGAGATCGGTTTGCTCAATCGAGTGGTCGAGCCATCGCAGTTGCTGACGGAAGTGCAGAAGGTGATCGATAAGTTGCTGGACAACGCACCGCTTGCGCTGCAAGCGATCAAGCGCGTGGCTTTGCAGAGCAGCGGTGTCTCCTTGCAGGAAGGTTTTGGCATCGAGAGCCACGAGCTGATTGCGGTGTTGGCCACCGAAGATGCGAGAGAAGGCCCGCGAGCGTTCGCCGAAAAAAGAAAACCGCAATTCGTCGGTCGATGATCGTGACATTCATTTCTCAGCTGGAGCAAAGATCGTGAAACGACTGATATGCGTGATGACATTGCCCCTCGTGTCGTTAAGTCCAGGCGTTGCTTGGTCTGCCGATGAGGGATTCGTTCTCGAAGAGATCATGGTGACCGCACGCAAGCGCGCCGAATCGTTGCTCGATGCGCCGCTTGCCGTATCGGTAGTGTCCGGCGCGGACATGGAAAGCCAGGGCGTGACCGGGCTAGAGCAGCTCTCGGCGAAGGTGCCGAGCCTGCAAGTCGGCCGTGGTGCGCAGGCGAGCTCGATCTATATTCGGGGCATCGGCTCGGGCATCAACAAGGGATTCGAACAGTCCGTCGGCATGTACATCGATGGCATTTATCAATCGCGCAGCCTGCAGTTCACCCAGTCGGTGTTCGATCTGGCCAGGGTCGAAGTTCTACGTGGCCCGCAGGGCGTGTTGTTCGGCAAGAACACGGTCGCCGGTGCGATCAAGATCGAAACGGCGAGTCCGCCGCTCGGCGAAGGCTTTACTGGATCGGTCAGTGCGCTGTGGGAGCCGGAATTCGATACTCGGCGCTACTCGTTGGCGTTGAGCGGCGATCTTACCGATACGTTGGCGGCGCGATTCGTCTACACCGATTCCTCGTCCGATGGTTACGTCAAGAATCGCGTACGCAATACCGACGAGCGTCAGGACGAGGATCGCGCGGCACGATTGACGCTCGTATGGGAGCCTACCGATTCGCTGTCCATCACCGGCAAGGTGTCGTATGCCGAAATGGAAGCCTACGGTGCAGAAGTCGTGATCGCCGACATCAACTACGACGTGATTCCCGGCTATCTGGCATTGGGTAAGACGACGTCCGTGCTCGGCTCGTTGATTCTCTCCAATGGATTGGAGCCTAACTTCGGTTTGTCGCGAGGCTGGGAGAGCTACACCGGCAATCTGCAGTGGTCGCCGCAAGACGTTGAAACCAGCGAGTCGACCAACGCCTCGCTCAATGCCGAGTGGGATCTCGGCAGCTACGTGCTGTCCTCGATCACGGGGTTCACTAAGTTCGAAACCGACAACGATCACGACGTCGACTTCACGTCGGTCAATCTGGCGCACACGATCGAAGGCGAGAAGATCGAGCAGTTCTCGCAGGAGTTGCGCATCGCTTCCGATTGGGACGGTCCGGTCAATGGAGTGCTCGGTGCGTACTACGAAAAGCAGCGGCTGCGAATTCAAAACGAGAACGAGCTCGACGGCACGATGGGCGGTTTGATCAGCCCGTTGGTCGGCGGTGCGCCGACCCTGTTCCACGCCAGCGTGCTTGCGGCGAGCAATCCGGCGGTCACGGCGCTCATTAACGCGGGCTTGCTGCAACCCACGACGCAGCTCAATTCCGTCGATCGTCGCTACACGATGAAACAAACGGCGGAGACGAAGGCGATCTTCGGTGAAGTCGAGTTCAAGCTGGCGGACGGCTGGGCGTTGGAGCTGGGTTTACGCTATTCGGAAGACGAAAAAGATGTCGTGAAGGACAACATCATCGGCACCGGACCGCCGGGACAATTCGTTCCGTTGGTGCGACCTGTCGATACGGCAGGGTCCGCCAATCTCAATCAACTACTGGCTGCAGCCTATGCGGCAGGTGGGCCGCAGGCCGTGCTCGCACAGGTCGTATGGGGTGGTTTGGTGACCTACCCGCACCTGCAATTCCTGACTCGCAACGAAGACCATCTGGACGGTGCGGCCAAGCTGCGCTGGGAATACAGCGATACGGGCATGGCGTATCTATCGTTCTCGCAGGGCTACAAGTCCGGCGGCTTCAATGCGACGCCCGATTCGGCGAATCCCGACGGTACGCCATCGACGGGCACCGAGTTCAAGGATGAGTCCGTGGATGCATGGGAGCTCGGCTTCAAGCAATCGTTGCTCGATGGGCGTGCGCGTTTGAGCGCAACCGTTTATCGCAGCGAGCTCAAGAACCTGCAGGTGACCGCGTTCAACGGTATCAATTTCATCGTCGGCAACGCGGCCGAGCTGATCGTGCAAGGCGTCGAGGTCGAAGGTCAGTGGAAGCTGACGAGTGAGCTCGAGATTGGCTTGAGTGCGAACTATCTGGATCACGAATACGCGTCGTTCCCCGGTGCACCATGCACGATCGCCGAAGGTGCGCTCGTTGCGGTCTGCTCGAAGGATCTCACCGGAAAGCGCGGTGCATACGCGCCCGAATGGAGCGGCACGTTCTATGTGGATTTCGTCCGCTCGCTCGGTGCGAACTGGAATCTGTTCGCTCACATCGACGTGAACTACAAGGACGACATGTATCTGGGCAACGATCTCGACGAGGCGCTGCACCAGGATGCCTACGTCAAAATCGATTCGCGCATCGGCGTGATGTCGGCCGACGGTGCATGGAACATCTCCGTGTTCGGCCGCAACCTGACCGACAAGCGAACGTTCACGTCCGGTCTCGATGCGCCGCTTACGGGCGGTATCAAAGCAGCGTGGGTCGAAGAGCCGCGTGTGCTCGGCCTGCAGGCGATGTACCGCTTCTGAATCGAGGGGTTGCCTATATCGCCTGCGGTTCGATCGCGGGCGATACGGAGACGTGACATGTTCGACATCAAAGAGATCAAGATAGCGCGACTCGGTCTGTCGGGGCTCGAAGCCACGTTGAGTGACGAGGAAAGAGCGCTGCAAAGCGCTGCGAATCGCTTCGCGCTCGACACGATGCGTCCATATGCGGCCAAGCTCGATCGGTTGCAGCCGGAGGAGGTCGTCGCCCCGGGATCGCCATTGTTCGAGTACTTGCAGCGTCTTGAGGCATCGGGTCTGTTTAATCTAGACACGTTGGCATCGTTGCAGCCTGCGCAGATGTCGAGATTGTTGCCGCTGTTGCTGGAGGAGCTCGGCTATGGCGATGTGGGATTGACGGTGCTGGCGATTGCCGTCTCGTTTCCTGCGTTCGCCGCGGCGTTGTCCGGGGACCCGCAGCTCATGGAGCGTTTCAAGGGCTTGCCGGGGTGTTGGATTGCGACGCAGCCGGATCGCGGCAGTGACGTATTGGATATGGCCGGCAGAGAGACACTGCGTGGCAGCCGGCAGGATCGCGGCAATCTCGTGGCGCGCCTCGACCGGGATCACGTGGTGATCAATGGACAAACCTCCGAATGGGTGTCGGCAGGACCGATTGCGCAATGTGCGCTCGCCTATCTGCAGTGCGACTACGGTCAAGGCATTCATCGTGAGAACGGTTCGCTGCGCCTGATCGGGGTACTGATTCCGTTCGATCTGCCCGGCGTATCGAAGGGCAAGGCGCACGACAAGCTCGGGCAGCGATCCTTGCCGCAGGGTGCGATCTACTTCGACGACGTACGTGTTCCCAAGAAGTACATTCTGGCGGGTGAAGATGCCGCGGAGCTCAGCTTCTACGGCGCATTGACATTCGCGAACATGGAGATTGCCTGCACATTGAGCGGGCTTGCGCGCGCGGCGTTCGAGCATGCGCTGAAGTACGTGCACGCAAGACGCCAGGGCGGCGCGGCGCTCATGGAGCATCAGAGCGTTCGCCTGCGCGTGTTCGATGCATGGCGCAAGCTCGAAGCCTGCAAGGCGATGTCGCGACGCGTGGTCGACTACAACTATGGTGCGAACGGACCGCACTTTCTCGCCTCCGTCACGAGCAAGACCTTCGTGACACAGACCGCGTACGAAGTGGCCGATGCTGCCGTGCAATTGATGGGCGCCAACGGCCTGTCCCGTGAGTATCCGGTCGAGAAGCTGCTGCGCGATGCGCGCGCGGCGCTGATCGAAGACGGCGAGAACAACATTCTCAGTCTTCACGGTGCGAATCACTTGAGTGATTGGTATCGGCATCACGCCGGCTGACCGCATTGACCCATTTCCTTTCCGAGTAGAGAAATCATGTCGAACTATCCTGTCGTCGTTTACGGTGCGAGCGGCTACACCGGTCGCTTGGTCGCCGAGTATCTGCGCGAATACAACATTCCCTTCATTGCCGCAGGCCGCGACAAGAAACGGGTCGAAGAGGGCATGAAGCAAGTGCCGGGTATCGAAACGGCCGACTACAAGATTGTCGAAGCTGAGCACGATGCGAAGAGCCTTGCTCAGCTCTTCGATGGCGCGAGCGTCGTGTGCAACACCGTCGGTCCATTTACATATTACGGAGAGCCGGTCGTCGCGGCGTGCGAACAGGCCGGAGCCCACTACATGGACAGCACCGGCGAGCAGGGATGGATGCTGCAGATGAAGAACAAATACGGCGACGGTTTCAAGAAAAAGAACATCGCGCTCGCACCGAGCGCCGCGTACATGCACACGATCGGGCAAATTGCTTGTGAGATCGTGTTGGAGAAAGCAGGCATCGATTCGCTCGAAGTGGGCTGCCTGACCAACGGCGTACCGACGTTCGGCTCGACGCAGACGATCTTCTCCATGTTTCAGTCCGAGCATCTGTACTTGGCCGACAACAAGCTCGTGCCATGGGTCAAGGGGCGCGGCTTCGAAATGGTTGCGCCGGGCATGGCGACGACGGTGTTGTGCCATCCGTGGGGCGGCGGCGCGATACCGCTTGCGTACATGGACGATCCGCGCGTAATCAATTGTCGTCATCTCACGGCATTCGACAATCGTCCGATGTTCGAGATGGTAATTGCGATGCAGAAGAACTACGAAGACAACATCAAGAATCTGCCGGCTGCGGAGCGCGAAAAAGCGCTCGCCGAGATCGCCGCCAAGATGCAGCCGGGCATGCCGCCGCGCGAGCGACTGCGCACCGGCCGCAGTACCGATTTCGCCCATGGACGCGGTGCGGCCATCAGCCGCTCGTGCGTCATTCGCAGCACGCCGCCGTATCAGATCACGGGACTGCTCATGGCGGCTGCAGCTCGCAAGCTGATCGACGAGGGCACGAAGAAGGCGGGCTTCGCTTCTTCTTGTCACATCGTCGGGCATCGTTATCTGCTCGGCGCGCTGCAGAACTTCGTCCCGATCGAAGTCCAGGTCAGCTGAAGGCGGCACCCATGCGCATCATCGATTTCTTCGACCGGGGTGCGGAGCTGTACCCGCACAACATCGCCTTCATCGATGGCGATGAAAGGCTCACCTACACGCAGGCGGCTGACGCCACGCATCGCATTGCTGCCGCGTTGCATGCACACGGCTACGCGAAGGGAGCGAAGATCGGCGTTTATGCGCCGAACTCGAATATCGCGTTCTTGAGCCTGCTCGGTCTGATGCGCGCGGAAGGAGTCTGGATTCCCATCAATCCGCGTAATTCGATCGCCGTGAACGCGGATCTGTTGCGCCGCTTCGATGGCGAGTTGCTGCTGTATCACAGCATGTTCGAGGCCGAGGTACGGCAGATCCTGGCGGTGGCGCCGAATATCAAGGCTGCGGTGTGTATCGATGCGACGAGCGAACGCAATCCGTCGTTGGCGTCGTGGCTCGAAGGCAGTGCGATCCGGCATGAGGTCGGACCGCAAGACGAGCACGAAGTGATGGCGATCTTTCCGACCGGCGGCACGACCGGCGAGTCCAAAGGCGTGCTGATGACTCATCGCAGTATTGCTACGCTGTTCGCAAATTTCTTCGCGCACTTTCATTATTACGACGGAACCTGCCATCTCGTCGTCGCGCCGATGACTCATTCGGCGGGTATTCTCGGTTGTATGCATTTCGCGCGCGGCGGGACCAACGTCATTGCGCGAAAAGTCGAGCCCGGCGCGATCCTGAGCGACATCCAAACTTACAAGGTGACGCATCTGTTCTTGCCACCGACCGTGCTCTACATGATGTTGGCGCATCCGGATGTGAAGAAATACGACTATTCCTCGTTACAACACTTCCTCATTGCGGCTGCACCGAGCTCGCTGGAAAAAGTGAAGGAAGCCATCGGTGTCTTCGGTCCAGTGATGAGCGAATGCTTCGGACAGGCCGAATGCCCGGCCGCCATCACGATGAAAGCGCCGTGGGATTACCTGGGACCGAACGGCGAGATCGATGAGGCGCGCTTGCAAAGCGTCGGCCGACCCGCCGTGTTCAATACCGTCGCCATTCTCGACGACGAGGGTTGTGAGCTGCCGCGGGGCGAGATGGGAGAAATCTGCGTCAAAGGCGCGTTAGTAACCCCGGGTTACTACAAACAGCCGGAAGCGACGGCGGAGATTCGCAGCTTCGGCTGGCATCACACAGGCGACATCGGCGTCATGGATGGCGACGGTTTCATCACGATGATGGATCGCAAGCGCGACATGAGCATCAGCGGTGGGTTCAACGTGTATCCGAACGAGATCGAACAAGTGATCGCGGCACACCCGAGGGTTCAAGAGTGCGCCGTCATCGGTGTGCCCGATGAGAAATGGGGCGAGGCGGTCAAGGCGGTCGTGCTGCTCAAGCCGGGCGCGCCCGTCGATGCGGAGGAATTGATTCATCTGGTCAAGGGACAGCTCGGCGGTGTGAAGGCGCCGAAGAGCATCGACTTCGTCGCCGATTTGCCGCGCAGCCCGGCGGGCAAGGTCATGAAGAAAGAAATCCGCAAAGCCTATTGGGTCAATGTGAAGCGCGGTATCAACTGATCGCACCGCGTGCATCGCAGCGCCTTGGCAGGCTGGAGGTACGAACAATGAGTCGAGTGATCGTCGCCGGTGTCGGTATGGTGCCGTTCGCGAAGCCGGGACAGAGCAACAGCTACGATGTCATGGCATCCCATGCCGCGCGTGCGGCTTTGCAGGATGCGGGCATCGGTTACGAAGATGTACAACAGGCATATGCCGGTTACGTGCACGCAGACAGCTGCGCCGGGCAAGCGGCGCTGTATCACGTCGGCATTACCGGGATCCCGATCTACAACGTCAACAACAATTGTTCGAGCGGCTCATCGGCCTTCGCACTTGCGGCGCAGGCTGTGACTGCAAGTGCCGTCGAATGTGCGCTCGCGGTGGGTTTCGAACAGATGGATCGCGGCGCGATCGGTCTTGCATTTCCTCATAAGACGAATCCGCTTGCACGGCATCATCTTGCGCTGCAAGCCGTGCATGGTTTGAGCGATGAAGAGATGAGGTTGCCGCCGGCGTTGAGCATGTTCGGCTGCCAGGTCGAAGCGATCGAGGCGCTCGGCGTCACCCCGGAAACATTGGCGAGGATCGCTGTGAAGTCGCGCGAACACGCGGCGAAGAGTCCTTATGCGATTTTCCGTGAGCCGCTAACGGTCGAAGAGATTCTGGCGACGCCGCCGATCTTTCGCACGATGCGCAAGCTGTATGCCTGCCCGCCGAGCTGCGGCGCAGCTGCGGTGGTCGTATGCAGCGAAGCGTTTGCGCGGCGTCACGGTGTTCGCGGTGGTGTCGCGTTGGTCGGGCAGGGCGTCAGCAGCGATCTGGAATCGGGTCTTGCGGGTGACGTCATGAACATCATGTTGCAATCGTTGAGTGAGCAGGCGGCGCGCCAGGCGTATGAAAGCGCAGGCGTCGACCCCCAAGATATCGACGTGATCGAGCTGCACGATTGCTTCACGAGCAACGAAGCGGCGACGTACGTGGCGCTCGGCTTGTGCAAGATGGATGACATCAATCGATTCGTCGCCGATGGCGACAACACCTACGGCGGAAAGTATGTCATCTGTCCGTCAGGCGGATTGTTGGCGAAAGGCCATCCACTGGGTGCGACGGGACTGGCGCAGATCACCGAGTTGACCTGGCAGCTGCGTGGCGATGCTGGCGAACGTCAGGTCGATTCGGTGCGCACGGCGTTGCAACACAACGTCGGTTTGGGTAGCGCAGGCTTCGTGCACATCTTCCAGCGCGCTTGAATCGGTGCGCAGCATCGCTGGCATCGATCGCATGATCCTCTCGTGGCTTTCTTACGCGGGAGCACCGCGCCTGCAAGAGATTTGTCGCGGTGAGTAGCTCGATGGAGCTGGTCTATCCGCTCGAGGCGCCCGATCGGCTCGGCGGTGTCACCCAGGTCGCGCCCGGCGTGTTGTGGGTCCGGATGCCTTTGGATGATCGGCTCAATCACATCAATGTCTGGCTGCTTGCTGATAGCGATGGTTGGACCCTGGTGGATACGGGCGTCAATAGCGATGCGACGCGTGCATTGTGGGAGCGAGTGCTCGCCGAGCATGCCCGCGAACCGCTGAAGCGCATCATCTGCACTCACTACCATCCCGATCACGTCGGTCTCGCGGGTTGGCTACACGAGCGCACCGGCGCCGAAGTCTGGATGACGGCCGCAGAGATCGAAGCGACGCGCCATAGTGTGATGGAGCCTGCGCCTGTGGCGCAGGCCGCAGCACGGACATTCTTTCGCAGTTTCTCCACGGATATGGAGGCCGTAAAGCGTCAGGACGACTTCTGGAGACTGATGTCGTCGATGATCCATCCCCTTCCAGCGACCGTGCGATTGATCGAGGAGCCGACAATCCGGATCGGCGAGCACGAGTGGCGCGTCATCATCGGTCGCGGTCATTCGCCGGAACACGCGTGTCTGTATTGCGAAGCATTGCAGTTGCTGATTGCAGGCGATCAAGTGTTGCCGGGGATCACCAGCAACGTCAGCGTCGATCCGCACATGCCTGACGCAGATCCCGTGCAGCGCTATCTCGAATCATTGGTGATGTTTGCGCGGCTGCCTCGCGATACATGGGTGTTGCCTTCGCACCGTAACGTGTTCCTCGGCCTGCAACGGCGTCTCGATGCGCTCGCCGGCGCCGTACAGCGAAGGCTCGACTTGATTCTCGATGTCTGCGCCGAGCCGGCGGACGCGGATCACATTCTTTCTGCGCTGTATCCGGGTGCGTTGAATGAGCTGTCGTGGCGTCTCGCTGTCGGCGAGATGGCGGCGTATCTCAATCGCCTGCAGGCCGATGCGCGTCTGGTGCGTACTGCGGCCCCGGACGGATCGCATCGCTGGCGTGCCGTCCGTCAGCCAGCACCGGCTGCACCTGCAGATTCCTCGCTTTCGTAATCAAACGCCCTGGAGATTGCCGATGTCCGATGTCGTCATCGTCGCCGCCAAACGTACCCCCATCGGTTCGTTTCAAGGCGCGCTCGGATCGGTGAGCGCACCCAAACTGGGCGCAGCGGCGATTCGTGCAGCGATCGAGTCGGCTGGCATCGTCGGCGGCGATGTGCAGGAGGTGATTTTCGGTTGCGTATTGCAGGCGGGTCTGGGTCAGGCGCCGGCGCGACAAGCGGCATTGGAGGGCGGTGTGCCGATCGGTGCGCCGGCAACGACGATCAACAAAATGTGCGGCTCCGGCCTGAAGGCCGTCATGCTGGGCGCGGACCGGATTCGCACGGGCGATATGCAGATCGTAGTTGCGGGCGGGTTGGAGTCGATGAGCAATGCACCCTATCTGTTGCCCAAAGCGCGCGCCGGCCTGCGCATGGGTCATGCCGAACTACTGGATCACATGCTGCGCGACGGTCTGCTGAGCCCATTCGATGGTCACCACATGGGTTACTTCGCCGATCGTACGGCGCAAAAGTACGGCTTCTCGCGTGAGGAGCAGGATCTGTTCGCCGCGGAATCGGTGCGGCGCGCTCAGGCAGCCGTGAATAGCGAGGCGTTCGTGGATGAGATCACGCCGCTCGTCGTCGCGCAGCGTCGTGGCGAGATGGTCGTGGCCCGAGACGAAACGCCGTTTGCGCTGGACATCGATCGTATTCCCTCGCTGCGACCTGCGTTCGTCAAGGACGGTACGGTGACACCGGCAAGTTCCTCATCCATCTCCGACGGAGCAGCGGCAGTGGTGTTGATGGACGCGACGGCGGCGGCGAGACGTGGCTTGAAATCATTGGCGCGCATCGTGGGCTATGTGAGCCATGCGAACGAACCCGAGTGGTTCACGACGGCGCTGGTAGCGGCGACCGGCAAACTGCTGAAACGTGTCGGCTGGCAGCCGAACGAGGTCGATCTGTTCGAGATCAATGAAGCGTTCGCGGTCGTTGCGATGGCGGCCATGCGCGATCTGGGCATCGAACATGCGCGGCTCAACGTCGACGGTGGTGCATGTGCGCTCGGCCATCCCATCGGTGCGACGGGTGCGCGCATCCTGACGACGTTGATTCATGCGTTGCGCCGACGCGGCGGTCGGCGTGGCGTCGCATCGTTGTGTATCGGTGGCGGGGAAGCGGTAGCGCTCGCCGTCGAGATCCTTTGAGACGACGGAGACGATCTGCCCATGTACCGCGCACCCTTGAGAGAGATTCGCTTTGTGCTGCACGAGTTGATCGGCGATGAGCAGGTGGCCGACATGCCGCATTTTTCCGGCTACTCACCGGAGCTTGCAGATGCGGTGTTGGAGCAGGCCGGAAGGTTTGCGGAAACGGTGCTCGTGCCGATCAATCGCACCGGCGATCGAGAAGGAGCCGTATGGAGCGACGCGGGTGTGCGAATGCCGCAATCGTTCAAGCGCGCCTACGAGCAGTTCGCCGCTGACGGTTGGGGACAATTGCGCGTAGCGAGCGAGGATGGCGGGCAAGGTGCGCCGACATTGCTCAGTACGGCGGTCGAAGAATTGTGGGCGTCGGCGAATCTGGCCTTCAAGCTGTGCCCCATGCTCACGCAGTGTGCAATCGAGGCGCTGTCTCGCTGCGGTAGTGCAGAGCATAAGAAGCGATATCTTCCCAGGCTCGTCAGTGGCGAATGGACCGGTACGATGAATCTTACCGAGACGCAAGCCGGCTCCGACCTCGGTGCGATTCGTACCCGCGCCGTCAGAGACGGCCAGCACTTCAGAATCTTCGGACAGAAGATATTCATCACCTACGGCGAGCATGATCTCACCGAGAACACGATTCATCTGGTGCTTGCGCGGATCGATGCAGCGCCGCAAGGCATCAAAGGCCTGTCGCTGTTTCTAGTGCCAAAAGTGCTCGTGAACGATGACGGCACGCTGGGCGCGCGCAACGACGTGCGGTGCGTGTCGATCGAGCACAAGCTCGGCATTCATGCGAGCCCGACTTGCGTGCTGACGTACGGCGATGATGGCGGGGCGATCGGCTATCTGCTCGGCGAGGCGAATCGCGGGCTCGAATACATGTTCATCATGATGAATACGGCACGACTGTCGGTTGGATTGGAAGGCTACGCGCTTACCGAGAGTGCGTACCAACAGGCGTTGCATTGGGCGATGCAACGCCTGCAAGGGCGGCCACGGACAAAAGCCGCGGCGATCGATGGACAGGCGTTGCCGATCGCTCATCACCCCGATGTCAAGCGCATGCTGCTGACGATGAAAGCCGTCGCGGATGCCGCGCGTGCACTTACGCTGTATGCGTCGCTGCAACTGGATCTTGCC
>ERZ795041.644-NODE-644-length-12512-cov-4.105322_pt1 | contig 12512 bp, 9 predicted proteins | sample MGYA00375125_ERZ795041 | MGnify/ENA primary metagenome ERZ795041 (study PRJEB30170, sample SAMN03074214) | activated sludge metagenome | biome: Common Effluent Treatment Plant; feature: Wastewater; material: Activated sludge; isolation source: activated biomass in a...
TCGATCGCCTCGCTGTCGGCGTTCTACCACGACACCCTCGACATCAACGATCCCGAGCAGCGTCGCCTCGCCGCGATCCGCCTGCTCGCCAAGATGCCGACGATCGCCGCGGCGGCCTACCGCACCTCGATCGGCTGGCCGATCCGCTACCCGCGCAACAACCTCGAATACGTCACCCGCTTCCTGCACATGATGTTCGAGGTGCCGAGCGAGCCGCTGGAACTGAATCCGGTGGTGGCCAAGGCGCTCGACCTGCTGTTCATCCTCCACGCCGACCACGAACAGAATGCCTCGACCTCGACCGTACGCCTGGTCGGTTCGACCGGCGCCAATCCGTACGCCTGCGTCGCCGCCGGCATCGCCGCGCTGTGGGGTCCGGCTCATGGCGGTGCCAACGAGGCCGTGCTGGAGATGCTGACCGACATCGGCGACGCGAAGAACGTGGCCAGCGCCGTGGCCAGGGCCAAGGACAAGAACTCGGGCTTCCGCCTGATGGGCTTCGGCCATCGCGTGTACAAGAACTTCGACCCGCGCGCGACGATCATCCGCGAGATGACCCACAAGGTCCTCGCCGACCTCCACGTCAGCGATCCGCTGCTCGACGTCGCCGTGGCGCTCGAGGAAGTCGCGCTCAAGGATTCGTACTTCATCGAGCGCAAGCTGTATCCGAACGTCGATTTCTACTCCGGCATCATCTACAAGGCGCTGAAGATCCCGACCGAGATGTTCACCGTCATGTTCGCGATCGCGCGCACGGCCGGCTGGGTCGCGCACTGGCTCGAGCAGCATGTCACCCCGGATGCCAAGATCGGCCGCCCGCGCCAGATCTACACGGGCGCCGCGCAGCGCGATTACGTCGGCATCGACCGGCGCTGAGCGGAGGCCGCTCGCGGCGCCGGCTTCAAGCGGCGGCGATCAGTTCCTCGACCGCCGCCCGTCCGGCCCGGCGCATCGGCTTGCGGGTGACCCGGTCGAGTGGCGCGTGGTGCAGGCCGTCGTGGCCGAACACCATCAATTCGACGGCGATGCCGTCGGCCGCCAGCAGCAGGGCCGGCACTTCGATCTCGCGCGCGGCATCGAGCGCCAGCAAGCGTGTTTCCTCGTCGTACGGGATGCCGTGTCCGTCGAGGAAAACGAGCACCTCGCGGATGTCGTCGGCGAACAGGTGCAGGCGCACGCCGGAGTGCTCGTCGGCGGTGCCTTCCAGCACCGGCCCGACCAGGCGCGGCTCGAAGCGGGCGAGGAAACGCATGGCTTCGACGGCCGCCTCGCGCAGCCGGCGCAGTTGGCGCGGTTGCGCATCCGCCTGGAACAGGCGCTGGTGTTCGCGCAGGGCCTCCTCGATCTCGAGGTTGCGCGGCAGTGCGGCGGCATCCGGCACGCCGAGGCGGCGCGCCGCCTTGCACTTGGCTTCGTGATAGTCGCGCAGGCCGCCTTCGGCGATCAGGCGGGCGGCTTCCACGGCGATGCGCCGGCGCGTTTCGGCGCCACCGCGCGGCGCGGCGGGTTGGCGGCGCGCCATCAGAACACGTCGTAGGCTTCGCTCTGCTCGTCCTCGCCCTGCGCGGGGCGGGTGGCCAGGCGCGCCACGTCCTCGGTCTTGAAGTATTCGATGATCGAATCGGGATCGCCGGACGGCGCAAGCAGGCCGCTGCTGCGGTCGATGCGTGCCGTGCTGATGCCGGGCGGCATGTCGAACGGCTGTTCGGGCACGTCGCGCAGGCCCTCGCGCATGAAGTCGATCCAGGCCGGCAGCGCGGCCTTGGCGCCGTATTCGCCGCGGCCGAGCGAGGTGAAGTCGTCGAAGCCGACCCAGCTGGTGGCGACGAGACGGGCATTGAAGCCCGAGAACCAGGTGTCGCGATGCTCGTTGGTCGTGCCGGTCTTGCCGGCGAGGTCGCTGCGCTTGAGCACCAGCGCGGCGCTGCCGGTGCCGCGGCGGATGACGTCGCGCATCAGCGAGGTGACGAGAAAGGCATTGCGGGCGTCGATGACGCGTGGCGCCAGGCGCGGCTCGCCGGTGGCCGGCATGGCGGCCTGCGCACTGGCGATCAGCGGGTTCGTCGTCGGCATCGCCGGGGTGACCGTGCTCGTCGCCGCCACCACGCTGCCGTCCTCGGCGCGCCGCTGCGGACACTCCCGGCAGACCCGCGGCGGGTCTGCGCGGTAGATCACCTTGCCGTCGCGATCGGCGATCTCGCGGATGAAATAAGGGTCGACGAGGAAGCCGCCGTTGGCGAACACGGCATAGGCGCGGGCCATCGCCAGCGGCGCGGCCGAAGCGGTGCCGAGCGCCATCGACAGGTTCTGCGGGACCTGCTGCGGGGTGAGGCCGAAGCGGGTGACGTATTCGTGGGTGTACTGCAGGCCGAGCGCATCGAGCAGGCGCACGGAGACGAGGTTGCGCGAGCGCACCAGGGCTTCGCGCAAACGCGTCGGGCCATCGAACTTGTCGTCCTCGTTCGACGGCGTCCACAGGCCGCTCGGCCGCGACGGGTCCGGGAACACCAGCGGCGCATCATTGATGACCGAAGCCGGGGTGAAGCCGTGGTCGAAGGCCGCCGAATACAGCAGCGGCTTGAAGCTCGAGCCCGGATTGCGGTTCGACTGGGTCGCCCGGTTGAACTTGCTGCGGCCGAAGTTGAAGCCCCCGACCAGCGACACGATCGCGCCGTCCTCGGGGTCGAGCGCAACCAGCGCGCCCTGCACGGCGGGAATCTGCGACAGCTGCCACTTCTCCTCCGCGTCGCGCACGACGCGCACGATGTCGCCGACCTTGAGCACTTCGTCGACCCGCTTCGGTGCGGCGCCGCGCCGGTTCTCGTCGATGTAGGCGCGCGCCCAGGCGACCGCTTCCAGCGGCAGTTCGACGGTCTGGCCGTCGGCGAGTTGCACGGTGGCCTGGTTGGCGTCGACCTCGGCAACGATGGCGGGGATCAGGCCGGAGACGCTGCGCCAGGTGTCGAGCGCCCGCACGAGGTCCTCGGGGTGCGCTTCGACCGGCACCTCGACATTCGCTTCGGCGCCGCGGTAGCCGTGGCGCGCGTCGTAGCCGAGCAAGGCATCGCGCAGGCCCTTGTTGGCGGCCTCCTGCGCGCGCGAGTCGATCGTCGTGCGGATCACGTAGCCCTCGTTGAGGGCGTCGTTGCCGAGCTGTTCGATGGCCTGCTGGCGGACCATTTCCGCCAGCCACGAGGCCTCGACCTCGATCGGCGGCTCGTGGGCGAAGGACTGGGCGGGTTCGGCGTTGGCCTGGTCGTGGGTGGCCTGATCGATGTAGCCGAGTTCGAGCATGCGGCCGAGCACGTAGGTGCGACGCAACAAGGCGCGGGGCGGGTTGTTGAGCGGATTGCCGGTGGACGGGAACTTCGGAATCGACGCCAGCATCGCGCACTCGGCGAGGGTCAGCTGGTCGAGCGTCTTGCCGTAATAGAACTCGGCCGCCGCCGCCACGCCGTAGGCGCGGTTGCCGAAGAAACTCTTGTTCAGATAGAGCTGGAGGATCTCGTCCTTGCTCAGTGCGCCCTCGATGCGGAAGGCGAGGAACATCTCCGACAGCTTGCGCGTGTAGGTGACTTCCGGGCTCAGGAAGAACTGGCGGGCGACCTGCTGGGTGATCGTGCTGCCGCCGGCGACGTGCTTGCTGCCGGTGGTGGCGACCAGCCAGACCGCGCGCAGGATGCCGCCGATGTCGATGCCGCGGTGGTGGTAGAAGTCGGCGTCCTCGGCCGAGATCACTGCCTGGCGCAGGCGCTCGGGCATGTCGGCGGTACGCGTCGGGATGCGCCGGGTCTCGCCGAAGGTTGCCATCAGCTTGCCATCGGCCGAGTGGACCCTCAGCGGGACCTGCAGGCGGACGTCGCGCAGGCTTTCCACCGACGGCAGGCGCGGGGCGATCAGCCAGTAGGCAATGCCGATGCCGGCGGCGCCGAGGACGATTCCCGCGAGGGACAGATAGAGCGCCCAGCGGGCCAACCGGAAAAAGATTCTCATGCCTCGGGCGCGACTTGTGATGACAGTCAAGGTAGATGATGCAAGCCGCGGAGTATAGAACCATTGTGGCTGCGGGCAGGGAGCAATCTCCATGCCGGGAGGGGGCCCGGCAGCCCGGATCCGGGACTTTTCGCGACACGGTCGACGGTTCGCGCGGCTGGTGTTGATAAACGGTTAAAGTTCCGATTTAATGTGAAAGCGCATCTTTCGCTCGTAAGAGCGCGTGGGAAGGGGAAAAAGTGTGGGACTCTTCACTCCGAAGGCACCGGCGCTGATCGGCGTCGACATCAGTTCGACCGCCGTCAAGCTGCTGCAGCTCACGCAGAACGGCACCCGTTACCGCGTGGAGCACTACGCGGTCGAGCCCCTGCCGCCCAACGCGGTCGTCGAGAAGAACATCGTCGAGGTCGAGGCGGTCGGCGAGGCCATCCGGCGCGGCTTCGCCCGTTCCGGGGCCAAGACCAAGTTTGCCGCCGCCGCGGTCGCCGGATCGGCGGTCATCACCAAGATCGTGCCGATGCCTGCCGACCTGTCCGAGGAGGACATGGAGGCGCAGATCCAGATCGAGGCGAACCAGTACATCCCCTACCCGATCGAGGAGGTCAGCCTCGATTTCGAGGTGCTCGGTCCGGTCAAGGACAACCCCGACATGGGCAACGTCCTGCTCGCCGCCTCGCGGACCGAGAACGTGGACCTGCGCATCGCCGCGCTCGACCTCGGCGGCCTTGCCGCCATGACCTTCGACGCCTAGGGGTCGGCCATGAGAACGCATTCAAGCTGATCGCCGACCAGCTGTCGGTGCCGAAGGATGCGGTGGTCGCCGTCGTCGACGTCGGCGCGACCATGACCACCCTGATCGTGCTGCGCAACCAGCGCACGATCTATTCGCGCGAGCAGGTGTTCGGCGGCAAGCAGCTGACCGACGAGGTCATGCGCCGCTACGGACTCAGCTACGAGGAAGCCGGTCTCGCCAAGCGCCAGGGCGGCCTGCCGGAATCCTACGAGATCGAGGTGCTCGAGCCGTTCAAGGAGGCGATGGTCCAGCAGATCTCGCGCCTGCTGCAGTTCTTCTTCGCCGGCAGCGAATACAGCCGCGTCGACCAGGTCGTGCTGGCCGGCGGCTGCGCATCGATTCCCGGCGTTGCCGACATGGTCGAGGAACAGCTCGGCGTGCCGTGCACGGTGGCCAACCCGCTGGCCAACATGTCGATGGCCGGCCGCGTGCAGGTGCAGACGCTCGCCCAGGATGCCCCGGCCCTGATGATCGCGTGCGGACTGGCGATGAGGAGCTTCGACTGATGGCCAGAATCAACCTCCTGCCGTGGCGAGCCGAGCGGCGCAAGCAGCGCGAGCGCGAGTTCTACATGATGCTCGGCGCGTCGGCGCTCGCCGCCGTGCTCGTGTTCCTCGCCGCTTCGTACTGGATGGGGCAGCGCATCGACAACCAGAATGCGCGCAACCTCTATCTGGAAAAGGAAATCAAGGACCTCGACGAGAAGATCGACCGCATCAAGGATCTGGAAAAGACCCGTGCGCAGCTGCTCGCGCGCAAGCAGATCATCGAGGACCTGCAGTCCAACCGCTCGCAGATGGTCCACCTGTTCGACCAGCTGGCCCGCACCATCCCGAACGGCTCGCGCCTGACCTCGCTCAAGCAGGCCAATGACGTGCTGACGCTCGAGGGCCTCGCCGAATCGAGCACGCGCGTGGCGACCTACATGCGCAACATGGAAGACTCGCCGCAGTTCGGCCGCGCCGACCTGGCCAAGATCGAGAGCCAGGAAGGCAAGCCCGGCGTCGACCGCAAGATGCCGTACGTGTTCGCCCTGTCGGTGAAGACCCGCAAGGCCGACGACGAGCAGGCAGACGGCAACGAGCTGCCGATTCCGCAGGCGCCCGACGCGGCCGCGGCACCGAAGCCGGCAGCCGACCTCGGCGCCCAGCTCGAGGACGCGGCCGGCAAGCTGACCGCCAAGCCGGCTCCCGCCAACCCGCCGGCGGCGCCTGCCGCCGCGGCGAATCCCGAGGAGAAGAAGCCGTGAGTTTCTTCGACGACCTGCGCAACCTCGACCGCAACAACGTCGGCGGCTGGCCGACCTCGATCAAGACGTTCTTCGCGATCCTGATCGTCGCCCTGATCCTGTTCCTCGGCTGGTGGTTCCAGATCCGCCACCAGCAGGAAGAGCTCGAGGGCCTCGAACGCAAGGAAAACACCCTGAAGGCCGACTTCTCCAAGAAGCAGGCCCAGGTGGTCAACCTCGAGGCCTACGAGAAGCAGCTCGAGGACATGAAGGAAGAGCTGCGCCAGCTGATCAGCCAGCTGCCCGGCCGGACCGAAATGCCGAAGCTGATCCTCGCCATTTCCCAGGCGGCGCTCGGTGCCGGCATCAGCAACGACCTGTTCCAGCCGGGTCCGGAGATCATGAAGGGCTTCTACGCGGAGAAGCCGATCCAGTTGCGCATGACCGGCACCTACCACCAGTTCGGCGCCTTCATCAGCGCCGTCGCCTCGCTGCCGCGGGTGGTCATCCTGACCATGCACGACGTCTCCCTGCGTCCCGGAGCCACCGGTGCGCCGGCCGGCCGGCCGGGTGCGGCGGCGCCGGCCGGAGGTGTCCTCACCCTCGAGGGGACGGTCAAGACCTACCGCTACCTCGATGACAACGAGATTGCCGAATTCGAGGCGGCGAATGCGCCCGCGGGCACCAACAAGCCCGCCGCGGCAGCGCCGAAGGGAGGCAAGTGATGTCGCTCTCCATCCATCCAGGCGTCCGCATCGGCCTGCTCGGCCTGCTGCTGGCGGGAACCACGGCCTGCACGTCGGGAACCGACGAGGTGCGCCAGTGGGTCGCGCAGGAAAAGGCCAAGAAGGGCCAGCCGCTGCAGCCACCGCCGGTCATCAAGACCTTCGAGACCTTCGAGTACACGCTGAAGGCGCCGGACGACCGCGATCCGTTCAACGTGCCGTTCGACAAGTCCGAAGAAGAGGAACGCACGGCCGGTCCACGCCCCGACAAGAACCGCACGCCCGAGCCTCTCGAGGCGTTTCCGCTCGACGGCCTGAAGATGGTCGGCACGCTCGGCCCGGCCTCGGCGCCCGAGGGCCTGCTGAAGGATCCGGAGGGCGTCATCCGCCGGGTGCGGCCGGGCAACTACGTGGGACAGAACTACGGGCGGATCACCGCCGTCAGCGAGAACGAGATCCAGTTGGTGGAACTCGTTGCGAACGATACGGGCGGCTGGATCGAGCGTCAGACCTCGATCGCATTGTCCGATGCCCAGAAGCAATGACCGACCCGTTTGGGGGTGATGAGATGACCACGACAGCCAAGCACATCATCGGGCAGGCGCCCGGCGCAATCAGGAAGAGAAACCGCCTCGCAGGGTTGTTCGCCCTGTTCGGGCTCGCCAGCGCGGGCGCCGTACAGGCCGATAACGTGCTCGAGGACATGAGCTACTCGGCACAGCCGGGTGGCCGCGTCGAGATCACGCTGCGCTTCGCCGAAGCGGTCGGCGAACCGCAGGCCTTCACGACCGATTCGCCTCCGCGCATCGCCCTCGACCTGCCCGACACCCGCAACGGCCTCAGCCAGCGCCGCCTCGAGATCGGCGCGGGCGCGACCGCCGGCGTCTCCGCGGTCGAAGCCGCCGGACGCACGCGCGTCGTCGTCGACCTGTTCCGGCCGGCCGCGTACGACACCCGCATCAACGGGCGCGAACTCGTGCTGGCGGTCGCCGCCAACACCAGCGGTGCCAGCGCCGCGGCCAACGCCGCCGCCACCGCCAACCCGACCAAGTCGGTGGCCGCCTACGGCGTCGAGCTGACCAAGGTCGACTTCCGCCGCGGCAAGACCGGTGAAGGCCGCGTCATCGTCAACTTCTCCGGCCCCGGCGCCGCCGCCGACCTCCGTCGCGAAGGCGACCGCGTCATCCTCGACGTGCCGAACGTCAAGCTGCCGCCGAACCTCGCCCAGCGCCTCGACGTGCTCGACTTCGCCACCCCGGTGCAATCCATCGAGACGCGCTCGCGCGGCGCCGGCGTGCGCCTCGACATCGCCGTGCAGCCGCCGTTCGAGCAGCTCGCCTACCAGAGCGGCAATGAATACGTGGTCGAGATCGCGCCGAAGCGCGAGGACGACAAGGCCAAGGGCAAGAGTGCCGAGCCGACCTTCAGCGGCAGCCGCGTCACCTTCAACTTCCAGGACATTCCGACCCGCTCGGTGCTGCAGCTGATCGCCGACGTCTCCGACCTCAACATCGTCGTCGCCGACACCGTGCAGGGCAACGTCACCCTGCGCCTCATCAACGTGCCGTGGGACCAGGCCCTGCACATCGTGCTGCAGGCCAAGGGCCTCGACCAGCGCAAGCAGGGCAACGTGATCTGGGTCGCTCCGCAGAAGGAGATCGCCGACCGCGAGCAGGCGCTCGCCGACGCGCGCCTGCAGATGGAGGACAAGGTCGAACTCGTCTCCGACTACATCCCGATCAGCTACGGCAACGCCCGCGACATCGCCGCCCTGCTGACCCAGGAATCGAAGGGCAACCAGCAGGCCGGTGGCGGCTCGCAGCAGAACCAGGCGCGCGGCTTCCTCTCGCAGCGCGGCACGGTCAGCTATGACGATCGCACCAACACCCTGCTGGTCAGCGACACGCCGGCCAAGGTGCTCGAGATCCGCGAGTTGATCGCCGTGCTCGACCGCCCGGTGCAGCAGGTGCTGATCGAATCGCGCATCGTCATCGCCACCGACTCGTTCGCCCGCGAACTCGGCGTCCGCTTCGGCGTCAGCGGCGGCTACGAGGATCGCCACGGCAACATCATCTCGACTTCGGGCAACTCGGCCGCGGTCGACCGCATGACCAACCTCGCCCTGCGCAACCGCTTCGCCGGCGGCAGCGGCCTGCCGGTGATCAACCCGTCGAACACGATCGGCAGCGGCGTGCTGGTGCCGGGTGGCGACCGCCTCAACGTCAACCTGCCGGCGGCCAATCCGGCCGGCAGCTTCGGCCTCGCCATCCTCGGTGCCGACTACCTGCTCGACCTCGAACTCTCGGCCGCGCAGACCGAAGGCCGTGGCGAGGTGGTGTCGAGCCCGCGCGTGGTCACCGCGAACCAGAAGGAAGCCGTCATCAAGCAGGGCCAGGAAGTCGGCTACGTCACCTTCCAGAACTCCGGCGGCGGCGCCGGTGCCGGCACCGCGACCGTGCAGTTCAAGGAAGCCGTGCTCGAACTCAAGGTCACGCCGACGATCACCGCCGACGACCGCGTGGTGCTGAACCTGGCGGTGAAGAAGGACGCGATTGCCGGCTTCATCGACAACCCGGGTGGCGGCCAGGTGCCGCAGCTCGACAAGCGCGAGATCAACACCTCGGTGCTGGTCGACAACGGCCAGACGGTCGTCCTCGGCGGCGTCTACGAAGTCGAGAAGCGTGACGACCTGACCAAGGTTCCGTTCCTCGGCGACGTGCCGGTGCTCGGCAACCTGTTCAAGAAGAACGGACGCCGGGACACGAAGGCGGAACTGCTGATCTTCGTCACGCCGCGCATCCTGAGCGAAAGCCTGAAGTGAGACGTCCAGGGGCAGGGCGCGCATGAACCGCGCGCCCTCGAGACGTGACCGTGACACCCATTGCGAGCCTGGAGAAACCCCATGAGATTCCCCTTGAAGACCCTCGGACTGCTGCTCGCCAGCCTGGTCCTTTCGAGCTGCGGTGGCGGTGGCGGTGACGGTGGCGGTGGCGCATCGCCGCCGGCCAACGGCACCATCACGCTGACCGCGTCGCGCGTCGACCTGCCGCGCAATCCGAACAACGTGCTGCCGTATCCGGGCTCGCCGTACATGGCGGAGGTGCAGTTCACCTACCGCAATGCGCAGGGCACGATCACCGCGCTGACCAGCGATGCGACGTTCACCATCAGCAACCCGAGCATCGTCAGCATCTCGCCGCCGGACGATCCATCGACCGACGACATCAACGAGATGGCGACCCGCATGGTGTCGTTCAACGCGACCACCAACAACGGCTCCTACGTCCTTTTCGTCACTTCCTACGACGTCGCCGGCACCGCCGTGCTGACCGCTTCGGCCACCGACCCGACCACCGGGCGCACGGTGTCGCGCACGCTCAGCTTCACCGTCGCCGGCGCGACCCCGCTGCCGGCCGCGCTCGACATCGCGCCGTCGCCGACCAGCGTCTACGTGCCGGGTGCCGGCGGCAACACCAGTTCGGTCATCAGCGTGCGCGTGCGCGACGGTGCCAACCAGCCGGTGCCGGATCCGGGTGCGACCGACAACGTGCGCATCGAGATCGTCGGTGCGCCGGGCGGCGCCATGCTCTCGGCAACCTCGGCCGGTGGCCCGGTGACCGGTTCGTCGGTGCAGACGCGCACCATCAACGGCATCGCGACCGCCTCGTTCCAGGCCGGCACGACGCAGGGACCGATCCAGGTCCGCGCCACCGTCGACCGCGCCGACAACAACACCGCCAACGGCATTGCCGACCCGATTTCCGCGACCACCACGGTGGTCGTCTCCGACGGCAAGCTGTTCAGCCTGACCCTGACCTCGCCGATCATCAACGCCCTGCGCGTGAATCGCGTGTCCGACGGCGTGATTCCGCCGGAAGACCTCGAGCCGCCCGGCGAAGACGGCATCCCGCCGGATCCCGATGCGACCTACAGCCTGACCGTCAGCGCGCTGGCCAATGACCGCCAGGGCAACCCGGTGGTGCCGGGCACGGTCATCCGCTTCGGCGTCATCGACGAGCCGTACAACGTCGCCGCCGACCGCTTCTCGATGTCCGGCACGGACGGCGACGCCCTGGAAGGCGGCAACCTGTTCACCTCGGCCAGCGGCCAGTTCGTCACCGGCGGTGGCGGTGCGGGCCCGGGCGACGTGCTGGTCGTGTTCGGCGAGGAAGTGCAGGGCAACACCGATCTCGAGAGCGCCCTGACGGTGAGCAACATCAACTCGCAGACGAGCCTCAACACGACCTCGAACTTCAACCTCAACAACACCACCGGCAGCAGCGTCAACTACGGTCCGGTGCTGCCGTACGTGGTTGCCCGCGCCCAGCACGGCAACATCACCGCGACCGGCGTGACCAACGACATCGGTCGTGCCTCGGCGACGTTGAACTACACGATCTCCACGCTCGGCTACCTCAACGTCATCTGGGCGCAGGGCGAGAGCGTCGACTCGGTGACCGGCGGTGCGAAGCGGGTGACCGATGCCGGGATCGGTTCGTATCCGGGTCTGGCGCCGGCTTCGCAGATCGCCTCGCCGTCGCCGATCATCGGCAACACGACCCAGCAGGTGGTGGTCTGTCTGAGTGACGCGATGCTGGCGCCGATCCAGCGCGCACGCATCGGCTTCTCGTTCCAGCTGCCGCAGGGCACCGGTCGGGTCGACGGCGTCGCCGGCAGCGGCCTGCTCGGCTCGAGCACGGGTGCCAACGGTTGCGCGGTGGCGACGGTCGTCACTTCGGGTCTCGGTGCGAGCACCGACGATGCGCCGAGCGGCGTGCTGCGCTTCTTCTTCGGTGGCGCCGGCGACGAGGTCGACATCATCGTCAACCTCGCCACCCTGCAGGCTTCGCCGTCGTTCATCCAGGTCGGTGCCGATCCAGTCACCCGCACGATCACGCTGACGGCGCGCGACACGGCCGGCAACGCGGTCTCCGGCGTGCAGATCAGCGGTACCTGCACGGTGAGCGGCTCGGGCGGCGGTGGCGGCGGTGGCGGCGGTGGTGCGACGATCGTGCCCTCGTCCTACACCGGCGTGACGTCTGCCAGCGGCACCGCCCAGCACACGATCACCGCCCAGGGCTTCGCCGACAATGCCACGCCGCCGAACACGCTGGCGACCGGCACCTGCGTCTACACCACTCCGCAGGGTCTCACGGCGACGGTTCGCCTCGGCCCGACCGCCGGTGGTTGCGACTTCAGCCCCGGCTGCGACTGACCGCGTCGGGACCTGACCTGCAAAGGGGCCGCGCAAGCGGCCCCTTTGCTTTTCACCCGCGCCGCCGCGGCGGCACGCGCTGACAAGCGCGATGCCGCGATGGCACCATGGCGGCGACGGGTCGCGCGAGCCGGGGAAGCGGCATGGATCAGGCAAGGCGACGGCAGGTGGCTGCCGGCGAGATCATCTTCAGCGAAGGCGATGCGGCGACGACCGCGTTCCTGGTCGAATCCGGCCGCGTCGTCGTCAGCACGATCCAGCACGGCGAAGAGCGCCTGCTCGGCGAACTCGGCGCCGGCGCCCTGCTCGGCGAAATGGCCGTCCTCGACGATGCCGCGCGTTCGGCGACGGCGCGTGCACTGACCGATTGCGTGTTGATGCCGGTCGACCGCAGCCAGCTGGCCGAACGCCTGGCCGCGGCCGATCCGGTCGTGCGTGCCTTGCTGATGAACCAGCTCAAGCGCTACCGCTCGGCACTCGCCACCCTGACCGGCGACGGCGACGATGCGCATGGCGGCGGCCTGGAGTTGCGCAAAGCCGCGCAGCAAGGGATCAGCC
>ERZ795041.645-NODE-645-length-12511-cov-4.647158_pt1 | contig 12511 bp, 13 predicted proteins | sample MGYA00375125_ERZ795041 | MGnify/ENA primary metagenome ERZ795041 (study PRJEB30170, sample SAMN03074214) | activated sludge metagenome | biome: Common Effluent Treatment Plant; feature: Wastewater; material: Activated sludge; isolation source: activated biomass in...
TGCGCGCAGGCAGTGCGGTGACGCATGTGCAGACTTGTTCAGAGCATCCCTAGCCCTGATCCATCCCTGGTCACGCCACGGCCGCGCGCAGGCCGGCGGCATCGCGGGCCGGCAACGCCGCGCACTCGTGGGCCAGCAGCAGCACGGCGCTCAGCAGCAGCACCGCACCACCCTGGTGCAGGGTGCCGACGCTGACCGGGACGAACATCAGCAAGGTGGCGATGCCGAGTGCGACCTGCAGCAGGGCGGCGCCGAGCAGCAGGTCGAGGGCCAGCCGCTGGCGACGGTCGGCGACGCGGAAGCGCCAGCCGATCCAGCCGCCGATGACCACCGCCAGCGTGCCGATCGCCAGGCAGCGATGCACGAATTGCAGCAGGGTCGGGTTCTCGAACAGGTTGCGCCAGGCGGGCTCGAGGTTCGCGAGGCCTTCCGGGATCCAGCGGCCGGCCATCAGCGGGAAGGTGTTGTAGGCATAGCCGGCACGCTGGCCGGCGACGAAGGCACCGTAGAGGATCGTCAGCGCCAGCAGCGCGAGCAGCCCGCGGCTGAAATGGCGCAGCGCGGCATCGCCGGGCAGGGCCTGGCGGCGCGGTCGCAGCAGGCGCAGGGCGAGGCGCAGCATCGAGGCGTAGATGAGCAGGGCCAGACCGAGGTGCGCGGCGAGCCGGAAGGCGCTGACGCGCGGCATGTCGACGAGGCCGCTCTTGACCATGTACCAGCCCATGTACCCCTGCGCCGCGCCAAGCAGCAGGATGCCGAGCAGCGGCAGCCCGGTGCCGGCGGGGATGCGCCGACGCAACCAGAACCACGCCAGCGGCAGTGCGAACAGCAGGCCGAGCGCGCGCGCCAGCAGGCGGTGGCCGTACTCGAACCAGAAGATCGTGCGGAACTCGTCGAGCGACATGCCGCGGTTGACCTGCAGGTACTGCGGGCTGTCGCGGTAACGGTCGAACTCGGCCAGCCAGGCGGCCTCGCCGATCGGTGGCAGCACGCCGGTGACCGGACGCCAGTCGACGATCGACAGCCCCGACTCGGTCAGGCGCGTCGCGCCGCCGAGCAGGATGAGGCCGAACAGGGTGATGCAGCACAGCAACAGCCAGGTTCCGACGGCGCGGGCATCCGCACCGCTTCCACGCTCCGTTTCCATGTCCACCCGCATCGACGCCGCGTCGCGGCCAGTCCCCGATGTTGCGCCGTGCCAAAGCCCGCGTTCAATGCCGGCGCCGCTTCATTCGCGACAAGGTTGACCTGGATCAAGGACGCGCGAGTACGATTGAACGGAAATACCCGGCAAACCGCCGCGAGGACACACCGATGAGCCAGGCGCACGACGAGAACGAACCGATCCCCTTGATGCAGCGGCTGCTGGACAACCCGTTCCTGCTGTTGTTCATCGGCGTGCTGGTCCCGACCGTGGTTTACATCCTGTGGGGTGTCATCGACATCCTGACGATCCCGCTCGCGAAGTAGTCAACGACCCGTCACCAACTCCTGGGGATTTCCGATGAGCGCCATACTGCCGCCGTCCGAACGGTTGTGGTGGAAACATCCACTCGACCGCGTCGAAGGTACCTGGATCGCGATCGCATTCGTGTGGTGCCTGATCATGTTCTTCATGATGGTGTTCTGGCACATCTACGGCAAACAGAACCTGTCGACCGAAACCTACAAGACCACGCCGGAAGCCTTCGCCGAGAAGGCACAGGCGATGGTCGACAAGTACACCGTGCGCACCGAGACCGACATGCAGACGCCGGTGGTCGCGCCGCCGGCCGGCAGCGACGTCTACATGCTGGCGCGGCTGTGGGCGTTCTGGCCGATCCTCGAACTCGAGAAGGGCCAGACCTATCGCCTGCACCTGACCGCGATGGACTACAACCACGGGTTCTCGCTGCAGCCGAACAACATCAACATCCAGATGGTGCCGGGCTACGAGCACGTGGTCACGGTGACGCCGAACCAGAGCGGCACCTATTCGGTGGTCTGCAACGAATTCTGCGGGCTCGGCCATCACATGATGGTCGGGCGCATCTACGTGAATGACGGGGAGCAGGTCGATGTCGAACGCTGAAGCCACCCTGCCGCCGGCCAGCATGCCCGCCGGCAAGCACCATTACCGCACCTGCCCGCGATCGGGCCTGCAGTTCGAGCGCCAGGCCGAGCGCCTGATGCTGGCGAACGCGGTCGCCGCGGTGGTGTTCCTCCTGATCGGCGGCATCCTCGCGATCGGCATCGTGCTGACCCGCTGGCCGGCCGTGCACTGGCTCGAGGCGCACACCTTCTACCAGGTGCTGACCGCGCACGGCCTCGACATGCTGGTGTTCTGGATCATCTTCTTCGAGGTCGCGGTGCTGTACTTCTGCTCCTCGACCCTGCTGCGATGCCGGATCGCGACGCCGAAGATCGCCTGGCTCGCCTTCGCCCTGATGGTGATCGGCGCGATCGTCAACAACGTCGCCGTCTATCAGGGCGGTTCGAGCGTGATGATGACCTCGTACGTGCCGATGATGGCGGCGCCGTCGTTCTACCTCGGCCTGATCCTGTTCGCGGTCGGCGCGCTGATCGCGGTGTTCGTGTTCTTCGGCACGCTGGTCGTCGCGCGCCGCGACCGCACCTACCAGGGTTCGGTGCCGCTGGTGACCTTCGGCGCGATCACCGCGGCGATCATCGCGGTGTTCACCATCGCCTCGGGTGCGGCGATCCTGATCCCGACCTGGCTGCTGTCGATCAACCTCATCGAGGCAGTCGACCCGCTGATCTACCGCACGATCTGGTGGGCGTTCGGCCACTCCTCGCAGCAGATCAACGTCGCCGCGCACATCTCGATCTGGTACCTGGTGGCGGCCGTGGTGTTCGGCGCGCGGCCGATGTCCGAGCGCGTCAGCCGCGGCGCCTTCCTGCTCTACATCCTGTTCCTGCAGCTGGCCAGCGCGCATCACCTGCTCGCCGACCCCGGCATGAGCACCGAGTGGAAGGTCGTCAACACCAGCTACTTCATGTACTTCGCCGTGCTCGCCTCGATGATCCACGGCCTGACCATCCCCGGTGCGATGGAAGTCGCGCAGCGCCAGAAGGGCTATACGCGCGGCCTGTTCGAGTGGCTGCGCAAGGCGCCGTGGGGCAACCCGGTGTTCTCCGGCGTGTTCATCTCGCTGGTCGGTTTCGGCTTCCTCGGCGGCATCTCCGGCGTGATGATGGGCACCGAACAGCTCAACATGATCATCCACAACACGATCTACGTGCCGGGCCATTTCCACGCCACGGTCGTGGTCGGCACCACGCTGTCGTTCATGGCGCTGACCTACTACCTGATCCCGACCCTGTTCCGCCGCGAGATGATCAACCCGGGCCTCGCCCGCATCCAGCCGTACCTGTTCGGCCTGTCGATGTACTTCTTCTGCCTGGTGATGATGGGCGCCGGCACCCTCGGCGTCGCGCGTCGCCACTGGGACATGGCGTTCAGCGGCGCGGCCCACGCCTACGAATGGCCCGGCGCGGCCTACCTGATGATGGGCATGGTCGGCATCGGCGGCATCGCCGCGATCGTCGGCGGCGCCATCTACATCTACATCACGGTCGGCTCGCTGCTGTGGGGCAAGCGCCTGGAGAGCGGCAACCAGAGCCACGCGCCGACGCCGATCCCGCCGACCGCGCCGGCTGCGGTCGTGCAGAACTACGGCTCGCTCGGATTCGCCGCACCCGGCACTTTCGTGCTGGCGATGGTGTTCCTCGTCGCCTTCGTGCTGTATTACTTCGTCAACTGGAAGTACCTGTCGACGGTGTGGGGCCTGAGCTGAGCCGGGCCATGCCGCGATCGACGCGCCGACCCACGGGGGTGCCGCCATGACCGTCGCCACCAGCCTCCCGCAAACCGCCCTGTCGAGCCGGGTGCGGGACGTGCTGGGCCTGTTCAAGCTGCGCATCGGCGTGCTGATCATGGTCACCGCACTGGTCGGCGCCTTGGTCACGGCGGGTCCACGGCTGTCCTTGCTGCAATGGACCGTGCTGGCGCTGTCGGTGCTGACCGCATCGGCCAGCGCCGGCGCCTTCAACCAGTACCACGAGCGCCACAGCGATCGCCTGATGAAGCGCACGCGCGAGCGCGCCTTCGTCACCGGCGCACTGGTCGCCTCGCCGTTCTGGCTGTGGGTGATGGCCGTGATGCTGGTGGCCGCGGTGGCCACGGCGGCGGTCGTGCTGAATCCGGTCAGCGCGCTGTTCGTGTTCCTCGGCGCGTTCTTCTACGCGGTCGTCTACACGGTCTGGCTGAAGCGGCGCACGTGGTGGAACATCGTCATCGGCGGCATGGCCGGCAGTTTCGCCGTGCTGGCCGGAGCGGCGGCGGTCGATCCGCTGCCGGGCGCGATCCCGCTGCTGCTGGCGCTGGCGCTGTTCCTGTGGACGCCACCGCACTTCTGGGCACTGGCGATCGCCGGTCGTGCCGACTACGCCGCGGCCGGCGTGCCGATGCTGCCGGTGGTCGTCGGCAACCCGCGCGCGGCGCGTGCCGTGCTGGTCTCGACGGTCGCCCTCGTGCTGGTCTCGCTGCTGCCGCTGCTGTACGGCGCCGGCATCGTCTACGGCATCGCCGCCTGCGCCGGCGGCGGCTGGTTCGTGCACAAGGCTATTTTGCTGGCCCGCTCCCCGGAACAGCGTCCGGCGGCGATTGCCTGCTTCCTCGCCTCGCTGGTCCAGCTCAGCACGCTGTTGCTGGCCGCCGGCATCGATGCGCTGATGAGATGAAGCGCGACTCGCCTCCAGCAGGCGGCCTGCTGCGGACCGGATTCCTGCTTGCCTGCCTCGTTGCCCCGCTCGTGCTGCAGGCCGCAACGGAACCGGCCCCGCGGGCGACGTTCGGGCTCGACCAGGAGGAAGCGTTCGCCTTCAGCCGCGCGACGATCGGCACGATCCCGCGCGATCACGTGCTGCTCGACCGCCAGGGGCGCGAGGTCTCGCTGTCGGACTACCGCGGCAAGCCGCTGCTGCTCAACTTCGTCTACACCAGCTGTTTCCAGATCTGCCCGAACAGCACGCGCTCGCTGTTCGCCGCCGTGCGCGCCATGCGCGACCGCTTCGGCCACGAACAGTTCAATGTCCTCAGCATCGGCTTCAACCAGCCCGAGGATTCGCCGCAGGCGATGGCGGCCTTCGCCCGGCAGCAGCGCATCGACGATCGCAACTGGGAGTTCCTCAGCCCGCGTGCCGAGGACGTCGCCACGCTCGCCGCCGATTTCGGTTTCCGCTTCGCGCCGACGCCGGCCGGTTTCGACCACACCCTGCAGGTGACCGTGCTCGACCGCGACGGGCGCATCTACCGCCAGGTCCTCGGTGACGGCTTTGCCGCCGATTCGCTCGGCGAGCCGATCAAGCAACTGGTCAACGGCGCATTGATCCGCGACACCGCCAGCCTGGCCGACCTGCTGGGCCGCGTGCGCATCCTGTGTTCGGTGTACGACCCGATCACCGGCACCTACCGCATGGACTACACCCTGTACTTCGAGATCGCCGGCGGGGTGACCTTTCTCATCGCCGGCCTGTTCTTCGCCGTCGGCGAATGGCGCAACCGCAAGCGGCGGCAAGCCGCCACGGCAGGCAACGCATGAGCACGCTGCCGCGCTCGCTGGCCTGGCTGCTGCAGGGCGTGCTGTATGCACTGTTCATCGGCGTGCTGGGGTTGTTCTCGCACTGGCCGCAGTACCGCCACCTCGACGACGACCAGGCCGTGCTGAAGCTCAGCATCGTGCACCTCGGCGAGCGCCTGCACCCCTGCGTTTATCAGAGCGCCGTGTAACTCGCCCGCCTGCCGCCTAACATGCGCGCGCCTAAGCGCTGCCCGCGCGAGCGCGCGCCGCTGGCGATCGAGGTCGACCTCGACGGCGAGCCGCTGCTGCGCCGGACCGCCGAGCCGGGTGGCCTGTCGAGCGACGGCAGTGCCTCCATGTACGAACGCCGCGTGATCGCCGCCGGTGAGCATCACCTCGCCGTGCGCTTGCGTGACAGCGCGCGCGAACAGGGCTTCGACCATCTGGGCGAGGCGCGGGTGAACCTTCGGCCTGCGCAGATCCTCGTCATCGACTTCGATTCCGAGAATCGCGAGATCACCATCCGATGAACAGCGCTTCCGACGGCGTGCGGCTCGCGGCAGCGGTGGTGCCGGCGACGCCCCGCGGCCATTGCTACGAACTGGAACTTCCGGGCGGCGTGCTGCGGCGGCAGGCGCGTGCCTGGCTGTGGCTCGGCATGTTCGCCCTGATCGGTTCCGGCCTGTTCTCGATCCTGCTCGTGCTGTCGCGCACGCCGGGCCTCAACGAATGGCTGCCGGTGGCCGACTTCTTCCGCGTCGCCCTCGTCGTGCACGTCGATCTTTCGGTGCTGGTCTGGTTCGTCGCCCTCGCCGGCCTGTTGTGGACGTTGAACGGCTCGGCGCGCGCTCTTGCAGCGAACTGGCTGGCGACCGCGCTGTGCGCGACCGGAACCCTGCTGATGGTGATCGCGCCGTTTACCGGCAGCGCCGCGCCGGTGATGGCCAACTACATCCCGGTGCTCGACGGTCCGGTGTTCCTCGGCGGCCTCGTCGTGTTCGCTGCCGGCACGCTGCTGCTGGCCTTGCGCAGCATGTGGGCGGCACCGCGGCTCGGTGCCGGTTTCGATGCCGGCGGCGCCCTCCACTTCGGCCTCAATGCGAGCGCGGTGGCGACCGCGGTCGCCCTGCTCGCCTTTGCCTGGTCGCTGCATGCAGTGCCGACCGGGATCGATCCGCTGACCTACTACGAAGTGCTGTTCTGGGGCGGCGGCCATGCGCTGCAGTTCGTCTGGACACTGTTGATGCTGGTCGCCTGGCTGTGGCTGGCCGGTGCGCTCGGTGCGCGCGTGCCGCTGAGTCCGCGTCTGACCGTGCTGATGTTCGTGCTCGCGCTGGCCTGCGTGTTCGTGACGCCGTATGCCTACCTGGCGCATCCGATCGCCTCGGTCGAGCACCGCCACCTGCACACCTGGGCGATGCGCCTCGGCGGCGGCGTGTCGATCGTGCCGATCGGCCTCGCCGTGCTGGTTGCCCTGATGCGTTGCGATGCGCCGCGCACCGCCGCCGGGGGTCCGCTGCGCACCGCCCTGCTCGGCTCGATGCTGCTGTTCGCGGCCGGCGGCATGATCGGCGTGTTCATCAGCGGCAACAACGTGAAGATTCCCGCCCACTACCACGGCTGCATCGTCGGCGTGACGCTGGCCCTGATGGGCCTCGTCTACCTGCTGCTGCCGAAGCTCGGCTACCGTGCACCGGGCGGGCGGCTCGCCACCTGGCAGCCGGCGCTGTACGGCTTCGGCCAGCTGCTGCACATCATCGGCCTGGTCTGGTCCGGCGGCTACGGCGTGCAGCGCAAGGTCGCCGGTGCCGAGCAGGTGTTGCGCACGCCCTCGGAGATCGCCGGCATGGGCCTGATGGGCCTCGGCGGCCTGATCGCCATCATCGGCGGGTTGCTGTTCGTGGTCGTGGTCCTGAAGGCGGTGCGCGGCACGACACCGGCGCAGGCATCGGAGGCAGGATGATCGGCTGGCTGCAACGACCGCTGCGCGCTGCCTTCATGTTCGTCGAGGGCGTGTTCAACCGCGCGTTCGGCGACAAGCTCAATCCGTTCTACCACCTCGGCGCGATCGCCTTCTACCTGTTCTGGCTGGTCGCCGCGAGCGGACTGTACCTGTACGTGTTCTTCGACACCGCGGTGCCGGGCGCCTACGAATCGGTGGAGGCGCTGACCCATCGGCAGTGGTGGCTCGGCGGCATCATGCGCAGCATCCACCGCTATGCCTCCGACGGCATCGTCGTGGTCATGCTGCTGCACATGCTGCGCCATTTCGCATTCGAGCGGATCCACGGCTACCGCTGGTTCGCCTGGGTCACCGGCGTCGCCCTGATCTGGTTCGTCTACGTCTGCGGCGTCAACGGCTTCATGCTGCCGTGGGACCGCCTCGCCCAGTTCACCGTGGTCGCCACCTTCGAGTGGATCGACTGGCTGCCCGGATTCGGCGGCGCGCTGATGCGCAACTTCATCTATGCCGACAGCGTCACCGACCGCTTCTTCTCGCTGCTGGTGTTCGTCCACATCGGCGGCCCGCTGCTGATGCTGCTGCTGATGTGGGTGCACGTGCAGAAGGTGCCGAAGGCGAGCACGCTGCCGCCGCGCAGCATCGGACTCGCCCTGCTCGCCGCGCTGCTGGCGCTGTCGCTGCTGCTGCCGGTGACCAGCCAGGGCGGCGTGGCCGATCTCGGCGTCGCGGTGGACTCGCTGAAGCTCGACTGGTTCTACCTCGTGCTGTATCCGCTGCTGTACCGCTGGCCGCTCGGCACGGTCTGGTTGCTGGTCGGCGCATCGACCTTGCTGCTGCTGGCGCTTCCGTGGCTGCGCCGGCGCGGCGGCAAGCAGGCCGAACGGCGCATCGAATTGCATCCGGGTGCGCATGCGGCGACCGCGCATGCCGGCGAGACCCTGCTCGACGCCGGCCTGCGTGCCGGACTCGTGCTGCCGTACGACTGCCGCAATGGCGGTTGCGGCGTCTGCGTCTGCAACGTGCTGCAGGGTCGCGTCGACCACGGACCGTACCAGCCGGCGACCCTGACCGAGTCGATGCGCCAGCGCGGCCAGGCCCTGCTGTGCTGCGCCACCGCGCTGGACGACGTGGTCGTCTCGATCGACGTCGCCTCGCTCGATCCGGCGGTGGCGGTGGCGGTGCGCAGCATGGATGCCCGCGTCGAGCGCATCGAGCGCCTTTCCGCCGACGTCATCCGCCTCATGCTGGCGCTGCCCGCCGGAGCGAAGATGCCGTTCGTCGCCGGTCAGTACCTCAACATCGTGCTCGAGGACGGCCAGCGGCGCGCGTTCTCGTTCGCCAATCCGCCGCACGAAAGCGGCAGCGAGCAGCATCCGCAGATCGAGCTGCACGTGCGCCTGGTCGAGGGCGGACGCTTCACCACGCGCGTGTTCACCACCCTGCAGGTCGGCGACGTGCTGCGCATCGAAGGCCCGTTCGGCCGCTTCGTGCTGCGCGAAAGCGAACGACCGATCCTGATGATCGCCGGCGCCACCGGCTTCGCGCCGATCAAGAGCATCGTCGAGGATGCCTTCGCCCGCGGCATCCAGCGGCCGATCCAGCTCTACTGGGGCGTGCGCCGGCGCAGCGACCTGTACCAGATGGAGCTTGCCGAGCGCTGGGCGCGCGAGCATGCGAACTTCCGCTTCGTGCCGGTGCTGTCCGAGGAGCCCGAGGGCGCGGACTGGAACGGCCGCCGCGGCCTCGTCCACGCCGCCCTGCTGCACGACCACCCCGACCTGCAGGGCGCGGAGGTGTATGTCTGCGGCTCGGTGCGCATGGTCGAAACCGCGGTGCCGGAGTTCCTCTCGCACGGACTCGACGGCGATGCCTGCTTCTCCGACGCCTTCCTGCCGAATGCGCTGACATCGGGTTCCGCCAACGCGGCGGCCGACGCCGCGGATCCCGCCGGCGATGGAGCGCCTGCCCGTCCGCAGTGAGGCATCCGCAGCGGCTGCGGTCGCCGGCGCAGGGCTTCGGTGCTATCGTCGCCGGCTGCCATCGCCGGGCCCGACCGCCGCGCGGTCCGGCCCGCCGGCGACGGGTCGCGATGGCCGCTGCCGATCCCTCCTTTCCGCGCGAGCGCACGCGCACCGCGAGAACGCATGCAGATCTTCAAGGTATTCCGCATCGAGGCCGCGCACCGCCTGCCGAACGTGCCGGAGGGGCACAAGTGCGCGCGCCTGCACGGCCACTCGTTCGAGATCGAGGTGCATCTCGCCGGTCCGGTCGGCGAGCAGTCCGGCTGGGTCGCCGACTTCGCCGACATCGGCGCGGCGTTCGCACCGGTCCACCAGCAACTCGACCACCGCTACCTCAACGAGATCGAAGGACTCGACAACCCGACCAGCGAGAACCTCGCGCGCTGGATCTGGCAGGCCCTGCAGCCGCGACTGCCGCTGCTGGCCCGCCTCGTGGTCCGCGAGACCTGCACCTCGGGCTGCATCTACGAAGGCCATTGAGGGTTCTTGTTGCGCCGCGACGGGCCCGATTCGGGGACGAATAGCCCGAAAACCCAACGCGGGATGAATTGCCGCACCCGATTCTTGTTGCAACGCAACAAACGCTTTGCTAGGGTATCTCCACCGTGAAACCACCCGAGGGAGAGACCCCATGTACGAACAGTTCAACACGCAGCTCCTGGCGCTCGGCAAGAACTTCGCCGACGCGACCGTCAAGGCCCAGGGCCTGACGCTCGAAGGTTTCGAGCGCATCGCCGACCTGCAGATCAAGTCGATCGAGAGCCAGGTCAGCGCCGCCAACGCGTTCTGGTCGGAAGCGGCCGAAGTGCGCGACTTCGACGGCGCCAAGGCGTTCTGGCCGAAGGGCGTGCAGCTCGCCCGCCAGTCGGCCGAGAAGCTCTACAGCACGAGCCAGGAAGTCATCGGCGTCACGCTGAAGACCAACGAGGCGCTCGGCAACCTCATCAAGGGCTCGCTCGACGCGACCAACGAGACCGTTGCCAAGCAGGTCGGTGCCGCCCGCAAGGCTGCCACCGGCAAGTAAGCTCCACCCGCGACAAGGCGCTGCGGACTCCCCTCCCCTTCGTGGTCCGCAGCGTTCTTCGAAACCGGACGGCTCGCCGTCCGGTTTTTTTGTGCCCGCGATCAGGCGGTTTCGACAGCGCTCGCCCGTGCCTGCGCGGCGGGCGCGTGCGACACTCCGCGCATGCCGCGCCTGACCATCACCGACGGCCCGCTCGCCGGGCGCCAGTACAGCTTCGACGACACCGTCACCGTCGGTCGCGGCGCCTATTGCGACGTGCGCCTGGATGATTCGACGGTGTCGCGCCGGCATGCGCAGATCCGCCGCAGCGACGACGGCAACTGGCACATCGTCGATCTCGGCAGCGCCAACGGCACCACCAGCAACGGGCGTCCGATCGGCGGCGAAGTCGCGCTGCCGGCCGGCACCGCACTGGTCTTCGGCGAGGTGCCGGCGCGCTTCGAGACCGCCGCCGCGGAAGCACCGAAGGCTTCGCCACGCATGCTCGAAGCCTGGATGGCGCGCCACGAGGGCCTCGCCGCGCTGGTCGCCCTGCCGGCACGCCGCGAGGATCCCGCGCGCCTGCTCAACCAGGCATTGACCAGGGTCCTCGACCTGTTCCCGACCTCCGCGCGCGTATCCCTGTACGCGACCCGTGCCGGCACCACGCGCCTGGTGCTGGCCAACGAACAGGTTCGCGAAACGCTTTCCGTCGACTTGCGGGCGACCCTTGCCGAAGCCAGCCTGCGCCATGTCGACGGTCTGGCCGGTGACGGCGAGGTGTTCAACCGCGCCGGCGTCGCCGGCGGCGCCAGCGCACTGGCGATGCCGGTCGTGTTCGCCGGAGAAACGCTCGGCGCGCTGGTCGTCGAGTCGGCGCGCGAGGGTTGTTTCAGCGAGGATGACCGCGGCGTCGGCAAGGCGATCGCGGCGACCCTCGCCGGCCTGGTCGACACGCGTCGCAGCCAGCACCCGGAGCGCCGCCTGGCCGAACGCGACCTCGTCCTCGCCCGGCGCATCCAGCAGCACTTCCTGCCGCAGAACACGTTGTCGGTGGACGGCTGGTCGATCGCCGAAGCCTACGAACCCGCCCGCGCCGTCGGCGGCGATCACTACGACTGGTTCCAGTACGCCGACGGCCGCCTCGGCATGGTCATCGCCGACGTGTCCGGCAAGGCGGTGTCGGCGGCCCTCGTCATGGCCCGCTTCGGCATGGCCCTGCGCCTGATCGCCGGTCAGGCACCCGATCCGGCCAGCCTGCTGGTGTCGCTCAACATCCTCCTGCTCGACGAACTCGAGCCGGGCATGTTCGTGACCGCGCAGGCGCTCGCGCTCGACCCGCTCGGCGGCCACATCGAGCTCGCCAATGCCGGGCATCCGCCGCCGCTGGTGCGCCGGCACGACGGCACCGTCCTGCCGCTCGCCGTCGACGAAGCCGCGGCGCTCGGCGTCGACGGCCGCATGTCGTTCCGCTCGACGCGCTTCGAACTTGGCAACGGCGACGCCCTGCTGTTGCACACCGACGGTCTCGAGGAGGCCCAGGATGCCGACGGCAACCTGCTCGGGCTCGATCCGGTGTCGGCCATCCTCGCCACCACGCGCGGCGCCGCGGCCATCGTGCAGGCGATCCAGCAGACGGTCTCCAGCCACGCCGGCGCCAGCGATCCGGCCGACGATCTCACCCTGAGCGTGCTGGTGCGGGGTGGGGGCTAGGGGCTTGGGGCTGGGGGCAGGGCGAGGGGCGAGGGCGAGGGCGCGAAAATCGACGACCGGGATGAGCAGGCGATGGTGCAACAGGATGCGGTTGTACAACATTCCCATTTGCGACGATGCGCGGCCGTCGCGCCCTCGCCCCTCGCCCCTAGTCCCTAGTCCCTAGTCCCTAGCCCCTAGTCCCTAGTCCCTAGTCCCTAGCCCCTAGTCCCTAGTCCCTAGCCCCTAT
>ERZ795041.646-NODE-646-length-12486-cov-3.067734_pt1 | contig 12486 bp, 12 predicted proteins | sample MGYA00375125_ERZ795041 | MGnify/ENA primary metagenome ERZ795041 (study PRJEB30170, sample SAMN03074214) | activated sludge metagenome | biome: Common Effluent Treatment Plant; feature: Wastewater; material: Activated sludge; isolation source: activated biomass in...
GAGCTGCTGCCGCTGGTGCGCGCCAAGGTGGCCGAACGCGACGCGCAGCGCGCCTTTCACGATCGACGCGCCGCCCGCATGCGCCGCTGCGCCACCGAAGCACAGGAGCGCGACGAGCGCGGTGATGGACGTGATCGATCCGATCCGCTCGTGTGGCGCCAGAATGACGGTCGCGAGCGGCACGAGAGCCCCCGCCGAAAACGCCACCGCCGAGGCGACCGCCGCTTGAATCGGCCGGGCGCGCAGCGCATGCGAGATCCCGATCTCATCGCGCGCATGCGCTCCGAGCGCATCGTGCGCCGTCAGCTGCTCCGCGACCTCCCGCGCGAGCGGCCGGTCGAGCCCTCGTTTCATGTATATCTGCGTGAGCTCCTCGAGCTCGCGCTCCGGATGCGCCGCGAGCTCGGCTCGTTCGAATGCAAGATCCGCGTGCTCCGTATCGGCTTGCGACTTCACCGACACGTACTCGCCAGCCGCCATCGACATCGCACCCGCGATCGTGCCGGCGACGCCCGCGATGAGCACATCGCCCGCCGCCGCCCCGGACGCCGCGATCCCCACGACCAGGCTTGCCACCGAAATCGTGCCGTCGTTCGCGCCGAGCACCGCGGCCCGCAGCCACCCGGCGCGCTCGGATTTATGAGGTTCTGCGTGTGAACGGATCATGGCGTCGCTTCAAATAGCTCAGGGAAGATCTTAGGTAGAAATCATGGTTTTCCGAAGACGCGTCCGGGCATCTTACGCGCCCCGATGACAACCGCGTGCTAGCCCGCATCGGTTCTCGGGGTCCCCGTAATTCGCGAGTCTTGGCGGCTCGTTAATCTGGCGTCACAAAATAGCGCACCCGCGCAACTCGAGGCTGATTCCGAATGACTCAAAGTGCTGTCGCGAGCTCGACCTACAACGACAAGGTCGTGCGGCAATTCGCGATCATGACCGTCGTCTGGGGCATCGTCGGCATGGCGGTCGGCGTGCTCATCGCCGCGCAGTTGCTGTGGCCGGCATTGAACTTCGACCTACCCTGGCTCACGTTCAGCCGCCTGCGCCCCCTGCACACGAACGCCGTGATTTTCGCGTTCGGCGGCTCCGCGCTCTTCGCCGCTTCGTATTACATCGTACAGCGCACGTGTCACGTACGCCTGTTCTCCGACCGCCTCGCGGCATTCACCTTCTGGGGCTGGCAGGTCGTGATCGTGGCCGCGGCCATCACGCTGCCGCTCGGCATCACTCAGTCGAAGGAATATGCCGAGCTCGAATGGCCGATCGACCTGCTGATCGCGCTGGTGTGGGTGGCCTACGGCATCGTGTTCTTCGGCACGATCGTCCAGCGCAAGGTCAAGCACATCTACGTCGCGAACTGGTTCTTCGCCGCCTACGTCATCACGATCGCCGTTCTGCACATCGTCAACAACATCGCGATTCCGATCTCGCCGACGAAGTCGTACGTCGTCTACTCCGGTGTCGTCGATGCGATGGTCCAGTGGTGGTACGGCCACAATGCCGTGGGCTTCTTCCTGACCGCCGCCTTCCTGGGCATGATGTATTACGTCGTGCCCAAGCAGGTCGGCAGGCCGATCTACTCGTACCGCCTTTCGATCGTCCACTTCTGGGCGCTCATCTCGATTTACATGTGGGCGGGCCCGCACCATCTGCACTACACCTCGCTTCCCGATTGGGTGCAATCGCTGGGCATGGTGTTCTCGCTGATCCTGCTCGCGCCGTCGTGGGGCGGCATGATCAACGGCCTCATGACGATGTCCGGCGCATGGCACAAGCTGCGTACCGATCCGATCATGAAATTCCTCGTCGTGTCGCTGTCGTTCTACGGCATGTCGACCTTCGAGGGTCCGATGATGTCGATCAAGACGGTGAACGCGCTCTCGCACTACACCGACTGGACGATCGGTCACGTGCACTCCGGCGCGCTCGGTTGGGTGGCGTTCATCTCGATCGCCTTCATTTACCAGATCCTGCCGAAGCTCTTCGGCAAGACGCAGATGCATAGCGTCAAGCTCATGGACGCGCATTTCTGGATCGCGACGGTCGGCATCGTGCTCTACGTGACTTCGATGTGGATCGCCGGCGTGATGCAAGGTCTCATGTGGCGCGCGGTGAATGACGACGGCACGTTGACGTACACCTTCGTCGAGTCGCTGAAAGCGACGTATCCGTACTACGCGGTACGCCTGCTCGGCGGCGTGCTGTTCCTCGCCGGCATGGTGATCATGGCCTACAACGTCTGGCGCACGGTGCGCGAAACGAAACCCGCGGAGGTGGCGGTGATGCAGCCGGCGTGAAGTCGGAAACGAGGTGATCAAGTGATCGAGTGATCGCGGCCGGAGAAACCGGATCATCTTCACTCTGACCTTGATCACCTGATCACCCGATCACCTTCACCTCCATCACTTCCCTCACCCACACCATTTAACTCCGACACGACATGAGCCACGAAATAGTCGAAAAGAAAGTCGGTCTCCTCGGCGCATTGATCGCCGTCGTGATCAGCATCGGTGGATTGGTCGAGATCGTGCCGCTGTATGCGCAGCGCTCGGTCGTCGAGCCCGCCCCTGGCGTCAAGCCATATACGCCGCTCGCGCTCGAAGGCCGCGACGTATACGTGCGCGAGGGCTGCTACAACTGCCACTCGCAGATGGTGCGTCCGCTGGCGGCGGAGACCGAGCGCTACGGCCATTACTCGATCGCGGGCGAAGCGGTATACGACCATCCGTTCCAGTTCGGCTCCAAACGCACCGGCCCCGACCTTGCGCGCGTCGGCGGTCGCTACACGACGGAATGGCATCGGGTGCACTTGATCAATCCTCGCGATGTCGTGCCCGAATCCAATATGCCGGGCTTCCCCTGGCTCGAGCACAAGACGCTCGATCCGGCGAGCACGACGACGAAGATGCGCGCACTCGCCAAAATCGGCGTGCCCTACACCGAAGCCGACTTCGCTTCCGTCAGTGAACAGGTCGCGGGGCGCACCGAGATGGATGCGCTGATCGAATACCTGCAATCGTTGAAATACGTCGGCACCGCCGGTGCTGCGAAGGGCCAGCCATGACCATCATTCGTAGCCTGATCGCGGTGACGCTGTTCGTTGCGTTCATCGCGTTGTGGATATGGGCGTGGCGCAGCGAGCGCCGCGCAGACTTCGACGCCGCGGCGCGGATGCCGCTCGAAGACGATGCGATGCCGCCCCAGGACGAGTACCTGGGCGAGTACCAGGGCCAGCAATAGAGCCAGCAATCATGATGACGCAACCCGCAAGTCTGTTCGTAATCGTCTTCACGCTACTGAACATCGCCGCGTGCGCGTGGCTGATGTGGTGGACGGCGCGCACTCGCCCGTCGCAAACGCCCGCCGAGGGCACGAGCGGCACGGAGAAAACCGGCCACGTTTGGGACGGCGACCTGGAGGAATACAACAATCCGCTGCCGCGATGGTGGCTCGGCCTGTTCATCCTCACCATCGTGTTCGCGATCGCGTATCTCGTATGGTTCCCGGGTCTCGGCAATTTCAGCGGCACGGGCAACTGGTCGCAGTACAGCGCCTACGAACGTGAGATAGCGAAACAGCGGGCGAAGCTCGATGAGCGCCTCGCGGCAGTGAAAGACAAGACCTTGCACGAGCTCTCGCATGATTCCAGTGCCATGTCGATGGCGAAGAATCTCTTCGGCGCGAACTGCTCGACGTGCCACGGCTCCGATGCGCGCGGCGCAAAAGGCTTTCCGAATCTGACGGATGCGGATTGGCTCTGGGGCGGCAGCGAGGCGAACGTGCTCGAGTCGATCTCGAACGGACGGCATGGCGTGATGCCGGCCTGGGGCCCGGCGCGCGGTAATCAAGGCGTGAACGAGGTGACCTCGTATGTCGTGCACCTGAGCGGTCGCCAAGCGCCGCAGGATTGGATCACCGCCGGTGAACCGCGTTATCAGGCCGTGTGCGCCGCCTGCCACGCGGCGGACGGCACCGGCAATCAACTGCTGGGTGCGCCGGATCTCACCGATGCCGTGTGGCTGCACGGCAGCGATTTCGATTCGATCCGTGCGACCATTGCGAATGGCCGCGAGAATCAGATGCCCCCGCACGCAGAATTGCTGGGCGAAACGCGAGTACGATTGCTCGCAGCCTATGTGCTTTCCTTGGGCGGCGGATTCCGGGCGGCAGATGACGGCCAGCTCGCGGCGTCGGAGCAAGTGAGCGCCAGCGCATCAGCCGAATCACCCACACAAGACGCCGAGCCGATAGCCGCTGCGGAGCCGCCGACGAGTTGATGGATTAATGGACGTCGCCTCGGCATGACAGGGAAGCCTCGGGATTACCCGCAATGGCGGGAGTGGGATTTTTTCTAGCTAATGGCCCATAGCTGACTACCAACCACTCTGTATGAGCACCCGCGAGGACATCGGAAATGACGGGGATGCCTGGCCGCGCCTGCGCCAGGATCTTGGCGTGATCCTGTGGTGCAGCTTTCTCGCCGCCTGCTTCGCAACGATGTTGTTCTTCGCGATCTTCGACCCCATTTACCTGAAGTACGACGACGATCCGCCAAGCTGGCTCGCCGATCGGCGTACGGGATACGCACTTGGATTTTTTTTCTTCTGGCTGACGACGGCAGTCGCGGCCGCCCTCACCGCCTGGTTGGTCGATACGCGCAACCGCGGTGACTCGACTGGATAATCATGAAGCCGCCGCTGCCAATCGACACCGGAAGCCTTTACGAAGCACAGAGAAAGATCCATCCCCGCGAAGTCTCTGGCCGCTTCAACAATCTGCGCGTCATCGCAGTCATCGCCCTGCTCGGCCTGTTCTATGTGATGCCCTGGGTGCAATGGGGCGGCCGCCAGGCATTGCTGTTCGATCTGCCCGCCCGAAAATTCTATGTCTTCGGCCTGACGTTCTTCCCGCAGGACTTCTTTCTGCTCACGTGGCTGCTGATCATCGCCGCGTTGTCGCTGTTCTTTTTCACCGCCCTTGCGGGGCGCCTGTGGTGCGGCTACGCCTGCCCGCAAACCGTGTGGACGGAAATCTTCGTGTGGATGGAACGCCTGGCGGAAGGCAAACGCCAGCAACGCATGAAGCTCGACAAGGCGTCGTGGTCGTTCGAGAAGATCTGGCGCAGGACCGCGAAACAGGCCATGTGGATCTCCTTCGCGCTGTTCACCGGTTACACGTTCGTCGGCTACTTCACGGCGATACGCGAATTGACGACGCACGTGACGACGTGGACGCTCGGTGGCTGGGAGGCATTCTGGATTCTGTTCTACGGGTTCGCGACCTACGGCAACGCGGGGTACATGCGTGAGCAGGTCTGCAAGTACATGTGCCCGTACGCGCGCTTCCAAGGCGCGATGTTCGATCGCGACACGCTGATCATCGCCTACGATACGGAACGCGGCGAGCCACGCGGCTCGCGGCCGCGCAACGTCGATCCGAAGACCCGCGGCCTGGGCGACTGCATCGATTGCACGCTATGCGTCCAGGCCTGTCCCACGGGCATCGACATCCGCAAGGGCCTGCAGCTCGAATGCATCGCCTGCGCCGCCTGCATCGATGCCTGCGATGCCGTGATGGATCAGATGGGCTATCCGCACGGGCTCGTCAAATACACGACTCAGAACGCGACCGATCACAAGCCGGCGCATATCCTGCGGCCGCGCACGATCATCTATGGCTCGCTGCTCGCACTGCTGATCGGCGGATTCACGTTCGCTGTCGCCTCGCGCGATCTTCTCGAGCTCGATGTGCTGCGTGACCGCAACGCGCTGTACCGCACGCTCGACGACGGCCGCATCGAGAACGTCTACACCGTGCGTCTCGTCAACAAGGATACCGCTGCGCACGAGATGACACTGCGCGTCGCCGGACTGCGCGATGCCGAGCTCGACATGGATGCCGCCAGCGTTCGCATCGAGGGTGGCGCAGTCGTCAGCGTACCCATGCGGTTGCGCGTTCCGGCCGGTACGGTGTCGGGCAGCGTCAATATCGAGATCGTCGCCGAAGCCGTCGACGGCAGCGCACACAGCGTCGTATCCCAGGCCCGCTTCCTCGCTCCCTCATCGCCATGAACGCCGCGGCCCCGACATCGCTCTGCTTTCATTGCCAGGAGCCGCTTGCGGGGTCGAAGCTGATCGCACGAATCGGCGAGCAGTCGCAGCCCGTATGCTGCGTCGGCTGCCAGGCCGTCGCGGAAATGATCGCGAGCAGCGGCCTTGCCGAGTATTACCAGCGCCGCACGGCATCCTCACCGCGCCCGGAAGGGGTATCGCAGGAGAGCTGGCGCGCCTACGTCGACCCGCAGATCGCCGGTGAGTTCGTTCGCAAGCTCGCGCGTGAAGATGAGCCGCGGGAAGCGGTGGATCTGCTGATCGAGAACCTGCGCTGCTCTGCGTGCGGCTGGCTCATCGAGCGAACGCTCCACGCAATTCCGAATGTCGCCGCGGTCGACGTCAATGCCGCGCTCGGCCGCGCGCACGTCGAATGGACCGCGGGCACCGATCGCCTCGAAGCGGTGATGAGCGCAATCGCACGGCTCGGCTACGGGCCACACCCGGTGACCGAGGAAACGGCGGCGCGCGTGTACTGCAACGAGCGCCGCTCGATGCTGAAGCGCTTCATCGTCGCGACTTTCGGCATGATGCAAGTGATGATGTTCGCCGTCGCCGGCTATTCGGCGGAGCTCAACGGCGAGCGCATCGATCCGACGCTCGAGCACTATTTCAGGCTCATAAGCATGCTCGTCAGCATTCCCGTGCTGTTCTATGCCGGCAAGCCCTTCCTCATGAACGCCTGGAACAACATTCGCACGCGTTCGATCGGCATGGATCTGTCCGTCAGCGCCGCCTTGGTGCTCGCGTTCGTGGCCAGCACCTGGAACACGTTCGTCTATCGCGGCGAGGTGTACTTCGATTCGATCACGATGTTCGTGTTCTTCCTGACGCTCACGCGCTTCATCGAGCTGTCGGTTCGGCATCGCACGAATTCGGTGGCCGACGCACTCGCCCGGCACTTGCCAGCGACGGCGCAGCGAGTCGCCGCGGATGGAATCGAGACCGTCCCGACACGCCAGCTGCGCATCGACGAGCTGATCATCGTGCCGACCGGATCGGCCGTTCCCGCCGACGGCATCATCATCGAGGGCGCGACGACGCTGAACGAAGCGCTGTTGACGGGCGAATCGCTGCCCGTCGCACGCGCGAGCGGCGATCGCGTCGCAAGCGGCAGCATCAACACCGGTGCGCCGATTCGGGTGCGCCTCACGGCCGTCGGCGCGAGCACCATGCTTTCGAACATCGTCGCGCTGCTGCGCCGCGCGCAGACACAGAAGCCGCTTGCCATCCAGACGGCCGATCGCGCCGCAGCCCTGTTTCTGCGCGTCGTGCTCGCCGCGAGCGTCTTCGTGTGCGCCGCCTGGCTGGTGTTCGACCCTTCGCGCGCCTTCGCCGCAACGCTCGCCGTATTGGTCGTCGCCTGCCCGTGCGCGTTCTCCATCGCGACGCCTGCGGCACTCGCGGCCAGCACGGCGCAGCTCGCGCGCGAAGGCGTGCTGGTCACCAAGCCCGATGCACTCGAAACCCTCTCGCGCGTGGACCGCGTGATTTTCGACAAGACGGGCACGCTGCCGCACGGCGACATCCGGCTCGACACCTGCGCCACGCTCGGCTCGCGCACCGATGAGGACTGCCGCGCGCGCGCGGCGGCGCTCGAGCAGTCCTCGACGCATCCGATCGCGGCGGCATTCAAGGACGTACCGACGCGCGGTTTCGTCGCGATGAACGTCGTGACGGTGCCAGGCTTCGGCGTCGAAGGCACGATCGACGGCGAGCGCCATCGCATCGGCATCGACAATTTCGTCGCCGAGCTGCGCGGCGCGGCGACCGATTGCCCGGCGGACCCCGCATCCGGAACGACGATCGTGCTCGGCAACGAGCGAGAGGCGCTGGCGAGCTTCACGCTGTCGGACACATTGCGCGAGGACAGCCGCGCGGCCGTCGATGCACTTCGTGCGCTGCGCATCGACAGCGAAATATCCAGCGGCGACGGTTCTGCGGTCGTCGCCGCCGTCGCCGAGCGCTGCGGCATAGCAACGTTCTTCGCGCGCCGCACACCGGAACAGAAGCTCGCGCGCGTACGCGAATTGCAAGCGGCAGACAGCACGGTGGCCATGGTGGGCGATGGCATCAACGACGCACCGGTTCTCGGCGCGGCAGATGTGTCGATCGCGATGGGCCGCGGCGCGGCGCTCGCGATCGCGGCGGCCGATCTGATTCTCGTCGGCGACCGGCCTGCCGCGATCCCAGGCATCATTCGCACGGCGCAGCGCACGGTGCGGATCGCGCGCCAGAATCTCGTCTGGTCCGCGACCTACAACTTCGCTGCACTGCCGCTCGCCGCCTTCGGATTCATTTCGCCGTGGATCGCCGCCCTCGGCATGTCGCTGAGCTCGCTTTTCGTGCTGATGAATGCGCTGCGATTGCTGCCGCGCTCCGAGCGCCGTTCTTCGAGGACACAGCCATGGACATTCTCTTCGTACTCATACCCCTCAGCCTGATCCTCGTCGCAGGCGCCTGCTGGGCGTTCTTCTGGGCGGTGGACGCCGGGCAATTCGAGGACCTCGATTCGCCGGGCTGGGATGCGATCGAGGAAGACCAGAAATGAGGGAAGCGGTTAGCGGTTAGTCAGAAAGCCCTCTCCCTGACCCTCCCCCGCGATCGCGGGGGAGGGGGATTGGACTAACCGCCAACCGCCTCCGCTTCTCTCCTCTCATGCTCACCGTCACCCTCACCGCAGCTCTGATCGCCGGCCTTGCCGGCAGCGCGCATTGCTTCGGCATGTGCGGGGGCATGGCCGGTGCGCTCGGCATGCGCGCGCGCATGAATGCATCCTCGAGGACGAACGCGGCGTTTCGCGCAGCGCTGTATCACCTCGGACGTATCGGCGGTTATGCGACGGTCGGCGCGGTCGGCGGCGCGTTCGGACACTCCGCGCACTGGGCATTGAGTCTCACGCGTTTCGAAAGCGCGCTGCGCATCGCGGCCGGCGTGCTCACGCTGCTGGTGGCGATTCGCATTCTCTCGCGCTGGAATGCGTTCGCCCCGATCGAGCGGGCAGGCGCGCGACTCTGGGCGAAGATTCAGCCGCTCGCCAGGCGGGCGTCGCTGACGGATCGCTGGTTCGGCAATCTCGCCGTGGGCCTGCTATGGGGCTGGCTGCCCTGCGGGCTCGTCTATTCGATCGCGCTGCTGACGATGACGACGAGCGGCCCGCTGCAAGGATCGGCCGTGATGATCGCGTTCGGCATCGGCACTCTGCCCGCGATGTTGTCGAGCTCGCTATTGGCGGGCGCGCTGCCGCGCTTGAGCCAGCGTCCGTGGTTTCGGCATGCGACGGGCACTGCGATGCTCATCTTCGGCCTGTGGATGATCGTGAGCGCGAATCTGGCGCAATTCCACGGCGGTCATGTTCATTGACGGGCGGTCATCTTCATTGATGATCGTGCGCCGCTTCCACTCCTTCCCCCGCTTGCGGGGGAAGGTTGGGATGGGGGCGATGGCATTGCTGCCCCCTCTCTGTCTCTCCCCAGCAAGCGGGGGAGAGGACGCTATTCCTTCCCTCCATCGAGAGGACGCTATTCCTTCCCTCCCCCGCAATCGCGGGGCAGGGAATCGACCAGATCGACAGCCACGCTTGCCGTCAGGATACGTATGTGCATCACGGGATTCAGCTACATGACGTCCAGCGAGGCGATGCGGCCGGTATCGGCAATCATCTCCATGCAGAGCTGAGCTTCTCGATACGTAGGCCCGCCGCGAACCGTCGTGCCGACACCGGGCGCAATGTCGGGATCGAGAAAATCCACATCGAAGCTCACGTGCAGATGAGTGTCGTCGTCCAGCCCATCGAGCGCCAGCTCCATCGTCCGGCGCACGCCCATCTCATCGATGTAGCGCATGTCGAACACGTCGAGATGCTGTTCGTGAACGAAGCGCTTCTCGCCTTCATCGACGCTGCGGATACCGATCTGCCGAATCCACGACGACTGCAGCGCTGGAGCGTAGCCACCCATCGTCGTAAGCTCGCGAGGACCGAAGCCGCACAGGCACGCGACCGGCATGCCATGAATATTGCCGCTCGGCGTGAGAGCGCTCGTATTGAAGTCCGCATGCGCATCCAGCCACAGCACGCGCAGCTTCTTTCCAGTTTCGCGGCAATGGCGCGCCACCGCGCTGATGGAGCCGATGCTGAGCGAATGATCGCCGCCCAGCAGAATGGGCAAGCGTCCGGCGAGGAGATCCGTGTACACGCTCTCGTGCACCTTGCGATTCCATTCGATCACTTCGGGCAGATGACGATAACCGCCGACGGGTGCACGCCATGGATTGCCCGGGCCGCTGAGATTGCCACGGTCGATCACCTCGAAACCGCGACCGAGCAACGCCGTCTGCAATCCGGCGACGCGCAGCGCCTCCGGTCCCATCGACGCGCCGCGGTCGTTCGCACCGATATCGGTCGGCGCGCCGATGAGCGTGACGGTATCGATGCGCTTTCTCATGACGATCACACGGCACGGACACGCGCACGCATGGGTGCGCGGCCTGCAACGCCGCCGAACAGATCCTTCGGATCGTCCAACGTCGGCACCAGGTCGAGCCGCCTGCGCGTGCCGCCGATCTCGCGATGCAATCGATTCAGGTAACGCAGCGCCGAGAAGTCCTCCAGCGCGAATCCGACCGAATCGAAGATCGTCACCTGAGCCTCGTTCTGTCTTGCACACACCTTGCCACGAACCACGTCCGCGAACTCGATCACGGGGAAGGACGCATCGAGCTGTTGCACTTCGCCTTCGATACGCGACTGCGGCTCGAACTCGACGACGATGCGTGCATCGGCACGCCGCAGGATGTCGGGATGCAGCTCGGTCTTGCCGGGGCAATCACCACCGACGGCATTCAGATGCATTCCCGGCCGGATCATGTCGGGTGTCAGCACGACGGCATTGCGCTTGTCGGCCGTGGCGGTGGTGACGATATCGGCGCCCTGCACTGCCTCGCGCGTCGATGCGCAGCGCACGACTTCGAGATCGGTAAGCCCGAGCGCCGCGAGATTGCGCTCGAGCTTCGCGGTCGCGGCCGGATCGGTGTCGAACAACCGCAGGCTGCGCACACCGAGCATGTGATGGAACGCGATCGCCTGGAATTCGCTTTGCGCGCCGTTGCCGATGAGAGCCATCGATTGGGCCGCCGCGGAATTCGACGGGCGCGCCATCCAGCGTGCGACGAGCGCGGACATCGCGGCCGTGCGCAACGCCGTCGTCAGCGTGAGCTCGGACAGAAGCAGCGGATAACCCGTTTCGACATCGGCCAGGACACCGAAGGCCGTCACCGTGAGGCATCCGCTCGCGGTGTTCTGCGGATGACCGTTCACGTATTTGAATGAATAGTGTCGGCCATCGCTGATGGGCATGAGCTCGATCACGCCGACACTCGAATGCGTTGCATGACGCGGCGACTTGTCGAATGCATCCCAGCGCCGATAGTCGGCTTCGATCTCTTCCGCCAGACCGGCGATGAACGGCGCGGGTCCGATGCGCTCCAGCAATTCCTTGATTCTCTCGATACCAATGTAGTCGACCATGAATCGATGTCCTCTTCGACGTCATTCGGGATGTCATTCGGGCTAGCCGAGCCCGTAGTTTTGGCCTTCTCGATGGCAATCAGAAGCGGTGAACCGCACGGATTGCGCATTTTATTGATCAAAGTGCCAAGCCAAACTGGCAAAATGCCGAGCCATGGACGATCTGGACCGAAAACTCCTTGCTTTATTGCGTGAGAACGCCCGCGCTGCAGTCGCGACGCTGGCCAAGAAACTCGGAGTGGCGCGCGGCACGGTACAGAACCGGCTGGCCCGCATGGAAAAGGACGGCGTGATCGTCGGTTACACCGTGCGCCTGAAACCCCAGGCCGAGACTCAACAAATTCGCGCCATCATGACGATCGCAGTGGAAGGCAATCGCACGCAATCGGTGCTGCGCGCGCTGCGCGGCGAACCGGCCGTGGTTGCGGTGCACAGCACGAACGGCCGATGGGATTTCGTCGCGGAGCTGCGCGTCGAGAATCTGCAGGAGTTCGATCGCGTGATCGCACGAATCAGTCTCTTCGAAGGGGTCTCCAGATCGGAAACCAATCTACTGCTGACCAGCTACAAGGTGTGATGGATTCAGTTGAGTACGGAGAGTCAGTTGAGAGTCGCCGAGCGGGATCAATGAGCATGCCTTCGGGAGCGGTACTGCGGCCGATGACCGAGGCCGATTTCACGACGGTCGCGAACCTGGCGCATGCCATCTGGAATGCGCACTACATCACCATCATCGGCAAGGCGCAGATCGATTACATGCTGAACGGGCGGTTCACGGCGGAGAATTTGAGACGCTACGTGAATGCAACCGATCGCTGGCTGGATCTGCTCGAGCTCGACGGCATGCCC
>ERZ795041.647-NODE-647-length-12469-cov-3.338730_pt1 | contig 12469 bp, 10 predicted proteins | sample MGYA00375125_ERZ795041 | MGnify/ENA primary metagenome ERZ795041 (study PRJEB30170, sample SAMN03074214) | activated sludge metagenome | biome: Common Effluent Treatment Plant; feature: Wastewater; material: Activated sludge; isolation source: activated biomass in...
CGAACCAGCATCGCACAGTTCGCGCACGACCGTATCGCCCCGCTCGCGCCGGATATCGATCGCGACAATCGCTTTCCGCGCGAGCTCTGGCCTCAGCTCGGCGAGCTCGGCCTGCTGGGCATCACGGCGGAAGAACAATACGGCGGCGCCGGCCTCGGCTACCTCGCGCACGTCGTGGCGATGGAGGAGATCAGCCGCGCCTGCGCGGCCGTCGGCCTTTCCTACGGCGCTCACTCCAACCTCTGCGTGAATCAGCTGCGCCGCTGGGGCACGCCGGCACAGAAGGAAAAATACCTGCCGAAGCTGATCTCGGGCGAGCACGTCGGCGCGCTGGCGATGAGCGAGCCCGGCGCGGGCTCCGACGTCATCGGCATGCGCACGCGCGCGCAGAAGCATGGCGAAGATTATGTGCTCAATGGCTCGAAAATGTGGATCACCAACGGCCCCATCGCCGATGTGCTGATCGTCTACGCGACATTGAATCCCGAACTGAGCTCGCGCGGCATCACCGCCTTCGTCATCGAACGCGGCATGTCCGGCTTCAGCACCGCGCAAAAGCTCACAAGCTGGGGATGCGCGGCTCGGATACCTGCGAGCTGGTGTTCGAGAACTGCGTCGTACCGGCGCAGAACGTGCTGCACAAAGCCGGCTTCGGCGCGCAGGTGCTGATGAGCGGTCTCGACTACGAGCGCGTCGTGCTCGCCGGCGGACCGCTCGGCATCATGCGCGCCTGCCTGGTGGCGGTCGTTCCCTACGTTCACGAGCGCAAACTGTTCGGCCGGCCGATCGGCACGTTTCAGCTCATGCTGGCGATGCTCGCGGACATGTACACGACGATGAATGCCTGCCGCTCGTACGTATACGCCGTGGCGCGCGCCTGCGACCGCGGCCAGATCACCCGCTTCGATGCCGCCGGCTGCATTCTGCAGGCATCCGAGAAGGCGACGTGGATGGCGTTGGAAGCCATTCAGGCGCTCGGCGGCAACGGCTACATCAACGACTATCCGACGGGCCGTCTGTTGCGCGACGCCAAACTCTACGAGATCGGTGCAGGCACGAGCGAAATCCGCCGCATGCTCATCGGTCGGGAGCTGTTCGAGGCCACTGCATGATTGCCACTCACATCGACCGCGGCTCCGAAGCGTTCCATACGAACGCCGCCTACATGCGCGGCCTCACCGCCGAGCTCCAGGAACGCCTCGAGATGGCCAGCCTGGGCGGTGGCGAGGATGCGCGGCGCAAGCACACCGCGCGCGGCAAGCTCCTGGTGCGCGATCGCATCGCCATGCTGTGCGATCCACAGATGCCTTTCCTGGAGCTGTCCGCGCTCGCCGCCGGCGGCATGTACGACGGCGGCGCGCCGGCCGCGGGCATCGTCACCGGCATCGGCCGAGTGCATGGACGCGACGTGATGATCGTCGCGAACGACGCCACCGTGAAAGGCGGCACGTACTTTCCCATAACGGTGAAGAAGCATCTGCGCGCGCAGGAAATCGCCGCGGAGAATCACCTGCCCTGCGTGTATCTCGTCGATTCCGGCGGCGCCTTCCTGCCGATGCAGGATGAGGTGTTTCCGGACCGCGAGCACTTCGGCCGCATCTTCTTCAATCAAGCGCGCCTGTCGGCGCAGGGCATTGCGCAGATTGCCGTGGTGATGGGCTCGTGCACCGCAGGCGGCGCCTACGTTCCCGCGATGTGCGACGAAGCCATCATCGTCAAGAAGCAAGGCACGATCTTTCTCGGCGGCCCACCGCTGGTTCGCGCCGCCACGGGCGAAATCGTCGATGCCGAAACGCTCGGCGGCGGCGATGTCCATACGCGCATCTCCGGCGTCGCCGACCTGCTCGCGGACGACGACCAGCATGCGCTCGCGCTCGCGCGCGAAACGGTATTGCACCTGCATCGCCCGCGCGAAGCGTGGCTCGAACGCATCGAGACGCGCGCGCCTGCCTACCCGCTCGAGGACCTGTACGGCATCGTGCCGCGCGACACGCGCTTTCCTTACGATGTGCGCGAGATCATCGCGCGCATCGTCGATGCGTCGGAGTTCCACGAATTCAAGCCGCTCTACGGCAAGACGCTGGTGTGCGGCTTTGCGCACTTGCACGGCTTTCCGGTGGCCATCGTGGCGAACAACGGCATCTTGTTTTCCGAAAGTGCGCTGAAAGGCGCGCATTTCATTCAGCTCGCGAATCGCCGCGGCGTGCCGCTCGTTTTTCTACAGAACATCACCGGTTTCATGGTCGGCAAGAAAGTCGAACACGAAGGCATCGCGAAGAACGGCGCAAAGCTCGTCACCGCGGTGGCCTGCTCGCGCGTACCGAAGTACACCGTCATCCTCGGCGGCTCCTTCGGCGCCGGAAACTACGCCATGTGCGGTCGTGCCTATGGCCCGCGCATGCTGTGGATGTGGCCGAATGCGCGCGTCTCCGTCATGGGCGGCGAACAAGCAGCCCAGGTACTCGCGACGGTGCGCGCCGACGGCTTCAAGGCGCGCGGCGAATCCTGGCCCGAGGACGACAAGCATCGCTTCATCGCCGAGATTCGCGAGCGATACGACACTCAGGGCAGCCCGTATTACGCCACCGCGCGACTGTGGGACGACGGCGTCATCGATCCGATGGACACCCGCGCTGTGCTCGCTCGCGCCATCGAAGCTGCGGCGCACGGGCCCGCGCCGGGCGATGAGCGTTACGGCATCTTTCGCATGTAGCCCGCTCCCTCCCAACCCTCCCCCGCCGTCACGGGGGAGGGACTGAAGGAGAGCGATCACTCATCACCTTCATGACCTTCACATGACCATGCTCATCACCTCATCCATTTCCCCCCGCGGCATCGCCACGATCACGCTGAATCGTCCCGACAAGCACAACGCGTTCGACGGCGAAATGCTGAAGCAGCTGAATGCGACGCTGCAGGGTGTCGCACACCATCCGGACGCACGCGTCGTGGTACTGACGGGCGCGGGCGCGAGTTTCTGCGCGGGCGCCGACATCGCACACATGCGCTCGATGCTCGGCGCTGCGGAAGAAGCCAACATCGCCGACGCTCGCATGCTGGCGGACTGCCTGCGAACGCTCGATGAGCTCGAGCTGCCGGTCATCGCGCGCGTCAACGGCAATGTATTCGGCGGCGGCGTGGGTCTGGTGGCGTGCGCGGACATCGCGATTGCGGCATCGACGGCGAAATTCGCGCTGACGGAAGTACGCCTGGGCATCGTGCCTTCGGCGATCTCGCCGTACGTCGTGGCGGCGATCGGCCCGAGACAGGCGCGCCGCCTGTTCTTGACCGGCGCAGCGTTCGATGGCGTCGAAGCTCATGCGCTCGGTCTCGTGCACTTCGTCTGCGATGCCGCCGATCTGGACGCCGCGGTCGAACGGCAGGCCGATCTCGTATTGCAGGGCGGCCCGGCGGCGTTGAGCGCCGCGAAAAAGCTGATTCGCGACGTGCTGCCGCCACAGGATCACGCGCAGCTCGCCGAAGAGACCGCGCGCCTGCTGGCTTCGCTGCGCATCAGCCCCGAAGGCCAGGAAGGTCTTTCCGCGTTTCTCGATCGACGCATGCCGAGCTGGGCGCCGAAAAAGACGGGAAACTGAGCCCTCGCCATGCCGCGCCCGGATTGCAGAACACTCGAAAAAGCCTCGTTCGGCCCTTTGTGCGGCGCAAAAGAAGCGGCTAACATCCGGCGCCCTTCACGAACACGGGATCGACAATGCAGCTCAATGGCAAGCTCGCCGTCATCACAGGCGGTGCACGGGGGATCGGCCGCGCGATGGCGCTGGCATTCGCAGCGAAAGGCGCGAACGTCGCTGCGCTCGACCTCAACCTCGCCGATCTCGAAACGACGCTGCAAGGCTGTACCGCACTGGGTGTGCGCGCACGCGCTTACGCCTGCAACGTCACACAGGAAAACGACGTCATCGCGGCGCTCGACAGCGTCGTCGCCGATTTCGGCCGGCTCGACATCATGGCCAACAACGCCGGCATCACCAAGGATGCGTTGCTCGTCAAGGTGCAGGACGGCAAAGTCGTCAACAAGATGTCGATGCAGCAATGGCAGGCCGTCATCGACGTCAACCTCACGGGCGTCTTCCTCGGCGCCCGCGAAGCCGCGGCCCGCATGATTGCGCTCGGCAACGGCGGCGTCATCATCAACACCTCGAGCATCTCGCGCGACGGCAACATGGGCCAGTCGAACTACTCGGCAACGAAAGCCGGTGTGGTCGCGATGACGACGGTATGGGCCAAGGAGCTGGCGCGATACGGCATACGCGTCGGTGCGATCGCGCCCGGTTTCACGCGCACGGAAATCCTCGATGCCATGAAACCGGAGATGGTGGACAAAATGATCGCCGCCGTACCGTTGAAGCGCATGGCGGAACCGGCCGAAATGGCGCACGCAGCAATGTTCATCGCCGAGAACGATTATTTCTCCGGCCGCGTCATCGAAGTCGACGGTGCGCAAAGAATCTAATACATCAACACCAGATCGAAAGTCCGGACAAGGGGGAAATCGATGCGACTGGATCAGATACGCGCCGTCATCACGGGCGGCGCTTCGGGACTCGGCCACGCCGTCGCCGCCAAGCTCATCGCGGCTGGCGCGAAAGTCACGCTCATCGACGTGAACGCCGCGGCCGGCGAAGCCGCGGCGAACGCGCTCGGCGCCGCTGCGCGATTCAGGCAAGTCGACGTCACCAACGAGGCGGCCGTCGTCGCGGCCATCGACGCCGCGAAAGCCGATATGGGCGGATTGACCCTCGCCGTGAACTGCGCAGGCACGCTGCACCCTCGCCGCCTGCTCAATAGAGAAGGGCCGATGCCGATCGAGATGTTCCGCAAGACGATCGAAGTGAATCTCATCGGCTCGCTGATCGTGTCGAAGGCCGCAGCAGCCGCCATGCAAGCGAACACGCCGAACGAGGAAGGCGAGCGCGGCGTCATCGTTCTCACCGCGTCCGTCGCCGCCTACGACGGACAGATCGGCCAGGTCGCTTATTCCGCCTCGAAGGGTGGCATCGCAGCGATGACCTTGCCCATGGCGCGCGATCTGTCCGGCCTCGGCATTCGCGTGATGACGATCGCGCCCGGCGTGTTCAAGACGCCGATGGTCGCGTCGCTGCCACAGGAGGCGCAGGATTCGCTCGGACGGCAGGTGCCGTTTCCGCCGCGCCTCGGACGGCCGGACGAATACGCCGCGTTGGTCGCGCACATCTGCGAGAACGTGATGTTGAACGGCGAGTGCATTCGCCTGGATGGCGCGATCCGCATGGCGCCGAAGTAAATAGGTTTACGGTTCCAGCTCTGCCTTCCGCCATCGCTCCAGGGTTGAGCCTCATGAGTCGAATCCGTTCGTTGTCGATACTGCTCGTCACGACCGCGGTTACCGCATGCGCCGGACCGCGCGCGACGGCACCTGCCGAGGCCATTTCTACGGTCGCGACGAAGATGCCCCTCGCGGAGCTGAAGGTGCCGGTGGAGTACTACACGCTATCCAACGGCCTGCGCGTGGTGTTGAGCGAAGATCACTCCGTACCGGTCGCGACGCTCGGCGTGTACTACAACATCGGGTTTCGCATCGAGCCGAAGGATCGGACGGGGTTCGCGCACCTTTTCGAGCACTTGATGTTTCAAGGCTCCAAGAATCTGCCGAAAGGCGCCTTCTTCAAGACCGTCGAAGGCCTTGGCGGCCAACTGAACGGCTCGACGCGCTTCGATTTCACGAATTACTTCGAAGCCTTTCCCTCGAACGCGCTGGAGACCATGCTGTGGGCCGAGGCCGATCGCATGCACAGCCTCGACATCACGCAGGACAACCTCGTCAACCAGCAAGGCGTCGTCAAGGAAGAAGTCAAAGTCAACGTCCTGAACCGTCCGTACGGCGGCTTTCCATGGCTGCAGTTGCCGCAAGTGGCCAACGAGAACTGGTACAACGCCCATAACTTCTACGGCGACTTGCAGCACATCGACGCCGCGACGCTGGAAGAAGCGCGCGCGTTCTTCGACACCTACTATGCGCCGAACAATGCCGTGCTCGTCGTCGCCGGGGATTTCGATCCTCAGATCGCGAAACGCTGGATCGAACGATACTTCGGGCCCATTGCCGCCCGCCCCGTGCCCGCGCTGCCCGACATCTCCGAGCCCAGGCAAACCGCGGAAAAGCAAGCCACGCAGACCGATCCGCTCGCACCGCAGCCGGCGCTGGCGCTCGCGTACCACGTGCCGCAACGCTGGACGCCTGAGCATTTCGCCTTCGGTCTGATCGACGAAATCCTGCTGCAAGGCGAAGCATCGCGCCTGCACCGCGATCTCGTGCAGCGCCGCGGTTACACGGATCAGGTATCGGGCGGCATCAACCTGCTCGGCAACATGTTCAACTACAGCGGCCCGATGCTGTGGTCCGCCGCGCTGTTGCACGATCCGACGACGGATCGCGAACGCATCATGGCGGCACTCGACGAGAACATCGAACGCATGCGCACCGAGCTGGTGACTCAGGAAGAGCTGGATCGCGCGCGTCGCAAGATTCGCGCCGAGCTCTACGACCTCGTCGGCTCGAGCACCAAGCTCGGCCTCGTCGACCTGCTCGCGTCCTTCGCGCTGTTCGACGACGACCCAGGCCGCATCAATCGCATCGAGGCGGAGTTCGCGAAGGTCACGCCCGAGCTGATTCGTCGGACCGCGCAGGAGTATCTGCGCCGCGGCAATCGCACGGTTCTGATAATCGAGCCTGGCGCCGCGGCATCGACGGGAACGAACGCACCATGAAAAAGCTCTCGCTTCGAGCGCTCGCGTGCTTGTCCGTTGCGGTCGTGCTGAGCGCAGCGCATGCGCAACAGACGCCGCCGCCACCGGGCCCTCCCCGGCCGTTCACGGTGCCAACGCCCGCGACCGTCACGCTTGCGAACGGACTGAAGGCGACCTTCATCGACTTCGGCTCCGTACCGAAAGTGACGATCGCGATCTGCGTTCGTGTCGGCGCGTTGAACGATGGCGAGCGCACGTGGCTGTCCGATCTCACGGCCGAGCTGATGAAAGAAGGCACCGAGAGCAAGACGGCCGAACAACTCGCGGATGCTGCAGCGGCGATGGGCGGAGAAGTGTCGATCGGCGTCGGCGCCGATGAAACGATGCTATCGCTCGACGTGCTCTCTGAATTCGGACCCGAGGCCGTTGCCCTATTGTCCGAGATTCTCACGCATCCGCGGCTCCCCGAGTCCGAGCTGCCGCGCATCCAGGCGAACTTCGTTCGCAACCTGAGCGTGCAGCTCGCGACACCGCAGGCTCAGGCGGCGGCCGCGTTCTCGGCTCTGCTCTTTCCGAATCATCCTTACGGCAGAGTCTTCCCGACACCTCAACAGCTGCAGTCCTATTCGATCGAAGACGTACGCGATTTCCATGCGCGCAATTTTGGCGCGCAGCGCACACGCATCTACGTCGCCGGCAAATTCGATCGTGCGAGCGTCGAGAACGCCGTTCGCCGCCATCTCGGCGGCTGGCATGAAGGGCCCGGCCCCTTGCAGCTGTCGTCGCCCGCGCCCGGCGAACCCGTCACGACATTGATCGACCGGCCGGACGCGCCGCAATCGACGCTGCGCATCGGCGCGCGCGTGATCGATCCGACACATCCGCAATTCATGGCACTGTCAGTGACGAACACTTTGCTCGGCGGCGTGCTCACCTCGCGTATCACGATGAATCTGCGCGAAGACAAGGGCTGGGCCTATTCGCCGAACAGCAGTCTGGGCGCGTACTATCGGCATGCCGTATGGGCCGAGCAGGCGGACGTGAAAGCCGAATCGACTGGTCCTGCATTGCAGGAAATTTACGCCGAGATCGGGCGCTTGCAGCGCGAACCGCCGAGCGGCGAGGAGCTGACTGCGATCAAGAACTATCGCAACGGCATCTTCGTCATGTCGAATGCATCGCGCAGCGGCCTGATCGGACAGCTCGCATTCATGGATCTGCACGGGCTGCCGGCCGATTGGCTGACGACGTTCGTCGAACGTCTCTACGCCGTGATGCCCGAGCAGATTTCGCAAGCGGCTCGCGAACACCTCGATCCGAAGCAGCTTTCGGTCGTCGTGGTCGGCGACATGTCGACAGTGCGCCCGCAGCTCAGCGGCGTCTCGCAGCTGCCGGGCATCGGGCCATAATTTCGATCGAAGCTGGCGATCGAAGCTGGACACGCACATTTCGTACCGAAGAGCATCCTCATGTCAGAACGCGAAATCATGGAGTACGACATCGTCATCGTCGGCGCCGGCCCTGCCGGGCTCGCGACGGCGATCAGACTCAAGCAGCTCGAGCCCGAGACCAATATTTGCGTTCTCGAAAAAGCCTCCGCGGTCGGCGCTCATTCGTTGTCCGGTGCCGTGCTCGAGCCAGGCCCGCTGGAAACACTCTGTCCCAACTGGCGCACCGAATACACCGGCACGAAAGTGCCGGCGGCGAACGACGATGTCCGGCTCATGACGAAGACCGGATCGATCAAGATTCCGGAATGGGCCGTGCGCATGACGCCGATGCACAACCACGGCAACTTCATCGTCTCGCTCGGGCAGCTGACGTCCTGGCTTGCGCAACAAGCCGAAGCGCTCGGCGTGGAAATCTTTCCCGGCTTCGCCGCCGCGGCAATGGTTTACGACGAGAACGGCGCCGTCAAAGGCATCCAGGTCGGCGACATGGGCATCGAAAAGAATGGCGAGCCCGGCCCGAACTACACGCCGGGCGTCGAGATCCATGCCAAAACGACGGTGCTGGCCGAGGGCTCGCGCGGCTCGCTCGCAAAGCAAGTCATCGCAAAATTCAATTTGCGCGAAGGCATCGATCCGCCGGCATTCGGCCTCGGCTTCAAGGAGCTGTGGCAATTGCCGGAAGGACGCGTACAACCCGGACGCATCGAGCATGCCTTCGGCTGGCCGCTCGATTACAAAACCTACGGCGGCAGCTTCCTGTATCACCTCGATCAGAACCGGGTGTACGTCGGCTACGTCGTCGGCCTGAGCTACGAAGATCCGCGCCTGAAGCCGTTCGAAGCATTCCAGCAATTCAAGAATCATCCGCGCACCAAAGCGCTGCTCGAAGGCGGCGAAATCCTCGCGGCGGGCGCGCGCACGATCGCGGCCGGCGGCTATCAATCGCTGCCCAAGCTCGACATGCCCGGCGCAATGCTGGTCGGAGACGACGCGGGCAAGCTCAACGTGTTCAAGATCAAGGGCATCCACCAGGCGATTCGCTCCGGCATGCTCGCCGCGGAGCATCTGGCCGAAGCCGGTTCGAGCAAGGGCTTCGACGCACGCTGGCGTGCGTCGGAAGGCCACAAGGAGCTGCGCAGCGTTCGCAACTTCAAACCCGGATTCAAATCGGGCCTTTATCTCGGATTCGTCAATGCCGGCATCGAGGCGGTGCTGCGCGGCAAGACGCCCTGGACGCTGCGCAACAAGGCCGACTGGTCGGCGCTCAAGAAGCTCGATGAATATGTGTCGCCCGATCGTGGCTGGGTGGATCGTTCGCTGCCGCCGCGCGATCGCCTCGCCTCGGTGTTCTTCGCCGGCAACGTGCACGACGAATCGCAGCCGGCGCATTTGAAGGTGCACGACACCTCGATCTGCGTCGAGCGCTGCACCAAGGAATACGGCAACCCCTGCGAAAACTTCTGCCCTGCCGGCGTATACGAAATGGTCAGCGACGATCAGGGCGGCCGCCGCCTGCAGATCAACGCCGCGAACTGCGTTCACTGCAAGGCATGCGACATCAAGGACCCATACGAAATCATCACGTGGACGACGCCGGAAGGCGGGTCGGGGCCGAATTATCAGAATTTGTGATTTTAGGAAGGTGATCTGGTGATCAAGTGATCAGGTGATCTCGGTCAGAAGCGCTGAGCTTCTCTTGCCGCGATCACCTGATCACTTGATCACCAGATCACCTCAACCCATGACGCCCTCCTCCACCGACACCGCTTCCTCGGTTCTCTCGCTCTACGAACGCGAATGCGTCCGGCTCGGCTACGTACCCGATCCGGCGCAGCAGCGCGTCGTCGCCGCGCTCGACGACTTGCGTTCCCGGCTGATGACGCCCCCGCCGCGAAGTCTGCTGCAGGGATTGTTGAGCCGGCGCAAACGCGCGTTCGAACGCGGCTTGTATGTGTGGGGCAGCGTCGGGCGCGGCAAGACCTGGCTCATGGATTTGTTCTTCCAAAGCCTGCCGTTCAAGGACAAGCAGCGCAGCCACTTTCATCGCTTCATGCAATTCGTGCACGACGAGCTGAAGAGGTACCAGGATCGCACCGATCCGCTCGAGCTCGTCGCCGAGAAGATCGCGAAGAAAACCCGCGTGCTGTGCTTCGACGAGCTGTTCGTCGCCGATATCGCGGATGCAATGCTGCTGGGCACTCTGTTTCGCGGCCTGTTCGAGCGCGGCGTCACGCTGGTCGCCACATCGAACGTTCCGCCCGACGATCTCTACAAGGAAGGGCTGCAGCGCGCCCGCTTCCTGCCGGCCATCCGATTATTGAAGGAACATACGCGAGTTCTGCACATGGATGGCGGTGCGGACTATCGCTTGCGGATGCTCGAAAAGGCGGCGACATGGTTCGATGCGAGCCAACCGGACACCACCGCGAAGATCGACGCATTGTTCGAGGCGATCGCGGGCGAACCCGGTGCGCTGAACGCAACGCTCACATTGAATCATCGCCGTCTGCACGCGCATCGACTGGCGCAGGACGTCGTCTGGTTCGGTTTCAAGGAATTATGTGACGGCCCGCGCGGCCAGGCCGATTACATCGAAATCGCGCGCTGCTATCACACGGTCTTTCTGACGGACATCCCGATCCTGGGCGTCGAGCAGGACAATCAAACCCGCCGCCTCATCACGCTCGTCGACGAGTTCTACGACCGCGCGGTGAAACTGATCATCTCTTCCGCGGTGCCCATCCAGCAGCTCTATCGCGGCTCGAAGCTCGCCTTCGAATTCGAGCGCACAAAAAGCCGCCTGATCGAGATGCAGTCGCAGGAATACCTGGCGCGCGAGCACAAAGCCTGAAGAGGTCAGCGGGACTGCTGGCAAGCTCGTGGGAGGGGATTCTCAGAGCTGCACGATCTGCCGCACCGTCTTACCCTCGGCGAGGCGATCGAACGCGGCGTTGATGTCATCGAGTCTGATGCGTTCGCTGAGCAAGTGATCCACCGGCAGTTTGCCGGCGCGATACCACTCGATATAGCGCGGGATGTCTCTTGCGGGATCGCAGCTGCCGAGGTAGCTGCCTTTGATCGTCCGCTCTTCGGCGACGATGCTCACGTGAGGAATCGAGAACATGTGTTGCGGATTCGACAGCCCCGCCGTCACTGTCGCGCCGCCGCGGCGCGTGATCTTGTAGCTCAGATCCATCGCCTTCACCGAGCCCGCCATTTCGAACGCAAAGTCCACGCCGCCGCGCGTGAGCTCCTTCACGCGTTCGGCCGCCTGCGGATCGGCGGCGTTCACGGTGTGCGTCGCACCGAGCTTGCGCGCGAGCGCGAGCTTCTCATCGCTCAAATCGCACGCGACGACGATTGCGGCATCGACGATGCGCGCTGCGAGCAAGGCGGCAAGACCGACGCCGCCCAGCCCGACGACGGCCATCGATGCGCCGGGCGCGGGATTCACCGTGTTGGTCACGGCGCCGACGCCGGTCATGACGGCACAGCCGAATATCGCCGCTTCGTCGAACGGCAGCGCTGGATCGACCTTGACGAGCGATTCGCGCGCCATCACCGCATGTTCGGCGAACGCCGACACGCCGAGATGATGATGAATGTCGGCGCCGTTGCGATGAATGCGCTTCGCGCCGCTGAGCAAGACGCCGCTCGAATTCGCTTTGAATCCCGGCTCGCACAATGCAGGACGGCCGTGGCTGCACGGCTCACAGGAGCCGCAGCAGGGCACGAACGCGGCGACGACGTGATCGCCGACGCGCAGATCCTTCACCTCGGAACCCACCTCGAGCACTTCACCCGCGCCTTCGTGGCCGATCGCCATCGGCATCGGCCGCGGCCGGTCGCCGTTGAGGACGGAGAGATCGGAATGACACAACCCCGCCGCCCTCATGCGCACGAGCACCTCGCGCGGCCCAGGCGGATCGAGATCGACTTCGACGACGTGCAACGGCCGCGACTGCGCGTACGGTCGCGGCAGCAGCATCTCATTCAAAACCGCCGCGCGGGTTTTCATACGAATTTCGCGGTGGTCTTCGACTTCAGCTCATCCACCGTGACGCCCGGTGCGAGCTCGATCAGCTCGAACGGCGATTTTCGATCGGGCCGCGCGAAGACCGCGAGCTCGGTCACGATCATGTCGACGACATTGGCGCCGGTCAGCGGCAGGTCGCACTTCGGCTTGAACTTGGCAGCGCCGTCTTTCGAGGTGTGCTCCATCACCACCACGACGCGTTTGACGCCCGCGACCAGATCCATCGCGCCGCCCA
>ERZ795041.648-NODE-648-length-12459-cov-3.587552_pt1 | contig 12459 bp, 10 predicted proteins | sample MGYA00375125_ERZ795041 | MGnify/ENA primary metagenome ERZ795041 (study PRJEB30170, sample SAMN03074214) | activated sludge metagenome | biome: Common Effluent Treatment Plant; feature: Wastewater; material: Activated sludge; isolation source: activated biomass in...
TCACGCCTGCGCCGATGGCGGCCGCGAGCGGCGCCTCGATGAGGAACGCTTTGCGGGCTCCGACCTCGCGCGTCGCCTGCAGCACGGCGCGGCGCTCGACCTCGGTGACACCGGACGGCACGCACACCATCACCTGAGGCTTGAACAGGCGGCTCGGGCCGGTCAGTACCTTGCGGACGAAGGCCTGCAGCATCTTCTCGGTCAGGTCGTAGTCGGCGATGACGCCGTCGCGCATGGGCCTCACGGCGACGATGTTCCCGGGCGTCCTGCCGAGCATGCGGTACGCCTCCTCGCCTACGGCCTTGACCTCGCCCGTGTCGCGCACCATGGCGATGACGGACGGTTCGCGCAACAAGATCCCCTTTCCTTTGACGTAGATGAGGACGGTGGCAGTACCGAGGTCCACCCCGATCTCTTGTCCGAGTCTGAAGAACATGCTCACTCCCGCCCAGCACGACCATGCGTTGTGCGCCGTCGGTGCCGCGGCTTTGCGCTGTGGGGAAGTATACCTGTGTTGAGAGTCGCTTAGAGGTAGAGGGGTTCGGCCCGGCCGGTGTCTCCCGTCGCAGCCAGCACCGCGGCGTCGGGCGGCCCGCTCTCGAGGAGCCGCCAGCCTGGGTAGTGCTCCGCCAGGGACTCCCGGGCGACCTTCCTCGGCGGTCCGAGCGACACGACGGTCGCCGCTCGTCCGGCCCCGCCAGCCCGCCTCGTGCACGGTTGCACGTACACGTTCCCCTTGCGCGCGTCGGTGGTGACGATGGCGCGTTCGTCGACGGCGAGCTCCGGGCCCGCCTGGGCGAGCATGCTGTACACGCCCCGGACGTCGACGTTCCAGGCCCTGCCGAGGCCCTTCGCAGCGGCGACAGCCACCCTCACCCCCGTGTAGGAGCCGGGCCCGATCCCGACCCGTACCTCCGCGACGGCGGTGCGAGGGGCGCCTGCTCGCGCGAACAGCTCGGTCAGTTCGATGGTGACGAGCGCGGCGTGGAGGCGCCCGACCTCGCGCGTAGCGGTGTGGACGGTGGCGCCGCGCTCGTCGACGAGCGCCAGCGCGAGGTACGAGGTCGAGCAGTCCAGTGCGAGCCGCAGGCCGGCAGCGGTCGTCATGCGTGCCCCTCGTGCGACGGCGGCCAGCCGTTGGCCGTCGAGCCCGGCGGTTCCCGCCAGCGCGCGGTGCGTCCGATTCCCGGTCCGGTGAGCTCGCCCACGTCGGAGCCGGCCCGTCCCTGGTCGTCGTGGAAGCCGAGCTCGAGCCACAGCGCGTCCGGATGCGCGCGCAGCAGTCCCTCGCCCCACTCGACGACCGTGAGGCGAGCGCGCTCCAGGTAGTCCTCGAGCCCCAGCCTCTGGACGTCCGCGGCGTCGGAGAGCCGGTACGCGTCGACGTGCACCAGCGTGCCGTGCGGCGTCGGGTACTCGTGCACGAGGGTGTAGGTCGGACTGGTGACCACCGCCGTCGAGCCGAGCTGGCGAGCGATGGCCTGCGTGAGCGTCGTCTTGCCGCTCCCGAGGGGGCCGGTGAGCACGAGCAGGTCGCCGGGGCGTGAGCGAGCGACGACCTCTCGTGCCAGTGCTTCCGTCGCCGTCAGGTCTGCGAGGAGCATGTCCGGGCGCTCGTCAGTCGAGGTCGGGCAGGTCGCGCCGGACGCGGCCCAGCATGACGGCGAGGTGGGCAGAGGAGTCGAGGGTGAGCCGCAGGAGCCTACCCTCCGTGCTCCAGCCGACGACGACGACCCGTGACGGCAGCTCGAGGCTCATGGCCAGCGGCTCGCCGTCCTCCCTCGGGTAGGCGACGTCGGCCGCGTCGCGCAGCGCGCTCAGCGCCATGAACTCGCCCTCGTCCGGAGCCACCGCCGCGCCGTGACCACCGGCGTCATCACTGCCACCACCAACGCCGAACGTGCTCGTCGCGGCGCCGTGGCCGACGCGTTCGCCCAACCTGTCGAACAGAGCGACGTCGATGACGCCCGGGCTCTCCGCGTAACGTGTGAGCAGCTCCTCGTCGCGTGCACGGGCCGCCCCTTCCACCTCGCGGGCAGCAGCCACCTCGCGAGCCGTCGTACCCGACTCGGAGCCGGCGCCGAACGCCAGCCCGAACACGTCGTCGAGCAGGCCCTCGCTGACGAGCTGGTCGGCGATGACCCGCGTCGCCTCGTACTCCTCCGCGAGCGTGTCGAGCAGCCGCTCCGCTTGCGTCAGCGACGACTCGAGCTGCAGCCTCAGGCCCATCGACACACGCGGAAGGGCCTCACGCTGCGAGTCGAGGTGGGTGAGGATCCGTCGTGCGGTGGCGACGTCGTCGCTGTTGAGCTTCGCGACCTCGTCGAAGCGCAGCATGGCGGCGTCGAGGCGAGCGGGAACCCCTGCGAGCCGCTCGCGCGACCCCGTCTCGATGCGGTCGAGGAGCGTCGCGGCCTCGCTGAGGCGGTTGGCGGCGCCGCCCTCGTCGAGCTGGCGTTTCTGTTGCGTCAGGAGCTCCGTCAGCGCCCTCACGTCCTGCGAGTCGATCCCCTGGTAGGGGGCGGCCGACCGGACCATCCTGTGCAGCTCGCCGACCTGCTCGAGGCGCACGGCCTCCCGCTCCTGCTGGAGGGCGGCGGCGAGGAGTGACAGCTCCGGGTAGCGACCCTCGTCGAGCTCGTCGAGGGCACCCTGGAGGCGCTCGACGAGGCGCGCGCTGCCGACCTCCGCCGCCTCTTCCGCCAGTTCCTGCAGGCGACGCCTGATGCTGCCGCCGACCTCCGTGCGGATCGTCTCGATCATGGTGTCGATGACGTCGATGTCGGTGTCGTTCTCGGTGAGGGACAGCTCGGGCCCGAACGTGTCCTCCCCGTCGTCGAACAGGAGCGCCGAGGCAGCTTCCGAGCCCGTCTGCTCCGCGAGCAGCCGGTCGATCTCGCGGCGGGCGGCCTCGGCCCTGTCGCTAAGGGTGGCGGTCACGGGCAGCCCCTCGACCTGCGCCCGGAGGGCCTCGAGCCGGGCACGGCGCCGCTCTGAGGCCTCGGTCGCGCGCTCAGCGAGGGCCCGCGCGATGCGCTCCTCGACCTGCCGCGCCGAGGCCATGACCTCCGGTACCAGCGTCTGCTTCTCCTGCGCCATGCGCAACGAGCTCAGCTCGCCGCGCAGCCGCTCCAGGTCCTCGCTCGCGGTGACTCCCGACTCGTACCTGACCAGCGTGCCTTCCAGGCGCGCGAGGAGCTCGTTCTGCCCCTTGAGCTGCGCCGCGATGGCTTCGTCGGAGCGGGCGAGCGCCTCCTCCTGCTCCCTCACCAGCCGGCTCAGTTGCCGCACGTGCTCCACGTCGGCGAGGGAGGGGAGCGCCGTGCTGAGGATCCCCAGCGTGACCCGCGCAGCCTGCGAGAGCTCGGAGGAGTCGACCTCCTGCCGCACCGCTCCGAGCGTCGAGGCGATCTCCTCGAGCTCCTCGCGGAGGTCTTCGCGCAGCGCTGCCGTTGCTGCGGCGAGGTCACCCTTGAGCGTGTCGAGCACCTCGGCGACGGACCTCTCCGCCTCGACCTCCGCCTTGAGCTCGGCCACGCGCTCCGCCAGACCGGGCTGGTAGTTGAACAGCTCGGCGTGCTCGGTCTCGAGTGCGGCGATGTCGTGCAGCTCCGAGGCGAGGTCGAGCAGGCGGAGGCGTTGATGCACCTCGGGGTCGAGCACGGACGTGTCGATGCTGAGGAGGTCCTCCTCCTCGCCGTCGACGTCGAGGACACCGTGATCGACAGCCTGGCCGTCGTCGGGGGCTTCCGTGGCGTGGACGGGTCCCGAGGCGCCCATCGCGGCGTCGCCATCGCCGACGGGCGCGACGATCACGGCGTCGTGCCCGGTGCCGTCGACCGACATGGACGGCTTCTCTTCGTGCACGCCTGTTTCAGCGGCAGGACCCGTGAGGTCCAGCGGTACACCGTCGGGCTCGCTGACGTCGCCTGCAGACACGGCGATCGCGAAGGCAGAGTGTGCGCCCGCTGCGGGCACGTCCTCCAGGGTGCCGAGGTCGACCCCCTTCGCGACCTGTTCGGCGTAGACGCTCGACTCCATGAGCTTGCGCAGGTCGCGAGCGAGGCGCCGTGCGCGCTCGATCTCGGCGGGTGCCAGCTGACGTTGCTTCTGCGAGCCGTCGATCTGGTTGACGAACGTCTCGAGGCGCCTGACCTTCTGGCCGCCGAGCGAGCGCACGTGATCGAGCGCCTCGCGCAGCTCACCGAGTTCGCGAGCCTGGAGCACGAGCTGGTCCTCGAGCTTCTGCACGACGAGCTCGAGCTGCGCCTCTGCGTCCTGACCGAGCGCGTGGGCCTCCCTGCCGCTGCCTTGTTCCGTCTCGAGGAGCTGGACCTGGGCCCTGAGCTTCTGGACCTCCGGCCATTCGAAGTAGAGGTTGAAGGGGCGCAGGGCGACCTGCAGGCGCTCGAGTCGCTCGGCCTGTGCCGCGAGACCGGCGGAGGCCGAGTCGCTCGCTCCTGCGGTCGACTGCTGTGCGCTGAGCAGCCGCAGGCGCCCGACGATGTCGTTGACGGCCGTCTTGGCGTCCGTGACGGGCATGGACACCTGCAGCTGGCGGTAGACCTGGACCTTGAGGATCTGCTCGATGGTCGCGAGGTCGGCTGTCTCAGGCGAGCGGCCCAGCTGCCGCAGCCCCTCCTTGAGGGACCGCGACACGACGCGCGGCGAGAGCACTGCCTCCAGCTCTTGCACGGCGGACTGGTAGACGTCGTTGGTCACGGTACTCACCGCGGGCCGTGAGGCTCACGGCGCCACGAGTGGTCCATCCGTCGGTGCGGCTCGCACTGCACGGTCAGAACTCGTCGTCCCAGTCCACGGCAGAAGGCTTGGAGGAGCGTGTCATGTCGACGATCGTCGGGTTGGACGTCGAGGTCCCGACACCCGTGCGGCCACGGCCGGAGCCCAGCAGACCGAACTGCACGCACACCCCGCGAAGCCCGATGGTCGCGAACAGCAGCGCGAGGAACAGCAGGACGGCCCAGGCGACCTGACCCGTCGTGCTGGTGAACATCGACCAGTTGGCGAGCACGTCGAGCGACGGCATGTCGAGCATGTCGGCGGCAAGGCTGAGGATGGCCGCGATGGCCTCGTACATGATCGGCACGAGCAAGAGGAACAGCGCGATGGATACGAGCCGCCAGTTGGCGTTGCCTCCACCGAACGCCATGTTCAGGTAGCGCAGCGGCACGAACGCGAAGATGCCAAGCACGACGAACACGCCGAGTCGAACCCAGCCGGACCAGATGCCGTCGACCATGAGCTCGACGGCTTGTGAGCCGGCCTGTTCGCGACCGCCGATGGACCTGTCGACCGCGTCGACCTGGGCAGCAAGGAGCGTGAGGTCGTGTTCACGGAGGACCGGCCGCGACGCGAGCGAGGCAAGCAGGGTCTCCGTGTCCTGGGCGACCGCGCCGTCGACCGCGCGCAGCAGTCCCCTCACGGTGCCCTGGTAGGCGTTGTCGACGCCGGCTACCAACGCTGCTGCCGCGGGAGCGTCTCCCGCTCGCAGAGCAGCCACGGCGCCGGTCACCTGGGCGGCGATGCTGCCGACCGCATCGGCGGCGCTGTCGAAGCCTGCGTCGACGAGCGCGGTCGCCTGCGTGCGGGCGGAGGTCTCGTTCAGGCCGATCGAGCGCAGGGAGGCGCCGACCCTGTCGATGCTGGCTTCGCGTTCGCGCTGCTGGATGGTGGCGGCGGCGAGGGCGAGGAACTGCGGGTCGTCGAGGCTGGCGCTGACGCTGCCCTCGTCTGCCGCGGCTGCATCGTCCTGCGCGGCGGCGCCGTCTGCCGCGGCGGCGCCGTCTGCCGCGGCGGCATCATCGGCTGCTGCTGCGCCCTGCGCCTCGGCTGGGAGAGCTGGCCCCGCGGGGAGGTCGGTCTGGGCCTGGCCAGCAACGCCGCCTAGTGGCGTCGTGACCGCTGCAGGTGCCTGGTCGGTCTGGGGAAGGCCGATGGCAGGAAGGTCGGTCTGAACACCCAGCGGTGTCGTTGTGGCAGGGTCGACCGGCGCCGGGCCGGCGGGCGTCGCCTCGGCACCGACACGGGCCGCGGCGGCCAGACGCGAGAGCTGGGCTTCGGCGGTCTCGGTCGCTACGCTCATACCGTCGCCGTCGTTGTTGACCAACGCCTGGGCGGCGGCCGTCAGCGCCTGGTTGAGGCCCTGATCCGCGCGGGGGGAGTCCTGGATGAGGAGGGAGTCGCCGTAGGCCGTCGCCAGCGAGACGTAGGCTGCGTCGCGGTCACTCGCCTGGAGGCGGTCGGCGACGGTCAGCTCTGTCGCGATCGACTCCGCTGCTCCCACCTCGAACGCCAGCCTCATCGCTGCTGCGTCGGGTGCTGCCGCCAGCGCATCGAGGGCGGCTGCCGTGAAGTTCATCGTGCGTCCGACGTGCAGCAGCCGGTCGCGGGCGAGCGCGCTGTCACCCTGGGCCGCGGCCGTGAACGCGGAGTCCATCACCAGACGCCGGAACCCGCCGCGCAACACGGCCGACTGGACGGCGAGGTCGGTGCGGCTCTGGTTCTCGACGGCGGTACGGGCGCGCTCGAACGTGCGCTCCATCGCCTGCACGAGGTTCGTGCTGGTAGCGTCACGAGACAGCGTCAACAGCGCGTTGACAGCCCGTTCGAGCTCGTCGCGCGCCTGGACACCGTCACCAGGCACGGCCGCGACGGCGAACTCCAGGTTCTCGACCGCCAGATCGTACCGCTGGAGGATCGAGTCGTCCTGCGCGAACGCCGCACCCAGGCCGAGCGTGGCGACAAGGGCGCAGGTGGCGAAGGATCTCAGACGACCTATCATGCTGCCTCCTCGAGGACGGCACGGGCGGCAAGGACCGCGCCGATGTTCACTTTCGGTTGGGTGAGGACGACGATGGCGCCGTCACGCGTGGGGAACAAGAACAGAACGCCGTCCTCGAGCTCGACGGAGAACACGCGCAGGTCGCCCGCTCGGGCCAGCAAGCCCCGCGTCGCGACGGTGAGGGCGGCGAGCCGGTCGGAGTCGATGCCATCGCCGCGCACGTGCGTGACGGACATGCCGTTGACGACGACGATCTGCCTGACGGTCTCGAGATCCGCGAACGTCCTGATCACGCGGTCGACCATAGCGGCGGAGACGACGATGCCGCCCGTGCCGGCGCGCTCGTGCGCGTTGGCCCGGTGCGGCGCCGAGCGGGGCTCGGGCGCCTGGGGTCCCGAGTAGTCCGGTATGAACTCGGGCAGGTCGACAGCAGGCAGGTAGACCGAGCTCGCCGTGACCGCCCTCGTGGTATCGCTCTCGAGCGCCCGCTCGGAGAGAACCTCGCCCTCGAGTTCATCGGAGTCGAACGGATCGACGGACGCCGGGTCGGAGTCGGGTCCTGGCGCCGCTGGCCGGGAGGGCGCCCTGCGGGCGTCCCGCTTCGACCGTGTGGCCTCGCCAGGTGCCGGTGCGGTCCGGTTGCGGCGCCGGCCGAACAGGCCGCGCTTCACGGGCGCACGGTCGGCTGTCGCCAGGTCCGCGACGACGCGCTCGAGGCTCGGTGCGACGACGTGGTCGGGGAGGATACCTCCCAGCTCGCGCTTGACGCGGGTCAGCAACAGGCGGCGCATGGCGGCCTCCGACACGTCGTCGGGCGTCCGGTTGCTGACGCGGAGGGCCTCATCGACCAGACGACGCGCCGCCTTCGGAGCGACGAGCGCACCCAAGCCCTTCACCGCAGCCTTGTAGACCTCGTTGGGCACGACTCTCCTCCCTGCGGAATCCGCCCTAGAGCATAGGCCCAGGTGTCGCGCCGAACTGTGAGATATTCCGTTGGGATACGGACTTTCCGCCTTGTCGACCGCTCAGGCGAGCACCGTCACAGCACCTCGGACGCCACCGCCGTACCCGTCACGAAGCTCGAACCGTTCGCACCGACCTCCAGCTTCCACACGGGCAGGCGGACCTTGACGGCCTCCACGCACTGTGCACAAGCGCTCAGGGCGGCGGCGCGGTGCGGCGCGGCGACCGCGATGGCGAGGCTCACCTCACCCGGCCCCAGCCTGCCGAGCCTGTGGTGGATGGCGACGTGCAGCTCCCCGTGCGCGCTGCGCAGTTCGGCGGCGATGTCGCGCATCACTGCGAGGATCATCTCGTCGTAGCCCTCGTACTCGAGGTAGTGGACCTCCTGGCCAGCGTTGGGCGACCTGACGCGGCCGAGGAACACGGCGACGCCACCCATGGTCTCGTCCTCGAGGCCGGCCGTCACGTCAGCCAGCGCGATCGGGGCCAGCCCCACCCACAGGTCGTCCATCCTCAGCCGCCGGAGACCGGGGGCAGAAGCGCGACGACGTCACCGTCCGCGAGTTGGGTGGACGTCTTCGCGTACCGGGCGTTCACGGCGACCATGACCCCGCGAACGTCGAGCGCGGGGTAGAGACCGTTGACGGCGCGCGCGGCGTCCGCCGCCGTTGCACCGTCCGTGAGCGTCACGGGTACGTCTGCCGCGCCTGCCGCTGCCCGCAGGTGTGCGAAGAGCTTGACGGTCACGTTCATGTCCCGTTGAGCGACTGGCTGATCTCTCCCGCGATGGCGAGCGCGTCCCTGTACCGCATGCGGGAGGGGCCGATGAGGGTGAGGACACCCTTGGCGGACCCGAACCCGAACGAGGCGCTGACCTTCGCGACGGAGTCGTCGAGCGTGACGCTGTAGTCGCCCTGGATGTCGCTGTGCATGCCGACGGCGTCCTCGACCTGTTCGACGACCAGGCGGACGAACGCCGGGTCCTGGCCCTCCGGCTCAGACAGCACCCGGCTGAGCCCGTCACGGAACATCCTCGGCACTTGCAGGCCCGGCCAAGCGTCCGCCACTGCCCTGAGTGTGCGGGCGAGCTCGCTGTCGATCCCCTCCGCCAGCGAGCGCAGCGCGGCAGGCACCTTGCCGACGGGGAGGGTCAGCTGCCTGAGGTTGCGATCCGCGTCGTCGATGACGTCGTCGGACGGTGTCGGGTCGAGGTCGACGCCCAGCTGCCGTACCAGCCCGTTCTCGAACACGACCACGGCGAGGAGCCTGCGGCTCGACAGCATCGACAGATGGATCTCGACGATCCGCAAGGTCTCGTCGGGCGCCAGCCTCACCACGACGGCGTAACCGGAGAACTGCGACGCGACGCGGGACGCCGCCATGAACAGGTCGTCGCCCTCCGCGCCGGCAAGCCCGGCCCTGAGCGCGTCGCGTGTGCGCTTGGGCAGCCGACCCGGTGGCAGCCACGCTGCTGCGTAGACGCGGAAACCATCCGCCGTGGGGATACGGCCCGCCGAGGTGTGCGGCTGCTGCAACAGTCCGCCGTCCTCGAGGCTCCCGAAGTCGTTCCGAACGGTCGCGCTCGACACGTCGAGCCTCTTGGCGATGTGCTGTGAGGGTACGGGGTGCGCCGTCTCGATGTACGACTCGGCCACCATGTGCAAGACGCGCACGTGCCGCTCGTTCATGGAGCGGATGGTATCACGGTGCCGCGAGGAACCCGGTGCAGGCGGCTCAGTCGACCGACCGAGCCCTGTCAGTCCTTCGACCGAGCCATGCCGAGGATGAGGTCGAAGTGCGCCTCCTCGACCGGCATCACGCTGAGCCGGTTCCCTCGCGCCAGCAGTCGCATCTCGGCGAGCTCCGGGACGGCCTTCAGCTCGGCCAGCGAGACGGGGCGGGGGAGGGCCTCGACCGGCTTGACATCCACCAGCATCCAGCGTGGAGCTTCGCGCGTCGCCTTCGGGTCGAAGTACTCGCTGTCCGGATCGAACTGGGTCGGGTCCGCGTACGGTTCGGACGCGACCTCCGCCACGCCGACGACGGCCGGTGTCCCGATCGAGGAGTGGTAGTACAGGACGCGGTCGCCCGGGCGCATCTCATCGCGCATGAAGTTGCGGGCCTGGTAGTTGCGCACGCCCTCCCAGGGACTGACGCCGTCCCGCTCGAGGTCCTGGAACGAGTAGCAGTCCGGTTCGTTCTTGATCAACCAGCTCCGTGCCATGGCCGGATGATAGCAACCGAGCCAGCAGCGCCCGTGTCGTAGTGTGGCCCGGGTCTCACTCCCACTCGATGGTCCCGGGAGGCTTGCTGGTGATGTCGTACACCACCCTGTTCACCTCGGGGACGCTGTTGACGATGCGGCTGCTGACCGTTGCCAGGAAGTCGTGCGGCAGCTTGGCCCAGTCCGCCGTCATGCCATCGACGCTGGTGACGGCCCTGAGCGCGACCATGTAGCCGTAGGAGCGCCCGTCTCCCATCACGCCCACCGACCGCACCTGTGTCAGGACGGCGAGCGCCTGCCACGTCTCCTGGTAGAGACCGAACTCCCTGAGCGCCGACACGAACACGTCGTCGACGCGGGCGAGGAGCTCGAGCCGCTCCTGTGTGACCTCACCGATGAGCCTGATGGCGAGTCCCGGCCCGGGGAACGGATGGCGGTCGCGCAGATGGGCCGGCAAGCCCAGCGCCTCCGCGACCTCCCTCACCTCGTCCTTGAACAGCGCCCGGAACGGTTCGATCAGGTCGAACCCGAGCTCGGCAGGCAGGCCGCCCACGTTGTGGTGCGACTTGATGACGGCAGCCCCGTACCCACCGGCTGACTCGATGACGTCCGGGTAGAGCGTGCCCTGCGCGAGGAACCGTATCGCCTGTCCATGCGCGCTGAGCTCGAGGGCCTCCGCCTTGAAGACCTCGATGAACTCCCGGCCGATGATCTTGCGCTTCGTCTCCGGGTCGTCCACCCCCGCCAGCGCTGAGAGGAAGCGTGCCTTCGCATCGACGACCCTCAGGTCGACGCCGAGGGCGCGCAGCGCTCGCTCGACCTCCTCCGCCTCGCCGAGGCGCAGGAGACCGTGGTCGACGAAGACGGCGACGAGCTGCTCGCCGATCGCCCTGTGCAGCAGCAGGCCGAGGGTGGTCGAGTCGACGCCGCCGGAGATGGCGAGCAGCACGCGTTCGTCACCGACCGCGGTCCGCACCTTCTCGATGGAGTCCGAGACGATGTTCTCGGGCGTCCACGACCGCTCCGCCCCGCTGCGCTCGACGAACCGTTCGAGCACGGCCAGGCCCTTGGGCGTGTGCCTGACCTCGGGATGGAACTGGAGCGCGTAGAGGCCGCGGCGGCTGTCCTCCATGGCGGCGATGACGCCGTCGCTCGTGGATGCGGTCGCCGTGAAGCCCGAGGGCAGGGCGGTGACCCTGTCGCCGTGGCTCATCCATGCGACGAACTCCCCCTCGATGCCGTCGAAGAGCGCGCCGCCGTACTCGCTGAGCACGGACTTGCCGTACTCGCCTGCGCCCTCCGACTCGACGGCACCGCCAAGGTCGCGCGCCAACAGCTGCATCCCGTAGCAGATCGCGAGGACGGGCTGTCGCCTGTCCAGCAGCCCGACGGGCAGCCCGGGAGCCCCCGAGGCAGTCACGCTCTGCGGCCCGCCGGACAGGATGAACGCGACGGGCTCGAGCGCATCTACGTCGCCGGGCGTCACGGAGGGCGGGACGATGACGGAGTAGACGTTCAGCTCACGCAGCCGCCTCGTGATGAGCCTGGTGTACTGCGAGCCGTAATCGATCACGACGATGCTTGCCATGTGACTCCGTTCCGGCGCGCCGTAACGGCGGCTGACGATGGGTTCAGGGGTTCGAGGACACTGGTGGGAACACGAGCGTGATGGCCCGGTCGTCAGGGACGACCACCGTGACGCTGTCGGTCACGCGGTCGCGGAACACGGCGTGGACGACCCAGGTGCCGGGCACGTCGAACGGCACCTTGCGTGGTACCGAGCCCATGACGGTGCCCGGCCGGTACGTCGAGCCGGGAGGGCTCTGGTCGACGACGAGGCTGACAGGCGGCAGGTTGGTCGGTGACACGCTGACGTCGATCGTGTGCTGTACGAGGCTCAGCCCGGCAGGGGAGGGCTCGTCCGCCTGGTTCGCGACGAACGCGAGGTAGGCCGCCAGTCCGGCGGTCAGGAACAGCAGCAACAGCAGGGCGGGTCCGCGCCACGACCTGACACGCGCTGCTCGCTCCTCGTTCGACTCGATGCGGAACGGTGCCGGCCGCAGGCTGTCTTCCAGGTTGCCGGGGCGGTAGGTCGCGCCGGGCGGCAGGTCCTTGACGAAGCCCGGCGACGTGTCGCGCGGCGTGAACTCCCCACCCTGTGACGGGGCCCGTTCAGGAGGTGACGCGATGCCGGGGTCGCTGTTAAGCGTGATCGGATCCGGATCCGTCGGGTACGCCCCGGCGCCCGTCGCCGAGCGGGGGCGCTGCGCGGCGCCGGTCCCGGTCGTCTGACCGGCCGCGTGCCCCTGCCCACGGTGCTGAGGCGCGTGGCCGGCTGGCGAGGGTCGGGCCGCGCCTGCGGGCGTCGCGGACGTGTCCGGCGAGGTCCGCAACGGATCGACACCCGGCGTGACCGGCAGCGTCAGGTCGGTGAAGCCCGACGTCGGCAGCGACACCGCGCCACCCGACA
>ERZ795041.649-NODE-649-length-12450-cov-3.950464_pt1 | contig 12450 bp, 9 predicted proteins | sample MGYA00375125_ERZ795041 | MGnify/ENA primary metagenome ERZ795041 (study PRJEB30170, sample SAMN03074214) | activated sludge metagenome | biome: Common Effluent Treatment Plant; feature: Wastewater; material: Activated sludge; isolation source: activated biomass in a...
ATCTGTCTGGCGGTGGCCACATCCGACGGCCTCATCACCCCTGTCATTCACGCGGCCGATTCGCTGGGTATCGGCGAGATAGCCGGGCGGCGGCGCGAGCTTGTCGAGAAAGCCCGCGCCAACCGGCTCCAGCCGGCCGATGTCGGCGGGGGTACCTTCACGATCAGCAATCTGGGCATGTATCACGTGGACGCCTTCACTGCCATCATCAACCCGCCCCAGGCGGCGATCCTGGCCGTCGGGCGGCTGGCCGACCGGGTTGTTCCCGTCGACGGCCTGCCCGGCGTGCGTCCGCAAATGACGATGACTCTTTCCTGCGACCATCGTATCGTCGACGGGGCCGGCGCGGCCGCCTTCCTCGACGACCTGGCCGCATTGATACAGGAACCTCTCGGTTTAATCGGCTAGATTAATCTCCGCTGCGGTCCGATTCAAAGGGCCCCATCCGGAACGAGGGTTCGGGCAGCCACAGTAACGATCCAGCCGGGTATATCCACGGCGCAGTATTGACGCGCCTGCTCGAAGACAGCATCCGGGTCACAGGAGCCGCGCAAGGGAAAGCAGTTGCTATGCATACCGACAACGAAAAAAACGAGCCGAAAAATACGAACGCCCTGCCCAGGATGATCGGGCCGCTCATCAATGGGCGGACGATAGAAACGGGGGACATCGGCGAAGTCCGCAGCCCCTATGACGGCGCGCTGGTGGCCGTCGTCAATCGGGCCGGGCCGGATGAAATTGAGCAGAGCATTGTCGCGGCCGTTGCCGCCTTCGAGGAAACGCGGCGCATGCCCGCGTGGCGGCGCTCCGATATTCTGGAGAAAATCAGCGTCGCGATTGCCCAACGTCGCGAAGAATTTGCCCGCACGATGGCCCTGGAGGCGGGCAAGCCGCTCAAGGCCGCGCGCGTCGAAGTCGATCGTGCCGTCTTCACCTTCAAGATCGCCGCGGAGGAAGCGCGCCGCATCTATGGCGAGATTGTTCCACTGGATTGGCTGCCCGGCACCGAAGGGCGCACGGCCTATGTGCGGCGCGAGCCGCGCGGCCCCATTACGGGCATCGCGCCATTCAACTACCCTCTGAATCTGGTGGCCCATAAGGTGGCTCCGGCCATGGCCGCGGGCAACCCGATCATCATCAAGCCGTCTGATCAGACGCCGATCTCGGCCCATGATCTGGCCGGGATCGTCCTGGCGGCGGGCTGGCCCGCCGGCGGCATTGCCGTGGTGCCCTGCGAGCCGAAGAACGCCGCCCCTCTGGTCGAGGACGACCGGATTAAGTTTCTGTCCTTCACCGGCAGCCCCGGTGTCGGCTGGGCTTTGAAGGCCAAGGCCGGCATGAAGCCGGTCACGCTGGAGCTGGGCGGCAACGCGGGCACGATCATCCACAGCGACGCCGACATCAACTACGCCGCCGAGCGTGTGGTGTGGGGCGGCTTCAGCTATTCCGGTCAATCGTGTGTCTCCGTCCAGCGCGTATACATTCATCGGTCTGTCTATGACGCATTTGTCGATGCCTTTCTGCGCCGGGTCGCGGCGTTGCAAACCGGCGATCCGCTTGATGAGGCCACCGACATCGGCCCAGTCATCAACAGCGGCCACGCCGGGCGCATCGGCGAATGGTTGGCGGAGGCCGTCGACGGGGGCGCGCGGATACTGGCCGGGGGAACCCGCGCGGGCAACGTCTGGCAGCCGACCGTGCTGGCCGATATCCGCGAAGAAATGCGCGTGTCCTGCCGGGAGCTATTCGGCCCGGTGGTCGGCCTCTACAGGTATGACGACATCCACGAGGCCATGACCGCCGTGGACAACAGCGACTACGGGCTTCAGGCGGGCCTCTTCACCAACGACCGGCAACTCATCGAGGATGCTTATAGCCGGATATCGGTTGGGGGACTTATGGTAAACGACGTATCTACCTTTCGGGTAGATCACATGCCCTACGGCGGGGTGCGCCAATCCGGCATAGGGCGAGAGGGAATAAGGTACGCTATCGAAGAAATGACCGAAATGAAACTGTTAATGATCAACAGACCCCCATCATCATGACCGGGCGCGGGGCCACCCCCGGCGTTCGCACCTTCCGGGCCGAGCCTGTCTCGCATCCGGCATATCAGGGCCTGGCTGATCTCATCTCATGATGACGATTGGAAATCTTGTTAGAGAGGAGAAATAAAATGAGCATACCACGCACCCGACCCGTCTGGCTGTTTCTCGTGCTGATCGCATCTCTTGTGGCGCTTGCCGCGTGCTCGTCGGCCAACAACGAGCCGACCGCGGCAGAACCCCAGGTCGTCGAGGTAGAAGTGACCCGCATCGTCGAGGGCACGCCGGTTGTCGAAGTCATCACGCAGGAAGTGGAAGTGACCCGCGTTGTGGAGGCCGAGCCGGAAGCGGAGCCGACCAGGGAAGTAGAACTGGTCTACGGCAATCTGCCCCGTAACGAGACCTTCATCGTGGCCTCGCAGGCCCCCAACAACGACGTCTGGGACAGCTTCAACAACTTCCAGACCTCTACCTTCAATAACGCCGGCGGCTATCAGAACATGGCCACGGAAGTTCCGTTTATCGAATGGAACGCCGTCATCTATCCCTGGCTGGCCCAGAGCTGGGCGTATAACGAAGACGGCACGCAGATGACGCTGACGATTACCGAAGGGGCAAACTGGAGCGACGGCGAGCCGCTGACCATTGATGACTGGTTGTTCACGCTCCAATACGCGAAGGACAACATGGATAAGGGCATTCTCTTTGCCACCTTTCTGAATGATGTCGAATGGGAGGCCGTCGGCAGCAATCAGATCGTTTTCACCCTGCCCAAGACCAACTACCGCTTCCATCAGAACTTTGTGGCCGACATCTCCTTTGCCTTCACCCCCGTGCCGCAGCACATCTGGGAAGGCCAGGACCCGGTCACTTTCAAGAACCCGGAGGCGATTGGTTCCGGCCCCTACCGCCTGGTGAGCACCAGCAATGAGACGCGCACTGTCATCTGGGAGCGGCGCGACGATTACTGGAATCAGGATGCAATGCCCGCCCCGCGCTATCAGGTATGGACGAAGCGACCGGAGCCGGACGTGGCTGTCTTTGAATGGGAAGATGGCAGCTATGATCTCGGCCGCATGCCCGGCCAGCTTGTCACCCGCATGGTACAGACCACCCCCAATCAGGAGATTTTGATCCATCAGGACCCCTGTCCGCGCGGCCTCGTCTTCAACGTGGAATCCGGCATTCCGCGCGGCGGTGAGTCTGCTGATCGCCCGCGAGAAGGTGGCCAACCTTGCCAATGTGCCGGGCTATGTCTCTGTGGTCATGTGGCCCAACACCGGCGAAATCGACGAGAATTATTACGACCCGGCCGCGGCGGAGGCCTTCGACGTTTCTGTGTTTGACCCCGAAAAGGCGGCTCAGATCCTCGACGAGGCCGGCTACCCGCTGGTCGATGGCAAGCGCGTGGATAAAGACGGCAATCCCATCTCCCTCGACGCGCTTTACATCGATGTCGGCAATCCGGCCTGGACGGTATGGGCGTGGTTGCTGTCCGAGCAGGCCCAGCTTGTCGGAATCGACGTCAACGCGCGCCTGCTCGATATCCCCACTTTCTTTACAATGGGGGCGGCCGGCGAATTTGACATTCTTTTCCGCTGGTTCTGTGCACGCCCGTCGGATCCGCTGGGCGGCATGTACGCCGGCCTGCACAGCAAGCTGGTGGTGCCCATCGGCGAGCCGTCGGCGGGCATTCCCGGGCGCTACGGCAATCCGGAGATGGACGCCCTGCTCGACCAACTCGGCGCCGGCGATCCGGCTGATCCGGCTTCGCAGGAGTTGTTCCGGAAGGCCTACGCCTTGTGGGCCGAGGATAAGCCCTACGTCCCGCTCTATGGCGACAGCGAAGGCGTTGTCTTCAACAGCGAATACTGGACCGGCCTGGAAGTGGGGCAGCCCTGGGTGCACTGGGGCAATCACTTCCGGCAGATGCTGACCTATATCGAACCGAGCCAATAGGCAATTGATGATTGACTGCCCGGCGGGACGACTGCAAAGTCGTCCCGCCGGGCGGCAATCGGCCCCTGGGTTCATGCTTATGGATCACTCACACGCAACAGGCGTCAAACAGACCGCCACCCGAAATTCGACGGCCAGACGACAGGTGGCCCTCTATATCGCCCGTCGTTTTGGCGTCTATCTGTTCACCTTATGGGCGGCGATCACGGTGGCTTTCTTTATCTTTCGAGCCATCCCCGGCGATCCGATGATGATCATGTTCGGTCAGCTGTCGCGGGCACAGGGCAACCTCTCCGCGGAAGAGGCAGAAGCGATCATCCAGGTCTATCGCGCTCAATTTGGCCTGGATGAACCGTTGACCACGCAATACGTCGTGTTTCGCGGTCTCGATCTGGGGCCGGCGTTTGTGGCCTACCCCACGTCCACGCGGGATTTGATCATGCGCCACATGCCGTGGACGCTGGGGCTTTTCACGACGACGGTTCTTCTGGCCTGGGTAATCGGCACGGCAATCGGGGTCGTGTTGGCCTGGCTCCACCGCCGCCGGGCCACCAATGTGGCCATTCTCACGGCCACGATTCTGCAGATAACGCCGGTCTATCTGGTCGCGCTGGGCCTGATTATCTACGTCGGCTTCAAATTTCGCTGGCTGCCGGTCAGCGGCCCATATGACGCGCATCTGCAACCGGCCTGGACATGGGAGTTCATCAGCAGCCTGCTTCGCCATGCCATGCTGCCGATGATCGCCAACCTGTTGGTGATCGGCGCGGGGTTCACGCTGGGCATGCGCGCCCTGATGATCTCGATTCTGGGTGAAGATTACCTGCATTATGCCCGCGCCAAAGGTCTGTCGTCCTTCACTATCCTCAAGGATTACGGCTTCCGTAACGCCCTCATCCCACAGGTGGCCGGCCTGGCCATCGTGCTCGGCACAACCCTGAACGGCATGTTTATTATCGAAGTGCTGTTTCAATATCCCGGCATAGGCACGTTGTTTGTGCAGGCGATGGGGCTGCGCGACTTCAACGTTATGCAGGGGGTTGTGTTGTTCTCGATCTTCGCCGTGCTCACATTGACCTTTATTGTTGATCTGGCGCTGCCGCTGCTGGACCCGCGCATCAAGACTGTCAAATGAAGAACCCAAAGCTCATTAGTGGGATCATCCTTCTTGTATTGCTCGTCGGGGTGGCCGTCTTTGGCCCCGTGCTGGCGCAAAGGGCGCTCTTCGCGGACGAAAACCCGCTGGGGCGTGGGGAATTTCGTCCCTTCCAGTTACCGTCGCCGGAACATCCGCTGGGAACGGATGGAGACGGGCGAGACGGACTCATGGTATTCCTTTCCAGCATGTTGCCCTCGTTTGTCATCGGCTTCATCGCCGGGCTGGTTGCCACATCGCTGGGCGTTCTCATCGGCTTCACGGCGGGCTACAGCACCGGCCGCCTGGACACCCTGTTTCGCATCGGGATCGACATGGTTCTGGTCATTCCCACCCTGCCGCTCCTGTTGATCCTGGCCGTGTATATCGATCGCTGGAATTTGGGCCGCCTGGCGCTGATTCTGGGCATTTTCAGTTGGCCGTTTTCGGCGCGTGTCATTCGCGCCCAGGTGCAAAGCCTGCGTGAGCGGCGCTATATCGATCTGGCCCGGCTCTCCGGCGCCAACACGGCCGAGATCATCTTCCTGGAGATTCTGCCGGCGCTGCTGCCGTATATCGCCTTCTTCCTTTCGGCCGGCATGGTCGGGGCTATGCTGGCCGAGGCCGGGTTGCTATTCATCGGCCTGGGGGGCAGCGGCCTGCCGACGCTGGGGTTTATGATCGCCAAGGGCCTGCGTGAGGGCGTCATTGGGGTCGGCCTGTTGGGGCAGATGTTTCTCCCCGCGGCCACGCTCATCCTCACCTTTCTGGCGCTCAACCTGATTGGGCTGGGGCTTGATGAGATATTCAATCCACGCCTGAGAACCACCGTGGAGGAAAGATAGCCATGGAACCCCTGCTCAGGGTGCGCGACGTTTCCACCGCGCTAATCGGCCGCAAATCGGCCATACAAGTGCTCACATCCGTCGATCTCGACATCTATCCGGGCGAGATCATCGGGCTGGTCGGGGAGAGCGGCAGCGGAAAAAGTACGCTGGCATCGGCGATCCTCAACCTCTTGCAGCCGCCCCAGGTATTGCAATCCGGCAGCGCCTGCCTGACGCTGCCGAACGGGGAAGAAAAGGACCTGCTTGCGCTCTCCGAGCGCGAGTTGCGCCGGCTGCGCTGGCAACACATCGCCTATATCCCGCAAGGATCGATGAACGTGCTCAACCCGGTCCTGACGGTTCGCCGGCAAATGACCGACATGCTGTTGCAGCATGGTCTGAGAGAGGCGGAGGCTCTGGAGAAGGCCCGCGCGGCGCTCCAGCTGGTCAACCTTGCGCCGGCCGTCCTGGAGCGCTACCCTCACGAGCTGAGCGGCGGGATGTTGCAGCGTGTGGTCATCGCCACGGCCGTGACCATGGCCCCGGCCATCATCGTCGCCGATGAGCCAACGACGGCGCTCGACGTGGTGACGCAACGGCTGATATTGCAGGAACTGATGAGCATTCGCGACACCTTGAACACTGCCATCGTCCTGATCAGCCACGACATGGGCGTCATGGCCCAGGTTGCCGATCGGCTGGCCGTCATGTATGCGGGACGCCTGGTGGAGTTGGGGCCAATTCACGGAGTCTTTGAAGAGGCCATGCATCCCTATACCCAGGGGTTAATCGCATCCATTCCCCAACACCACAGCGAACGGGTGAAGGCCTTGGCCGGTGAGGCCCCGACCCCCTGGAACTACCCCGGCGGCTGCCGGTTCCACCCGCGCTGCCCATTTGTCATGGAAAGATGCGCGCACGAACTGCCCGCGCTGGAAATGCACGGGCCACGACATTGGGCGGCCTGCCATCTGTATGAATCGGTATCCGCCGGTGGGGAAGCTGCTCTGACCCCGGCATCCGCCGGCAGAGGTGCTCATGAGTGAGTTGTTGCTAGTCCGAGGCCTGACCAAGATATTCGGCACCTGGAGCCGGACGCATGCCGTGGATGATGTCTCCTTTGCCATCCCGGAGACCCCGTCGATAGTGAATCTCGTCGGCGAGAGCGGTAGCGGGAAATCGACCATTTCGCGGATCATCCTGGGCCTGGAGAAGCCGACATCCGGGACGATTCTCTATAAGGGCGCGGACGTCTTCAGGCAAGATCAGGCCTGGACCCAACGCTTCCATCGGGAGGTGCAGGTCGTTTTCCAGGACCCCTATAGCGCCTTTAACCCCATCTACAAGGTCGAGCACGTGTTCAACGTGCCTATTCGCCGCTTTGCGTTGGCTGCCAATCGAGATGAGAAGTGGGCGATGATTAGCGAATCGCTCAGGGCGGTTGATCTGCGGCCGGAGGAAGTGTTGGGCAAATACCCGCACCAACTGAGCGGCGGTCAGCGCCAGCGTGTTATGCTGGCGCGGCTGCACCTGATTCGCCCTCGCCTGATCATTGCGGATGAGCCGATCTCGATGATCGACGCCAGTATGCAGGCTTCATTTCTCAACATATTGCTCGATTTTCGCGATCGCTTCGGCATCTCGACGCTCTTTATCACCCATGATCTGTCCACGGCGCGCTATCTGGGCGGAGACATCATCGTGCTCTATAAGGGCCGCATCGCGGAGTATGGGGGCACAGCCGCAGTGACCGGCCGGCCGCAACACCCCTACGCCCGCCTGCTGATGCAGTCAATTCCGGTGGCCGATCCCCGCCGGCGCTGGCAACAGAGCTTGCCCGCGGCCCCGGAGGTGACGACGACCGGAACAAGCGAACAGATGGAACAGCGCGATCGCTGTCTCTTCGCCGAGCGCTGCGGCTACGTCATGCCGGCTTGCTGGAAAAGCCGGCCGCAATTGGGCCGGCCGGACGGCCGGGGCGCTGGCGGCGATGCCTCGGCTGCTGCCTGCTACCTGGTGAATCCATGCATCGATTCAGGGGGAATCGTGGCCGAAGCGGATCTGAATCTCGACGTGATTGCGTCATACCGGGAGGCTCTATGAGTGAATTGGAAAACGTCACCCGCGAAGGACACCAACAGGGCGGCGGGCAGATCATTTCTCTGGATGGGGTGGATTGGCAGCTGGGAAAAGCCACAGATGGCGGCGGCTCCCCGGAGACAGGGTGGTTCCCGGCTTCTGTTCCCGGCAATGTGCAGGCCGATCTGGAGGCCGCCCACTGCCTCAAGCCGCTCTGGTATGGGGCCGGGGACGCGCGCCTGCATGAAGCGGCGCGGCATGCCTGGTGGTATCGCAAATCGTTCTTTGTGCCGGCGCATTGGGCTGGGAAACGCTTGACCCTGGCGTTTGAGGGCGTGGATTTCTCGTGCACGGTGTGGCTCAACGGCCATGAGCTGGGCAGCCATGCGGGCATGTTTCGGCCGTTCAGCTTTGACGCCGGCGCTCACATCCGGTTCGGCCAGGACAATGAGCTGGCTGTGCGCATTGACCCCGCGCCCCCCGAACTACTCGTCTATTTGGCGGAATCAGACGGGGCCATGAGCGGGGGCGGGCCGGAGTATCCGGCCAGTCCCGGCCCCTGGTTCTTCGTCAACGGTATCAACCGCATGCGCCAACTACTGGGAGACCTGAAAAGCCCCACCAATTTCGGATGGGACTGGGGGGTCAATATCTACACATTGGGCATCTGGCGCGGCGTGCGGCTGGAAGCTACCGGCGCGGCGCGCATTGAGTCGCTGCGGGTTGAGAGCAACCTGAATGACAATTATCGAAAGGCCGTGTTGCTCTTCGAGACGGAGGTTGAATCCGGCGCAGCCATTCAGGCCACTGCCGAGTTTGTCGTCATCGGCCCGAATGGGGCACAAAAGACGGCGCGCAATTTGTCTCTGTCCGAGGGACGGCAACAGATCAATGCCTCGCTGACCTTGCACGATCCGCAATTGTGGTGGCCCAACGGACATGGCGAACAGGCGCTCTATACGCTTGAGGTTCACCTGCGCGATCGGGAAAGCGGCCGCCTGCTCGACCGGCGCATGACCCGTTTCGGCATCCGCGAAATCCGCTGGCACCAGGTGACAGGCGCGCCGTCTGATTTCATCAATCCGTTTCGGCTGGTGGTCAACGGGCGGCCCATCCGCATGATGGGGTCGAACATTCTGCCGCCTGATCTGCTCTTCGGTCGCATGAACGAGCGCGGCCCGCGCTTACTGGAGCTGGCCCGGCACGCCGGGTTCAACGTGCTGCGCGTGTGGGGCGGAGGGGCGCTTCTGACCGATGAGATGTATGACCTGGCCGATGAGCTGGGTATCATGCTCTCGCAGGAGTTCCCGCTCGCCAACTGTGTGCCCGAATCGGACCCCGTCTTTCTTGAGAACCTGGCCCAAACGACGCGAGCCATATTGAGACGGCTCAGAAACCATCCCTGCATCATCGAATGGTCGGGCGGCAACGAAATGATGTGGCGACAGGGCGACGACCATCCGGCGCTCCACGTTCTGGCGCGGGAAACGGCGGCGATGGACGGCCGCATCTTCCGCGCAACCTGTCCGATGCAAGGCTCGCGCCATTCTCCATGGAACTATAACCCCCAAACCCACTACCGCCATTACGACGACGCGGCCCTGACCGACAATCTCGGCGGCAGCCCCCTCATGCGCTATGGCGAGTTCGGTTGCGGCTCGCCCGCCCATCTGGAGACGTGGCTGCGCCAGATTCCGCCGGCCGACCGTTGGCCCACGGACAGCCCCGATAACGCCGTGCTCATCCGCAAGAACGTGATCGGGGCCGTGTTTGAAGATGACTTCTGGCTGCAAAAATCCAATATCGAGGCGCTCTTCGGCCCGATGGGCGATCTGCCGTCGCTGATCACGGCCGGGCAGTTCATGGCGGCCGATGCCCTGCGCTATGCCGTGGACGCGCTCCGCCGGCGCGGTAGTCGATTGGGCGGGCTGACTACGTGGGATTTCAACGAGCCGTGGCCCAATGGCGCGGGCAGCTATCTTGTCGATTATGACGGCCGGCCGCTTATGAGCTATGCGTTCATGCGGCAGGCCGTGGCGCCCATTGCCTTATCGCTGCAATATGACTCCAATCTCTATGAACCGACCGAAGGCCTGCGGGCGGCGGTATGGCTGGTTAGCGATGCACCCGACTCGGCCGCCGGGCTACGGTGGGAATGGCGCGCCACCGACCGTTGGGGCCGTCCAATCAGTCATGGGCGGGGCGAGAGTGATATCCTGCCCCAGCAAGCGACGCCGATCGACCGGATTGCCCTGGAGCCGCCCGGCGACGCGGCGGGGATCATCCTGCTGGAGTTGCGGCTCCATGACGAGGACGGCCGGGTTCTGTTCGAGAGCCTGCATCTCGTCGGCCCGGCCGGCCACAGCGCGCCGCTGGGGGGCGCGCTGCCCGGCGCAACCGGCGACGCGGCCGTCCGGCAAACGACGATTCGCGCCCGGGCCGCGATGGCCGACGACGGCGAGGGGCTATCTCTCCATATCACCAATGACGGCCCGATCACGGCTTTCCATATCGAAGCGCAGCCGCTGATCGTCTATCGGACCGACTTGCTCATCGACGACAATTATATCTTTGTTCCGCCGGGAGAGACGCGTACAATAACGATCCGGCCGTCGGCCTGGTCAACCTCAACGCTCTCTTTGGCGCAAACCGGTTGGCGCATCACGGCCTGGAACGCGCCGGATATCGTCATTCCGCCGGACGAGACGGTGCTGTTGGCGGTTGGCCGCCACGACGCGATGTGCGGGGAGTTCATGGCCGCCGAGCCGGAAACCACGGGTGTTTTCCGCGGTAAGCGGCCCGATGCGGCGAATATCCCCTATCGAATCGGCGGCAGGTGTCGGGAGCTGCGTTTCCTGTTCGACGTGGCGGCGGAATCGGCCGGCCGCGGCGCACAACTATTTATTTACACGGCCGACCGGGCCGGCGATGACCAAACGCACGTCACAGCGACGCTGAGCAACCCGCTGAGTGACCCGCCGATCGACTATGTCTTCCGGGCGAAGCTTGAGCCGGGCCTGGGCATCCAGGCCACCGATCCCGCCCATCTGGCTTTCCCCGCGGCAATTGTTATCGATCTCCCCACCACAGCCGTTAGCGAAGGGAAGAACAGTCTGCAACTCACAGTCGATGAGGGGTGGTTCACGCTGGACGCGATTATCATGGCCGTGGCCGCGCGGCATGTGCCATGACGCTCATCGCCGCCTGACGAGGCGACAAATCGTTATAAAGGGAAATAATGCCCATGTTCGTATACGGAACGCAATTCTATCGACCGCCGAACCCCCCGCGCGAAGAGCGTGCGGCCGCACTGGAGCAAATAGCCGGGCCGCTGGGGTTCAACACGATCAAGGTCTGGGTCATGTGGAACTGGTGCAACCCGGAGCCGGGCGTCTACGATTTCGAGGAACTGGACGAGATCATGGATACCTGCGACCGGCTGGGGCTGCGCGTCGTCGTCAATACCATCCTGGAGACGGCCCCCTATTGGCTGGGTGAACAACACCCGGACGCTCGTTACGTCAATGCCGATCTGGAGCCGCTCAATCTGCGCGGCCGCTCCAGCGATCCCAACGGCGGCTGGCCAGGCCTGTGCCTCGACCATTCGGCCGTTCGCGCGGCGGCGGCCGACTTTCTGGCGGCCGTGGCCCGGCAAGTAAAGGATCGGCCTTCGTTCTTCGGCTACGATTGCTGGAACGAACCCCACGTCGAACCGGCGTGGTTCAACAGCATGTGGCCCACGCCCAACCAGATGTTATTTTGCTATTGCGACGGTACCGTCAACGAGTTCCGGCTCTGGCTGGCGCGCAAATACGAAACGGTCGAGGCTCTGAATCAGGTCTGGGTGCGTCGTTTTCGCGCCTGGGAAGACGTGCTGCCGCCGCAGACCCACGGCACCTATGCCGATTGGCTCGACTGGCGGCGATTCATGATCGAGAGCATGAGCGAACAAATGACGTTTCGCGCGGGGGTCTTGCGGGCCGCCGATCCGGAACATTTCATCATGAGCCACGGGGCCAAATTCCCGCCGATTGATCCGCTGGCCCTGTCGGTCGTCGACAACGTCGCGCTGGTGCGGCCGCTCGATCGCTGGGGCTGCGCGGTCTTCCCCAAATGGCACCGCATGACGCCGGGCTATCTGGCGGCCAAGTTCGACGCCTGCCGCAGCGACGCCCGCGGCAAGCCGTGGTGGGTGGCCGAGCTTCAGGGCGGCCACGGCATGGTGACCGGACTCCAGCGCGGCTCGCACGTGGAACCGGCCGACATCCGCCTCTGGAACTGGTTGGCCGTGGTCGCCGGGGCTGGCGGCATCCTCTATTGGACCTATATGGCTGAGGCGACCGGCGTGGAGGCCACCGGCTTCGGGCTGGTCAACGCGGCGCGCGACATCACCCCCCGCGCGCAG
>ERZ795041.650-NODE-650-length-12441-cov-4.896012_pt1 | contig 12441 bp, 10 predicted proteins | sample MGYA00375125_ERZ795041 | MGnify/ENA primary metagenome ERZ795041 (study PRJEB30170, sample SAMN03074214) | activated sludge metagenome | biome: Common Effluent Treatment Plant; feature: Wastewater; material: Activated sludge; isolation source: activated biomass in...
CAGTTCTTCGATTGAATCCCGATAGCCATGAGGACGCTACAAATCTGCTTCTACGCCAAGCGGCAAAACTTTCCGCTAATGGTGGGGCGCATTTTTTTTGTTTGGCAATGGGTTCTTTATATTTAATGGATGGAAAAGATAATAGTAAAGCCGCTGTACCACCGGGAGCAGGAATGCATTGGTATTTATTTTGAAAACCAAACTAAGATAAACGGCGCCTTGCGCAAGCATACGAATGCTCGGTGGAGCCAGACGAATAAATGCTGGTACCTGCCGCTGAACAAAGAGGCCTACAACAAGATAGCTTTTGCAATGAGGGGGCTGGCCGAAATTGATAATGCGGCACTGCGCCAGTACCTTTTAGAAAAGAAAAAAAAAGGCATGGAAGCAGAAAGCAAAGCCACAAAGGTTTTACCTGCTAAAAATAATCCCACACCGGCCAAATGGATAAACCAGCGTACGGTTGTGTACAAAGGGGCCGGCATAAGCCTTGTAAATGCACATGTGCTGCCCGCAATGGAGCAGCGGCTGAAGCTAAAGGCCTATAGCCGCAGTACGATGAAGACTTATCTCAACGAAATGTCGCAGTTGCTACAGGTATTGAAAGATATATCAGCTGATGAGCTGACGCCGGCACACCTGAAACGGTACTTAGTTTACTGCTATGAAAAGTTGCACCTAAAAGAAAACACATTGCATAGCCGGATTAATGCTATGAAGTTTTATTATGAGCAGGTGCTGGGGCGTGAGAAGTTTTTTTGGGATATACCGAGGCCGAAGAAGCCATTATTGTTACCAAGATTACTGAATGAAACTGAGATTGCAAAGCTCTTTAACGCCCTGATGAACAAGAAGCATAAAGCCATGCTGTTTACTGCCTATAGTTCCGGGCTGCGGGTAAGTGAAGTGGCTACGCTGAAGCTAAAAGATATAGACAGCCAGCGGATGCAAATATTAATAAGCAGAGCCAAGGGGAAAAAAGACAGGTATGTAAACCTGAGCCCGGTGCTACTGGATATATTGAGGAACTATATTAAAGGCAGCAAACCAAGGCCAACTGAATACTTATTTGAATCAGACCAGACGAATACGGCTTACCCGGTGCGTACAATACAGCAGATTTTTTCGACTGCAAAGGATAAGGCTGGCATAAAGAAAGATGTGGGCATACACAGCCTGCGACACAGCTTTGCCACCCACCTGCTGGAAAAGGGAACAGATATAAGGTACATAAAAGACCTGCTTGGTCATTTTGATATACGAACAACGGAGCGGTACCTGCATGTAAGCAAAAAGCAGTTAGTAAACATAGTAAGCCCCTTTGATGATTTATGGAAAAAGGAGGCAATAGACTGGTAGCAGGTGAAAGCGGATGTGGTGGATTGTCCTAACGACAATACAAAAAGTATATTCTTAGTTTGTTGATTTTCAGAGGGAATATTTTTTGGATAGGTACGTCTTATAGCATAAATTTACGTGTTATCGGCAATTAGAAAGCCGATTCCAAAATCTAACTTAACACTATGAATAAAATATTAGTTTTCGCATTTGCACTTCTTCTTTCCAGCATTCATTCGGTTGGACAAAATACCAAAGAAAACATTATCTACATCATTGATTCTATTCCTGTGATTGAAGACCCGGAAGAAGGAAATGAAATTTCTAATGCCGACATTTCGGACATTAATGTTATAAAAAACAAAGACACCTTAAAACTTTTAGGATACGATAAGTTTGATGGAGCAATATTTATTTTTACCAAACAATATCGTGAAAGACCAGAAGATATAAAACAAATCCCTTCATCTAAACAAATGGAAAGGAAAGGTGGTGTTTGGTATTTCCGAGGCAAGCCATACAGCGGTAAATTTATAGACTATTACTACAACGGTAGGAAGCAAGGAGAAGGCACTTTTCAAAATGGTAAAGTTGAAGGACATCGCACCATGTATTACCAAAATGGACAAATGGCTGTTGAAAGAAATTATACTGATGGAATTGAAAATGGTTTGGAACAGGAATATTATGAAGACGGAACGTTAAAACAAAAAGGGACATTTGTAAATGGCAAAGAAGATGGAATTTGGGAGATGTATTTTCCCAACGGACAGGTAAAGCAACGCAGCACTTTTAAAGATGGAAACATGGAAGGCGAAACCACAGTTTATTATTCCACAGGCAAGATATTGGCTGTTGAGATGACTAAAAATGGAAAGACTACCGCAGACAAAAGGGTTGAAAAGATTGAACAAATTTTAAGTAAGGGACATGCCAGTAACAAAGAAGGTGATTATAAGAAGGCCATTAAATATTATTCAAAGGCTATTGAACTTGATTCAACTTATGCCGAAGCGTATTTCGCCAGAGGAACATCTAAATTGAATGATTTTCAATTTGATGAGGCAATTCTTGATTTTAATAATGCATTGAAATACGAGCCGTATTTTGACAAGGCTTTGGCAAACAGAGCATTTGCAAGAATTAGAAAATATCAATTTGGAAACAGTAGAAAACTGTCAGAAAATAATGGAGTAACTATTATGGCATCAAAGGACAATCCCGGAATTCCTGAAAGTGATTTGGCAATTATTTGTAGAGACTTAAAACAGGCTATATTCTTAGGCGACAAAGGGAAGATGATTATGGATGCATATAGTGAGTTCTGTGGGACAAAAAGCCGATAACAAGGGGCTTGCTTCCATGCCGGCTGACGGAATAAAATATCAGCATTTGGAATTCTATTGAACATTTGTTCCGGCTGAAAGTTCACTGTTCAGCTTTAGTATTTATCTTCGGCTTTGGGTTCGCTTATCGGGCTAACGTTCCGGCTGAAACAGCTACGAATTCCGGCACGGCAGCAAGCCCTACCGTTGTAAGCCATTTTAAACGTTTCCATAGTGGCAACACATTCAAAATAAAGGACTACGTTTTTCGTTAGTAATTTTAACACCCAAGACCGAACCATGAAATATTCAGCAACCATCCTGACATTTCTTCTATTATTCACTGCTGTTTTGCCAAGCCAGACAAATGCGCAGACAACAACTACTGTCAGTAAAAAATGCGGCAAATGCCAAAAACCTGTTTCAAGTAGCTCCAAAGTAGGTGACACTTGCCCTCATTGTGGAGTAAGATGGGGATATGAAAACACTACTACGACATCAACAACAGTCAACAGACCTTCGTATAACAACTACATTGACATATATTCTCCAACTTCAACAAGAACGAATAACACAAATACTAAATCCACTCAAAATAATCCACCACCCAAGCCTAATCCATTTGCCTCATACACTAAACAAATGACTGAACAATGGCTAATGGAAAGATTCAAAAATTATTCTCAAAAGAGGGTTTATTGTTCAAGCGACCGCATTCTTAGTATCGGTGGTTGCACCACCTATGACGATTTTGAATTCAAGTTTGACGGAGAGTATCTAATTGTTAAGTACAATTATGAAAACGAGTATGATGAAGTAGTTTATATCCCTGTATATGATTTCTCCTATGTATATGGGAAGGATTACGGCAGTGATTTTAGCATAAGTACGACATCCAATACTATGTATGAGGTCAATAGAAAAACTAATGCAAAACGGGTTACAAATTATTTAAGTATCGGCTTTAAAAATGATTCAGAAACAGACCTAATTGAAAACATTGACTTTGCCTTTAAGCATTTGAAAAAATTTTATAAAAAACCAACAAGCACAATTCTTCCTGAATTCACACCAAAATCAGAGTTGAACAAACCATCACTTTCAGAGACACAAAACTGGATTCTTTCAAAACTGAACGGCTATCAGAAAAATCTATCTATTGGGAGCTATGATGGTTCAAGTTCTAACTCATATTCAAACTTTAGTTTTTCATTTTCCGGATTTAATTTGATTACTACATTCAAAGAGTCTTCAAGTTTAAGTTCTAACGGATACAACAATACATGGACACATTACTACACCGTTACAATCCCTGTCTGCGATTGCTCAACCTACAGACCATCAAATAACAGAGGTTATGGGGCAATGACATATGGTGGAGGTAATTTTGGTTTTTCATCTTCAAAGAAAAATATAACCCAAACTGAGCAGGGTCAATCAACCCGGTATCTTTCTTCTTTTGATATCAGCGTTGATTTTGATAGAGAGAACGATTTGTTCAGCCGGATGCAAAAAGCATTCAATAATCTTAAAACATATTGCCCAGTTATAACTAAACCTAAAGAAGCATTTTAAAATGAAAAACATTTACATACTTCTTTTTTCATTTCTCTGTAGTTTAACTAGCATAGCACAAGAAACTAAATTTTCAACCGTAAAAATTGAGGGCTTTGGTAGTATTGGGCTTCCATCAAACATGGAAATTCAAGGTGGTGTTTATAAGGAACTCTCTGATAGAATAAAGGAAATAAACGGCGTAAATGCTTCAAAAGTCATTTTCCAACAAAAGAATTTAAACAGTCTTGATGGCAGTAGTATGCAAACGTATGCCAGAGTATTTATTCGCACCGAGACAGGAACTGCTGGAGATTTCAAAAAATTATCTGAAGCTCTCACACAAGCAGAAGCAGATGAGGTCAATTCAACTTTCAAAAGCCAAATTGAAAGCGAAGCACCAAGAGCAAACGCAAAAGTCCTGGAATGGCACAAAGCCATTACATCAACTCTTAACGGTCATAACGCAATAAAGTATGGATATAAAAGGCAAATCGGTACTAACAAGCCTGTCTTAGTTGAGGTTTTCATGTTACAAAATAACGACCGCCTCCACATTGTTACATTTGAATATCGTTTGGATGACAACAATTGGTCAACGACATTCACAAGTATAAAAACTACAGTCAAAATCACTGCAAAATAATTTACCACCAAAACCTAAATCTTATGCGTACAGCATCTAAAATCGGCCTAACTATAGTTGCATTTCTTATCGGCGGGATTATTATTGCTGCCCTTAATGATGCGCAAGGTACAAAACACGGAGGCGGACCAATAGGAGTAATATTTGCAATGGGTATGATTGCTGCAATTACCGCTATTTGGAAATGGAAACCAGATAATGAAAAGAAAGACAACAAGCCCAACGATAATCAACAATTAGATAAACGTTAATAATGTTTGTTGATTATTATGCTCTTTTAGAAATTACTCCAACCGCAACATCGGAGGAAATAAAAGCTGCTTTCAAAAAGCAAGCGATGAGGTGGCATCCTGACCGAAATCCTGGCGTTGACACGAATCCTCAAATGCAGCTTATTAATGAAGCTAAACTTATTCTTTTAGACGAGGAAGCAAGAGTAAAATATGATTTGCAATATTCAAGATTTAGACAATATCAAACAGAAAAAGAACAATTTAGAAAGCAAGAGCAACAGAGGAAGCAGGAACAGCATAGACGACAAGAAGAGCAACAAAAGAAACAAACGACTCAGGATTACAAAGAGGAAACATTTACTTATTCCGACTTTAGTGTTGATGATGAAGTTTTGAAAAGATGGATGGCAAATGCAAAACGCCAAGCAGTAGACTTAGCTAAGCAGACAATTGAAGAACTTAAAGGCATGACAAAAGCTGGCATAAAAGCAGGAGCGAAAGAAATTGGCAGAGGATTTATTTTTCAAATCTTCCTTAGCATTATTGTACTTATTATTATTGGAATTTCCAAATCATGTAACTGACGAAAAACGGCTTACAACAGGGAGTTCCTATGTATATAGGCCTTAAAGAGTTTATATGGTAAATCTATTATTTTCTTTTGAAAGTAAGAGATGAATAGTTTGAATATTTTTATTCACCCCTCACCTTCGCCAGATTTTTTTTGTCCATTTCAAAATTATTTTATCTTCCGCAACTACACAAGTTTTTTTTGCTGTTGCAGCTTTTTTATTATTATTCATTACCAGCATCCTATGAGTAGATCCCGCGCCTGTGGCGAGACTACAAGTCCCTGTGATTAAATAAATAATAGCTTTCCGCTCCCTGACGGAAAAAACAACCGGCTACAGTCTTGCCGAAGTCAATGCTTCGTCGTTTGATTATGTTACGATGACAACCCATGTTTTGTAGTCCGGTTGCTGTTACTTAATTGTTTAGATAATCAATTTCATAAAAACTTAACCCTACACCTCAAACTCCCAAACCGTTCTGTAATTACCGAATTTTTCTACATAGGAAAGAAATTCATTAAAAAATTTATCAGCACCTATTGTTGCACTGTCGCCAATTACAATGAGTTGCTCTTTGGCACGGGTAATGGCAACATTCATTCTTCTGTAATCTTTTAAAAATCCGATTTCACCTTCATCATTACTTCTTACCAGCGATACAATAATGTTTTCTTTTTCCTGACCCTGAAAGCTGTCAATGGTGCTTTTGCGAAGCGGTGCCGGCAGTACTTCCGTAGCGGCTACTACTTGTCCGGCATAAGGTGATATAAATGCAGATGCAGAAAGATTCCATTGCTCCTGCTCCAGAATTTTATTTACGATTTGCAGTTCGCCTTCGTTTTGCAGACTAACTCCATCGGGTCCGTGTTTTTCATTGTAGCCCGATCCTGCAGTATCAATAAAGGTAATATGTGTTCCTTTGTTTTGTAAATGTTTTGCTGTTTGCAGCAGACTATTATAAAAATACTGACTGCTGAATCCGGCTATGGCTTCACGCATGCGATACTGCGTGTTTAATAAATGCGCTGCATCGTTGTGGGCAAGGGTGGTTTCTAATATGGAACGATTAAATCCTCGTGCGGCTGCTTCATGGCTCAACACCGTGGGCGGCAGTTGCCAGTGATCGCCGGCCAGCACTATTTTTTCTGCTTTTGAAAAAATGCACCAGGCCAATGGCTCTATACATTGACCCGCTTCATCAACTATCAATGTATCAAATTTCCGGTTATCCAAATTTTCATCGTATAACCCAATAGGTGTGCCTGCTATTACATCGGCTTCATCCAGCAGTTTTTCTTCATGGTAACGCTGCAATTTTTTTATTTCGTTTCTTAATTCCTTTACTTCCTTAAAAAGCAGATTGCGTTGTTCTCTTTCTGCTTTTCCAAAACTGCGTTTGTACTTGAGCGCTATGCGGCGAAACTCTTCTGCTCTTATCTTCAGTTGCTTTATTTCTTTTTGTATGTTGCTATTGCTCATTTTGCCTTCAGGCGTATGCGAAAATATTTCATCATCAACCTTACTGCTGTTACCCACTCTTAAAAGTTTTACACCTTTTTGTATCAAGGTTTTTGCAAAATGATCAACGGCGGTATTGCTGGGTGCGGATATCAAAACTTTTTCACCATTCTTAATAAGTTGTAAAACGGCTTCTGCAAGTGTTGTGGTTTTGCCGGTTCCGGGCGGGCCATGCAAAATCGTAATGCCATTATTTTGCACCACTTTGCCAACGGCCTGTTGTTGACTTTCATTGAGTTTTTTATTTTGAAAATCAAATGAGGAAAGGTTAATTGGTTCATTATTAGTATTGACGGCATCTGCTTGATGAATTTTTTCAAACAACTTTTCCAATTGTTTGTTTTGCTCCAATTCCTTTATCACTTTTTTCATAATGGCTGTGGTTCGTGTATCGGGCGCCAGTTTGATGCCTACGCCATTTTCTTCAATCCAATCAGGAAAGTCGGGGGCAAACAAACGAAAGGTTCCCTGCCTGCCATCAATGCTTAGCAAAATTCCTTTTATAGATTCCTCACTCGACAAAAAACATTCAATTGCAGCGCCGTCTTTAAACAAATTTGTTTCGGGCGGAAAATTCAGTTTGAAACTGATTTCAGGATAATCGGCATAGCCAAAATTTTTTCTGGTTACAATAATGGGATGCAGGGCAAGACCTTCAGCTTTCAGTTGTTTTAAACTATGCGACTGATCAAGCTGATATCGATTTGCCTGTTCTTTTTCTTCCAGTTCAATACAGGTTAGCAGATTTTGAATATGCGGATGCATGGCGGCAAGATAAGCGATAGTATCGGCCGATTGAATTTTTTTGCTATCATTTTACTTTGGTATAACTTTTCTGAAATTTTCAGAATGTATAAGCGGCTGTTCATTGTTATTTTGTTGATGAATGTTTTTTGCAGTACATCCCATTGTCAGCAGCCCCGGCTTGTTTTGCCTGTGGGCCATACTGCCGCAGTCATCAGCACTTATTTCAGCCCCGATGGTAAATATGCGGTTACAGTTTCACTGGATGGCACAGCCAAATTGTGGGAAGCGAATACGGGTATGTTGATAAAAGATTTTCGTATTTCCGGTGACGCTTCAATCATAAAAGCGGATGCTGCCAGATTTTCAGCAGACGGAAAATTATTGGTGATACTTTATGAAGGCGATCATTTCTCGGTTTACAGAATGAATGATGGCAAACCTTTTGAGCCGGAAACCGAAAGCAGCACACTGAGCCATTTAATTGATCCACCGCAAAGAACAGATATTGAACATATCATGCAAATGTTTAGCAGCGATTCCCGTTTTTTTATTTACGGATGGGGAGTTGGCGACCCGGTTGTATTTAATGTGCAAACGGGAAAAAAAGTTTTTAGTATCAAAGGCATTCAAAAAGAAAACTTAGTGAGTCGTGTTTTTTTATCACCCGACAATAAAAATATTTTTTTTGAAACAGACCATAATATTTTGTATGTGTGCAATGTGCAAAATGGAGCAATTATAAAAAAAATTAATCTTGGCAGCAGCTATTCTGACCTTAAAATTTGCGACGATAACAAGACAATTATTTGCATACCGGATGAAAATAACGAGAACCCCATCACGCAACTGTTGCACTGGACTACCGGAAAATTTATAGGGCTAAAAGGTACTGATGCATATGGCGAATTACAATATAGTCCAAATGGCAACTTGCTTACACTTTTTTCTGGAATGAAAAGCTCAGGCGATGAAATAGAACTACCTACAGGTTTGCTTGAACAAAAAATTTATTACGATTCCATTACAGTTTGGGAGACCGGAACCGGGAAGCAGTTGTTTGTAAAAACAAAATTATCTGCATTGTTTGCCGCAAAAAATATTTCCATCTTTGCAAAAAGCAACAAAAAGCTATTAATTCCTGCTTCAGAAAATCAACTGAATGTTTTGGATGGTCGCACCGGTAACATTCTATTTCATTTTACCACAGGCGAAGGCTATTTGCAAAAAGATTTTTTTTGTGACTATGAAATGTGTATCTTCTCACTTTCCGGAAAAAATGATTTTGGAAAATGGGATGCCGAAATTGGTAACCTGATTGCAAAACCTGAACCGCAAGCGGATGCTTCATTGGATTGCAGTTTGAGTTTTAATCGTAGTAAAATTATAACAGGTGGCGCAAACGGGGAGCCGGTTATATGGGATTTGAATACAAAAACTGAAGTATCCTCATTTAAAAGTTTTTCCAACTCCTATCTTTCTGCCCGCCTGAGTGAGGACAACAGAAAGCTTATATTGTATAGTGATGCAGCTACAAAAACGGTAGATCTGATTTCCGGAGAAGTGTCTGTTGATACTGCAACCAATATTTTACAAGATGCAAGTGGTATTCAATTTGACAGTAGCGATACAAATGGTGAAAAATTGATTTCGAGAACAGTATATAATAATCTGCTTACTAAAAGCGCTTCGTTTAAAACATCACCTGATAAGCAAGTGCAGATTTGTAACTATGGCGTAAACCTGCTTTTTCTTTGCCCTTATGGTTTTGGTCAGTCAGAAAATGTAGATGATGCTGCATTCGCTAAAATTCCCAGAACAAATTATTCATCATTTGAAATTATTAATGATGCACAGTTTAGTGCCGACAGTAAGAAGCTGATTATCACTTATCAGAATAATTATATTTCTGTTTTTGACATTTATACCGGAAAATATCTTTTCTCATATATTGATATTGATGAAAATGATTTTTTGATTGTTGATACGGTTTCCGGATTTTATAAAGGTACCACAGGTGCCGCCCGAAAAATTCATTACGTAACGGGCAATAATCAAGTCATCACATTTGAACAGCTGGATGTAAAATATAACCGACCCGATAAATTGCTGGAATCTATGGGTAGCCACGATACTGCATTGATTCGTTCGTTGCGCAATGCTTATGAAAAAAGAATCAAAAAGCTGGGAATTGACACCACTTCTTTTCAAAATGGATACGATTTGCCTACCGGTGAGATAGCAAATAGAAACCAAATCTCATTTGAACAAAAATCGGGCAATCTCATTTTGAAAATAATTGCAAGAGACAAAAAGCTGCTTTTGCAAAGGTTGAATATCTTAATAAATGAAACGCCAATTTGGGGAATTAAAGGAATTGATTTGTCAGGAATAAAAAGAAAATATCTGGATACAACAGTTTTAGTAAGCCTTGCATCCGGAGAAAATATTATTGAGGTTTCTGTTTTCAATCAAAATGGAATTGAAAACTATCGGGTACCATTAAGCGTAAATTATACACCCGAAAAGCCTATAGTGTCCAAGGTTTATTTTGCCGGCATTGGCACTAATCAATTTGCCGATAGCACCCACAACCTGCGCTGGTGTGTACGGGATATTCGTGACCTGGCTGCTGCACTGGCAACAAAATTTGGAAAACAATTTGTGCTTGTTGATACTTTGTTTAATGAAAAGGTGAATCGGGAATCAGTTCAATCTATCAAGAAAAAATTATTGCAGGCTGGAATAAATGATAAAGTGATTATTTCCTTCTCGGGTCATGGTTTACTTTCCGGTTCCATGGATTATTATCTTTCCACGTACAATGTAAATTTTCAGAAGCCGGAATTGGAAGGTTTGCCTTATGAACTTTTGGAGAATCTGTTAGATTCATTATCCGCCCGAAAAAAATTGCTCCTGCTGGATGCCTGTCATAGTGGTGAAGTGGATAAGGAAGACGTAAACAAAATCAACCAATCGTTAGCCTCTTTTTTACCTGATAGTTTGAGTAGTAATTCGGCAACAAAAGGTGGTATTGTAACCAATACGACTACCGGCAAAGGCAAGTTGGGGCTTCAAAGCAGTTTTGATTTGATGCAAGATTTATTTGCCAATGTAGGTAAAGGAACCGGCGCAACGGTTATTGCGGCTTCAGGAGGCGTGCAACTTGCGCAGGAGCGAAGCGATTTGGGTCACGGTGTTTTTACATTTAGCATCATTGAAGCTTTAAAGAAATTCAGCACGATAAAAATATCAGCACTGAAAAAATATGTAAGTGATGAAGTTATAAAGCTTACCCGTGGCTTGCAAAAGCCTACTGCACGCATGGAGCCATTACTGGCCGATTGGAATTTATGGTAACCGATTATTAAGAAATATTTGGCAAAGTCTTTGTCTATTTTTGTGCAAATTCTTTTTTATGAAATTTACCAATAAGAAAATCTTCATTTTATTTTCCCTGTTTTCATTTTTCGGTAGTATCAATTCGCTTAATGCTCAAAAAGGGGAGAAGCTGGAAAAATTAAAGGATGATGCGGTTACAGCAAAATCTGATTTTATAAGCACAGACGGCATGATGAAAAATTTGTTTAAAAGCGCTTATGGCTATGTCATTTTTCCAAATGTGGGAAAAGGTGCAATCGGCATTGGTGGAGCTGCAGGTAACGGAATTGTATTTGAGGGTGGTGAAATGATTGGTAAAGCAAAACTGGCACAGGTAAGTATCGGTTTTCAATGGGGCGGACAAGCATATCGTGAAGTTATCTTTTTTGAAAACCGGGCAGCCATGGATCGGTTTAAAGAAAACCGGCTTGAATTTTCGGCACAGGCATCAGCGGTAGCTGCCACAGCCGGCGCCTCGGCCAATGTAAAATATGCAGATGGAGTGATGATTTTTACACAAATAAAAGGTGGATTAATGTATGAAGCCTCTATTGGTGGTCAAAAGTTTAAATACACTGAGTTTTAATAACTTTGCTTCTTAAAATTTATTACATGAAATTTTTATTCTGTATCGCATTTTCTTTTGCTACCATGGGTTTAACTGCCCAAACAAAAACGGATGTAAGTGTAAAAAACCCCAAAAAGAAAGTACAGGTTGTAGAAGCATCCTGTGGCACTTGCAATTTTAATATGAAAGGAGCCGGATGTTTACTGGCTGTACGCATCAATGGCAAAGCCTATTTTGTTGATGGTACATCATTAGATGATCATGGAGATGCTCATGCTGAAGATGGTTTTTGTGAAGTCATTCGCAAAGCAGAAGTACAGGGTTCGGTTGTTAACGATCGTTTTAAAGTTACTTACTTCAAACTACTGAAGCCTGAAGTGCAGCCGGAGCTAAAAGAGAAGCAACATCATTAATTGCTTTTATGCAATTCGTTTTTCGTTTATGCCTGATGCTTATTTTTTTGGGGCTTACCCAAGCGAGTTTGTGTCAAAATAAATATGCACTCATTATCGGTATTGGAAAATACAAATTCTGGGATAAAATTTCCAGCGATAATGATGTA